>Ga0210019_1001738_pt1 | contig 22446 bp, 20 predicted proteins | sample CryGeyCG2114_020_2_FD_183969 | JGI IMG/M metagenome (GOLD analysis project Ga0210019, IMG submission 183969) | Groundwater microbial communities from aquifer - Crystal Geyser CG11_big_fil_rev_8/21/14_0.20 (SPAdes) (version 2) | ecosystem: Environmental > Aquatic > Deep subsurface > Groundwater ...
TAGTACTGAGATAAAAAATATCGGTTAGTTTGATAAGTGGAGGGATGTCGGAGTGGTTTAACGGCCAGCTCTCGAAAAGCTTGGGGGACTCACGTCCCACGGGGGTTCGAATCCCCCTCCCTCCGCCAAACACCCTTGGTTGCTCCAAGACCCACCTCCTATGATCAAATAGGTTGATGTTACCTTCTAATTTTTCCACAAAAAGCATGAGTGTCGCAAAAGAGGCCTGTAAGCTAGAAAATCGCCTAAAAACGCTCAGAAGGAAAAGTCGTTGATTCTAAGGTTTTGGGATTATAATAGTGGATAAATGATTGAAAATTTATCTAACGCACTAGCCAACATTTTTAATTTTTTAGGAAGCAAATCGCTAGAGATAATTGGGGCAGCTTTCTTTGGAGGTCTTTTTGCGGGACTTTTTTCAAATTACTTTGAATCAAAAAGAAGAATCTTGGATAAGAGATCTGATAAATATCACGATCACAGAAACACCATTGTTCAGATTGAACATGAATTAATTCCAGCACGAGTAAATCTTGCAAGAAACATAAAGTCACTAACTGATGCCATCGAGTCTACGAATCCAGACAATATACGACTTATACTTCGGTTTAATAAAATAAAACTAAGTACTGGACTTAGCTTGAATTTACTAGATAGGAATTTTATTAACGAATACGCTGAGTTGTTCACAATGTTTGAAACTCATAACTCAGATATTGACTATGTAGAGGGAATGATTCAACAAGTTAGAGATGATCAAAAAAATGGATCTATAGATGCCAGTTTACTTCAGTCATATGTTCAGATGATTGAGTATCTACATCAATCCTGCTTAGAAATTGATGATAAGTCACATAAGCTTTTGGCAATGTGTCAGATAGCCTTAAATCAGGAAGACAAAAAAATTAAGAAAAAATATCTTAAAAACGGCCAACTTATTGAATACGAATTTCCTGATCAAAAAATGAAAGAAAAATTGGCACAAATTACTTCAGAAGAAAACAGATTGCCGAATGATGGTGAAACACAACCTAAATTTTTTGTGCCATTTATGGATATAAAAAAAGTAGTAAGAGTGGCTTTCTAAAGCATTTCGAGTTTTCTATCTCTTAATTCAAATTTTGATTTCACTCCACCCAATAATTTCAATCTCTCTTCAGGAGTTCCGTACTGAAGCACATGGAGTAAATATTCTCTGATAATTTCTGTTTGAGAGTTAGTTGCATCATCAGTATTTTCCACTCCAGTATTATGTTGAGTCAACTCAAATCTTGAAGTGAACTTATCTATCACTGTGGCTTTTAAATGCTGTAGTCGTTTAACCTCTGTTTCAAATTCTGCCATCAAATATTTTGTATTAAGTTTGATCTCAGGCAAATGACCAATCAGTTGTTTAATTAATTCTTGCTCAGTAATGTATGGCTCTTTGCAGTCGTATTTTTTAATACGATTACAGTGATAATAAATATGAGTGTTCACTTGATTTGTTTTTGTCCTTCGATACTTGATTTCAGCAGTTACACTTCCACCACATGATCCACATTTACATATTTTCTTGAATGGAAACAGTTGCTTATTCCATTGCTTTGGGACAACTTGCAGTTGGACTTGTACTTTTTCAAATAAGGCTTTGGTTATTATTGTTTTGTGGGTACCTTTGTACCATTTGTCGCCATATTGAAATTCTCCGTAATAGAAAGGATTTTGAAGAGCGACATACACTTTGCTGAGGGCTAATTTACATCCACTTTTGGTAGTGAATCCAATATCATCGAGCCACTTTTTTACCATCCTGCCTGAATAACCTTGGTTTCCAACTTTATTAAATATTTCTTTAATAATTGGAGCACGCTCAGAATCTAGTTCTACGGTGGAAATTCTGTTTGATTTCAACACATTGTTATAGCCGATGGGAGCAAGTCCAGGTCTAATGCCAAACTCACATTTATTTCTTAAACCTCGTTTTACATTCACTCCTCGATTGTCATTTTCAAGTTTTGCTTGACTACACAAGATCATGAGTAGGAATTTCTCATTGGGATTGTTAGTAAATGATTGTGAGTAGGTTTTTATATGTGAGAGTTTCCCTTGATCCATCAGGTCGACAATTCTACCCAAGTCTCCAGCGTTACGACTAAGCCTATCTGGAGACCAAGTGAGAATAGCATTGTATTTTCCTTGATATATACAATCTAGAAGCTTATTGAAAGCAGGTCGCTGAGTTGATTCTTTAGCAGAATGGCTCTCAGTTATGGTTTCAACAATGTTAATTTTCTCCCGTTTAGCAATTTTGAGCATTTCAGAAATTTGACCATCAATGCTCATAGCCTGTCGCTCATCAGATTCCGAAGATTTTCGTGCGTATAGGCAGTATTTAATGTGATCTGGCATATTATTTCCTTTCATCAAGTACACAAGGTACCGCTGTCTGGTAGGAAGTCTAGCCACAGTAAAATGACTTACAGAAAATCAATAAATGGGATCTCAGGATCTTTTAGATCGTTTAAGAATTCATATGTTAGTTGAGAAAAAGCATCTGCTAAATCATCGTGCTTTTCACTGCCAAAATACAAGATTTGATTAATGAGCTCGTCATTCGCAGTTCTGTGAAATTTAACTTTGCCGTTTTTTACTTGATACGATGCAGAAGACAATCGTTCTGTTTTATCTTTACCACCAGTAGTTGCTCCTTTGACTGGCAAACCTTCTCTTTCCATACTTTGAATTAATCCTGCCTGCTGACCAGCCTCTTCTATGACTATCTCAACTGAGGCAATATTTTTTAGGCTAAAAAACATCGATTTTACCTCTTCAATTAAATCTGGCATTCTAATTCTCTTGTTGGTAGGAAACGGATGAATAAAAATTTGGGCAGACTTTCCTTTACCAATTACGGAACCAGTAACAATTGCCACATTGTCGTTTGTCTTGTTTTGAGCAAATGCAGGATCAATACTAACAATGATTCGCGAAACATCTTGATATGGTAGTTCGTCGTAGTATTGAAGCCATTCAGGTTTAATGATTTGTTCATCATCAGCAATAATTTTGAGCATGAATTCACGCTGAAAATCGGTGTTAGAAACGATTTTTTTCAAGTTATTAATTGATTTTTCATCTGGATATTTTCCCGGCCATAAATTTACATCATGATTAATTAACGGATACTGTCGATAGCTTCCGTTAAATGTTTTGTTCAAAATTGCAGTTTTCATTCGCATCATAATTGAATCGCTATGCACTAGGTTGCCGATCATCACGACTTTGGTGTTTTTATCTCCCGAAGGAATAAGTTCTGAGTTTAGAAAATCCCAAGCTTTTTTTCTGCCTTCGGCTGTTTTGGCAGAAGCCACATCTTCAATATCATCAGCAACAATTAAATCTGGACGAAACTGACGATGGCGAAAGCCTCTAATCTTCTCCGAAATTGAAACTGCCGTAATACGAGCCTGTTGTTTGGTGAAAACCAAACTGGAGTTACTCCATTCTCCAAGTTCTTTAGGAAATGGTCCAAAATCTCTTATCAGCAAAGTGTTGCTTTCACACTCTTGTCTAATGTTATCGAGTGCTTGCTGAGCTCTAGTCTGAGTTTGGTTAACAAGAACTACGAAATTTTTCTCTCGTTTACACAGAATCATCCAAAGAGGATACACCAGCTGACAATAGGTAGATTTAGCACTACCTCGAAAAGCAACAATAACCAAAAACCTCACTTCTGGATCTTGAAGCAATTGGAGCATCTCTCGATGTAATTCAGCAATTTCATATTCAATATAATGTGGAAAATAGATCACGAAAAACCATAAAATATCTGTTTTAGCCAACTTCTTTCGTAACTTTTTATTTTTTCTTACTTCTAGAATAAAGTCTTGGGTTAGTTCATTTGTCATGCCGATCTTTACTACTCATCAAATTGAGTGCTTTTTTAAATATTTGCTGTTCTTCTTCCGTCAGCTCTTCTGATTCTTCAGTCTCATGAAACAAACGAACTCTTGTCTCATAGGCTTGACGATGATGCTTAAGCCAGAAAATAATTGCTGTCATATTATTGTTTCTAATCTGGCTGATTAGTTGTGATTCAGCCATATCAGATATAAGCTCAGCACCTTCTCGCAAAGCTTTGTTAGCTTGTTTAGCAAACTCGGGATCATCTTTTTTCCAGCGATAATAGGTAGCCCGAGAGATGCCAGCTTTTTTGCATGCCAGCTCAATAATCGGGCTAACCTTTAGTTTTTCGATGATCAGTTTTTTATCTCTGATAATCCGTTCTTCAACTGGTGTAAACACTTTTATATCTGTCATTGAATCAATGTAGCTTTCTGTCCAGTTAGTTTTTCCCAACGGTTTTTAATAACCTCAGTATAGATAGGAGATTTTTCCATGATGTTGCATCGTCGATTCATTTTTTGCGATGCAATCAAGGTACTGCCACTGCCACCAAATGGCTCAACAACTAAGTCACCACGCTTGATTAATACTTTCAGATAAGGAATTAAAATTTCTATTGGTTTTGTACCAAAGATAATGCCTTGACCTGATTGTTTCTCATCACAAGCCTTGAACTCAATAAAATCAGTTGGCTGAATTTTCTTGCCTTTGTCATAGCCTTCCCAATGTGGTTTACCACTAATTGCAAACAAAGCTGATTCATATTCGTTTTGAAGTAAGTTGTCTGATTCAGGAGAAAGATCTAAAGCTTTGCCTTCTGAACTACCTACCATGGCAATGTCATGCTTGGAAAAAAATTTACTTTGTGAAGCAAATCCCTGATGTCTATTTGGCAAATGCCAAACAATCATATTGCGAACTTGCCAATGCTTTTCCATTTCACCCCAGATAATTCTCAGGTTTTTCCAATTCTCATAGACAATGATGCTGAAGTCATCTTTAGCTGTCTTGGCAATATTGCCCATCCATTTTTCGGTAAAATCTGGAGGAAGGACATCGGTTTCTAAATACTTGCGATTTCGCTTAGCCCCAAAGCCTTCAGTTGGTTTGCCGTGACGCTTGGCTTTGAGATAGTCAAGAATATATGGTGGATCAGTGAGACACATGTCTGCTTGCTCCTCATTCATCAATTTCATAAAGTCAGCTTCTATAGTGGAGTCACCACACATTAATCGATTTTCACCAAGTTGCCAGACGTCTCCTTTCTTGATTTTTATCTCTTCAATTTCTAGCTTTTTGAGTTCCTTATTCAAATCAAACTCTTCAGGATTTTCTTCAGCAGGAAAAATTTCATCGATGTCTTCACTACTAAAACCAACTTCAGCTAAAAAGGCTTCGTCAAACTCTGCCAATAACTCAAAATCCCAATCTCCGGTGTTCTTATTAAGTCTAATATTCAACTCTTGCTCTTTTTCAAGTTCTGGCAGATTGATATACACCACTGGTACTTCTGAAAACCCAATGTCTTTGAGAACTTTGAGTCGAAAGTGACCACCGATGACCACATTTTTTCTCTCTGGAGCAGAGTTGACCAAGATTGGGTCAACCACTCCAAAGCGTTGAATGCTTTCTTTGAGTGCCAAGATCGCCTCTTCACTCCATGTTCTTGGATTGTAGGGAGCTGGATTGAGCTCCGATACATTCACTTGCACAATATGTAGTTTGTTTTGCATAGCATCTTTCTATTACTCTTTGTATATAACTACTACTGATTTAATTATAATGAAAAAGGTTCATACTTTTCTTTTTTTGCTCAGTATTGACCTAGTTTGTGACACCCAGACCACAAAAAAGCACCCCGTGAGGAGTGCTTTGTGCATTTTTGATTAAATGTATGACTGTAATATTAGTCTATCGATGGGGTTGGCCAGTCGTTTGTGGCACCCTCTAGCATGATTTCTTGCCATTCTTCTTCAGTTAATCCGTATTGGTTTAACACTTCTTGCTTGTATTTAGCTTGAAGCTCGACAGTGAGATCTGCGTTCTGTTCGACATTCTCAGTGAGTTGATTGCTATCGGTGACAATACTTGGATCTGTGGGAAATTGTTCTCTGGCTTCTTTAGTAGCTTTGTCTTCAGCTTCAGTGACTTTGTAGAAGATTTCTTGTTTTTGTTCTAGAGATCTTTCTGCAGTTGGTGTCTCTTGGGAAAGGCCAATGCTTCCTCCTACATACATAACTACGATAATAGCAATGATGGCAGTTAAGATTTTGTGTTTTGCAAACCAGTTCTGTTTCTTCTGTTCTGGCATAGGTTTCCTTTCAAATAGTTTGTATTTTGGCGACTATCAGTAAGTATTTTATCGCTGTTTTGCCAACAAATCTATACCAGTAGTAAGTCGACCAGCAGTACTCTTTGAAACACAATATATCTGTGTCAAAAAAGAACACTATCTACTACCAGATCGCTGAAAACATTCGTCGCATTCGAAAAGATCGTAATATCACTCAAGAGGCTTTAGCTTATGAAGCTGGACTCAACAGAGCATACATAGGTTATATCGAGAGAGGTGAGAGAAAACCAAGTGTCGAGACTTTAGAAAAGATTGCTAAAGTACTTAAAGTAAGAATTTTTGAGTTATTTATCTTCGATTAATTGCTTCAAACGCTTGAATTTTGTCATTTTACTCTCGATCAAGGCTGACTGAGAGTATATAATTGAATATATTACTAATGACAAAAATATCACTATCACAACTAGAACAATACCTCTCCAAAGCAGCTTGGATTCTTAAAGGTCCAGTCGATGCCGCAGATTTTAAAGCTTATATCTTCCCGTTACTTTTCTTTAAGCGAATTTCAGATGTTTATGATGAAGAATATGCAATTGCATTAGAAGAATCTGGCGGTGATGAGGAGTATGCTAATCTTCCTGAGTTTCATCGCTTTACCATACCTGATGAATGTCACTGGCAAGATGTTAGAGAAACTACCAGTAATGTGGGACAGAAGCTTCAGTATGCTTTTAGAGAAATAGAGAAAGCCAATCAAAAACACCTATATGGTATTTTTGGTGATACTCAGTGGACTAATAAAGATAGACTGTCAGACGAGTTGCTTATTAACTTAGTTGAGCATTTTTCTCAATACAACCTTTCAAATTCAAACGTGCATCCAGATTTATTAGGTCAATCATATGAATATCTAATAAAACACTTTGCTGATCTTACAAATAAAAAAGCTGGAGAATTTTATACTCCACGTACAGTAGTTCATCTCATGTCGAAGATCTTAGATCCACAAGAAGGTGATCGTATTTATGATCCTGCTTGTGGTACCGGAGGCATGTTGCTTGAATCAGTAGCTCACGTGGAACGAAATAAAAAAGATGCGAGGACACTCAAACTCTATGGTCAGGAAAAAAACTTAACAACCTCAGCCATTGCTAGGATGAATATGTTCCTACATGACATTGAGGATTTTTCAATTGTGCGTGGCGACACTCTTAGGAATCCCGCATTCTTTGACGGAGATAAATTAGCTGTTTTTAATTGCGTTGTTGCCAACCCACCTTTCTCTCTTAAAAAATGGGGTTCAAAAAGCTGGGAAACTGACCCCTATGGCAGAAACATGTATGGAGTTCCGTCCGACTCAAATGGAGATTTTGCTTGGATTCAACACATGATTGCATCAATGGATCCAATCACTGGAAGAATGGCAGTTGTTTTGCCTCATGGCGTTCTTTTTAGAAAAGGTAGTGAAGGAAAAATTAGAGAAGCACTTTTGAAAGATGATTTACTCGAAGCTGTAATTGGTCTAGGCGACAATATTTTTTACGGAGCTTCATTGGCCGCTAGTATACTAGTTTTTAGAAAACAAAAACCACTCGATAAGAAGAATAAAGTTCTTTTTATTGATGCTAATGACCAAGTGAAAGTTGGAAGAGCTCAAAATTACTTAGAAAATAAACAAATTGATCAAATCTTTGAGTGGTATTTATTGTTTAATAATGTCGAAAACTATGCTTATGTAGCAAGTTTAGATGAGATTAAAGAAAATGATTTTAACTTAAATATTCCACTTTATGTAGAAAAAGAGATTGAAGATAATTTACCAACACTGGAAGAAGTCAAAAAAGATGTAGAAAAAGCAGCCAATGATGTTTGGAAAGCTGAAAAAAAATTTAAGGAAGAACTAAAAAAGTTTAACTTACTATGATGACACAAAAACAACTAGAAAATTACTTATGGGGAGCGGCAACACTACTGCGAGGTGTGATTGATGCCGGTGATTATAAGCAATATATTTTCCCGTTGATTTTCTTTAAAAGAATTTGTGATGTTTATGATGAAGAATATGAGAAAGCACTTCAAGATTCAGATGGTGATCTAGAGTATGCTGCATTTGCTGAAAACCACCGTTTCGTTGTTCCCGAGGGTTTCCATTGGAATGATGTTCGAGAAATTACCTCTAATTTAGGAATGGCTTTGCAAAAAGCTATGCAGGAAATTGAAAAAGCTAATCCCGATGTTCTGTATGGCATATTTGGTGATGCTCAGTGGACTAACAAGCAACGACTTTCCGATGAGATTCTTATCAATTTAATAGAACATTTTTCTAGTGAGAAACTCACTATTACCAATGTCCCTGACGATAAGTTGGGAGATGCTTACGAGTTCTTAATTAAAAAATTTGCAGACGATAGCGGTCACACTGCAGCCGAGTTTTATACTAATCGAACTGTAGTGCGTTTGATGACTTTATTAATGAATCCTAAACCAGGTGAAAGTGTTTATGATCCAACTTGTGGCTCTGGAGGATTGCTACTTAATTGTGCACTTGAACTTAAAAAACAAGGTAAAGAATATCGAACGCTTAAACTTTACGGACAAGAGATTAACCTCATGACCTCTTCCATTGCTCGAATGAATATGTTTCTCCATGGAATTGAAGATTTTTCGATAAAACGTGGAGATACTCTCAAAGAGCCGTTATTTTTAGAGAATGATCGACTCAAAAAATTTAATGTAATTTTAGCCAACCCTCCATATTCTATTAAACGCTGGGATCGAAAAATGTTTGAGAATGATCCTTATGGAAGAAATATACTTGGTACTCCACCACAAGGTTGTGCTGATTATGCATTTCAACAACATATTATTCAAAGCTTAAATAAAGAGAATGGGAGATCGGTTGTTCTTTGGCCACATGGTGTGCTATTCAGGGATCAAGAAAAAGATATGAGGCAAAAATTGATTGAAATGGATCTTGTTGAAGCCGTGATTGGCTTGGGTCCAAATCTTTTTTACAACTCTCCAATGGAGTCATGCTTACTAGTTTGTAGAACAAATAAGCGACCAGAGCAAAGAAATAAAATCATTTTTATTAACGCAGTAAATGAAGTCAAAGCTGAGACTGGAACTAGCTATCTTAAAGACGAGCATATTGAAAAAATTGGTAATGCATATCATGAATATAAAGATATTGAAGGATTTGCAAAAATTGTGGATAAAGATGAACTTCAGACACAAAGCTGGAATTTAAATATCTCACTTTATGTATCTAACTATAAAATGAAAGTATCTACAGACAAGCAAGAAGACTTGTCCGAACTACTATCTCAGTGGGTGGATTCATCAAGAGATTTAAAAGTAAGTCTGGAAGACAAAATTAATGAATAATTTCGACAAAAAGAACTGGCAGAAAATTAAGTTTGGAGATATTGTCAAAGAAGTTCGTGTCGCTGAACATAAACCATTGAAGAATAGTTTAAGTCGTTATGTTGGATTGGAACACATTGAGTCAGAAGATCTTCATATTACCTCATGGGAAGACATAACAGATGGAACTACATTTACTAGAAAGTTTGTTGAAGGACAGGTTCTTTTCGGAAGAAGACGAGCCTATCTTAAAAAAGCTGCTTTGGCTGACTTTGATGGTATCTGTTCTGGAGACATATTAGTATTTGAAACGATTAAAGACAAACTGCTCCCAGAATTACTTCCCTTCATAGTTCAAAATGATAATTTTTTCCAGTTTGCGGTAGATGCCTCTGCTGGCTCCTTATCTCCAAGGGTAAAATTTAAAGATTTAGCAAAGTTTGAATTAATGCTCCCAAAAAGTTTAGATGAACAAAAAAAACTGTCTGACTTGCTTTGGGCTGGGGATGAGTTAGTACAAAAGTATATTAAAGAATTTGATAGCATACAAATTTATAAAAACAAATATTTTAGAGAAAATTATCAACTAGATAGCTCTAACAAAAAAGTCAAAATATCATCATTGTTCGAACTTAATCCTTCTAAAGAGAAACTTTCAAATAATCAATTAGTTTCATTTATATCTATGGAAGATGTTACAGAAGATGGAATAATTGAAAACAAAACAGATCGAAAGTACGAGGAAGTTTCAACTGGTTATAAGTCCTTTATTAATGGCGATATTTTATTTGCAAAGATAACTCCTTGCATGGAGAACGGAAAAGGAGCTATTGCAAGTAATTTAACAAATGGATTTGGTTTTGGTAGTACTGAATTTCATATTCTTAGACCTATAAATGATTCTGATAGACCATATCTATATCACTTGTCTCAATCTCCATTCTTTAGATGGTTAGCTGAAAGACAAATGACTGGTTCAGCTGGCCAAAAACGTGTGCCAAGTGACTTCTTATTAAATTTTAAACTTAGTCTGCCATCATTAGAAAAAAGAATAGAGATTGGAAATAAAATGAGTGAATTTGACCAGATATTGGAGCTAATTAATAAAAATATCACAGTTACAAAATTAGTAAATGACTCAATAAAGAATGAAATCTTTTCATGAATAAACTAAAAGTAAAATTGAAAAACTGTTATGGAATTAACGCTTTAGATCATGAATTTGATTTTACTAATTGTAATGCTGTAATAATTTATGCCTCAAACGGTGTGATGAAGACATCTTTTGCAAGGACTTTTGACAGATTGAGTCAAGGAATGGAACCAGAAGAGTTAATATATGGAAATACTCCTGAATATGAAATTAAATATGATGATCAGCCAATATCAAAAGAACAGATATATGTGATTAAAGACTTCAAGCCAAATATTTTCAAGGATGAACTAATTTCAAAATTAGTAGTCGATGAAGAATCAAAAACAAAATACGATGCGATCTTTGCTGATATAGAGTCAAAAAGAAAATTAATACTCTTAAAACTAACTAAGCTTTCTGGTGTACCTCAAAGTAATCTTGAAAAAGAATTAAAACCTATATTCAAATTTGAAGATTTCAGTGAATTTCTTTGCAACCTGGATCTAGAAGAGTTTACAGAACTAGACATAGACTATAAATATACAAACATCTTTAATTCTGATGTATTACCAATTCTAGGAGAATCTGACATCCATAACGTTATTGTTGAATACAATCAAGAGATGAATAGGATTATTAATGAGATTGCCTTGTTTAATAAAGCAGGTGAATTTAATCTGACGAAAGCAGAAAATGTTGCAAAAACTTTAAAGAAAGAGATGTTCTTTAGAGCAGGCCATACAATAATGCTATCAGGAACAGAAGACAATATAGATGAGAAAAAATATAAGGAACTTCTAGATAAAGCAAATAGTGAAATAAAAAAGAGTGAGAAACTGAAAGACTTAAGGCAACGTCTCCTGAAAAAAAACTCCTTAAAAGAATTTGCTGACCTTATAGAAAGAAATCCGGCAATAATTCAAGAACTGGAAGACAAACCAAATTTGCAAAAGAAACTATTTGAGAGCTACTTTAAATCAATTGAATCTGACATATCTGAATATAATCAACTTTATACAGACTCTATTTCAACTTTAAATGAAATTGAAGAAAAAGCAAGGAATCAACAAACTAAGTGGAAGTCTATTGTAGATCAATTCAAAAATCGATTTTCAACACCGTATGATGATGTAGATATCCTAGATATGCCATCAGTTGTATTAGGAAAAACAACTACACCTCAAATTGTTTTCAAATTTGGAGACAAAGAACACACGAAGGACGATTTATTTAAAAAAAATACTTTAAGTGAAGGCGAAGGAAGAGCTTATTCTTTGTTAAATATTCTTTATGAGTTAGAAATTAGAAAAGATGCACCCGATGTTCAGTTTATTATTGTTGATGACTTAGCAGATTCTTTTGATTACAAAAATAAATATGCAATTTTGCAATATCTCAGAGATTTAATTGGATGTTCGAATTTTAGACTGATAATACTTACTCACAATTTCGATTTTTATAGAAGCTTAGTTTCAAGAATCTTAGGTACAACACGTCCCTCTTCAAGATGGAATAACTCATTTATTACTGAAAAGAATTCGAGTGGCATCAAACTGTATGGAGGTGGTCATCGATATTTAATAAGTAATCCCTTCGAAGCATGGAAAAATTCAGCAAAGAACGACATTGAAAAAACAATTGCATTAATTCCTTTTATGCGTAATTTAATTGAATATAATTTTGGAACTAATAATATTCACTATTTAAATTTAACAAAATTACTACATTCTAAAAATGATTCAACAAGTATAACTCTCCAAAATTTGCAGGATGCATATGCCCAAGTGATGACTGGTTTGAACTTTTCCTTTGTCGATTATGATTATCAAGATAGTGTTCAATCAATCATATTTGATTTAGCAGATAATGCTGATTTTAGTGATGATCAGTTCAGGTTAAAAGAAAAAATAATTGTTTCTATTGCTATTAGAATATTATCTGAAAAATATATGTGGTCTAAAGTGAAAAATAATATTGATAGAGATACTTTGACTGAGGGTCAGCTACTCGATAGATACAAATCTGAGTTTCAAAATGACCAATCAATGGAGATTTTGGAAAGTGTAAACATGATGACACCTGAAAATATTCATCTTAATGCCTTTATGTTTGAACCAATTATAGATATTCCATCTGAACATTTAATAGGTTTATATAATCAAGCAAAATCTTTATGAGATAATGAAAGTAACACATGTCATTCAACGAATTAAACACCATCGAACCATATATCATCAAGAAACTTACTGGTTACTCACTACCTCCAGAAGGAAGTGCTCTTAAATTAGGTGAAGAACAACAGGTTTATGGTAACTATCAATGGAAATATATTCATCCCAAACTGCTTAAACGAAGTGAAACTGACATTTTAGTAGAAGATGAATTAATTGAAGCACTTAAAAGACTCAATCCTGAAATCAAAGAAAATCCATCAAGAGCTGATGAGGTTTTATATAAACTCAGAGCTGTTTTATTATCAGTAGATTCCGTTGGCTTGGTCAGAGCCAATGAAGAATTCTCCAAATGGCTTGTTGGCGATAAAACTATGCCTTTTGGGGAGAACAACCAACATGTTCCAGTTAAGTTGATTGATTTTGACAATGTCGACAACAATTCATACATAGTTACTAATCAATACACAGTTCTTGGAAAAACAGAAAAAAGACCCGACCTCACTTTCCTAATCAATGGTATCCCAATTGTAATCGGTGAATTAAAGACTCCAGTTCGCCCAGCTATTTCTTGGTTTGATGGTGCGGTTGATATCCATGATGATTATGAGAACACCATTCCACAATTATTTGTTCCCAATTTATTCTCTTTTGCCAATGAAGGTAAGATGTATCGCTACGGATCTGTCCGCATGCCATTGGAACTTTGGGGTCCATGGAAAACAGAAGATAGTAAGAAGAAACATGCTCAATTAAAAGAAATTGATATCGCGCTAGAAGATCATCTTAAACCTGAGAGGTTACTTGATTTACTACGCAACTTCACGCTTTACGCTACCGATAATAAAAACAGACGTATCAAAATCATTGCTCGTTACCAACAGTACGAAGGTGCAAACAAAATTGTCGAAAGAGTTAAAGAAGGCAAAATTAAACAAGGTCTTATCTGGCATTTCCAGGGCTCTGGTAAATCGTACTTAATTGTTTTTGCTGCTCAAAAACTACGTCTTTCACCAGAACTTAAAAGTCCCACTGTACTTGTCATTATTGATCGACAGGACTTGGACAGTCAGATGTCAAATAACTTCTCTGTTACTGAAATCCCAAATGTCGTTTCCGCAGACAGTATTCGAGAACTCCAACAATTACTAAAGAATGACACCAGAAAAATTATCATCACTATGATGCATAAGTTTAGAGATGTTTCTGAGGCCGTCAACGAAAGATCAAATATTATTGCTTTAGTTGATGAAGCTCATCGAACACAAGAGGGTGACTTGGGTAGAAAAATGCGTTCTGCAATTCCAAATGCTTTCCTTTTTGGTTTGACTGGTACCCCAATAAATAAAGTTGACCGCAATACTTTTTATGCCTTTGGTTCTCCAGAAGATACTGAGGGTTATATGTCACTGTATTCTTTCCATGAGTCTGTGCGTGATGGAGCTACACTCAAACTTCATTTTGAACCAAGATTGATTGATATTCATGTTGATAAAGCTGGAGTTGATGAAGCGTTTGCCAAAATAACTCAACATCTGAGTGATGAGGATCGTAGACAACTTGTGGATCAGGCTGCAAAAATGTCAGCATTTCTAAAATCACCAAAAAGAATTGAAAAAATAGTTGCGGATATTGTTGAGCATTACACGCAAAGAGTTGAACCACAAGGATTTAAAGCAATGATTGTGGTGCCAGACAGAGAAGCTTGTGGTATTTATAAAGAAGCACTTGATGAAATATTTCCTCCTGAGTCATCTGCAGTTGTTATGTCCACTTCAGCATCAGATGAGCTTGAGTTTAGAAGGAAATATGAACTAAGCAAAGATCAAGAAGAAAGACTGCTTGATCACTTTAAAGAAGAATCAAATCCATTGAAGATTTTGATTGTTACTGCAAAACTATTGACTGGTTTTGATGCTCCTATTTTACAATGCATGTATCTTGATAAGTCTATTAAGGATCATAATCTTCTACAGGCAATTTGTAGAACAAATCGTGTTTATAAAGATAAATCTCATGGACTAATTGTTGACTACTTTGGTGTGTTTGATGACGTGGCTAAATCACTTGAATTCGATGATAAAAGAGTTCAACGAGTAGTAACAAATTTGGCAGAGTTAAAATCTGAACTCCCTGATGCAATTGAAAAATGTTTAAACCATTTTCCTGATGTTGATAGAGCAGTTGAAGGATTCGAAGGATTACAACTTGCTCAAGATTGCTTACACTCAGATGAAAAGAAAGATGCTTTCGCAGTTGACTACAAATACTTATCAAAACTTTGGGAAGCCATTTCACCTGACCCAGTTTTGAATAGATATGAAAAGGATTATCGATGGATTACTCAAGTTTATGAATCCATCAAACCACCATCTGGAGATACTGGCAGATTGCTCTGGCATGCTCTTGGTGCTCAGACAACCAAAATGATGCATGAGCACATTCATATTGATACGGTGAATGATGATTTGGAGAAAGTAATTTTGGATGCAGACTTAATTGAAAGCTTAACGCAAGTTTCTGATGGTAAAAAGATTAAAGAGATGGAAGAAGAAATATCGAAACGACTCAAGAAGCATGCTAATGATCCTCAATTTGTTGCCCTCAGTGAGAGATTAGAAAAACTCAGAGATAAAGCTATTCAGGGTTTAATCAGTAGTGTTGATTTCTTAAAAGGCTTAGTTGATATTGCCCGTGATGTGGTTGCTATTGAAAAAGAAGTTCAAACTGAAGAAGAAAGAAATAATGCAAAAACAGCATTAACAGAGCTTTTCTTAGAAGTAAAAAATGATGCAACACCGGCAATCGTTGAGAGAATAGTCAATGACATTGATGAAATTGTTAAAATTGTTCGTTTCCCAGGCTGGCAGTCTACCAATGCTGGTGAACGTGAAGTGCAAAGAGCACTTAGAAAAACTTTATTGAAATATAAGTTACATAAAGAAACTGAGTTATTTAATAAGTGCTATGAGTACATCAAGGAATACTATTAATTCAAGGCATGAATAGCATTGTAGTACTCATCAAAGAAGTAGTAGTAAAAATACTCGTATCTTTAATTAATGGATACTATTACTTTTTCAAAAAAGACTACCACAATAGACACCACTTAGAGCTTGCTTGGAAGAATGGGAGACTTCAATTCAGCTGTTATCACCACGATGAATATGTGTTGTATAAAGAAGCGGAGTTGTCTCGCTTGCAAAAAGATGTAGATCCAGGTGAATTTATTTCTCTAGCACTCAGAGAAGCAAATCAGTGTAATTTCATTATTTTTGATTGTGGTGATGACAAGCGATTTGTACAGTTTTGGCTTGGAGATAACGAATTGATGTCAAGCTGGCCGCTTATCAAACGAAAAAATAAACTAGATAAATATGTGTATCTAATGCTTGGAGTACTTAACGAATTAGATATTACCCAGCGACCAACAAAAGTTGGTCCATTTCTTAGAACAAAAAATCAATTTTACGAATTGAAGCTAGAAGAAGGTTTTGAAGATTACCAGATTCACTTTGCTAATAATATTGATGAAGCAACTAAGTTCACTACTACTATTTTCACTAAAGTTTTCAAACAAGATATTGAAAAAATAAGATTTAATCTAGGTTGATATTTTTTTAAGCCTTCTCCAAATCTCCACCATCGCCCAAGTATCCAATTCACAATATTTCAAAAGATTAAGGTGGTAAGGTTTGTCAACACACAATTCTTACTCTAACTACCCAAACGACAACGACCTCATAACTTATTTATAATACACCTCAAGTGGTGTTTTGTACCCAAGCGATTCATGCAACCTTTTTGTATTATATCGCCTTAAAAATATATCGATAGACTGCTTTGCTTCTAATACGCTTGAATACTCTTTCAGATACACCTCCTCATATTTTACAGTTCTCCATAATCTCTCAACAATAATATTGTCCATACAGCGTCCTTTACCATCCATGCTAATTTTTGTTTTCTCTTGATCCCATAGACCAGTGTACAGCGAACTTGTGAAATGGGATCCTTTATCTGAATTGCTGTAATCAGGATTTCCATAATTTTTGATCGCCTCTTCGCCTGCCTCTAGCACAAAATCAATGTCTAACGATGTCGATAATCTCCAAGACAAAACATATCTGCTAAACCAGTCAATAAATGCGACCAGATAAGCAAAACCATTTCTCATTTTAATGTAGGTGATATCTGTGCTCCAAACATGATTTGAGTGGTCTGGCTTGATGTGTCTAAGCAGGTAGGGAAACTGTAGGTGTTCTTTCCCATTTTTGCTTAAATTTGGTTTCTGATAAATTGCCTCAATTCCCATCTCCCTCATCAAGTGACGCGCCAGATTTCTCCCCACCAATGTTTTTAGATCTCTTGACAGTTGAGCAGCAATTTTGCGCTGTCCATATGTTGGCCAATCTGTATGGATTTTGTCAATTCTGTTCATAATGTCGAGTGTCTCAGGGCTTATTGAGCGTGGAGCATAGTACACGCTAGAGCGAGACACACCAATCAATCTAGTCTGTTCTTTAATTGTTAATTTGCTTTCATCTCGATCAAACAATCTTCTAATCCGTTCATTAGCTGTTAAACCCTGCTCTTTACTCAAGTAAGCCAATCTTTTTTTTTAGATAATCATTTTCGATTTCTAGCTTGCCAATTTTTTGGAACAATTCATTGTTTGTTTCTTCTCTGGCTTTATGATCATCTTTTTCTCGCTTTTGTGCAAAGGCTTGCTCAATTGCTCTTTGTGCTTGCTTTTTCCAGATACCAATCTGTACAGGATGAACAGCATATTTGCTTGCCAATTGTCCAGTAGTTTCTGCTTCTCGTATTGCTTCTATGGCAACTTTTGCTTTAGTTGCTGGAGCAATTACTTTTTTTACATCTGTCATATCCAACCTCCTTTTTCATATCCTATATTATGCGAGGTTGTCGTTGATTTTGTGTGCTAAATTACCTTACCAGCATAGATCTCTAGCTGTTTGATCAGTATCTGCGTTTCCATTGACCATCTCCCACCACTTAGTCATTGCAGTAGCTCCTTCTCCTATTTCCAAATCAGCATATGAAAGGTTGGGTACTAAGACTGGTAATACTTTTTTAATCGAGGCACTGCCATGAAAACGATAATCCATATACAAACCTTTTGAGAAAATCTCCATCAAGTCAAAAATTCTTTCATTGATTAAAGCAAACTCATCGGCATACATTGGTTGCAGCAGTCCTAGTTCCTTATTTCGACCTCGCTCAAAACTTTTGTTCCAGACAATCACTGAACCTTTAGAGCCAATTACTTTGAGTAGCTCTTCAGTAATTTCTTTACTTGGTTCCCTTTTATCAGTCATTAAAAATTCATAATGCTTGAGCTCTGAATCATCAGGATTCTCCATCACATGGAGTGAATACTGAAACACAATATGTTGGTATGGTTTATACCCATCGAAAGCAGGAATAGCTGGATTGATTGTTTCGTAATCAAAGAAATAAAGTGGGAAAGTTAAATTGACCAGTTCTCTTTGAACGCCTTCATAATCGATGATGGGTTGATTTTGCTTAATTGATCTAATTTGTAAAATCTGCTTGGGATTGAGTTCCTCAGTTTCTGGAATGTCTTGCAAATGTTGATAGCCACTTGCTACTAATTTTTCATACTGACCAACTTTCCACCAGCTTAAATCGTACACTGGGTGTTCGCTCAGGTTGGGATGACAGAGCTTAAGACAAGGGCAATCATTTGGCTTGTAGCAATGAGATTCCAAAGGTGGGTTGCCATCGGTAGTAACAGCAAGTGCTTGGTTTCTAAGCTGGAAGACCTCATTTTCTAACTTGAGAATTACCTCAGACATGTCGACAATCACAAAAAATTCACTTACGTCTATTTCGCCATTTTTAACATAGTCGCTATTAACATGTACTAGATATGTTTTATTAACTGGCAAAGTAGATTTGGCTATCAAGTGCTGAAAAGTCACATCATATTTGTTTTGTTTATCAATTTTGGTGCTACTTTTAATTTCATATAGATCATAGGTGTTGTTAACCACATTATGAATCAGAACATCAATTTTAGCTTCATAGCTGCCATCAGTTAATTGATATTGAAAATCAATCGTACTGCCAGCTGGATATTCTCTCGCTACTTTTTGTTGTAAAAACTCTTTAGCTAAGGCTTCAACTTCATACCCTTGTTTGGCGATTAATTGATCGTACACTGAGAACGTCCTGTTCTCCTGCTTGTTATTAACACTTGCCCATAAATGAAGTGGTGAATCAAGAAAAGTAAGAAAGTTGGATTTAGTCAGTCGCATAAAGGCATTATATAATCAAACCATGACTGAAGATACTAAAGATGATCTAATCTCCCGACTTGAAGATTTAGAAGATGTTGCTTTTGATGATGAAACATCTGAAATTGAAGATTTAATTGATTCTGGTGATTTTGATGATGCTGAAAGCTTAATTGGTGATCTAGAAAGTGAAAGACTCTAGGTTATGAGGCAGTTTGTTCAACCAAAACAACATTATGTCGATCTTTATGACCTGTTTACTATAAAAGAGTGCTTGCGTTGGTATTGGTCACTGCGTGATGGTATGGAAAAACATCGTGACGATCATAGGAATGAATCTGGTAAAGACTTCGATCATGAAGTACATAAAGTTTGTAGCTACACAGTAAATGTCATTGAAGGCGAAAGATATCGCAGAAAAAATAAAACTATCCAAGAATGGATGGATCGTGATGAAGAAACTCAAAAGTTTTATGATGAAGCTACTCCACATAGCGAGGTCTTTTGTAAGGAATGTAACGGCAAGACAAAAATAATTCTCAAAGAGTTGCACGATAGATTTGATGAGGAACGAAAAATATCATTTATGTTTAAATGCCTTGATTGCACAAAGCGTCAAATCTTTTATCATGATGGCTCTCCTTGGGATTTTAAAAGAGATAGATGTCCTGATTGCAATATCGAACTTCAAACAAAACATGACTTTAACAAGAAAGATGACATTGATACCATCACAGATTTTTGTCCTGATTGTGACTATAAAAAAGTTGATGTAACTGACTTTAAAGCCAATAGAGAAAGACGAGCAAAAGAAAAAGCACATGAAGAAATGCTCCTGAGAGAATATCGAGAAGAATTTTGTTTAAATGACAAGAATGGGCCCAACTACGTTAGCTCGCTGGATAGGTTGATACAATTTGGCAAAGATATGGATGATCGTAAGAAAAAAGAAGCAGATCCGGCTTTCAAAAAAGCGAAAAAACTTAAAAAGCTAAAACTAAATCAACTAAAAGAGCTAGTTATTAAAAAGATAGAAGATGAAAAATACGTTGACCTTCAGTTTGGAAAACCTGATATTGGCAAATATGTGATTGTAGATTTTACTGTTAATGACTCTGATGATGATCGTTCAGAATACGACAGCGAGAAACAGCTTAAGAAGTTAATTACTGAGATACTCAAACCAACTAACTGGAGATTAATGAGCGATGGTATCAATTACCGCATGGGAATATTAACTGGCAGGCTGAAGGCTTATGAAAGTGATGAAGATTTGATGAGGCTAGTTAAAAATGTTTGATGGCTTTAAAAAAAACGACTACATATTAATTCAAAGCTCAGTTGGAGAAGGAGCTGGTAATTTTGAGATTAACAAAATATCTGATCTAAATAGAGAAAACATAAATCTATGCTTTCCTTTGGTTCATGACTACCTCGATGATTTTAAAAACAAATCTCAAGTAATCAGAATACCACAGCATAGTGAAGTTAAATTAGAAAATGGGAAAACTTTATTTATTAAAGCTCAAAAAGATGGTCTGGGAGGAATTATCGCCATCATGGCAAATTCTGGTTTTAAAATTAAAGGATATATTTCTGATTCAGATTCTGAGAGCAGTGAAAATAAAGAAGTCATAAAAAATTCAAAAAGTAAATCAAGTATTGTTTGCCTGTTGGCCAACTACAGTGACGATGTCGTCAGGAAAGTCGTTGATTTTAAATTCTCAAAAACTTTTCCTATGACAACATTGCCAACTAATTCAAAAATTTATATCAAAAATATTAATACCAAATATAACGAGGGTGGTTGGCAGCATTTATCCATACCACCAGATTTAAACTTACATCTTACTAATGATAAACCAGAATGCAAAGATTACCTATTTTTTAAACCAAAGAAAGAAATGTTCAATCACGAAGGATACTTAAAAAGAAAATATACAAAATTGTTTTCTATTAGCAATCCTCCTATTGATTCATGTCCTATCTTTACTAACAAAAAATATGCTCAGTGTTTGATGATAGCAATGTCAAAAATGAAACACTGGTCGAAAGATACACATTTTACTTTAGAAGTTTTTGCTTTAAAAAATGAACTGGTAAAAATACCAAAGAGTATTCATTGCGAAGGCGATCTTGGAGTGATCCATCCCTTTCCGTGTAGTTATATTGACGTAAGAACTGGTGAGAAGCTTCAATATTGGTTGCGAATCTTTATGATTGCCAGTCATAATAAAAATGATTGTGTTGTTTTAGAATTTGGAAGTAATTTCAAATTCTCAGATTAAACAGTTTTCCCTTTTTTATAGTGTCTCATTTGTCTCATTTTGAGTATAATTACTCTAGCAAGGTGTGAGTGCCTATGGGACACACTGGTTCCAGACCCACATGCTCCGCCGTCAAGCGAGCACGCTTAATTAATTCTTTAAAAGTCGAAACGCGTGACTAGCCCTCGAAAAGTGTAATGCCTACGTCAAATTTATATGACTATATCAAACATATTTATCTTACTATTTACAGTTGCTTCGTATTTTTTCGGAACGAAGGCTATCATAGAAAATAGATATCGGCCAAATATGTTTAGCAGGATTATTTGGTTACTTGTGGCCTTAAATGGGCTTGCGAGCGTTATTTTACTTGGGAACTCGTCATCTGTAATATTATTAGCCGTTTTAGGATTTTTAGGAAGTTTTTTAATATTTACACTGTCACTTAGAAAATCGAAAGCATTATTCGGAACTACTGAACTTGTTTCCACAGTTTTGTTATTGCTGTGTTTGGCTTTATGGGTTTTTATAAAGATACCTTTTTTGAATCTTGCCATTGGATTAATTATTACGTTTATTGGAGGAATTCCGACATATATCAAAGCACTGAAGAATCCGTATGATGAAGATATTCTGTTTTGGTTATTTTTTATGTTAGCGTCATTGATTGCATTTTATAATTCTGACAAGTCAACACTTTCAGGATATCTTTTTCCTCTTTATTTTATTATTATGAACGCTGGTATGACTCTTTTGTGTTTACGTAGATTTGTAAAAGTGGGATGTCCAATTTCTGCTAAGTGAACAAAGTTCGCCTAGCAAATCCCGCTTGCCTTCGCAAAAATGGAGAGGTCGCATAGTGGCCTAGTGTAGCGGTTTACTAAACCGCCGTGGTGAAAGCTACCGCGGGTTCGAATCCCGCCCTCTCCGCAAATTGGTAAAAATCTACATAAATGAATAGAAAATAACAACCATCTTCATTAATCTAATGAAGGCAACCCTGCTAAAAATTGCTAAAAGTAAATCCTTCTATCCAATCAGA
>Ga0210019_1001740_pt1 | contig 22437 bp, 11 predicted proteins | sample CryGeyCG2114_020_2_FD_183969 | JGI IMG/M metagenome (GOLD analysis project Ga0210019, IMG submission 183969) | Groundwater microbial communities from aquifer - Crystal Geyser CG11_big_fil_rev_8/21/14_0.20 (SPAdes) (version 2) | ecosystem: Environmental > Aquatic > Deep subsurface > Groundwater ...
CGTAGCGAAATTTTAGATTTTCGAGCGAGGCGAGGAAGACGAGCAAAATGTTTTGAGGCCGTAGCCCAGCTACGGCGAAAAGCATTTTGCGAAGTCTGACGATGACGCAGCCGAAAAGATAAAATTGCAGCAGGAATAGTTTTGCAACCATCTCATTTAATAATTTTTTTATGCAAAAAATTATTATTAACATTGATGGGGGGTCGCGGGGCAACCCTGGGCCAGCGGCTTTTGGCGTTGTTTTCAGCCATGAGAGCGGAGCTGTTATTAAGAGTTATGGAGAAACCATGGGCATTGCCACCAACAATGAAGCCGAGTATGGCGGCTTAATTTTTGCTTTGAAAAAAGCCAAGCAGATTTTCGGCAAAGAAAATCTCAAGCAATATATTTTTGAGATAAAATCGGATTCCGAACTTTTAGTGTGCCAATTATCTCATCGCTATAAAGTAAACGGCGAAAAAATCCAGCCATTATTTTTAGAGGCCTGGAATTTGTTGATTGATTTTTCAGCTGTTAATTTTACGGCGGTGCCTCGGGAACAGAATAGTATAGCCGACCGCTTAGTTAACGAGGCGCTAAAAACCGAGGGCAAAAATATAGGGCAGACCTCCTGAAAACTTGCATGCAGTCTGGGGAGGTCTGCCCTATATTTTTGCCCTCGGTTTTTGCCTTAGCAAATCTATAAGCCGAATTCTGTTCTCCGCCCAAGGCGGAGCGCAACCATTTATCTATCCCGGCAGTTGCCTGCGTCGGGTCATGCGAGCTACTTTTCCAGACAGACAACTGAGGGCAGACCTCTTCTAACTTGAATAAATATAATATTCAGTTTAAGAGAGGTCTGCCCTCGGTTGTCTGTCTGGTTTGCTCTTGCTCCCAGGTAAGTATTTAGCCGTTTCACCCTCAAAGTTTCCCTTGAGATTCACCAAGAAAATTTCTCGGTGTTCTTCGCTTCTCAGCTTAGAACGTCTCTGCTCGCAACTCTCGCGTTACCGCGTGTGGGCGTTACCCACTACCTTGCTCCGAGCGCATAATGCGCTCGGGGGAGTTCGGACTTTCCTCTGAACCAATAATTTGATATCATAAGTTCAGCGGTTGCTCAATTTGCTAAGGCGTTTTAATTATAACAAGCATTTAACTTTTGTCAATGTTAAAGAAAATCTTAAATTTTCAAACGCGTACCGTTAATAAAGCGGTTCTTTTTGTTTCAATTGCCACTTTTTTAGGGTATGGCTTAGCCGTTTTAAGAGATAATTTATTAGCTAATTTCTTAAACAATAGCCAAGCGGATGTTTATTGGGCTGCTTTTCGCATTCCAGATTTTGTTTATGGGCTTTTAATCACTGGCGGAGTGGTAGCGGCTTTTTTACCGGTTTTTTCTCATTCTTTCCAAAATAGTCAGGCGTCTGCGCGTCGTTTATTCAATAATGTTTTTACTGTTTTTGGTTTATCGCTGGTAATTTTGTCTGTTTTGTTAGCTATTGGCGCGCCCTTAATTGTCAAGGTGATAGCGCCGGGTTTTTCTTTGCCGCAAAAGACGCAAACTGTCGCTTTGGTCAGGATAATGTTTTTTAGTCCGATTGCCTTGGGCATCTCGGCGATTTTTTCTTCTGTTTTGCAGTATTTTAATTTTTTTGTCGCTTTCTCGCTGGCCCCTTTGTTTTACAATTTAGGTATTATTATCGGGCTTTTATTTTTCTTTCCTAAAATAGGACTTTTAGGGTTGGCTTGGGGGGTTGTTTTGGGCGCTGGCCTGCACCTTTTAATTCAAGTACCCCCTCTTTTGAAAATGGGATTTAGCCCGCGGTTGTTGATTGATTTTCGCTCGTCTGAATTGCGGAAAATTTTTAAGCTAATGACACCTCGTGTTTTCGGCTCGGCCGCCTATCAATTAAACTTAGTAATACTCACCGCCATTGCTTCTACATTGGCGGTGGGCTCTATTAAGATTTTTAATTTATCAAATAATCTTTATGGCGTGCCAGCCAGTTTGATTGGCGTGCCTTTTGCGGCTGTTATTTTTCCAATTCTTTCCCGTTACGCGGCCGCTGGCAATAAAGATAAATTTTTTAGCGCGATTTCGCCTGTCTTGAGAAAAGTTGTTTTATTCGGGGCGCCAGTGAGTTGCTTGATGTTTATTTTAAGAGCGCAAATTGTTAGAATTTTATACGGCACGCAGTTGGCCAGCTCTGGTTATTTTGGCTGGCGGGAAACTCGTTTAACCGCGGCCGCCTTGGGAATTTTTTCCTTGTCTATTTTTGCCGCTTGCTTGATACCTCTTTTAGCTAGAGCTTTTTACGCCCTGCACGACACTAAAACACCTGTAAAAATAGCTGTTTGGTCGGTTATATTAAACTTGTTTTTGGCTTGGTTGTTGGTAGAATTATTAAGGAGCCATCAAGCCATTGCCAATTTTCTTTCTTTTGCTTTTAAGCTAAAAGGCATAGATAATTTATCAATTTTGGCTTTGCCAATAGCCCTATCTTTCTCCACTATTGTTCAATTTTTTTGGTTATCGTATAGTTTGCAAAGAAAAATAAATGTGTCGTATAAATCATTGTTTAATCGTTCCTTTGTTGCGAAAATTTTGCTGGCTTGTTTGATAATGTCAGTGGGCGCTTATATTTTTTTGAGAATAGGCGCGGCCTTTTTAATTATTAACACGGTTTTGGGCATATTTTTGCAAGCGTTTTTAACCGCCTTATTTTCCGCGGCAGTTTATCTGGCAACTTGTTGGCTAATAGGCGTTAAAGAGCCGATTTTTTTAATCAAAGAGTTATTAATATTTTTGAAGAAAAAATTATATGGAAAGCTGTAAAAGCGCGCGCAACTTCGTGATAATCAGCCACATTGACCATGGCAAGTCCACTTTAGCGGACAGGCTTTTGGAAATTACTGGAACAATCAGCCAGGATAAAATGAAAGAACAATTTTTGGATTCAATGGCTTTAGAGCGCGAAAAGGGGATTACTATAAAAATGCACCCGGTTCGCCTTAACTATCAAACGGGAGGTAATAGCTATATCCTAAATTTGATTGATACCCCCGGCCACATTGATTTTTCATACGAAATATCTCGCGCCTTAGCTTGTGTTGAGGGCGCCTTGTTGCTGGTTGACGCGGTTAAGGGCATACAAGCTCAAACGCTTCATAACTTAAACCAAGCGCAAAAACAGGGCTTGGTCATTATTGGCGCTGTTAACAAAATTGATTTGCCTCAAGCTCGCGTTGAACAAACCAGACAAGAGTTAGCTGAAGTACTCAATGTTGAACCCGAAGAGATATTTTTAATTTCTGGTAAAACAGGCGAGAATGTTCCAGCGCTTTTGCAAGCAGTCATTGAAAAAGTGCCTTGCCCCGCAGTATCGGATATCAATAAGCCCCTGAAAGCGCTGGTCTTTGATTCTAAATACGACCCTTTTTCAGGAGTAGTGGCCTATGTGCGTATTTTTGAGGGGAAGATTACCGCTGGAGACAAAATAACCTTTGCGCGCGCTGATTATCAATGCGAAAGCAAAGAGGTTGGTTATTTTATACCCCATCTTGTTCCCGCGCCCTTTTTGGGGCCGGGAGACATTGGCTATATTAAAACCGGCGTTAAGGCGCCAGCTAAAGTTAAAGTAGGGGAAACTATCGCCGGGGTTGCTGATATCGGATATCGGCATGAGGCCGTTGAGCCCTTAACTGGATACAAAGAACCCCAGCCCGTTCTTTATTTAAGCTTGTTTCCCTACAACGCCGATGACTTTGACCATCTCAAAGATAGCTTAGAAAAATTACATTTAAGCGACCCGGCTCTAATTTTTGCCACTGATTCAAAAATGGCCTTGGGCCGAGGTTTTAAGGTGGGCTTTCTAGGTTCTTTGCACGCTGAGATTACGGTGCGGCGACTCAAGGCGGACTTTGGTTTGGAATTAGTCACCACCGCGCCGCAAGTTATTTTTAAGGTGGTGGCTAAAAACGGTCAAGCCCTAATGATTTCTTCGCCTTCGCTTTGGCCTGAAGAAACCGCTATCCAGACGGCTAGCGAGCCCTGGGTAAACTTAGAAATTATCACTCCTAATAATTATATCAGCCAGCTCTTTCCAATTTTGCAGAATTTTGACATTTCTTTGCAAGAAACGAAATTTTTAACTGCCCAGAAGTCAATTTTAATAGCCCAAGCTTCTTTGAGAGAAATTATTAGCGGTGATTTTTATGATAAAATGAAAACTATCACCGAGGGTTATGGTTCGTTTAGCTTTGAGCAGACAGGGTATCGCTCTAATGATTTAGTAAAACTGGACATTTTGATAGCCAATGAGCCCTGCGAACCCTTTGCCAGGATTGTGCCCAGAGGAAAGGCCTACGAGATTAGCAGAAAATTTTTACTGAAACTTAAAGATGTTTTGCCATCCCAGCAATTTTTAGTGAGCTTGCAAGCGGCAGTGGGCGGCAAAATAATAGCTCGCGAAAGCATTTCGGCTCGCCGCAAAGATGTTACCGCCCCGCTTTACGGGGGAGATGTTACTCGCAAAAGAAAACTTTTGGACATTCAGAAAAAAGGCAAAAAGGACTTACAAAGCAAAGGCCAGGTGAGAATACCGCCTAAGGTGTTTTTAGAAATGCTCAAAGATTAATAATTAGAAAAGCGGCCAGAGCAAGCTAGCCACCATGGAAAAAGCTATTAAAGAAATTAAAACAACCCAGATTATTTTGAATATTTTCTTTGTTTTCATTTTTTGTTTTTTATGTTAAATTTATAAATTATAATGCGAAAATCATTAAAATTCAAATCGAAACCACACAAAAAGTTTTACTGGGTTTTATTAGTTTTTGGTTTATTGGTTTTTGTTATTGGTTTGATTGTTGGCAATATTGAATTGTCTCGTAAAAGGAGCGTTCTTAAAAATAATCTGCTTGACCTGCAAGGTAAGTTGGAAAGAGCTGATAAAATATCAAGTCAGCCAGCCCAAGAAAGCTCGCCCGCTTATTTAGAAAAAATGGCCAGAGAACAGTTAAATTTAATGAAACCGGGAGAGAGTGTGGCGGCTTTTCCTGAAAAATTAGAAGAGGAATATGACAAGACGGAAGGGCTTTTGCAGAAAATTAAAGATAAGCTGAAATAATTTTTTGCGGGGTTAGTTGAGTGGCTCAATGCAACCTTCCCAAGGTTGAGAGGCGGGTTCGACTCCCGTACCCCGCTAATTAATTTTCAATTTACGAATTTTCAATTTTCAAACAATTTTCAATGAGCTGAACCCGTTTGAAAATTAAATAATTTGATATTGATAATTGATTGAAAATTGATAATTGTAAATTTATTAATGCCAGAGTAGCTCAGTTGGTAGAGCAACTCTTTCGTAAAGAGTGGGTCGGAGGTTCGAATCCTCTCTCTGGCTCTTTTTTCTCTCAATGAAAAGTGCTATACTGGGGCTATGAAGAATTGCGTTGAACAATTGGCTGACATCGCTAAAAAGCTCCAGTTTTTGGAGCAATGTCTTTGACAAAGAATGTTTTGATTTTTTCTTAAAAGAAATTGCTGATTTGAAAGAAATGCTTGATTTGGGTTTGATTGAAACAGCTAAAGACAAAGAAAGTTTTTCAGCGAAGATTTCCTCTTTGGAAAGAAACCTGCAAGAGAACAAAAAAAAGATATTTTTAAATGGCAAATACGATAAGTGTGCGGCTATTCTGACCATTAAGTCGGGAGCAGGGGGCAGAGATGCTCAAGATTGGGTGGCCATGCTATTGAGAATGTATCAAAAATACTGCGAACAAAAAGAGTGGCTTTGCAAAACTTTGTCGCAAAATTTCGCGGAGGGGGGAGGCCCCGAAGGCCGAATTGGCGTTAAGGAAGTATCTTTGGCTATTGAAGGAGATTTTGTTTATGGTTTTTTGAAAAGAGAGGCCGGCGCTCATCGTTTAGTGAGAATATCGCCTTTTTCAAATAAGCAATTGCGACAAACTTCTTTTGCGCAGGTTGAGGTGGCTCCTCAGGTATCGGATAAAGAATACGATGTAATCCTTAAGCCAGACGACTTAAAATTAGAAACATTTCGTTCAGCCGGGCATGGCGGACAAAATGTCAATAAACGTGAAACAGCCGTGCGCCTAACTCATTTGCCCACCGGCCTGCAAGCGACTTGTCAGGTAGAGCGGACACAAGCTATGAATAGAAAAATTGCTTTGGCTGTGTTGGCCGCCAAGCTAGCCGCCAAGCGCGAAACAGCCAGAAGCCAAGAGCTTACCACTGAACGCGATAAAACAAGGTCTTTGATAAATGGCGGCAAGAAACAAACAGCTGATTTTGGCCGACAAATTAGATCTTATGTGTTACACCCTTATAAATTAGTCAAAGACCACAGAACCGGTTTGGAAACTTCGGATGTTGAAGGAGTTTTGAATGGCAAGATAGACCAGTTTATCCAAGCAGAAATTAAAATCTATGATTCAATTCCAAAATGTTACTAAAATTTATAATAGTTACCTTGAACCCATTACAGCGGTGCGAGATATTTCCTTTTCTATCAAAGAGGGCGAGTTTGTTTGTGTGGTGGGCAAGTCGGGAGCTGGCAAAACAACTTTGATTAAACTTTTAACCGGCCACGAAAAACCCAGCCAAGGCCAAGTTTTTTTTAAGGAAGTAGATGTGCATAATGTTCCTTCAAACACCTTGCAAAAAATGCGCCGCAAAATAGGTGTTGTTTTTCAGGATTATAAATTATTGCACGGGAAGACAGTTTTTGAGAACCTAAGCTATGTGATGCAGGTTATCGGGATATCCGATACTGATATTAAGAGAGATGTGGAGCAGGTCTTGGATATTGTGGGTTTGGAATCAAGGGCTTGCAGTTTCCCGCAGGAATTGTCGGGCGGCGAAAAACAACGCTTAGCCATTGCCCGAGCCCTGATTCATCGGCCCGAACTTATTGTGGCCGATGAACCAACTGGCAATTTGGATTTATACAATACCTACGAAGTGGTCAATTTATTAAAAAAAATTAACCAGTTGGGCGCGACTATTATTTTAGCCACCCATGACAAAGAAATTGTTGATGGCTTAAAAAAACGAGTAATTACTTTGGAATTGGGCAAAATTATCTCCGACGAAGCGCAAGGCAGGTTTATTTTATAATCATATGTTGTGGTTAAATCTTAAAAGAATTATTCATTTGGCCTGGCAGAGTTTTACGCGCAACAAGGGCCTAAGCTTTCAGGTAATTTTTATTATGGCGGTGGCCGTGTTTTTTGTCGCCTCTTTTTTTATGGCGCGAGGCATTGGCTTGACTTTATTAACTGAAATTGAAAAAAGGGTTGATATTTCTATTTATTTCAAGGCCAATATTGCCGAGCAGGATATCTTAAAAGCCAGAGACCAGATTGCTTTATTTTCGGACAAAATCAAGCGCATTGATTATGTTTCCCCGGATGAGGCCTTGTCTCTTTTTAAGCAAGAGCACCAAGATGATCCTCTTTATTTGAATGCTTTGGACGAAATTGAAGTGAATCCCTTCCTGCCTTCATTAAATGTTTATTCGGAGGACCCAGCCTACTATGCTAAAATTTCTAATTTTTTCAGCGACGAGACCCGCGAGAGTATGGTAGAAAAAATTTCTTATGAACAGCCCAAAAACAAGCAAGCCATTGAGCGGCTGTTTGCCATCTTAAAAACTGTGAAGATTATCGGCTTGATAGCGGCAATTCTTTTGGGGCTTTTGGTAATTGTGATTACGGCTAACATCATCAATCTTACTTTCGCGATTTTGCAGGAAGAAATTGCCACTATGAAATTAGTGGGAGCGAGCAATTGGTTTGTCAGGGGGCCTTTTATAGCGCAAACTATTTTTTACGGTTTATTCGCCGTTTTGATAGTTGATATCTTGTCTGGGGCGGGAATTTATTTTTTCAATTTGAAAGCCGGCAGTTGGCTTTTGGGTTTTAATGTTTTTGATTATTTTTGGCGGAATTTACCGTTTATTTTTATCAGTCAATTAGCTTTTGTTTTATTGCTTGGCGTGGCGGCGACTTTTTTAGTGATGCGCAAGCGCCTAAAAGCATAGGACTATCCGATATGCGGGGTGGTGCAATGGTAGCACTTCACGCTCTGGACGTGGAAATTTAGGTTCGAATCCTAACCCCGCAGCTGTAAACAAAAAACAGAGGGCAGACATAGGTTTGCCCTCTGTTTTTTGTTTGCTTGACATTTCGGAATATCGATATGTTGACATGTTGAGGGGGGTGAGTTATCCACAGGTTGACTGGGTATATATGTAAGCTACAATTAAGTAGTTATAAGTATTTCTTATCCAATATCGGATTACGATGACAAGCCAAGAAATCAAGACAAATAACTACATATCGCTAACCGAGGCCGCGGAAAAATATACTAATTATTCGCAGGAGTATTTAAGTTTGCGCGCCAGACAGGGTAAACTTAAAGCAGTCAAGATTGGCCGTAATTGGCTGACAAAAAAAGATTGGGTGGAAGAGTATCTGGCTGTATTCAACGGCCACGGCGAGGCCATTACCCATAGTTTATCCGATACAAAATCATTAACAAAAATAAGGACTAATGGCTGGCGTCAAAAAAAATCAACTACGGAAAAGTTAAAACTTTTTTCCTTGAGCGAGTTAGAAAATTATAGCGGCTATTCGCAGGAGTATTTAAGCTTGAGAGCCAGACAGGGCAAACTTAAAGCAGTCAAGATTGGCCGCAACTGGTTAATCGCTAAAGAATGGATTGATGAATATAAGAGCCAGGTTAATGGCAATGATAATGGCTTGGCCATTGAAACTGTCAGAAATATCTGGCAAAATTTGGCCAGCCAGCCGCAAAAAATTTCTCAAGCAGTAAGCTATTTCTCACAACTGCTTAAAAAGCAGAGCGCTGTTTTGTTAGCCGCCGCTATTTTGATTTTTTGTTCGGCCGGGTTAGTTTTCGGTTTTCCTTATATTGATAACTTGCAGGAGGCGGTTAAAAAAACAACATTTGAAAATTTTGATGTCATTCTGAGCCAGCAGGCGAAGAATCTCCATAGTTGGTTTAAGACCCTTCGCTCCACTCAGGGCGACATCTCATATCAGTTAAATGTTACTGGCAATGATTTTGTCAGCTTTTTGGGCGAGCAGAAATTTACTTTGCGGATTATTCTGCAAGATGAATTTCAAAGTTTGTCTCGCTTGGCCAATAATTTTTTCCAAAAAGAAAAGCAACTTGTCTCTACTGATTTAGTTGATACCATATCAGCCGCGGAAGATTTAGAAAATTATATTGAAGAGGGGATAGGCGGATTTTATGATAAAAATTATCAAGCAGTAAATTTTCTTAAACAAGCTCCAGTAATTGGCAAATTATTCAAACAATCATTTTTTGTTTTGCGGGATGTGGCGGGACTTGAGGCCATGCATCGTCAACGGGAATTAAGGCGAATTTTTAAGGTGTCCAAACTAATATCAGATAGCTGGCAGATAGACATAGATTTTGCTGAAGTCAAAGAGGGGATTGTTGACGAAGTTCATAATCAGTTAAGTATTTTTAATGATAAGAATAGCGCTGTCGGCCAAGCTTTGGTTTTTGGCGAACAAGAAATTAATAAATTATTCAACCAAGCGGCGGTTAATTACTTAAATGGTCAGGAAAAATTGTTAATGGCGTTAATGGTTTGGACAGAGCAATTAAACGCGGCTGGCAACGCCGTAATAACATTTATAGATGGCTGGCAGGCGGGTATTGAAAATAAAGCAGGGGATTATTGGACAACCAGCCAAGATAATTGGCAATATAATTGGCGAGCGGTTATTGCCGTGGTTAATCAGCGGGGTGGCAAATTGGCCAATAACCTTGAAAATTTCAGCGCCAACTTATTGGAAAATGCTCAACAGGGTATGGCCTGGTTGATGATTGGTTCGTTTGATAACGCCGAAGAGTTTTCTTTGGCTTTTTCCGCAAAAATTAAATTTTTTGCTAATTTAACTTCGCAGAGCTTGCGGGCCACCTCGCAAATTGCTTGGGATAGCGCTCAAATCAGCGGCAACGCCATTGGCGATAAAATTGTTGAGGGTATAGGGAATACCGCCAGCAGTTTGCGTTCTCTTACATATAGTATATATAATCGGACCAGCGAAGGGCTGGCAGCGGGCTATAAATTTATCACCAGGCCTTGGCGAGGAAAGCCAACTCAACAATTGGCTAAAACTGTTAGCCCATCTACGCAAATTATTTCCACCACCACTTTGTCTACTTCATCGGCCCAAGAAATGATTGCTCAATTAACGCCCAAAGAAATAATAAGCGAGTTAATTGAAGCAGTTGCGCCATCTCAAGTCGCGGTTGCTAACACTATAAACACTATAAACACCATAAACACCATCAGAGAGATTGTGAAAATTGATGAAAGCTCTCTCGTTTTAATTAGGTCCCAAATTGCTGAACTGCAAAGGAATGTCGCTAAAGCCGTGAGCGCTGACGATCTTAAAGAGTTGCGAAATTTGCTAACTAAAATTCAATCTACTCCGCCAACTTATTCGGTGGCCTCTGCTTCGCCAGCTTATATCGGCTCAACCGGTTTGCAAATCAGCGGCGGAACTAATTTGAATTCGTTAGGGGTGAGTAGCTTGGTTGGTATTAGTCAATTGTCAGTAGGGGGTTCGGTAGTACTTGGCCAGACCTCCGGTGATCTTTTGACAGTTAATTCTTCCGCTGAATTTTTGGCTGATGCTGATTTTCATAAGAATGTTGGTATTGTAGGCAATTTAACTAGTGGCGGAGCGCTAAACTTTGGCACAGCCAGAGGCGGGGCTTTAACTCTTGTTTCAACTTCTTCACCGCAACTAACAGTGGCTTATGACGGCTCTCATTATTTTACCGTTGCTGTTACTTCTGTTGGCAGTTCTACGCTTGCTGGAACTGGCGCTTTGAATTTAACAGGCAACGGGGCTTCTGTTTGGCAAACTGTTTCGTCTCCCTTAACTATTAAAACCGACACCACTGGCGATATTTTGTTATCCTCGGCTGGCAACTTTACTGAAAAGTTTGCCACCAGTTCGGCTTACACTTTATATCAGGGCGAAACAGTTAGATTGGCCATCAATACTGCGGGCAATATTTCTTTGGTTGCTAGTTCAACCATTGATTTAACCGGCAACACTACCATCACTGGCAACGCCACCACTACTGGTAATTTATTTGTGGGCGGCAATACCACCACTACAGGCAACGCGGTTATTTTAGGCAACTTAATGGTGAGCGGCACCTCTACTTTAACTGTTACTTCGGCCAGCCAGCTGGTTGTCGCTGGCAATACCTATTTTTCCGGCTTGACTGCTGGTTCAGTGCCCTTCATTGCCGTTGGCGGGTTGCTGTCGCAAGACAACGGCAATCTTTTCTGGGATAGCGCCACCGCTCGGCTTGGCGTGGGCACTACCTCGCCCGCGGCCAAGCTCACAGTGGAGGGCGACACTTACATTAGGGGTAATAGCACCACTACTGGCAGTTTATTTGTGGGGGGCAATTCGGTTATTTTCGGCACCTCTTCTTCAAGCAACTTAATAGTTAATTCGGCGGTTGCTTCCAATCTTATTCCTGACCAAAACGCCTCGCGCGATTTGGGCTCGGCCGCTTATTTTTGGGATAATTTTTATATTGATAGCATTGTCGCTAATAATCTCTCGGTTGCTTCAACCAGCATTGCTGGCACGAACAGCAATGATTTTGTCATTAATTCAGACAATGCCACCGCCGACACCGAAACCGAAAATTTGATTTTCTTCCGAGGCATTGTCGTGCCCAATGCTTTGCTAACCTGGGACGCCACTGCTGACCGATTTGATTTCAACCAGCCGGTCTTTATGCAAAATGATTCTTCTACCACCACGGTAATATCTTTAGATGTGCGAGGCAAAGCCAGTCAAATTGCTGATTTGTTTAGGGTGGCTTCTTCCTCGGAAGAATCATTTTTTAATATAACCGCCAATGGTTTGGCGGGCATTGGCACTTCCAGCCCGGCGGCCAAATTAGCTGTGGAAGGGGACTCATTTTTCCGGGGCAATACTACTACCACTGGTAATGTTTTTATCGGCGGCAACGCTACTACCACCGACCTCTTCGTTTCCAATATGCTTACTACCGCTTACTTGAATGCTGGCGCTGTTGCGGGCCATCTTATTCCTTCAGTCAATAATAATTATAATGTGGGTTCCACTGATTACCGCTGGAACCAGGGCTGGTTTAGCACGCTTAATATCGGCACCTCTACTTGGTCAATCAATCAGCCTGACAACCAACGACTATCATTTTGGAACAACGCCTCGGGAACAGGCGTAGAAAAATTAACCATGACGCAAGCTGGTTGGCTTGGTCTGGCCACTTCATCGCCTTCAGCTATGATAGCCATTGTTAGCACAACCACTGCGCCGGCTTTGCAAATTTCTTCTTCTACTGGCGCGGTGGATTTTATAGTTAATCAATATGGCAATGTGGGCATTGGAACATCAACACCGTCGGCTAAGCTGGCTATTGCTGGAGCGGAGGGTATTAATAGCCTGAACATTGCTTCTACCACTGGAGTTTCAATGTTGTCGCTTGACCAATATGGCAATTTGGGCGTGGGTAAAGCAGGGGCTAGCCGCAGAGTGGAAATTTTTGACGCTGTTAATCCGCAATTGCGTCTTTCACAAGCCAGCGCTAAATACAGCGAGTTGCAAACAAACTCTTTGGGCGATTTGATTATTGCCAGCAACTTGGGCCAGTTATTCAAAACCGACAGCAATGATTACGGCGTGTCTGTTGGCCAAGACAGCGGAGTTAATTTGGCCGACACTGAAGCGCAATTTAATACTGCTTTGGGCTGGCAGTCGTTATACACCGCCACCAGCTCTGATTACAACACCGCGGTTGGTTTTTGGTCGCTGTATCATAACGCGGCTGGCGAGCGCAACGCGGCTTTAGGAGCTAGCGTTCTTTACAGCAATGTGTCTGGCAGTATCAATGTTGGCGTGGGCGATAACGCTCTTTACAATAATACTATTGGCAGTAATAACACGGCTTTGGGCGGCAATGCTTTATTATGGAACCAAACAGGCGAAGCCAATACAGTCATAGGCAGTTCCGCTGGGGGCGCTAACTTTGGTTCAATAGTTAATAGTTCTTTTTCCAGCTCAACTATTATTGGCGTTAAGGCTGGCTATAATTTGGGCTCTGGTTCAAAAAATACCTTGATTGGCTATCAAGCGGGTGATTCTTTAACTACTGGCGAAAACAACATTATTATTGGCTACGACCAAGATAGTTTACTGGCTGGCGCTTCTAATTTTCTCAATCTCGGCGGCTTGATTTACGGCGATTTGAGTTTAGGCAAGGTAGGTATTGGCACGACAAATCCTTCTTCTCCTTTAGATATTATCTCCACTACTACAATAACAAGCGGAGATGCTAAGGTTCAAAATATTTCTCTTATAGTTAATCCTTCAGCTACTTCATCGGCCAGTTATTATGGCTCAATGTCTATCGCGGATTATCAGGCAAATTATCCAATAAATTCTGGATATTTTACGATAGGTGATTGGGGCGAGGGCAGAAATAGCGGCACAGCTACTTTGGAAAATGTGGTTGGTGGTTGGTTCAGGGCGGCCAATACTTCATCAGGCACAATCAACGATGCTTATGGCGTAGTTGGCCAGGCGCGCAATAGCGGCGCTGGCGCTATGGTGAGAGGCTATGGCGTAGTGGGCGCGGCCCGCAACAATTCCAGTGGAACCATTACTGACGCTGTGGGGGTGTGGGGCGATATTATTAATGCCGATGCCGCAGGTGTAATTACTAATGCTTACAATATACGAGCAACTGTTCCTTATTCCAATGTTGGCACCATTCAAAATCTTTACGGTGTTTATATTGACGCGCAATCGCCAACCGGCGGCGGGACTATTGCAAACAAATGGGCTTTTTATCAAGCCGGTTCTTCAGACAAATCATATTTTGCCGGCAAGGTAGGTATTGGCACCAGCTCGCCCGCTACACGGTTGAGTATTCTTGGTATCGCAGGCGAATCAGTGATGCACATTTCATCGTCCACTGGTTCAACCATTTTCCACATTGACGAATATGGCAATGTGGGCATTGGCACTTCCAGCCCGGCGGCCAAATTAGCTGTGGAAGGGGACTCATTTTTCCGGGGCAATACTACTACCACTGGTAATGTTTTTATCGGCGGCAACGCTACTATCACCGACCTCTTCGTTTCCAATATGCTTACTACCGCTTACTTGAATGCTGGCGCTGTTGCGGGCCATCTTATTCCTTCAGTCAATAATAATTATAATGTGGGTTCCACTGATTACCGCTGGAACCAGGGCTGGTTTAGCACGCTTAATATCGGCACCTCTACTTGGTCAATCAATCAGCCTGACAACCAACGACTATCATTTTGGAACAACGCCTCGGGAACAGGCGTAGAAAAATTAACCATGACGCAAGCTGGTTGGCTTGGTCTGGCCACTTCATCGCCTTCAGCTATGATAGCCATTGTTAGCACAACCACTGCGCCGGCTTTGCAAATTTCTTCTTCTACTGGCGCGGTGGATTTTATAGTTAATCAATATGGCAATGTGGGCATTGGAACATCAACACCGTCGGCTAAGCTGGCTATTGCTGGAGCGGAGGGTATTAATAGCCTGAACATTGCTTCTACCACTGGAGTTTCAATGTTGTCGCTTGACCAATATGGCAATTTGGGCGTGGGTAAAGCAGGGGCTAGCCGCAGAGTGGAAATTTTTGACGCTGTTAATCCGCAATTGCGTCTTTCACAAGCCAGCGCTAAATACAGCGAGTTGCAAACAAACTCTTTGGGCGATTTGATTATTGCCAGCAACTTGGGCCAGTTATTCAAAACCGACAGCAATGATTACGGCGTGTCTGTTGGCCAAGACAGCGGAGTTAATTTGGCCGACACTGAAGCGCAATTTAATACTGCTTTGGGCTGGCAGTCGTTATACACCGCCACCAGCTCTGATTACAACACCGCGGTTGGTTTTTGGTCGCTGTATCATAACGCGGCTGGCGAGCGCAACGCGGCTTTAGGAGCTAGCGTTCTTTACAGCAATGTGTCTGGCAGTATCAATGTTGGCGTGGGCGATAACGCTCTTTACAATAATACTATTGGCAGTAATAACACGGCTTTGGGCGGCAATGCTTTATTATGGAACCAAACAGGCGAAGCCAATACAGTCATAGGCAGTTCCGCTGGGGGCGCTAACTTTGGTTCAATAGTTAATAGTTCTTTTTCCAGCTCAACTATTATTGGCGTTAAGGCTGGCTATAATTTGGGCTCTGGTTCAAAAAATACCTTGATTGGCTATCAAGCGGGTGATTCTTTAACTACTGGCGAAAACAACATTATTATTGGCTACGACCAAGATAGTTTACTGGCTGGCGCTTCTAATTTTCTCAATCTCGGCGGCTTGATTTACGGCGATTTGAGTTTAGGCAAGGTAGGTATTGGCACGACAAATCCTTCTTCTCCTTTAGATATTATCTCCACTACTACAATAACAAGCGGAGATGCTAAGGTTCAAAATATTTCTCTTATAGTTAATCCTTCAGCTACTTCATCGGCCAGTTATTATGGCTCAATGTCTATCGCGGATTATCAGGCAAATTATCCAATAAATTCTGGATATTTTACGATAGGTGATTGGGGCGAGGGCAGAAATAGCGGCACAGCTACTTTGGAAAATGTGGTTGGTGGTTGGTTCAGGGCGGCCAATACTTCATCAGGCACAATCAACGATGCTTATGGCGTAGTTGGCCAGGCGCGCAATAGCGGCGCTGGCGCTATGGTGAGAGGCTATGGCGTAGTGGGCGCGGCCCGCAACAATTCCAGTGGAACCATTACTGACGCTGTGGGGGTGTGGGGCGATATTATTAATGCCGATGCCGCAGGTGTAATTACTAATGCTTACAATATACGAGCAACTGTTCCTTATTCCAATGTTGGCACCATTCAAAATCTTTACGGTGTTTATATTGACGCGCAATCGCCAACCGGCGGCGGGACTATTGCAAACAAATGGGCTTTTTATCAAGCCGGTTCTTCCGACAAATCATATTTTGCCGGCAAGGTGGGCATTGGCACCAGCTCGCCAGCCACGAGATTGAGCATTCTCGGTATCGCAGGCGAATCAGTGATGCACATTTCATCGTCCACTGGTTCAACCATTTTCCACATTGACGAATATGGCAATCTCGGCATTGGCACTAGCTCGCCAGTTACCAAGTTCGCCGTGGAAGGCAACACCTTTTTGCGAGGCAACGCCACTACAACAGGCGATTTGTTTGTCGGAGGAAGTGCTACCACCACTAATCTCTATGTTTCCAATATCCTGACTGCCGGCTATCTCAATATTTTAGGCACAACCACTTTAGCCGCCAACCTTGTGCCTGCCACCACCAATACCTATAATGTGGGCACCGCTAATTACCGCTGGAACGAGGGTTGGTTTAACACACTGAACATTGGCACTTCTACTTGGTCAATCAACCAGCCCGACAATCAGCGGCTCTCATTCTGGAATTCTGCTTCGGGTACGGGCGTGGAAAAGCTCACCATCACTCAAGCCGGCTGGCTCGGCATTTCCACCTCTTCGCCCTCGGCTCTCTTGGCCATTACCGGCACTTCCTCGGTTGCTTCTTTGCAAATTTCCTCCTCTACTGGAGCCATGGATTTTATGGTTGGTCAATACGGTAATGTAGGTATTGGCACAAGCAGTCCATCGGCTAAGCTTGATATTTTAGCAACAAATGGCTGGCCTGTTTTGCATATCGCCTCGTCCAGCGGAGCTAATATGATGTCCATTGATGGCAATGGTTTATTTAGCTTTGGTCTGCCCGACAATCAATCAACTGCCATGACAGTGAGCGAGGGTTCCAATACTTACCTTACTTTTGACACCACCGACGGCACGGAAAAAATAGTAGTGGGCAAGAATTTGGAAATTGGGCCAATGAATGTTGACGCTGATTCGGGTGAAGTTGACTTTGTTAATATGACAGTGTCAACCACTACCGCTACCTCAACAATTGAAAGCTTGTCAATTGCTATTGACGACAATAGTATTTTAACTATTTATGGGGAGGCCGATGGACAGGGCAATTTAATAAATTATAGAGTGGGCATTGGCACAACTTCGCCCACTGCCATGTTGGATATTAGAGGCAACGTCTCAACCAGCGGAGCTTTACTGCGAGTTTCCACCAGCACCACCGAGGCCTTGTCTATTGACGCTTTGGGCTATGTTGGTTTGGGCACTACCAGTCCTACAGCCAGATTGGCCATTGCTGGCGTAGCTGGCATTAACGCTTTACAAATTGCCTCAACCACCGGCGCTTCAATGTTTATGGTTGGTCAATACGGTAATGTAGGTATTGGCACAAGCAGTCCATCGGCTAAGCTTGATATTTTAGCAACAAATGGCTGGCCTGTTTTGCATATCGCCTCGTCCAGCGGAGCTAATATGATGTCCATTGATGGCAATGGTTTATTTAGCTTTGGTCTGCCCGACAATCAATCAACTGCCATGACAGTGAGCGAGGGTTCCAATACTTACCTTACTTTTGACACCACCGACGGCACGGAAAAAATAGTAGTGGGCAAGAATTTGGAAATTGGGCCAATGAATGTTGACGCTGATTCGGGTGAAGTTGACTTTGTTAATATGACAGTGTCAACCACTACCGCTACCTCAACAATTGAAAGCTTGTCAATTGCTATTGACGACAATAGTATTTTAACTATTTATGGGGAGGCCGATGGACAGGGCAATTTAATAAATTATAGAGTGGGCATTGGCACAACTTCGCCCACTGCCATGTTGGATATTAGAGGCAACGTCTCAACCAGCGGAGCTTTACTGCGAGTTTCCACCAGCACCACCGAGGCCTTGTCTATTGACGCTTTGGGCTATGTTGGTTTGGGCACTACCAGCCCAGCCACCAAGCTGGACATTTATGGAGTAGGCACCCAGTTGCGAATTTCTACTACCTCGGGTTATGCCAATTTCTATGTTGACAACAACGGCTATCTTAATATGGAAACCCAATACTCCACCACTTCGGCTTTACAGATTACTAACAGCGATATTGTGGTCAACCAGCCGCTCATTCTTAATTCGCCGGGCGATTTTGGTTTATCTTATGACCTTTCTATGGAAAACCCATCGGCCGCCTACATTAGGTTTTCCGGCGCGGGCTATGTCCAAACCGAGTCGCCGTTCGGCAATAATAATTTAACTTTGTCAGCCGCCAATGCTGGCCAAGTAGTCATTAATGATAATATGCAGATTACCGGCCAAACCCAATTTGTTGCCACCACAACGCAAACCGTGTCCACCACCACAGCTATTGTGGTTGGCGATGCCACATACATCACAGTAACGGCTACCAGCTCGGTAATTTTGAGTTCGGCTCCTACTATTGCTGATGGCGTTAATGGTCAGGTGGTGATTCTTAAGGGAGCCAGCACCACAGCCACCGTATCCTTACAAGATCAAGGCACTTTAGGCAACAGTAATTTACAATTGGGTGCCACTCCTCGTCAGCTGGGCAACGGCGATACTTTGGCTTTAATGTTTGACGGCACCGATTGGGTTGAGCTTTGGTTTTCTGCGGACATTAACGCTGACTACGCTGAAATGTATAAAATTAAAGAGGATGTCGGCTTTGGTGAAGTTGTGTCTTTGGACAAGGATAATTATCTGCAAGTCAAGAAAGCGGTTTTGGGTGAAAAAGATGTTGCTGGCATTATTTCCGCTCAACCAGCCTACTTGATTGGTCAAGAATTCAGGGACGAAATGCAATTGCCGGTGGCTTTGGCGGGCAGGGTGCCGGTGAAAATTTCTTTGGAAGCGGGCGAAATTAAAAAAGGCGATATTTTGGTGCCTTCCACTAAGCCCGGCTACGCCATGAGATATAACGAGGAGTACTTAAAGCAAGTAAGCGCTTCCAGCTCTTTGGATTTAAGCAATGTGCCTATAGTGGGTATTTCTTTGGAAAATTACGGCGCCCCCAGCGCGGCGGGCGAGTTTTTGGAAACAACTTACAAAACTTACAAAGTAAAATTTAAAGAGGGGAGCGATTCCGCTGATATTAACCTTCTTAACGGCAAATACAAAGTAAAAGTTTTACCCTCTCCCAACTCGCCATCTCGAAATATCGACATTTCAACATCTCCCCAAGAGCAAACCATTGAAATTCGCGCTGGATATGCGGACAAATATCTGCAAGCTTCTGTTATGGAAAGCTCGCAGTGGCTTTCCGACAATATAATCCGTCAGCCTAATCCGGAATTTCGTCCCGCCAACAGTAACAACGAAACCGCGCTTTGTATGGTTAGATCTGGCTATGTCAGAGTTGGGCCTTCCAGCGGGTTTTCTAAATTAACAGTGATTGAGAAAGACGGCCAGCTATCCTTTGAACCAGAAGACAAAAATTTTGCCGAGGCCTTGGATATGGTTATTGAGGCAGATGGCTCGTTGGTGGTGGGCAAATTAAAAGCCAAGCAAGCGGAAATCGGCTCAACTGAAAAACCAGCTGGTATTACTTTATACGACGAAGAAACCGGAGCTCCCTATTGTTTGAAAATAAAAGCTGGCGCCATGATTAGCGAGGCGGGCAAATGCGGTGAAAATGGAAAGGAAGGAGGTTCGCTCCTTCCTGCAGGAAGGAGCGAACCTCCTTCCGATGACACGCCTGTCGTGAGCGAACCTCCCGCCGCCTCCACCGACTCGCTGTCGACACCGAGTGTCGACAGCGCAACCACCACCCCTGTCATTCCGAGCGAGCCCCAAGCGAGCGAGGAATCTCAACCGCCAGCGCCTGAAACCCCGCCAGCCGAGCAACCAGCGGACTAGTTCAAAATTCAAAGCGCAAAATTCAAAGTTATGAAAATTGAAATCGACCAATCGAATAAAATAGAACAAACGAATAAAGATTCAGTTGTTGGTTTCTCTAATAATATTTTTGGCTCTGTTTTAATGCGGGCTAAAGATAAAAGAGAAGTCAAGAAAGTATTACAAAGAGCTGGCAAGCCAAAAATTTTTGTTTATAAATTATTTGCAATTTTGATATTTATTTTAATAAAAGAGCATTTGAAAAAAATTGATGAGATAGCAATAGACAAAGAATACTCTGGCAAAGATACTTTAATAAAGAGCTTTCTTATGAGAGAGATTAAAAAAGTTAGGCCCGACTTTCCACCTCATGCTATAATTTTTAAACAAATCGGTAAAAAATCGCAAGCTCATTTTGTGGCGTATGGGGTTATCGCTAATAAAAAACAACCCGATAAGGTTGTTGGAGTAAAAGAAATTTTAAGATTTTTAATAAAGTAAATAAAAAATCGGGTATTTGGTGAACGCTTAAGTTTCTGGACAAGCCAGACTGGTAGGCGTCCTACCCGATTTGATTCAATTATATCAAATAAAATTATGTTGTCAAGAGCATTTTATAAACAACTTATATTTATTTCGTTGGGGGTGGTCATTTTGACAATAGGCGGGGTGATTATTTATGGGGGTTAAAGCCAACTGCTTGGCTTTAACGGGCAATTTAGGCGGAGCTCCTGCGGAGCCGTTAAAAATTGCCCCGGGTCGGGCGGAATATAATATTTATTCTTTTTCCGCCCGAAATGTCGTATTCAACGTCAACAAGTTGTCAATAATCAATAATATGAGCAGATTTTTAAAACAATTTGTGTTCGTATCGTCAATTCTGGCTATTCTTATGATAGGGGGGGTGGTTATTTATTCGGCTACGCCGAGTGGGAAACTCAAAATAAATCCTATTCTGGGGCACGATTTGGAATAAAATAATTTTCAATTTACGAATTTTCAATTTTCAATCAATTTTCAATTATGAAATTTTCAAACAATACCTCCTGTCATTCTGAGCCAGCAGGCGAAGAATCTCTATGCGAAATTATTATACATATATTGCTACAAACAAAATAAACACAGTTTTATATACTGGTGTTACAAATGATTTAGAAAGACGGATACACGAACACAAAAATAAATTAATTCCGGGCTTTACTTCAAAATACAATATTAATAAATTAGTTTGGTATGAAAATTTTAGTTCACCAGAGGAAGCAATTTCTGCTGAAAAGAAAATTAAGGGCTGGGTAAGAGCAAAAAAGTTAAATTTAGTTAAGTCAATAAACCCAAATTTTAACGATTTATTGATTGAAGATTAAGACCCTTCGGTCGCAGGGGGCGACCTCAGGGTGACACTGCGGTGTCAATTTGAAAATTAAGAAATTGGAAATTGATAATTGATTGAAAATTGATAATTGAAACTTGATAATTTTATGCAAAGATTTACCAAACAGCTTATCTTTATTCTAACAGCTGTGGCTATTATCGCCTCGGGTGCTTTGATTATTTACTCTGCGACGCCACAAGGCAAGCTCAAGATAAAGCCAAGTTTGACTGCGAAGTTAAAAGTGGTTAATCAGGAGAATGCGACTTCTACGAGTAATAATCCTGTGGGGTGGTGGAAAATGGATGAGGGGACGGGGCAATACGCTTATGATGTGAGCGGGAATGGGAATACTGGGACGCTGGGGACTTCTACTTCGGCAGACGGGGCAGACCCGACTTGGACTACTGGCAAGCTGGGCAAGGGGTTGAGTTTTGACGGGGTGGATGATTATGTGAGCGTGGGGACATTTACTAAGCCTTCAAGTTTTACAATTTCTTTGTGGGTTAATTTTTCTTCATATACACAGAATGGATATGCAGGAATGGTTTTCTTGGGTGATGGCAATAATTTGTGGGGATTAACGGCAAATGATGCGAGTAGTGGCAAAATAACTTTAAGTGTAAGTAATGGAGTTGCCCCCCAAAGGTGGAAGATAGAAACGCTTAATTCCACAAATTATCCAGTAGGTTGGCATCATTTAGTTGGTATTGGTAATGGTTCTACACTTTCTTATTATAAAGACGGAGTATTTTCAACCTCTACAAGTCAAACTATTGCAAACTCGGGCACGGATATTTTATCTATTGGGAGGTGGGGAACATATGCAAATGGTGCGAGTTATTTCAGCGGCCTCATTGACGATGTCCGCATATACAACAGGGCGTTATCAGCAAGCGAGGTGGCACAGATGTATAATAGCACTAAAGACGGATACTTGGGCAAGATAAAAGTGAGCACGGGCTTGGTGGGGTATTGGAAGCTGGACGATAACCAGTCATTGACTTCGGTGATTGACTATTCGGGCAAGGGAAACACAGGGACGGCTTATTCGGGAACGGCCACGAGCACCGCAACGTTGTCAACAAGCACTGCGATGATTGGCAGGGCAATGAGTTTTGACGGGGTGGATGATTATGTTAACGCGGGGAGTGGGGCGAGTTTGCAGATAACTGGAAGTTTAACTATTTCGGCGTGGATAAAACCTA
>Ga0210019_1001741_pt1 | contig 22431 bp, 23 predicted proteins | sample CryGeyCG2114_020_2_FD_183969 | JGI IMG/M metagenome (GOLD analysis project Ga0210019, IMG submission 183969) | Groundwater microbial communities from aquifer - Crystal Geyser CG11_big_fil_rev_8/21/14_0.20 (SPAdes) (version 2) | ecosystem: Environmental > Aquatic > Deep subsurface > Groundwater ...
CATCCATGGCCATCCAACGCCACGACGTGACCTTCGACCGCCTGTCCGACGACCTGCTCGCCCAATGGCGCGACATCCCGCCCGCCATCGTCTCCGACATGATGAACCGGACCCAGTGCATGGCCGGGCGCATCTAGCCGGTGAAGAAGGGCATGGCGCTGTGCGGCCAGGCGCGCACGGTCACCTGCATGGTCGGCGACAATTCGGCGGCCCATTACGCCATCGGACTTGTGAAGCCGGGCGAGATCCTGGTGATCGACGCCGGCGGTTATGCCGACGTCGCCATCTGGGGCGGCATCATGACCCACGGTGCCATCGCCAAAAGGGCCGGCGGCGTGGTCATCGACGGCGCCATGCGCGACGTCGCGGAAATCGCCGAGATGGGCCTGCCGGCGTTCTGCGCGGCCCACGTGCCCCAGGGCCCGCACAAGGGGTTCGGCGGCGTCATCGACGGCGTCATCTCGTGCGGCGGCGCCACCGTGGCGCCGGGCGACATCGTGATCGGCGACGACGACGGCGTCGCCGTGGTGCCGCTGGCGCGGCAGGCGGAGCTGCTCGCCGCGTCGCTCAAGAAGATCGCCGACGAGGAGGCGACGATCGCCCGCATCAAGGCCGGCGAGACCACGGCCCGGATGATGGGCCTGCCGGAACCGGAACTGCTGCGCTGAACCCAGGGACCTCCCGTTCCATGACCGCCTTTGCTCCGGCAACCCTCGAGACCGTCCGCATCGGCGCCGCCGAGTTTCCGCGCCGGCGGCTGATCTCGGGGACGCCGCCGCTGGAACGCCTCGGCAACCTGTCGGGTCGTGACGGACGCGCCGCCGTCCTCGTCAAGCGCGACGACCTGACGGGCCTGGGCCTGGGCGGCAACAAGGTGCGCAAGCTGGAGTTCTATACCGGCCACGCCCTGGCCCGGGGCTGCGACACCCTGATCATCACCGGGGCGGTGCAGTCCAACTACGTGCGGGTCACGGCGGCGGCGGCGCGCGCCGCCGGCATGGACTGCCACATCCAGCTCGAGGACCGGGTCGACGGCATGGACGACGCCTACCGCACGGGCGGAAACGTGCTGCTGAACCGACTGTTCGGGGCGACCCTGCATTACCTTCCCGCCGATGCGGACGAGGCCGCCGCCGACGCGAAGCTCGACGCCATCGCCGACGACCTGCGCGGACAGGGCCGGAATCCCTATGTCATCCATCTGGGTGCCGCGTACGAGCCGCGCGGCGCCCTCGGCTACGTCCTGGCGGCCAGGGAAATCCTCGACCAGATCGCCCGGGCCGGGGTCACGGTGACCCAGGTCGTTACGGCGTCCGGCAGCGGGCAGACCCATTCGGGGCTGCTGACCGGACTGCGCCTGGCGGGATCGGACCTGCCGGTGACGGGGGTCTGCGTGCGCCGCGACGCGGCCCGGCAGCGCGCCCGCATCATCCAGGTCTGCGAAAACCTGGGCCGCCTGATCGGGCGGCCGGGCCTGGTCGCGCCCGAGGACGTGATCGTCACCGATGCCTTTCTCGGCCCGGGCTACGGCAGGAACTCGCCGGAAACCTGGGGCGCCTTTCTGATGGCGGCGCGGTCCGAGGGCCTGCTTCTCGACCCGGTCTATACCGCGAAATCCTTCGCCGGCGCCCTTGCCCTCGCCGCCGACCCGGCGGCCGCGGCGGGCGGCGCGGTCCTTTACCTGCACACCGGCGGCCTGCCGGCGCTGTTCGCCTACGAGGCCGCCATCGACCGGGCCCTGGCCGAGGCGGGCCCGCAACCGGAACCAAGAGTAGAGCCATGATGGACTGTTTCGCCAAGCCGGGGACGGCCGCCGTCCCCATCGCCGCCGTCGCCGCCAGGGACCTGAAGGCGTGGACGGCCAGGCAGGACGCGCCGACCCGCGCCTGGATCGCCGCCAACGGCTTCAAGGCCAGGGCCGGCAAGCACCTGATCGTGCCCGACGCCAAGGGCGGCATCGCCCGCGTCGTGGTGGGGCGCGGCGCGGCCGCCAGCATGTGGGACTTCGGCGACCTGCCGATGCGCCTTCCCGCCGGGCGCTATCGTCTGGAGGGCATGGACGGCAGGAACGACGGCGAGAAAGCCACGGCGGCGGCGCTCGCCTGGGCCCTCGGCGCCTACCGCTTCGGGCGCTACAAGGCCGGCGACCGCAAACCGGCCAGGCTGGTCTGGCCGGGCTCGGCCGACCGCGCGCGCGTCGAGCGCGAGGCCAGGGGCACCATCCTGTGCCGCGACCTCATCAACACGCCGACCAACGACATGGGACCCGCCGACCTGGCCGACGCGGCCAAGGCGCTCGGCCGCGCCTTCAAGGCGCGGGTGCGGGTGATCGAGGGCGATGCGCTGCTCAAGAAGAACTTCCCGGCGATCCACGCGGTCGGCCGCGCGTCCGACCGCGCGCCGCGGCTCATCGACCTGACCTGGGGCCCGGCGAACGCGCCCAAGGTGACGCTGGTCGGCAAGGGCGTGTGCTTCGACACCGGCGGGCTCGACATCAAGACCGCCGCCGGCATGAAGCTGATGAAGAAGGACATGGGGGGTGCCGCCCATGTGCTGGGCATCGCCCATGTACTGATGGCGGCGGCGCCGCCGATCCGCCTTCGCGTGTTGATCCCGGCGGTCGAGAACTCGATCTCCGGCAATGCCATGCGGCCCATGGACATCGTGCCGACGCGGCGCGGTACCACGGTCGAGATCGCCAACACGGACGCCGAGGGCCGGGTCATCCTGGCCGACGCCTTGTGGGAGGCCGTGGCCGAGGCGCCGGCCCTTCTGGTCGACTTCGCGACCCTGACCGGGGCGGCGCGGGTCGCGCTGGGCACGGAGCTGCCGGCCCTGTTCTGCAACGACGACAGGCTGGCGGCCGACATCCTGGCCGCCGGGCAGCGCGCCGAGGATCCCCTGTGGCGCCTGCCGCTGTGGGACGGCTACCGTTCGATGGTCGAGGGCTCTCAGGCGGACCTCACCAATTCGCCCGAGGGCGGCTACGCCGGCGCCATCACGGCGGCCCTGTTCCTGGAGCATTTCGCGACCCCGGCCAAGGGCCGGCCCGTGCCCTGGGCCCATGTCGACCTCATGGCGTGGAACCTGAAATCGCGGCCCGGGCGGCCCATGGGCGGCGAGGCCATGGGCCTGCGCGCCATGGCCGCCATGATCCTGGAGCGCTTCGCGAAAGGCGCCAGACGGTCCCGCCGGGGCTGACGCGGGCTTGTCAGGGCGGCCCAAATGGCTTAGAAGTTGCGGGAGCGTAATGAAAACGGGCTGCTCATGCGGTCGCACATAGGGGTCGCCAGCCAGAGCCGGAATGGCGCCCGGCGAGGGGAAACAAGTCCATGGAACTAAACGAACTTCAGGCTTTGGACATCTGGCGCCGGGCGATCGTGTCGAGCGTCCGCCTGGATGCGCCGGATCTGTCGGCGCGCCAGATGGCGCTGTTGCTGACGGTCTATCTGACGCCGCCGCCGCACACCGTGCGCGGCATGGCGGAAATCCTCAAGGTTTCCAAGCCCGCGGTGACCCGCGCCGTCGACCGCCTGTCGGAACTGAACTTCGTGCGGCGCAAGGTGGACGAGAACGACCGCCGCAGCGTGCTGATCCAGCGCACCGTGCCGGGTTCCGTGTTCCTGCGCGAATTCGGCGAACTGATCACCGCCGCCGCCCGGCTGGAGGCGAAGACCGACGGCACCGGCCTGCCGCCCGGCTACTGAGAACCGGTCCCGGTCCGTTTTCCGGCATTTCGGCCCGGCACGGGATTGAACCGCCTCCTTATCGAACCGGGCGGGTATCGAAGCCGTTCCGGCCCCGCGCAGACCGATCAGGAATTCTGCGCGCCGTGCCAGGCGTTGGTGCGGAACCGCATGAGGTAGGTCGGCAGGATCGCCTCGGCGGCGCGCGGCGTGATGCCCAGGTTCTTGAAGGTCCTGGCCTTGTCGCCGACCACGTTGTCCGAGCGCAGCAGCTGCACCTGGTCGGTGGTCAGCGGCGGCACGGGCAACAGGCCCAGCACCGCGCCCTGTATTTCAGCCGCCCAGTAGGGCACCGGCACCAGACAGCGCTTGCGCCCGGTCTGCGCCATGACCAGCTGCATGACCTGGCGGAAGGTGTAGACGGCGGGCCCGCCCAGTTCGAAGGTCTGGCCCTGGGCCTTGGGATCGTCCAGGGCGGCCATGATCGCGTCGGCCACGTCGCCCACGTAGACGGGCTGGAACCGGGGCCCGCCGTCCGTGAACGCGTTGGCGCCGATCACCGGAAGGGCGGGCGACAGCCGCGCCATCGAGGCGAAGCGGTTGAAGAAGTCGTCCTCGGGCCCGAACACGACGCTCGGGCGCAGGATCGTCGCCTTGGGAAAGGCGGCCTTCACGGCGTCTTCGCCGGCGGCCTTGGTGCGCGCGTACTCGGCGGGAGAATTGGCGTCCGCGCCCAGGGCCGAGACATGGACAAGGCGCGCGGCGCCCGCCTGGGCGGCGGCCCGGGCGACGTTGCCTGCCCCCTCGGCATGGACCTTGCGGAAGGAGGTGCGGCCGCGCTCGTACAGGATGCCGACCAGGTTGACGACCACGTCCGCGCCCTTGACCGCGGCGGCGACCGAGTCCGGCCGGGTGACGTCCGCCGGCCACGGCACGACCTGGCCGACGTCGCCCATGGGCTTCAGGAACTGCGCCCGCTCGGGGTCGCGTCCGGCGGCGCGCACGCCGTAGCCTGCGGCGGCCAGGCGGCGCACCAGATGGCGGCCCAGGAACCCGGATGCGCCGAACACGGCGGCGATGCGTCGAGCCATGGAAACTTCCTCCTAAGAGATGGTCCTCCCAGGGGAGGCCGCGGCCCGGCGCCGGGACCGGCCGCGAGGGGTGAAACTGCCTGGAAAACATAGCAACGTCAAACGGATGTGTCGATTGCCTAAGCGTGCCGGCCGGCCCGATTTCGGGACGGCCCCGAAGGGGAATACGGGCGTCCGTGGCAATGGGCGCCAAGCGACGCTTGACAAGACTTCGCCGCACCGTTAACGAAGGCCGCTCACGCCGGGCAGCGTCCCGGCGGGGCATGTTCCAAGCCGTATTTCGGCGTCCAGACCGCCTTCCCCGCGTTGGCCGGGAAGGCGCCGGGACCCGGGCCCAGGTGGCGGAATTGGTAGACGCGCTGGCTTCAGGTGCCAGTGGCCGCAAGGTCGTGGAAGTTCGAGTCTTCTCCTGGGCACCATCTCCCCCGCGCGGCGGGGGCGGCTTTTAAGGTTGATGATCATCAAGGGCGGCAGTGTCATGGACGCGCCAAGTCAATCCGGAACCCCCACCATCCTGCTGCACAAGGGCGACCTGCCCGCCGATGTGACCTTCACCGGCTCCGTCGCCGTCGATTCCGAGACCCAGGGCCTGGATCTCAACCGCGACCGGCTCTGCGTGGTGCAGCTGTCCGGCGGCGACGGCGTCTGCCACCTGGTGCAGATCGCCAAGGGCCAGGCCGAGGCGCCCAACCTGAAGGCGCTGATGGAAGACCCGGCGGTGGTCAAGATCTTCCACTACGCGCGGTTCGACATGGCGGCCCTCAAGAAGGGCCTGGGCATCGACTGCGGCCCCGTCTACTGCACCAAGATCGCGTCCCGGCTGGTGCGTACCTACACGGACGGCCACGGCCTCAAGGACGTGGTGCGCGAACTGGTCGGCGTCGACCTGGACAAGCAGCAGCAGTCCTCGGACTGGGCGCGCGACACGCTGAGCCCGGCACAGCAGGGCTATGCCGCCAACGACGTCCTCTACCTGCACCGCGTGCGCGCGCAGCTTGACGCGATGATCGCCCGCGAGGGGCGCCAGGAGTTGCTGCGGGCCTGTCTCGACTTCCTGCCGACGCGGGTCGCCCTCGACCTGGCCGGCTGGGGCGAGGTCGACATCTTCCGCCACTGAGGCCGCCCGGGCGTTTCCCGGGCCGCCCTCGGTTGACGCTCGGGAATCCGCGGCGCATATTTAGACAACGTATTTTTTACGTTTCGCCAGTATATTAGACAAATTGGCATGAAGATTGCTGGCCGCGAGGCTCCGTTACCGGCGGCCGGCAGGCGAGCAGGATACCGACGCAGGCCAAAGAACGGGAAATGAGCGCGGAATCAGCAAACACGCAGGCCACCGCCGCCGCCGGCGATCCCGCCGGGGCGCAAGACCTCGCCGTGGCGCGCCGCGTGCTGGCCGCGGAAAGCGACGGCCTGAAGGCCCTGGCGGCCAGCCTGGGCGGCGAATTCGTGGCCGCGCTGGACGTCATCGCAGGCGCCACGGGGCGCGTCGTCGTCACCGGCATGGGCAAAAGCGGCCACGTCGCGCGCAAGATCGCGGCCACCCTGTCGTCCACCGGCACGCCGGCGCTGTTCGTCCATCCGGCCGAGGCCTCGCACGGCGACCTCGGCATGATCGCCCCCGCAGACGTCATCTTCGCGCTTTCCAATTCGGGCGAGACGGCGGAACTGGCCGACCTCGTCGCCTATGCCAAGCGGTTCCGCATCCCGCTGATCGCCGTCACCGGCAAGGGGCAAAGCTCGCTCGCCGACAACGCCGACGTGGCCCTGGTCTATCCCGATTCCCCGGAAGCCTGCCCCATGGGCCTGGCGCCGACGACCTCGACCACCGTGATGCTGGGCCTGGGCGACGCCATCGCCGTGGCGCTGCTGGAACGCAAGGGCTTCTCGTCCGACGACTTCCACGCCCTGCACCCGGGCGGCAAGCTGGGCCGCCGCCTGATGAAGGTCGCCGACATCATGCACACGGGCGACGAGCTGCCGCTGGTTCCCCCCGACATGCCGATGAGCGAGGCGCTCCTGGTGATGACCGCCAAGCGCTTCGGCTGCCTGGGCGTGGTCGACGCCGAGCGCCGCCTGATCGGCGTCATCACCGACGGCGACCTGCGCCGCAACATGTCCGACGGGGTGCTTTCGCGCGCCGCCGGCGATACCATGACCGCCGGCGGCGCCGCGGTGGAGCCGGACCGCCTCGCCTCCGAGGCGCTGGGCATCATGAACGAGCGCGCGATCACCAACCTGTTCGTGGTCGAGGACGGGCGGCCCGTCGGCATCCTGCACATCCACGACTGTCTCCGGGCGGGGGTCGCGTGACCGCGATGGCCATGGACTCCTATTCAGGGTTCGTCCAGGTCGCCAAGGTCATGTTGCCGGTCGCGGCGGTCGGATTGATCGCCCTGGTGATCCTGTGGCCGCACCTGCGCACCGAGGACCTGCGCTTCCGCATCGGCTTCGCCGCCATCAAGTCCAATGTCGACGGCGACCCCAACCTGCTGAACCCGCGCTACGTCGGCACCGACAACGACAACCAGCCCTACGCGGTGACCGCCGACATCGCCAAGAAGCTCGACGGCGAGGGCCTGGACGTGCGTATCGGCCTGGAACTGCCCAAGGCCGACATCACCCTGAAGGACGGCACCTGGCTGGTGCTGACGGCGGAGAACGGCATCTACGCGCGACGCGACAAGACCCTCGACTTGGCCGGCTCGGTCAACCTGTTCCACGATTCCGGCTACGAGTTCCGCACGGAAAAGGCCACCGTCGACCTGGCCCGGGGCGTGGCCCACGGCGAGGTTCCGGTCAAGGGACAGGGGCCCTTCGGCACGCTGCAGGCGGAAGGCTTCCGGCTTCTGAACAAGGGCCGCACGCTCGTCTTCACCGGCAAGTCCAAGATGGTGCTGCAGCCCGGCGCCAAGGTGCCGGCGAAATGACCGGGGCCGGCGCCATGGCTCGGGCCGTGCTCGGGTCGATGGTCCGGGGGTCGGGCCGCGGGCCGGCGCTGGCGGTCCTGCTCGGCCTCGCGTCCGCCGGCGCCGCCGTCGATGCCCGGGCACAGGCCCTCAACATGGGGGCCGGCGGCGGCAACACGCCGATCGAGATATTCGCCGACAACGGCATCGAATGGCAGCAGGACAACCTGGTGTTCCTGGCCAAGGGCAACGCCAAGGCCGTGCGCGGCGAGGTCACCGTGCTGGCCGACCAGCTGACGGCCTTCTATACGGAGCGCAAGGACGGGACCACGGAGATCTACCGCCTGGACGCCGACGGCACGGTCAGGATCAAATCGCCCAGTCAGGTCGCCAGCGGCGACAAGGCGGTCTACGACGTGACTCGCGAAATCCTGGTGCTGTCCGGCAACAGGCCCAACCTGGTCACGCCCGACACCCGGATCACCGCCGACCAGCAGCTCGAATACTGGGAGCAGCGCCAGATGGCGGTCGCCCGCGGCAAGGCCGAGGCCGAGAAGGACAAGCGCCGCGTGCGCGCCGACGTTCTCGCGGCCTTCTTCCGCAAGACCAAGACGGGCGAGAACAAGGTCTACCGGGTCGACGCCTACGACAACGTGTCGGTGCTGACCGAGCGCGACCGCGCCTACGGCGACCGCGGGGTCTACAACGTGGAAACGGGTATCGTGACCTTGACGGGATCGGTTAGGATCGAGCGCGGCAAGAACGAGCTTCAGGGCTGCAAGGCCGAGGTCAACCTGAACACGGGCATCAGCCGCCTGTTCAGCTGCCCCGGCGGGCGGACCAAGGGGACCCTGGTGCCGGGCGCCAAGGAAGGCACGGGGAAATAGCGGGCCTTCCGGGGCCCGCCGAGCGAGGGGAAAGAACAACAACATGAACGAATTCGACAGCCGCCCCGACCGCCCCGGCGCCCCGCGCCTGGTCGCCGACAACCAGGGTCTGGTCGCCAACAACCTGGGCAAGAGCTTCAAGAAGCGGCCCGTGGTGCGCGGCGTCAGCATGTCCATCCAGCGCGGCGAGGTGGTCGGGCTGCTGGGCCCCAACGGGGCCGGCAAGACGACCTGCTTCTACATGATCACCGGCCTGGTGCAGCCCGACTACGGCACCATCATCCTGGACGGGCAGAACATCTCGACCCTGCCGATGTACCGCCGCGCCCGGCTCGGCGTCGGTTACCTGCCGCAGGAGGCGTCGATCTTCCGCGGCCTTTCCGTGGAGCAGAACATCCGCGCGGCCCTTGAGGTGGTCGAGGCCAACCGCGACCGCCGCGAGGCGATCCTGGATGCCCTGTTGGCCGAATTTTCCATCACCCACCTTCGCCGCACGCCGGCCATCGCCCTTTCCGGCGGCGAGCGGCGGCGCGTCGAGATCGCGCGGGCGCTGGCGTCGAACCCCCATTTCGTGCTGCTGGACGAGCCCTTCGCCGGCATCGATCCGATCGCCGTGGGGGACATCCGCGATCTGGTCGCGCATCTCAAGGATCGCGGCATCGGGGTGCTGATCACCGACCACAACGTACGCGAGACGCTGGACGTGATCGACCGCGCCTACATCATACACGACGGCATGATGCTCATGGAGGGCCGGCCGTCGGACATCGTCGGCAACGAGGACGTGCGCCGTGTCTACCTGGGTGACCGTTTTAGCCTGTAGCCGCGTCACGCCGGTCCGCCCGCGGCGGCGCATGACGCGCCCGAGGGGCCTGCCATGGCGTTGACGCCCCGTCTCGATCAGCGCCAGACCCAGTCCCTGGTCATGACGCCGCAGCTTCAGCAGGCGATCAAGCTGCTGCAGCTGTCCAACATGGAATTGGCCGAATTCGTCGAGCAGGAGCTTGAACAGAACCCCATGCTGGAGCGGGACGACGCGGAGGCCGCCGACGGCGACACGGAGGCCGTCGACGGCGCCGCCGAGACCGCAGCCGGCGTGGACGACGGCAGCCCGGACGACGGCATGACCATGGATTTCGGCGACGACGGCGGCGGCGGGCCCGCCGACGGCGACATGGATGTGGCGCTTGACGACCTCTATACGCAGGACGGGCGGTCCGACGCCGTGCAGGCGGCGCCCGACCCCGGGTACGAGCCGGTCCTGCCGTCCTCGGTCGCCGGCGGCTTCGACGACGACCTGCCCGGCTTCGAACAGACCCTGTCCTCGGACATCACGCTGCGCGACCACCTGATGGAACAGCTCGGCATGGACGTCGGCGACCAGATCGACCGCATGATCGGCGCCTTCCTGATCGACAGCCTGGACGAGACGGGATACCTGACCATCGACCTTGCCGCCGTGGCCGAGGCCCTGGAATGCGACGTTGCGCGGGTCGAGGCGGTTCTCAAGCGCCTGCAGCAGTTCGACCCGCCCGGCATCTTCGCCCGCGATCTGAAGGAATGCCTGGGGCTGCAGCTTGCCGACCGCGACCGCCTGGACCCGGCCATGGCCGCCTTCATCGACAACCTGGAACTGGTCGCCCGGCGCGAGTTCAAGGCGCTCGCCAGGATCTGCGGCGTCGACGCGGAAGACGTCGCCGACATGGCGGCGGAGCTGCGGACGCTGGACCCGAAGCCGGCACTCGCCTTCGACGGCGAGATCGCGCAGCCGGTGATCCCCGACGTCCTGATGCGCGCCCGCCCGTCGGGCGGCTGGCACATCGAACTGAACTCGGACACCCTGCCGCGCGTCCTGGTCAACAACCAGTACTACGCCGAGATCAGCGCCGGGAAGGCATCCAAGGCCGACCGCCAGTACATCACCGAGCAGTACCAGTCCGCCAACTGGCTGGTGAAGTCCCTGCATCAGCGGGCGACGACGATCCTGAAGGTGGCCAAGGAAATCGTGCGTCAGCAGGACGCCTTCTTCCTGAAGGGGGTGCAGCACCTGAAGCCGCTGGTCCTGCGCGACATCGCCGACGTCATCGACATGCACGAAAGCACCGTCAGCCGCGTCACCGCCAACAAGTACATCGCCTCGCCGCGCGGCATCTTCGAACTCAAGTATTTCTTCACATCGTCGATCGCGCGGGCGGACGGCGGCGAAGCCTTCTCGGCCGAGGCCATCAAGCACCGCATTCGCGCCATGATCACCGCCGAACCGCCGGCCCAGGTTCTGTCCGACGACAAGATCGTCGATATCCTGCGCGCCGACGGGGTCGACATCGCCCGGCGCACGGTGGCCAAGTACCGCGAGGCCATGGGCATTCCGTCGTCGGTGCAGCGCCGCCGCCAGAAAAGCCCGGCGATGTGATCGACCGAGCCGCCGCGCCCGGCGTCGCGAATGTTAGCACAGTCAAGACCTTCGCCCATCCTGGCCGAACGGGGTGGTTGACAGCGACGGACTCCGGAACTAATTTCCGGGCCTTCGTGGAGGCGGACCGGCGGCCCCTATGACTTCCGATCCCGCCGTCGTCCATTCGGTCACGCAGGTGGCCAAGTGCGAGCCCGGGAAAGGGCCTGCCCGGCACGGAGCCTGGACACGACTGCTCCGCCGGTTGGAGACGCACCGACCGCACGGCTCGATCACTGGAAAGAAGAAACGGCTAAGACCGGGACATGAATATCACCATTAAGGGAAAAAACCTGGACGTGGGCGACGCCCTGCGGACCCATGCGGAAAGCCAGCTTGCGGATGCGGTCACCAAGTATTTCGACCGCGCATTGGAGGCCTCGGTGGTGATGTCCAAGGTGGGGCACACCTTCAACGCCGAGATTTCGGTGCACCCCATGGGCGGGGTCATCATACACGGCCGCGGTGCGACCGACGATCCCTACGCGGCCTTTGATCAGGCCGCGGAACGCATCGCCAAGCAGCTTCGCCGCTATCACCGGCGCCTGACCAATCATCACGAAAACATGGCTGCCCAGGAATCCTTCCGGGCCCAGCATTTCGTGGTGCAGGCGGAGCCGGATCACGAGGAACTGCCCATTGACGGGAAGCCGACCATCATCGCCGAACTGTCGACGGACATCCCGACACTTTCGGTCGGCGCCGCCGTCATGCGCATGGACCTGGCGGACGCCCGGGTTCAGATGTTCCGCGACAGCGGTTCGGGGCGCCTGAACGTCGTTTATCGGCGCGACGACGGCAATATCGGCTGGATCGATCCGGTCGACAGCCGCGCGGCCGACGCATAGGTGCGCTTGCGGGCGCCCGGCGGCGCCCGCACAAGGCAAAGGACAGGGTTATGGAAATCCGCGACCTCCTCTCCCCTGACAGCGTGATCGCCAATCTTCGCGTCACCAGCAAGAAGCAGGCGCTGCAGGAACTGGCGGGCGCCGTCTCGCGCCTGACCGACCTGGACGAGCGCGCCGTGTTCGACGTGCTGATGGAGCGGGAAAAGCTGGGCACCACCGGGGTCGGCAACGGCATCGCCATCCCCCACGGCAAGCTTCCCGGCCTGGACAAGCTCTACGGCATGTTCGCGCGCATGGAGAAACCCATCGACTTCCAGGCCATCGACGAACATCCGGTCGACCTGATCTTCCTGCTGCTGGCGCCGGAGTCGGCGGGCGCGGACCACCTGAAAGCGCTGGCCCGCGTGTCGCGCCTGCTGCGCGACCGCGCCACCTGCGACAAGCTGCGCGGTACCGACGACGCCGAGGCGCTCTACGCCATTCTCAGCAATTCGGCCGATGTGCAGGCGGCCTGACCGGTCGTCGGCAAAGATTTATCGCAAGGCGCTCCAAGGTTACGCAAATCGTCGTCGCGGGCCTGAAATCGGCCCGCTCGGGATTTGCGTCAGTGAAGCGTGGCGACGGCGAAGTCGTTCTTGAAGGCCGTCGCCTCGGCCAGCTCGAAGCTGTCCGCCCGGCCCAGCTCCTCTCCGGCCGCCGAATAGACGCTGTAGGACAGGCTGCCGTCCGCCTTGACCGGCTTGACGAAGACGATCTTGTCCGAGCCCAGGGCAAGGAAATCCTGCCCCGACATGCGCCTGAGCGCCATGGCCTTGTAATTTCCAGGTGTTCTGTCCGTCATCAGTCGTTCTCCCGACCGGCGGTCCCCGGTATCCCCGGTATTCTCCGGGGCCCGTGATGGGCTTTCCTTGAGCCCGTTCTCGGGCCGAAGGGGTTCCGCATGCGCCGTTCATTATCGGAAAGAACGGTTAACCGATCCTTTCCCGGTCCGCGTATTCGCGGGGCCGGCGGCTCAGTGGACGGAAGCAGGCTCCAGGTCGTTCTGGCGCACGGCCACCTGGGCGACGGCCCGCGTGTCGGCATAGCCGAGCGGCTGCCCCAGGGCCGAGAAGATGCCGTAGGCGGCCCTGCCGTCGATCTCGATGGCCTTGACGAACGCCGTGGTGTCGGCGCCCAGGACCAAGAAGTCCTCGACCGTCAGGCCGCTGACGGGGGTCACGGACCGGTTGTCCGATGGGTTGGTGTTCATGGTCTGAAACTCCTTTCCGCACTGCGCCCCGGTCAACGGGCACGCAGGCTTCGGATTTCTTAACGGCGCCGCCTGGGGATCGGCCGGCATTCGGGCGGCGGGGGCGGATGCCGGGAACGGGGGTTGGGGCCTAGTCCTCGGGCGCGACGTCGATCGTCCTGCCGGGCTTCTTTCGGGCCCCGCCCTTTTCGATGGCTATGGTTTTGATTTCGGGTTCCGGCACGTGACGTTCAAGGTCGATGTGCAGAAGGCCGTTGTCGAGATGCGCGCGGACGATCTCGATGCCCTCGGCCAGGACGAAGCTGCGCTGGAACTGCCGCGCCGCGATGCCGCGGTGCAGGTAGATGCGCTCGGACCCGTCGTCGCGCTGCTTGCCGCGGATGACGAGCTGGTTCTCCTCGACCGTCACCGACAGGTCGTCGTCGGTGAACCCGGCGACGGCCAGGGTGATGCGCAACAGATTGTCGCCCACCTGTTCGATGTTATAGGGGGGGTAGCCCTCGCCGGACGCCTTGGCGGCCTGGTCGAGCATGCGTTCGAAATGTTCGAAACCCAAAAGCAGGGGGCTGTTGAAGGCACCGAGCCGCGACATGGGCGTTCTCCTCTGAAAGCAACGAGCGAAAACGGCCGAAGGGCCCGCAAAAACGGCAGCACCCTCCGTACTCCTTAATTTGGCAGGAAAAGGCCCCCTGTCAATGGCCGGGATCCACTGGGATCAGCCGACGAAGCGGCCCAGGCGCACCGCCGTCCCCCCCTTGTTCAGGCGCCGCGACGGCATGATCAGGACGCAGTCGTCGTGGGGTGTCGCGACCGCCTCGTCGCCGTCGTAGCCCAGCACCGTGCCCGCCTTGGCGATGACCTCGAGCCCTCGGTAATCCGCGGCGAAGCGGAAGCGGTCGGTCTTGATGGTCACGGGATGGGTGACCTCGACGATCTTCTGCCGGGGCGGCTCGGCGCCCAGGTGCGGGCCGGCGAAATCCCGATCGACGACGCCCGTGTACAGGAGGAAGCGCAGCGCCGTCTCCTTGGCCACGGTCTCCGACGACGGCTCCCAGTGCTGGCCGCATTCGACCAGCAGGGCGTCCTTGGGGCCGGCGGGGTCGCGGAAGCCCGCGTAGTCGCGCATGCGCCGCCCGGCGGCGTGGCCCTCGTCCATGACTACCAGCTCGGGCACGCCGACGCCCTCGGCCAGTCGGCGGCCCTTGTCGAGCGGCCCGGCCAGCATCAAGGCACCCGTCGCGTGCTGCATGGAATGGATGTCCAGAAGGCGGTCGACTGTGTCGATGACGGGGCGGACCTGGCGTGCGCGGGTCAGTTCCGCGGACTGCCGCGGGCCGTCCAGGGTTTCCGCGTCCCACAGGCGGTTGAAGTCCTCGTCGACGAAGCGCGACGGCAGCGGGTCCTTGGGGTCGAAGCGCGCATAGGCGGCGACGTTCATGAAGCCGAGCGTCAGCCTGCCTTTCCGCGGCCGCACGTTCAGCTTCATCAGCCAGTCGAGCGTGATCGCGCCGCAGACCTCGTTGCCGTGCACGACGGCGGCGATCATCACATGGGGTCCCGCCTCGGCGGCCGTGAAGGTGGTGACGTAGTCGACGCCGGTGTTGCCCGCCTTGTACGGGCTGATGTCGGGGGCCTGAAGCTGGACGGGGTACTCGGCGGCGGTGGGCGGCATGGCGGTCCTTGCGGGGGTGAGCGGGGGCAACATCGAACGATCAAAGCTCCCCCAGGTCAAGCCCCGCGAACGCCCCGCACCGCCTCCCGGCGGTGCCGCTTGTCGGCGGCTCGGGATTGATGCAACATGATCGGCAACACCGGGCATCCGGACCCGGATCATCAGGGAGCGCCAAACGAATGCATGTCCGTAAATCGATGATCGCGGCGGCCGCCGCCGCGTGCCTGGCCGTCGGCCTCGCCACGGCCGCCCAGGCCCAGACGATCACCATCGGGCTCGGCACCGAGCCGACCTCGATCGACCCGCACTATCACAACCTGGGCCCCAACAACCAGATCGCCCAGCACATCTTCTCCCGCCTTATCGAGCAGGATCACAAGCAGCGCCTGCTGCCCGGCCTCGCCACGGAGTGGAAGGCGGTCGACGACACGACCTGGGAGTTCAAGCTGCGCAAGGGGGTGAAGTTCCACGACGGCTCCGAGTTCAACGTGGACGACGTGCTGTTCTCCATGGAGCGCGCGGCCGCCCACCCCAACGCCAAGTCGAGCTTCAAGCTCTACTCCCACGGCGGCGAAAAGACCTATGAGCGCGTCGACGACTACACCTTCCGGGTCAAGACGCCGGCGCCCTATCCCCTGATGGCGGTCGACCTGTCCAACGTGCACATCGTGTCCGACAAGTCCAAGGGCCATTGGGAAGGCGACTTCAACAACGGCAGCCAGGCCGCCGGCACCGGGCCCTACAAGTTCGTCAGGTGGGTCAAGGGCGAGATCCTGGAGTTCGAACGGAACGAGAGCTACTGGGGCAAGAAGCCGCACTGGAAGCATGTCGTGATCAAGCCGATCAAGTCGTCGCCGTCGCGCCTGGCGGCCCTGCTGGCCGGCGACGTGGACTTCATCGACCAGGTGCCCACGATCGACGTGGCGGGCCTCAAGAAGAACCCCAAGGTCTCGCTCAGCCAGGGCATCTCCAACCGCGTCATCTACCTGCATCTGGACCAGTCCCGCGACGTCACGCCCTTCGCCAAGGGGCTCAAGGGCGAGGAGATCAAGAACCCCTTCAAGGACGTGCGCGTGCGCAAGGCGATTTCCAAGGCCATCAACCGCGACCTCATCATCGAGCGCGTGATGGAAGGCATCGCCGTGCCGGCCGGCCAGCTTCTGCCGGACGGGTTCTTCGGCGTGTCGGACAAGCTGAAGCCCGACGCCTACGATCCCAAGGGGGCGAAGAAGCTGCTGGCCGCAGCCGGCTATCCCGACGGCTTCCAGACCACCCTGCATGGTCCCAACGACCGCTACATCAACGACGCCAAGATCGCCGAGGCGGTGGCCCAGATGCTGTCGCGCGTGGGCATCAGGACGACGCCGGAAACCATGCCGAAAAGCGTCTACTTCAAGCGCGCCAAGAACGGCGGGCCGGCCAAGCCGCCCGAGTTCTCGTTCATGCTGGTCGGCTGGGGCTCGGGCACGGGCGAGGCCTCGTCGCCGCTGCGGTCGCTGCTCGCGACCTATTCCAAGGAGAAAAGCTGGGGACCGTCCAACCGCGGGCTCTATTCCAATCCCAAGATGGACGAGGTCCTGACCCAGGCCCTCGCCACGGTGGATGACGCCAAGCGGGCGGCGCTCCTGGCCAAGGCCACGGAAATCGCCCTCGGCCAGGACATGGGCCTGATCCCGCTGCACTATCAGGTCAACACCTGGGCCGCGCGCAAGGGGCTCAAGTACCTGGCGCGCACGGACGAGCGCACGGTCGCCTACGACATCGTGCCCGAGTAGGGACGCCGCCGGATCACGGGGGCGGCCGGCGATGCGCCGCCCCCGCGCCCGGCCGGGAAACGGGTCATGACCGTCTTCATCATCCGCCGGCTTCTGCAGAGCCTGATGGTCGTCGTCGTCATGTCGTTCATCGTGTTCGGCGGCGTCAACATCGTCGGCGATCCGGTGGAGATGATGGTGTCCGACGAGGCGACCCAGGAGGAGCGCGACAAGGTCATCCGCTCCATGGGCCTGGACCAGCCCTGGTACGTGCAATACGGGCGTTTCGTCGCCGGGGCCCTCGAGGGCAACCTGGGCAAGTCCTTCGTCTATGGCGAGCCGGCCCTGGAGATCATCGTCCACCGCATTCCCGCGACCTTCGAACTGGCGCTGGCGGCCCTGCTGATGGCCGTCGTCATCGGCATTCCGCTCGGCGTCTATGCGGGGCTCAGACCCGACACGCCGCTTTCCAAGACCATCATGGCGGGATCGATCCTCGGCTTCTCGCTGCCGACCTTCTGGGTCGGCCTCATGTTCATCATGATCTTCGCCGTCATGCTGGGCTGGCTGCCGTCCACCGGGCGCGGCGACACGGTGCCGCTGCTCGGCATCGACGTCAGCTTCCTCACCCTCGACGGGCTCTCGCACCTGATCCTGCCGGCGCTCAACCTGGCCTTGTTCAAGATCTCCCTGGTCATCCGCCTGACCCGCGCCGGCACGCGCGAGGTCGTGCACCAGGACTACATCAAGTTCGCGCGCGCCAAGGGGCTGAGCGACGCCCGCGTCGTCCTGGTCCACCTGATGAAGAACATCATGATCCCGGTGGTCACCGTGCTGGGCCTGGAATTCGGCGGGCTGATCGCGTTCTCGGTGGTGACGGAATCGGTCTTTGCCTGGCCCGGCATGGGCAAGCTGATCATCGACTCGATCCAGTCCCTCGACCGCCCGGTGATCGTCGCCTACCTGATGATCATCGTGCTCATCTTCGTCATCATCAACCTGGTGGTCGACGTGCTCTACTCGATCCTCGATCCCCGGGTCCGCCTGTCGGACGTGAAGTCATGAGCGACGGCGCAATCCCCCAGGCCGCGGCGCCCCGCGACGACGCGGTCGCGGTGGAAACGCCGTTCCGCCGCTTCTGCCGCGACTTCGCGGAAAGCCGGATCGCCACGGCGGCGCTTGTCGTGTTGGCGGCAATCATCCTGATCGCCCTGTTCGCGCCCTGGGTCGCGCCGACCGACCCCTACGACCTGTCGCAGGTCAGCATCCTGGACTCCAAGCTGAAGCCCGGCAGCCAGTCCATGGACGGGCTGACCTACTGGCTGGGCACGGACGGTGCCGGGCGCGACCTGGTCTCGGCGATCATCTACGGGCTGCGCATCTCGCTCGGCGTCGGCGTCATGTCGGGGGTGTTCGCGCTGTGCATCGGCACGGCGGTCGGCCTGACCGCCGCCTATTTCGGCGGCCGCGTCGACGCCTTCATCATGCGCGTGGTCGACATCCAGCTATCGTTCCCGGCGATCCTCATCGCCCTCATCCTGCTCGCCATCCTGGGCAAGGGCGTCGACAAGATCACCATCGCGCTGGTCATCGCGCAATGGGCCTATTACGCGCGCACGGTGCGCGGCTCGGCCCTGGTGGAGCGCAACAAGGAATACATCGAGGCGGCCCAGTGCCTGGCCCTCGGCCACAACCGCATCGTGTTCCGCCACCTGTTCCCCAACTGCCTGCCGCCCTTGATCGTCGTCGGCACGATCCAGACGGCGCACGCGATTTCGCTCGAGGCGACGCTCAGCTTCCTCGGCGTGGGGTTGCCGATCTCGGAGCCGTCGCTCGGCCTGCTGATCTCCAACGGCTTCGACTTCATGCTGTCCGGCCTGTACTGGATCAGCTTCTTTCCCGGCGTGGCGCTGCTGGTCACCATCGTCGCCATCAACCTGGTCGGCGACCAGCTGCGCGACGTCCTCAACCCGCGCCTGCAGAAGTAGCGAACGACGGCGGAACATGAGCGGCGCATCCCCCACCCTTCAGGTCGACAACCTGGAAACCCATTTCTTCACCAAGGACGGGGTGGCAAAGGCGGTGGACGGCGTCAGCTTCGCCATCGGCCGGGGCGAGATCATGGGCCTGGTCGGCGAGTCGGGATCGGGCAAGTCGGTGACCGGGTTCTCGATCATCGGCCTGGTCGACCCGCCGGGCCGCGTGGTCGGCGGGCGCGTCCTGTTCAAGGGCACGGACCTTGTGACGCTCGGCCCCGAAGGCCTGCGCAATCTCCGCGGCAACCGCATCGCCATGATTTTCCAGGACCCCATGATGACGCTGAACCCGGTGCTGCGCATCGACACCCAGATGATCGAGACCGTGCGCGCCCACGACGCCTCGGTCACCGAGGCCGAGGCCCGCGCGCGGGCCCGCGACGCCCTGGGCCAGGTCGGCATCCCCTCGCCCGAGGAACGCCTGAGGGCCTATCCGCACCAGTTCTCGGGCGGCATGCGCCAGCGCGTGGCGATCGCCATCGCGCTCCTCAACAAGCCGGACCTGATCATCGCCGACGAGCCGACGACGGCGCTCGACGTCACCATCCAGGGCCAGATCCTCTACGAGGCGCAGAAGCTGTGCCGCGAGACGGGCACGGCGCTGATCTGGATCACCCACGACCTCGCCGTCATCGCCGGCCTCGCCGACCACATCAGCGTCATGTACGCCGGCCGCATCGTCGAACAGGGCTCCTTGGACGACGTCCTCGACCGGCCCGCCCATCCCTACACGCGGGGGCTGCTGGGCTCGGTGCCCGGCCACAACACGCGCGGCCGGCGGCTCTACCAGATTCCCGGCATGACGCCGTCGCTGCTCAGGCTGCCCGGGGGCTGCGCCTTCAAGGAGCGCTGCCCGCACGCCGACCGGGCCTGTGACACGGCGCCGGAGATCACCCGGCCGATCGAGGGCCGCCTGCTGCGCTGCGTCCATCCGCAACTCGGCGCCGGGAGCACCGCGCCGTGACCGCGATCCTCGAACTCAAGCACGTCACCAAGAACTTCGTGAAGCACCTGGACCTGGCGGCGCGCCTGGCGCGGAAACTCGGCGCCGCCGTGAAGGAGGAGGTGGTCCACGCGGTCGACGGCGTGAGCCTGACGATCCGGCCGGGCGAGGTCGTCGGCCTGGTCGGCGAGTCGGGCTGCGGCAAGTCGACCCTGGGGCGCATGGTCGCCGGCATCCTGGAGCCCACGGCCGGGGAGATTCTCTACAAGGACCGGATCGTCTCGGCCATGGACAAGGACGCCGGACGCGAGACGGCGCTCGCCGTGCAGATGATCTTTCAGGACCCCTTCGCCAGCCTCAACCCGCGCATGCGGGTGCAGGACATCATCGGCGAGGCGCCGGTGCGCCACGGCATCGTCTCGCGGGCCGAGATGGCCGGTTACGTGGCCGAGGTCATGCGGCGGGTCGGCCTCGACCCCGAATACCGCAAGCGCTACCCGCACCAGTTCTCGGGCGGCCAGCGCCAGCGCATCGGCATCGCCCGCGCACTCGCCGTGAACCCCGAGTTCCTGGTGTGCGACGAGGCCATCGCCGCGCTGGACGTGTCGATCCAGGCGCAGGTCATCAACCTGTTCATGGACCTGCGGGAGGACCTGGATCTGACCTACCTGTTCATCAGCCACGACCTGTCGGTGGTCGAGCACATCTCGGACCGGGTCGTCATCATGTACCTGGGCCGCGTGGTCGAGGCGGCCGCGACCGAGGACATCTTCGCTTCGCCCAACCATCCCTACACCCAGGCGCTGCTCAACGAGGTGCCGCGCCTCGACATGCGCGGCCTCGACTACCAGCCGATCACGGGCGAGATCCCGTCGCCGCTGGACCCGCCGCCGGGCTGCCATTTCCATCCCCGCTGTCCGCACGCGACGGCGCGCTGCCGTGAAGAACGGCCGAAACTGCGCGAAATCGCGCCCGGCCGCATCTCGGCCTGCCACCTGAACGACGGTTGACGCCGCGCCCTGCTCACGACCGTGCCAGCGATGCTAGCGTGCAGACGATTTCCGGCGCATCGGCAATCGCGGGAACAATTTTCACGAAATTGTGTCAAAAGATGAGAATGAATTAATTGACAAAAAAACACATTCGATCATGTTCAAAAAACAAAAACAAAAACAAAAACAATTTTTTGTATTGACGGGTTGCCAGTCAATGCGTCGAATTTCGATGGGATGACGGATCGTCGTAAATGGTTGCGGTCAAAATAGGGGAAGCTTGAACATGCTGAAATTTCTCGGATCCGGCGCCGCCAGGGCGGCCGGACAGGGCAATGGCGATCTGGAGGCGGTGCCGGCGGCGATCATGATCTGCGATCTGCCGGATTTCAGGATCACCTACGTGAACCCGCGCTCGCGCGAACTTTTGTCGCAGATCGAGGCCCATCTGCCGGTGAAGGCGGACGACATCGTCGGTCAGAGCATCGACATCTTCCACAAGAACCCGGAATACCAGCGCAGGCTGCTGCGCGATCCGGCGAACCTGCCGCACCACGCGCAAATCAGGGTCGCCGATCAGGTTCTCGACCTGGAAATCGTCGCGCGCATCGACGGTGCCGGCCGCTATCTGGGGCCGCTGCTGCTGTGGAACGTGGTGACCGAAAAGGTGAAGGCGGAACAAAGCGCGGCGCAATTGCGCCAGATGGTCAATCAGATGCCCATCAATACCATGTTCATGGACGCGAAAACCTTCATCATCACCTACATGAACGCGGAAAGCCTGAAGACCCTGAAGACTCTGGAGCACCTGTTGCCCTGCGAGGCGGACCGGGTGGTCGGCCAGAGCGTCGACATCTTCCACAAGCATCCGGAACACCAGCGCCGCATGCTGGCCGATCCCGCGAATTTGCCGCACCGGGCGAAGATCAGGCTGGGCGACCAGATTCTCGACCTGCGGGTCAGCGCGGTGAAGGATGCCGTCGGCACCTACATGGGGGCCATGGTCACGTGGGAGGTCGCCACCGCCCGCGAAGCCCTGTCGAAGGAGATCAATAACGTGGTCGCCGGCCTGTCGTCGGCGTCGCAGCAGCTTCAGGGCGCCGCCGAAACCATGGCCGCCAATGCCGAGGAAACCAACGTCCAGGCCAACACGGTGGCGGCGGCGACGGAACAACTCAGCGCTTCTATCACCGAGATTTCGGGCCAAGTGACGCGCGTCGCCGACATCACGCGCGACGCCGTCTCCCAGGCCAATCGGTCCAACGAAATGGTCGCCAGTCTGGCGGAAAACGCCGAACGTATCGGCCAGGTCGTCGGCCTGATCAACGACATCGCCGCGCAGACCAACCTGCTGGCGCTCAACGCCACCATTGAGGCGGCGCGCGCCGGCGAAGCCGGCAAGGGCTTCGCCGTGGTCGCCAGCGAGGTCAAGAACCTGGCCAATCAGACCGCCCGCGCCACGGGCGATATCTCGGCCCAGGTTACCGGCATCCAGGCGGCGACCAAGGAAGCGGTGGACGCCATCAGAGGCATCGGCGCCACGGTCACGGAACTGAGCGAGATCGCCTCCGGCATCGCCGCGGCGGTGGAGGAACAGGCGGCCTCGACCCAGGAGGTGGCATCCAACACCACCGGTGTCAGCGCCGCCGCCGCGGAAGCCGGGCGTGTCGCCGCCGACATCCAGTCCGCCGTCGGCCTGTTGAACGGGCAGGCCGGCCACTTGTCGACCGAGGTCGAGAACTTCGTCAGCGCCATGGATGCCTAGGCGGAACGGCGGCGTTGTTCTCCGGTTCGCAAGGTGCTATGGGGCTTCGTTCGTCCGATCACCCAAAGGCGTCACCATGAATCCGATCCGGGACCAGCACATTCCCGGCGTGCTGCGCCTCCATGCCCCCGTGGAGCCGGCGGTGCC
>Ga0210019_1001742_pt1 | contig 22431 bp, 18 predicted proteins | sample CryGeyCG2114_020_2_FD_183969 | JGI IMG/M metagenome (GOLD analysis project Ga0210019, IMG submission 183969) | Groundwater microbial communities from aquifer - Crystal Geyser CG11_big_fil_rev_8/21/14_0.20 (SPAdes) (version 2) | ecosystem: Environmental > Aquatic > Deep subsurface > Groundwater ...
CATCAAGAACCAAGGAAGATCAAAGGATATTAAACAGTTGAAATTATTCGAGTTATAATAGATAAACTAACTAAACCGCATAGACGCCCTGTGATGTCCCGCAGGACTCACAGGGTTAATTCACAATTAAAAATTTAAAATTTCTAAATTTGAATCTCTATAGATTATTAAAACTAAAAAATTTATTCAATTGTAAGCAACGCAATCTCTGGTGGATTAAACAGTCTGGCTCTTGGTCCACTTTCACCAATACCACTGGTTACAAAAATTTTATTACCATTGGATAAGTCATGTAAACCTTGATAAAAATTAAGTGGAATCAAATCATCAATTCTACCGATTGGTCCCAAAAAAGGTAAGCGTACTTGTCCGCCATGAGTATGTCCCGACAAAGTCAGATCCATTTTTGGATAATTGCCAGTAAATAGGAAAAGTGGATTGTGTATGAGAGCAATTGTCGCTAATTCTTCAGTCCTAGAATCTAAAATACTAAAATCAAGTTTGCCAGCCAAAATAGAATCTCCGCCAAACAAATAAAATTTTTGTTTGCGAACAGTAATTATATTCAAATCATTGGCTAGATAATGAACGCCTAATTTTTCCATAGTCGTTTGTATTTCTACACTCCAATCAGCATTGTAAATATGGTTTTCATTCCAAGTTTTACCGTCGCCAATGCCATATTCATGATTGCCATTTACATCATAAGTAGGAATTTGTTTGGCTAGTTCTGCCAAAGGTTGCAAGTAATTTATTTCTTCTGGACTGTATTCACTATTGTACAAATTGTCTCCGCCAATAAAAACAAGATCAGGTTTCAAATCCAAAATTTTTTTGACAACTTTGGCTACCCAATCTGCTTGTTTGTATGGTCCAACATGGAGATCAGAAATGAAGGCAATTTTTATAGGTTCGTTTATTTTATCTAAATTAATTTCTTGTCTATTTATGACAATTAATCTCGGTTCAATAAAACTGCCCCAAATAATTGTAGCTGTTCCAAATAAAAGAATTATAGACAAAGCTAATGTTATTTTTTTGTGTTTTGCTTCCCAACTGTTTGGTCTTTTGTAAATGCTATACAAAAAAATGACTGCAGGGTAGGCAGTTATTATTAGTATCATTAAAATAAGGAAATCGTAATATTGTGGCATCGGAGTTATTTTTTTTGCTCAATGTGAATAGGGAAGTCAAAAGTCCATTCCGCCCAAGGCGGAATGGACTTTTAGACTTTTGACTAAATTGTGTGCCCGAAGAGAGAATCGAACTCTCACTCCCGAAAGAACACGATTTTGAGTCGTGCGCGTCTACCAATTCCGCCATTCGGGCATGTTTGTTTATTATTAAGAACAGATAACAATGGGATAATTATAGCGATTATTGTGGATTTTGTCAATATTTGTTATAATGAATATATCTTAGTATTTGTGTAAAAGTTTTTTAAGTCTGACTCGTTAATGGAGTTAAAATAGTTTAATTTTGGGAAACCTGCCTGCCAGCAGGCAGGGATCCTCCCTGTCTAACGCCGGCTCAGGATGACATAACCTATGTCAAAAATCATCGCAGTTGTAAATCAAAAAGGTGGAGTAGGTAAGACTACCACAGCTATAAATGTAGCTGCTTTTTTGGCTGAAATGGGTAAGTTTGTTTTGCTCGTTGATTTGGATCCACAAGGTAACGCTACAAGTGGTTTAGGTATAGATAGGGACGCTGTGGAATACGGTATTTATGAAGCTCTAGCCAAACAAAAAAGAATTCACGATATTATTTACAACACAGCTCATGATGGTTTGCGTGTAGCTCCAGCTACTCAAAATTTGGCAGCAGCCTCAATTGAACTAGTTGATGTAGAAAATAGAGAATTTCAACTTCATGATTTGTTGTCCGAAGTGAGTCATGCTTATGATTATATTATTATTGACTGTCCACCATCTTTGGGACTTCTTACTATCAATGGTCTTGTTGCTGCTCACGAACTTTTGATTCCTGTACAAGCTGAATATTATGCTTTGGAAGGTTTAGGTCAGTTGTTGAAAACTATTGAATTGGTGAGAACAAATATTCATCCAGATTTGGGTATTTTGGGGGCAGTATTAACAATGTTTGATAAACGCACCAAATTGTCTACAGAAATTATGAATGAACTCTACAAATATTTTCCAAACAATATTTTTCGATCTGTTATCCCTCGTACAGTGAGATTGGCTGAAGCGCCAAGTTTTGGAAAATCTATTTTGCATTATGAACCTAATGGTAAAGGTGCAAAATCTTATGAAAGATTGGCTAGAGAAATTATTGAGAAACACTCAAACTAAATATACAATTATAAATAAACAACCTGCCTGCCGGTAGGCAGGATTCCAGACAAATCATAATATACAATAAAAAATGTAATTTGAGAGTTGTATATTATTTGGAATTTGTAATTTGAGAGTTGTAATTTTTTAAACAAAACATTTTTTACAAATTTTAACTATTTTGTATGGCTCTTGGTAAAGGTCTCAATTCACTTATTCCACAACAAAAAAAGGTTTGGAGTATCATTCGCAAAGAAACTGGTATTGTTAATAGTGGTAATGATAGAGTCTGGCAGATAAATATTTTAGACGTAGTGCCTAATCCAGAACAACCAAGAAAAGAATTCAATGAAGAAGAATTGCATAGTTTGGTTTTGTCTATTCAAAAACATGGTATCTTACAACCTTTGGTGATGACCGAAAGACAAGATGGTGGTTATGAGCTTATTGCTGGTGAAAGACGTTTGCGAGCGGCTGGTCTAGCAGGACTAGTCACAGTTCCTGCTTTGGTACGTACTGCTACTCAACAAGAAAAATTGGAATTGGCTCTTATTGAAAATATCCAAAGACATGATTTGAATCCTATTGAAGAAGCTTATGCTTATGCTCGTTTGCTTGAAGAATTCAATCTTACTCAAGAGCAAGCTGCTGAACAACTTGGCAAAAGTCGTTCAACTTTGGCTAATACTATTAGACTTTTGGATTTGCCAACAGTCGTTCAGAAGGCTCTTACCAAAGGAGATTTTAGTGCTGGCAAAGCTCGTGCTTTACTTAGTCTCAAGACTGAAAAAGAGCAAGTTGATATGTTTGAAAGTATGATGGGTATCAAAATGAGTGTACGTGAGGTAGAAAATCTGGTAGCCAACAAAAAAAATAATAACAAAACTCACAAAGATCCCAATATGACTGCACAAGAAAAAAAAATGGAAGAAAGATTGGGTGCCAAAGTAATTATCTCAGGTAATATAAAAAAAGGTAAAATAATGATTAGTTATAGTTCGACCGATGAATTGAAACGTCTTATTTCTGAATTATCATAGTATACAAAATTAATTTTTTAAAAAACGTATTCAGCAATGAATACGTTTTTTTATTGTCAATTTGACAATGGGACAGTGTGGCAATAGGACAATTTGAACTATATAGAGATGCTACATCGTTCATTTTACTTTAGTCTTGCGGATTGTAATATTATTTTTCTTTCTTCGGCAAGATATTGAAAAAACGAGCAATACCACTTTTTTGTTTTGTAAAATTTAGGATGTGAGCTTTGGCGGTATGAGTTTTGACAAATTTGAGCCAATCAGCACTAGGTCCTTTACGATTTTTATCAATGATAATATCTACGATGTCGCCGTTTCTGAGTTCAGTATCAAGACTAACCATTTTTTCATTGATACGAGTACCAGTACATTTGTTGCCAATGTCCGAATGAATATGATAAGCAAAGTCCACGGAAGTAGCTCCTTCTGGTAAGTCAATCACGTCACCTTTTGGTGTAAGGACAAAAATTCTAGTTTGGAGAAAATCTACTTTCATTTCTTCCAAATCTGATAATTTGTTCAAAATATCTTTTTGGATTTGAGCTAGTTCTTGGACCCATTTTATTTCTTTATTTGGTCTTCTACTACCATGTTCATCATAATGCCAATGGGCTGCTACACCATATTCAGCATCTTCATGCATTTCTAGAGTACGTATTTGGAATTCTACAGGTTCGCCACCTTCGGCGAATACAGTGGTATGTAAAGATTGATAGCCATTTGGTTTTGGTTGGGCAATATAATCTTTGATACGTCCTTTGATAGGTTTCCAGATACTGTGGAGTATGCCAAGAGTGGCATAACACTTAGCCACGTTGTCCACAATGATGCGTATCGCCACAATGTCGTAGATTCTGCCAACATCATTATTTTTGTTGATTAATTTTTTATAAAGGCTATACAATTTTTTGTTGCGACCATGAATTGAGATAACAGAAATATTAGAATTGTCTAATTCTTTTTTTGTAATATCAATAATATGTTTGAAATATTTTTCTTTACCTTTTAGCTTTTCATCTCGGAGTTTTTTGACACGTTCGTATTCTTTGGGATAAACAAATTTGAAAGATAAGTCTTCTAACTCTCCTTTCATTTCATCCATACCGAGACGATTGGCAATTGGGGCATAAATTTCTAGACTTTCTAGTGCAATGCGGTAGCGTTTTTGTGGTGGTAAGGCATCAAGCGTAGTAAGATTGTGAATTCTATCGGCAAATTTGATAATCATTACTCGGACATCTTCGGCCATGGCAATAAACATTTTGCGCAAATTTTCGATGTATCTTTCCACTCCGCGATATTTCAATTTTCCCAATTTGGTAATACCTTTTACTAAAGAAGCAATTTCGGCGCCAAAGTTTTTTTCTATATCTTCTAGAGTTCTATCTGTATCTTCTGGCACATCATGAAGTAGAGTAGCCATAATAATGACAGGATCAATGGACATATTAGCGAGAATATAAGCAGCTGCTAGAGGATGGATAATATATGGTTCACCAGATTTACGGAATTGTCCTTCGTGAGCATCTTTGGCATAATCATAAACTAGGTGAATCATTTCAAAATCAGCTTTTTTGTCGTATAATTCTATAATTTTTATAAGACCATTGATGGTCTGTTTGTTGGACATATGTTTTATTAACTATATTACTTAATATAGCAAAAACTAGGAGTTTAGGCAATATCCCTTTATTACACTTTATTATTATAAGTGTTCTTGGTACAAGATGTTTTTTGTTTGATATTTTGTGAAATTAGGGAGATTCTTTGTTGTCAAATTGTTCTATTGTCTCATTGTGGTTTTTTATTGTTAGTTTATCAACAAAACAATAAAACAATTAAAAAATGTTTAGGTCCGCGTCTATTCTTGTTTGGATTTGTGAGTGAAATCGCAATCTTCATAATTTTCATTTGTCTTCTTTTCTTTTTTATCTTCAGTTTTTATATCAGAAAAATCTCTTAGTTCTTCCCATTTTTCGCGGAAGTGAGGGGCATCTAAGTAGTCAACAAATTTGTGGTATTGAGAATGTGTCGTGTTCATTCTTCTGGCATATTTTATAGGACACCAATAACGTTCGGTGCGTCCAGAAATTTCAGTAGCAAAGCGTAGTAGATTGTTGAAATAACTACAATAGACACAATTTATTTTTTCAAACCAATTCAAATAGGGGAGAAGATGGCGGTCGTAAACAAAATAGTCTCGTGATCTGACACGAGGAATACCATAGAAACGAAAAGCTACACGATGATAAATTTCAAGACAAATATGAAAGATAATACCTGGAATAATCATACCATAAATAAATGGCATGCTAAATAGGTAACGTAGATTGATAGGAAAAAAACTTTTGAAGGAACTTATTTTCCATTGTTTCATTTTTTCACGTCTGGCTTTCAACTCAGTCAAAACATTGGTTTTGGCGTCAAGAGCAGTCATAGCGCGTTCAAAAGCGTTGACAACTTCGTCACCGAATTCGGATAGTTTTTTGAGTTCTATATCTTTGGTTTTGCTTAGAGCTTCTTGGATTTTTTTGAGGCGAGCGAGGAGCTCTTGTTTGGTTTTGTTTATCATAGGATTTTTAATCCTGAGTCGAGAATACGACGAGGGATCTTTCTTAAGTAGTTATGTCTATATATAGAAAAATCTTGTTTTTATTTAATCTCTGTAGGATGACAATATTATACAAGATAGGGGAGATTTGGGCAATATTGGATAATAAAATTTTAACTAAAAGTTTTGGTCGTAATTTTAAATAAAATATGATTTTGTATATAAATTATAATTTTAAATTAGATATTAACATTAAAGAGCAGATTGAAAGAATCTTATTATAAAACAGTCCTTACTTTTTATAACTAATCCCGACTCGTCGGGACAAACAGTTTTCCCATCAAACTCCCCTTAGGTTATTCAAAACAGATAAAATTATTTATTTGCTATAATCAACAAAAAACCACTAACGATTGTGTTAGTGGTTTTCGTCTCTATTTTGACAAGTTAAAAAGAAACTTCTTTTGTTTCTGTACCTAGTTTGTATGTGATTTTGTTGTCTGTAATCCAATTTATGAAATTGGCATCTACAGTTCTCATATCCAAAAATTCTGGATTGTTCAAACTAATTTTGTCTTCAAGAGTATTCGCGTCTTTTACAAAAAGTCCGCACAAGCCTTCCCAACAAATACCTTTGTACACAAAGTAAGTACTTTGTGGTGAAAAACTAATGAACTCGTTGCCAAGATAATAGTTGCTAAGTAATTTCACTGTATTGTCTGTGGTCAAGAAAATACCGACAACTTTGTCAGGGGTAAGAGTATCACTTTCTATACTAAAACCTATTTTTATTTTGTCTGGAGAAACTATGATAGAAGCAAATCTAGTTTGGCTTTTGAAAGAATTCAAATTTCTACAAAATTTTTCTCTATCAATGACACTGGTAAGATTGTAGCCTTCACACAATTGGCTATCATTTTTGAACCAATTGAAAATTGTGTCATGGTCTATTTTCAACAAAACTTTGTCGTTTTCCATGATACTTTTTTTGTCAGAAGATAATGTAATTGTAGTTTCTGTTGCTGGGGGAGTTTGTTCTTTTGTGTAAGTGCTTGTCGTTTCTGTATTGGGATTAGTTGGTGCTGTGGTCTTTTGTTTTTGGGAAAACACAAAAGATCCTATGAGACCAACTACAACCACTAAAGATATTATGAGTAAAAGCATGTTTGTGAAGCGTTGTTTGTTCATATAGTCTGTAGTTAATGAGTTAATCTAGCTTATATAGTCAGTATAGCACTCGCAGGTGAACCGTCAATGTAAAATAAAAAACACTAGTTTTGAAAAAAGTGTTTTTTGTGAATAGTTGTTTTATATAATGTACGCCTATATGCGATTTTTTTACGACCAAAGGGAGTAAAATAGGGGAGAAAGAAAAAGAGTATCCGTTAAAATTATTTTACACTCTTTTTCTTAAACCGCATATAGGCTGTTAGGTGATGTAAAATTTTACACTTTTTGTTTTTTTCGTTCGTCATTCAATCGTAGGGGCGGGGGGCGAATTCGTTAATTATGATGAAATGATTGGATAGCCTCTTTGCTTTTCAATTTGTACCAAAGATTCCAACAAATAACCACATTCATTTTCGATACCAACGCAATGGTGATCAATACTACTTTCAAAACCAAAATCTTTTCTTAATTGTTCGAGTAAAATTGCAATATTTTCAAGGGTGGGTTTTATAATTATCTCATATTCTTGTTTAGAGTATGTCTTGTAAAAAATAAGATAATCATCATCTTCTTTTTGAGAAGAATGAGCGACAACTTCTCTTCTTCTTTCTAAAATAGGTTTTAATCCTTTTTTTATTTCGTTTGCCTTGGTGACATAGATGTCTCTTTTTGCGGTGTCTGTTAAATGTTTAATAACATAATCAATATTATTTGTTGTTACATTTTTATCAAAAATTTTATAAAGGCCGGCTATTCCTGTATATGCATAGTGATTACTTATATCCTTTAAAAATTGGGCATACCTTACTAATGAGTCTTCAAAACTCTTATTAAAAAGTAATTCTGAAATATAAAAATCGGTTGTGATTTTTATCAATTCCCTTTCCAATACATAAATTTTGTTTTTATCAATGATATTATTCACAAATAATTCTTTTTAACCAAAATAATAATGTGATTTTATCACGCATATAATTATATAAATTATTTTTTTCTTTTAGTAGTTTGTTCTCGGATGAATCGTACTATCGAAAGCAATAAACAAATTAGCCCCAATACACCAAATGAATCACCAATTATTCCTCCAATTGAATAGCTGATGCCGTATGATACTAATGCAATTAAAAATAAAACATAAGCAGGAATTTCTTTTTTTAGTATTTCTTTTTTAGAACTTTCATTCATTTGTGGAGTTCCACATTCAGGACAAAATTTTTCTGAACTAGTAATGTTTTTCCCACAGTTTGTACAATATTTATTTAAGATTATTTTTTCGATTTTTTGGCCACAATTACCACAGAAAATAGTTTCTTTTGAAAGTAGAGAACCACAGTTATTGCACGAAAAAGTATTGTTACTATCTATTGATTCGTTGGTCTCTGTCGTCTTGGTTAGATTTTTATCTGTTTGTTTCATTTTTTTCTCTTTGTCGCATTTATAGCACAATTGTTCTGATGATAAATAGCATTTTTTTACTTCTTCATTACACCCCTTACACTTTATTATAGATTGTGATTCTTCGGTTGATTTTTCTGGTGTCATATATTATTGCTTTAGTTAGTTTATTAATTATAATTTGTTTTATATTCTCTATTTTGTCACTGTATTATAGTGTAATCAAAACGTTTATTTAATTATAACATTTTTACAAAAAAACCGTCAATGAAAAATAAAAACCCTTAGCAGGATACTTGTGTTTGTTCTGGGGATTTGAATTTTTTAGTATTTTTAATTTGTATATTTATTTTTATATTTGTAAAATGGAGATTTGTTACCCCAGTGTGTATTAGAAAAAGAAGGGTGTGGCCATGTTTTTTTTAGTTTATAAAAATTAAAAATCATATTATCTAAATTGGTATAATTTTCTCTGGCTTTTGTTAATGTTAATTCATTTATTATTCCTTTTTTGATAATTTTAAACCCCGTCTTTTTGAAACTTGTATATAGTTTTCCATCTGATCCAACAACCTTTTGTTTTTTTGGTGATAATACTTTTTCTGTTTGATTTTCGTGTGGTTTGAAATGAATTAATTCATTACGCAAATTTATTAATAAGCCTAAATTTTTTGTATGTATAGATCTTTCTTTTTTAGTAAAATTTTGTTTTTTCATTATTAGTTCCCATTTTTTGATTGTAGGAGAAGTTTGTCTTTTGTCTCCTGGTGGACCATATTTTATTGTTTTTTCTAAATCTTTACCATTAAAATGGTCTCTTAATTCCATGTTAATTATTGCTTCAGCGGCAGCCGCAGAAAAAATAATAATTTTTATAGCCTGCTCTAATTTATTTTTTGTATTTGTTTCATTACAATATTCTTTTGCTATTGAAAGAAAATTTAAGCCAAAATGTGGTGTTGATATTTGTGATAACATATTTATTTTAGTTTTTTTAACTATATCACTTGTTATTTCTTGCGTCAACCAAACAAAAACCGCTATTTCTAGCGGTTTTCTAAATTATTCACTCTTCTTCTTCGCCCAAGCCCCACGTTTTTTGCTAGGTGCTTCGGCAATTAGTTTTTCACATTCTTCTTGAGTAAGATTTTTTGGTTCTATATCCTTTGGAATTTTGGCGTTTATTTTCTTTTCTGTATCTGTAATGTAAGGTCCATAGCGACCATTGAGAACTTGGATAGGACTGCCTGCAAAAAGTTTTATAGTTTTGTTGGCATCGGCTTGATTTTTTTCTCTGATTACTACTAGTGCTTCTTGAAGTGTAATAGTATATGGATCTTTGTCTTTGGTAGAATAAAATTTGGCACCTACTTTGACATAAGGTCCGAAGCGTCCGACATTGGCAAGTATTTCTTCACCTTCTTTGTCTTTGCCAAGAGTCCTTGGGAGTTTGAAGAGTTCGAGTGCGTCAGCTAGAGTCAATTCGTCTATTGTTTGGCCTGGTTTTAGTTTGGCAAATTCTGGTTTTTCTTCATCGTCTTTGCTACCGCGTTGGACAAATGGTCCATAGCGTCCGATGCGTCCGTAGATTGGTTTTTTTGATTTTGGATCAACGCCAATTTCACGCATAGATACTGTATCTTCTTTGGTCAGATTATCACTTTTACTAACCAGATTTTCGTGGAAAGGGAAATAGAATGTAGCGATAATTGGTTGCCAGTCTTTGGTACCGCTCGCAATCTCATCAAGATTTTCTTCCATGGTTGCTGTGAATTTGTAGTCAACAACTTCAGGAAAATGTTCAACAAGAAGACTATTGACGACGAAAGCAATGTCGAGAGGTTTCAAACGTTTGTTTTCATCACGTTCCACATAGCCACGACTTTCAATTGTGGAAATAGTTGGGGCATAGGTAGAAGGACGACCAATGCCGTATTCTTCCATCGCTTTGACCAAAGTCGCGTCAGAATAACGAGGTTTTGGTTCGGTGAAATGTTGTTCTGGTTTTAATTCTTTACAGTCCACATTTTCGCCAATTTTCATTTCTGGCAACATTTCTTCTTTTAGTTGTTCAGGATAGAGTTGCAACCAGCCTGGGAAGACCACAGATTGGCCTGTAGCGCGAAACATATACTCTTTGGCTTCTATATCTATGTTTTCTTTGTTTAGATTGGCTACGGCCATTTGGGTGGCGACAGCTCTTTTCCAGATAAGACTATATAGTTTCAATTGTTGAGGGTCAAGATAAGCACTGATTGACTCAGGACTTTTGTTTACATCAGTTGGGCGGACAGCTTCATGGGCTTCTTGCGCATTTTTACTTTTGTTGGCATAAAAGCGTGGTTTGTCTAGTGCAAATTTTTCGCCGTATTGTTTTCCAATAAAACTTTTACTTTCTTGCAAAAATTTTTCAGACAAATTTAGAGCATCAGTACGCATGTAAGTAATGAGACCGACTTGGCCTTCACTACCAATCTTGATACCTTCATAAAGTTGTTGAGCCAGACGCATTGTTTGTTTGGCAGAGTAGCCTAGTTTGTAACTAGCTTGTTGTTGTAAAGTAGAAGTGGTAAATGGTGGTGGAGGAGTACGCTTGGTTTGTTTTTTGACAATATCTTTTATTTTGTATTCAGCATTTTCTAATTCTAACAAAATAGCGTCAACTTGTTCTTTATTTTTCAAACCTAGTTTGTCTATTTTTTTGTCATTGATACTGTGAAGTTTACCTTCAAAAGGTGAGACCCCCTCCTGGCCTCCCCCTAAAAGGGGGAGGAAAAATCCTGCTAAAGACCAGTATTCTTGTGTCACAAAAGCTTTGCGTTCTTCTTCACGTTCGACGACTAGTCTGACGGCGACAGATTGTACGCGACCAGCTGAGAGTCCACGGGCGACTTTTTTCCATAAGAAAGGGGAGAGCTCATAACCGACGATTCTATCCAAAATACGACGAGCTTGTTGAGCATCTACTAATTTCAAATCAATATGACGAGGGTTGGCAAGAGCTTCTTCAATCGCACTTTTGGTAATTTCATGAAATACTATACGTTTGGCTTTTTTGGGATTGATTTTGAAAATTTCGGCCAAGTGCCAAGAAATAGCTTCTCCTTCGCGGTCCTCATCGGATGCGAATATGACTTCAGTAGCTTCTTTGGCAAGTTTTTTTAGTTTGCTGACTTGAGCTATTTTGTCTTTTGGGACTTCGTAAGTCGGTTCGAAAGTGCCACCAGCAATATCTATACCCATTTTACTTTTTGGTAAATCACGAGTATGACCAAAAGAAGATTCTACTTTGTAAGCAGCTCCCAAAAATTTGGAAATTGTTTTGGCTTTGGTAGGGGACTCTACTATAACTAACTTCATAGACGTTTTTTATTAAGTTACAAGATGCAAGTAACAGTTTATTCATTTTTAATAAAATAATAAACAATTTTCAAATTACAAATTCCAAATAATATACAATAAACAATAAAAAATTGTAATTTGTAATTTTTTATTGTTTGGAATTTGTTTATTTAGTATTGTTTATTTAAGTATAATAACACATTATTATATTTTTTTAAATTTTTGTCTCAATTCACCACTTAGAAAAATCGAACCAGTAATAAGTAGGGCGTCATTTTTTTTCATTTTAGACAGACAAAATGCTAGTGCGTCATGTGGGTCTAGAAAAATTTTTGTCTTAGTGTTTTTATTTTTTGCAAATTCTTTGGCAATAACTTTTGGATCAGCTACTTTGCGAAAATGGTTGCTAGTATTTTTGGTAGCGCAAACAAATGTTGGATGCAAAGTACTCAGACTTTTTATCATATTGCTTACTTTTTTGTCGCCACTGAAGCCAACTATCAAATAGAGATTATTATTTTTTTCAGCCCTAGGCTGATCCGCCTTGGGCGGAAATTTTTTCATGGCTTCTACTGTACTTTTTATTTTGTCTTCGTTGTGGGCGCCGTCAAGAATGATATATGGTTTTTCTTGTACGATTTCAAAACGCAAAGGTTGTAAAGTATTTTTTAATCCTTGCTTGATACTAACATTTTTTATTTTCAAAAATTTTGCAATGTTGATACAAAGAATAGCATTTTTTATTTGGTGTTGTCCTAGAGCTTGTAGCTCGTATTCTTCATCTTGGTAAGAAAAAATAATTTTATTTATATTTTCTTTTATTATTTTGTAATCATTTATTTTTAATTTTTCCAAATTTACTTTTTGTAAGTCAGCTTCTGTTTCAATAATATTCAAGATTTTTTTGTCTTGTTCGGTGGTAAAAGCTGTACAACCAGATTTAATAATTCCAGCTTTTTCGTAAGCAATTTCTTCTTTATTATTGCCAATAATCCCAACATGGTCTAATCCGATGTTGGTAATTGTTGCGACATCTTTGTAAGGAATGATATTGCTAGAATCATAGCGTCCGCCACAAGCCACTTCTAGCACTAGCCAATCCACTTTTTTCTGAGCAAAAAAGATAAAGCCAATGACTTCGGTCAATTCAAAAAAGGATAACATATCGTAAGGAGTTTTTTCCAAATATTCATCGAGCTTTGGTTTCAAATATTCTACTATTTCTACAAATTCTTTTTTGGTCATATAACTATTACCGACTTTCCAGCGTTCAGTGATAACGGTTGGGTGAGGGGAGTAAGTGGAGCCGACTTTTCTTTTGTCAGCTTGCAAGATGTTGTGCAAAAAAGAAACAGTTGAGCCTTTGCCACTAGTGCCTGTAACGTGTATATAGTGTTTGATCTTTTTTTCAGGATTACCAATCAAATCCAAAAAAAATTGCATTCTTTTCAGATACCAATCACACATGTTGCCCTCTTTCATGTACTCCAGGCGTGGCATGTTGGAGAGGGACAATATATAGTTGTAGGCTTTGTCAAAATTCATATTTTGAAAATTTTGAATTTAGGAATTTTAAATTTTAAAACAATTTCAAATTTATAAATGAATTAATTTCAAAAAGATATTGAAAATTTAATCATTAAAAATTGTTTTAAAATTCAAAATTTAAAATTTCTAAATTACGCTCGTACGACGTACATCATATTCCCGAGATTGCGCACTTTACCCTTCATTTCCATTATTGTCAAGGTAGCACTGATTTGAGTACTGGCTAAGTTGCTAGCTTTGGTGATTTCGTCAATATGTCGTGGCTCTTGGCTAAGTACAGCCAAAATAGCGTTTTCTTGGGGTGAATCTCCTAAGATTTGCTTATTTGTAACATAAACTTCTATATCTTGCAAGTTTAGACCTTCTAATATGTCTTGGCTACTACTAATCAGTTTAGCGCCATTTTTGATCAAATTATTGGGACCTTTGGCAGTCGGTGAAGTAATGTTTTGAGGGATAGCAAACACTTCGCGACCAGCTTCCATGGCACATTCGGCGGTTATCAAAGCTCCAGATTTTTCGGCTGCTTCGATGACTAGAGTTGCTAGAGACATGCCGGCTATTATTCTATTTCGGCGTGGAAAAGTATATTTGTTGGGCAGAGTTCCTGGGGGATATTCTGAAATTAGAGCGCCGTTACTCTCAATAATTTCTTCCGCAATTTTTTGGTGTTCTTGTGGATAGACGTGGCGTCTATTTATACCAGAACCTAAGACAGCAATAGTTTTGCCATGATTTTTTAGAGTAGTTGTGTGGGCAATGATATCAATTCCAAAAGCTAGACCACTGACAATTGTCACACCTTGAGTGGCCAAATCGGCTACCAGATTTTCAGTAACTTGTTTGCCATAGGTAGAAAATTTTCTGGTACCCACGACAGCGAGAGTGAAATCATCTTGCGTAAGTTGTCCTCGCACGAAAAGACAAAAAGGTGGATCGTAAATTTCTTTGAGTAATTTTGGATAATTTTCATCGGCAAGAGTTATACAAGTGATTTGTTCTTGTGCTAGAATTTTGGCTATTTTTTCTTCGTCAAGCTTTTCACGCCAAATCAGAAATTCGTTGATTATTTTTTCATCTATTTTACTTTTCAAAAGTTCATCGAACTCAGCTTCCCAAACTTCTTCTAGAGATGAAAAAGCTGCCAGTAGTTGCTGGTAGCGGTTGACTGTGATTTTTGGAAAGTGGGCGAGGAGAACTTCTTTGATCATGTTGGTTTAATAAAAAGGATACGAAATACTCCGCCAAAGGCGGATGCACCTAGGGTGCAGAAAGGTACGAAATTACGAAATTTTGGTTTGCTATTTTATTAAATAGAACGCGAATTGAACGAATTAAACGAATTGGAACGGATTTTTGAAAATAAATTGAGATAATAACTATCCTGCCTGTAGGCCTGCTTAATTTGCTGGCTCTGCTGTATCTGCTGATAAGCTGTTTCTGCTGTTTAGCTAATAATCTCCATTATCTTATCAATCGCTTCGTCAATACTTTTTTGTAATTTTTTCTTTTCCAAGACACCAAATTTACTTAAAACAAATTTTGGAATATCAGACATTTTCTTTTTGTTTTCACTAGCAATACCAATACGGACACGAGTGAAATCTTGAGTGCCGATGTATTCAATAATTGATTTGATGCCATTGTGTCCAGCAGGGCCACGATTTTCTTGGACTTTTAGTTCACCAAGTAAAATATCTTTATCATCGTGGACTATTACAATATCTTTTTGTCTTAGTTTGTAAAAATGTCCAATATTTTGGACAGCCTCACCTGATTTGTTCATATAGGTCATGGGTTTGGCTAGGATGGTTTTTTCATTATTGATAACGCAACCAGAAATGAGAGCATTGAATTTTTTGCTCAATTCCCAATCATTTATGTTGTAAGACAGGAGGTTGTCATGTAATTGATCGAGCACCAAAAACCCCACATTGTGACGAGTCTTTTCGTATTTTTTGCCTGGGTTACCAAGACCGACGATAAGTTTCATATAAATAAGCTTAAAATGCTTAAAATGTCAGAAAGGCTTGAAAGGTTTTGTTTTTAGCCTTTTAAGCTTTTTAGGCCTTTCGGGCTTTTCTAACCTTTTATTTATTTTTTAATTTTTGTCATCTTAATAACAATTGGAGTGGCGAGAAAATTGAATTTTTCACGAAGTTTGTTTTCAATGAAATTTAAGTAAGAGCGGTGCAATGAAGTACGATATTTGATGAATAATTTGAAAATTGGTGGGTCAGCATTTATTTGTTTGAAACCAAGAACTTTTGGTTGTTTGGTACCTTTGCCACGAGATGGTTTGTGAGTTTTGGTGATATGGGCGATGAATTTACTCAAAGCATTATCAGTGATTTGAGTTTTGCGGGCCTCAATAGCTTTTACAATAGTGGGGAAAATTTGTTGGGTGCGATAACCAGTTTTGCCACTTATAAACAGTATAGGTGAAAAATCAAGATGAGGGAATTGGCTATAGACCATTTGTTTGACTTCATTTCTATGAGCATCAGTATTATCTTCAGTTAGATCCCACTTGTTTACTATTATTATAACACTTTTACTCTTTTTTTCTATCAGACCACCAAGTTGCATATCCTGGGAAGAGATAGGTTCACTACCATCCAAAATCAATAGAATAATGTCGGAGTGAGTAATAGTGTCAATACTTCTTTGGATGCCAGCTCTTTCTAGATAGCCATCAACTTTGGCTTTGCGACGGATACCAGCAGTATCAATGAAAGTGATTTTTTGTTTTTTACCCTCGTCATCGTATTCAACATCAGTATCAAAAGGTTCACGAGTAGTGTGGGCAATATCACTAACAATGACTTTGTCTTCGCCAATAATTTTGTTGAAAATTGAAGATTTGCCAACATTTGGTTTACCTATCAGACTTACTTTGGTGGTAATATTTTTTTCTTTGAATTTTTTTGGTCTGCTAGAAGCTTTACCTAATTCTTGATAGAGCAAATCCAAAAAGTCACCAACACCTTTGCCGTTGGTAGCAGAAATCAAAAATGGTTCACCAAGACCTAGTTTGAAATAACTTTGGTCAAGACCTAAGACTTCTCTTTTACTATCGGCTTTGTTGGCTAATAAAAATATTTTTTTATTTTTATATTTTGCTTTTATTTTTTTGGCTAGATCTTTTTCTTGAGGTAGTAGGGGAGATTTGGCATCTACCAACATTATCAAAATTTCGGCTTCTTCTAAGGCTTTTTCAGCTTGAGCCAAAATTTCTTCAGCAAAAAATTCGTTTTCATCATTGTCCACTCCACCAGTATCAATAACGTTTATTTCTTTACCACGCCAAACTATAGTACCTTCGTTGTTGTTGCGAGTGGTACCAGCAATATTAGAAACAAGAGCTTTACTTTGCTCTATGAGAGTATTGAAAAAAGTAGACTTACCAACATTGGCACGACCAATTATTGCTACAGTTGGTAAATTGTTTTTGAGGATTGTTTTTTCGATCATAAATTTTTTTTATTTCACTTTATCACTTCAGTACTTCAAGATTGTTTATTTTTAATATTTAATTATTTAAAACTTTTGACTATTCCACAAAGTCATCTCCCAAAACGACTATAATATCAGTAGAGCTAGACATTGGTTTTATACCATCAGGGATAGTTGTTTGCACTGGTATTTGTAATTCTTTTTGTAAACCTTCAAGGACCAAGCTGACATCTTTGTTTTTTGCTACAAAAGAATAAATAGCGCTAGTCTTGAATGGTTTTAGCTCTATTGCCAAATTACCCACATCATCTACATAAAATTTTTCATCAAGTAATCTTTGTTTTAATCTGGCAGCTAGTCCGACTTGCCAAGTACCATTTTCAATTTCAACAGTAGCAAAGTCTAATTTTGGAGCTTCTTGTACTGGCGTCTCACTGACTACAGTTACTTCAGCAATACTATTGTCTGTGAAGATATTTTGGATAGCATTGTTTATGTTGTCAAAGTTTCCAGTAGTTGGTCCCAAGAGGAAAGAGCCGTCAGTACTAGTATAACTATACAAATAACCACCAATACTATCATCCAATACCAAATGTTTGACATTGTCTCCTTGAATATCTTTGGCCATACGTATGAAACTAAGTATTTCGTCGAAGGTCATGTTGGTGGTCATATGCTTTTCCAAAGCATCCATGATATTTTTTATTTTGACAGGGTTGGTCAAAGTACTAAAGGATAATACTTTGTCTTTTAGAGCCTGAATGATTTTTTGTTGTCTAGTGGCTCTAGCGAAGTCAGATCCTTCGCTATTATTGCCATGTCTGGAACGGGTAAATTTTAGAGCTGTTTCTCCGTCCATCGTTTGTTCACCTTTTTTGAAAGATATTGTTTGGTACAAATCATTGTCGGCTGGATACATATAATCTGTAAAGGAGTTTTCTACATTGACACGTACACCGCCAACTTCGTCTATTATATCGGAAAAAGCTTGAAAATCTATTCTTATATAATAAGGTATATCTATATTGAAAGTTTTGGAAATCATTTGTGTAGCATAAGCACCACCCCATTCAGCTTTTTGGACCTCACCTATAGAATTAGCACTATTTATTTTTCGGACATAACCATCTATTTCCACACCTAAGTCTCTGGGGATAGAGATTAGAGCCACATCATTAGTGGATGGCTTGATACTAGCTATGATTATGGTATCTGTCAAGTAGGGACCGTCGTGTCCGAGTCCTCCCATACCAAGAAGTAAGACATTTATTCTGTCATCTTTTTGACCCTCTAGCTTTGGTTCCGGTTTAAATAATAGGTAAGCCAATTTTTGAAACAAACCTTGGGGTTTTTTTGGCTCTAAAGTATTTTCATTGTAATCTAGAGGATTTTGGGTAGCAACAAATTTTTTGGCATAGCTATAGCCAGAGATTGTTAGCACAAAAAATAAGGGTATCAACAACAAAAATAACCATTTTTTTAGGCTACGCTTTGGCTTTTCTTCTGGGTTTTCTTTGTGTAAAAAGTTGACGTTGTCCATAATTGTAGAGCGAGCCTAATTATACTAAAAAAAAACGATTTGTGCAATTAGCACTAATCTGGATACTGTTTAAGGGAAATTTTGTGATATGTGGTCAATTTATTGGTTATAATGTCAAATTATAAATCAATGGAAAACTATTAAATGATCAAAAATTTTGACATTGGCATTTTGGATTTGGTTTGACATTTGAGCTTTGTAATTGATTTTTTATTTAACAACACTGCCCTTTATTCGTCCAATATTATCAGTTTTCAAAGAATTATCCAGATTGCCAAAGGGTTTACTAATATCTTGATCTATAAAGTTGTCGTGTCCACTTATATTGATATTTTTGAGTAATACAGGGTTGGTGGCTAGCATACTAACATCTGGCGTGATACTGAGTTCAAAATATACACCACCACTAGTATTGGCTGGCATACTAGTCAAGTTCCAGTTTACCTGTCGGGTACTTGGCTCAAAGCTGATGTCGTTTCCAAGACTGACACTACTTTTGCCTGTCCAAATAATGTAGCTTGGCAAAGTCGCGCTGAAGTGTAGATTGTCTAGACGGCTGGTACCATTGCTCATTTGTATGACAGCCCAATATTTAGTTTCTTCGCCGACTTGTGGTGGTAGAGGACCGCGACCAAGTTGGTCGCCTTCGGTAGTATAATATCTGATTTCAGCTGTACTAAATAGACTAGTGCCGATGTTTATTTTATTTGTTTGGAAATTAGTTTTGTAAATATTGGCTAAGTTTTTTACTTTTGCTTCTAGTTGAGTGTTCAATGTTAGTGTCAAATCAGTACCACCTGTTGGATAATCTTTGGTAGGGATTTCCAACTTAATTTGGGTACTTTCTCCAGGTTTGAGATTTTGGTTGGAATTGATAATGACTTGGTTGTTGGTCATTTTTAGATTGTTGATAGTTAGGAATTGATGACTATCTATAATATTTTTAGGAATTGGCAATAAGAGATTGATATTGTCTAGCTCACTATCGCCGGTATTTTTTATATCAAAATAAATATTAGTAATTTCTCCAGGATGCAGATTTCTGGCATCATTTTCCCAATTGGCTGTAATTTCCAAATTAGGGTGCAATATTGCTAAGTCTTTTTGCCAAGTTTCTTGATGGATGGTTTTGTTATTGACAGTAATTTCGGGGGTAAATTTTAGGTTCAAAGTATTTTGTTTGTTGTCCAAATTAAAGTTTAAGAAAGCTTCTAAACTGGCAGTTTCGTTTGGAGCTAATTTATTTATGGTCCAATTGTTAGAAATAAAATTTCCTTTGGTTATTTTTTGATTGATAAGGGTTGTGTTGTTTGGTAATTGAAAAGGTAGAATAATATTATTCATCTCTATATCGCCTTCGTTTTTTAGTTCAATAGCTATAGGAGTGGTACTTTTGGCCAATATTTTGTCTGTCAAAGTAATATTTGCTTTCAAAACTGAGCCACGAAGTACTGCAATAAATGGGCTAGACTTTTCTTCTTCAAGTTGTTTGCCCTCTTGTTTGTAGGATAGGGAAGCCAAGATACTAGTTTCTAGATTTGGGGTTTCGTATATTCTACCAAAAATGTGGACAAGTCCTGTATCGTCTGGGGCTAGATTTTTTAGTTGGAAAGTATTATTAGTTTTGTCAAAATTTTCTGTTGGATCTGTTTTTTCCAAAATGTAACCAGCTGGTAAAGTTATAATAAGTTTTGGAGAAACTAGAATAACTTGGCTTAAGTTTTTGTAGGCAATATCAAAGTCCAATCTTTCGCCACTAAGCACCCTGGTTGGTTCTTTTTGGATTGATAGATAAACTAATTTGGTAACTGTGGGATTGTATAGCCACCAAAAAATACCAGTACCTAAAATTACTAGACTACTAAGTAGTAACAACATATCAAAAATAAACAATTTACGAGCATGGGCAAATTGCAGGTGGTATCTTTTTTTGTAATGTAGTTCAGCTAGATGAATTGGGGAAACCAAAAGAGCCAAAAGCCATTTGTGGGGATATCTTTTTAGGTGAAAAAAATTGAGATGTTTTGTGACGAATTGCATAAAGTCTTTAGGTTGATTTTTATTAATGTTATTATACCTTAAATTATAGAAACATTAAAGCAAATTTTTAAATAAGAAAGTTCTTACTTTTTGCAACCAAAAAGTAACAAAAAGTTTTGAAGGGGAAAGAACTCGCGTTTTCTCGTGTGGGTAAGTTCAAACTTATTTAGCGATGTACGCTCAGACAGCTTTCCCCCTCAAACTCCCCAGGGTTATTTAAAATAGAAAATAGAAAGGGGTGTTTAAACTGGTGTAGCCAGCAAGAAGAAACCACTAGTGATTGAGCTAGTTGTTTTCATTTTATATGACTTTTAACTTTACAAACTTTTGACTAATAAAAAACACCAGTTTTTTAGACTGATGTTTTGGTTTCTGGATTGTTTGTTGATTCATCTTCTGCTGTTTTTTTCTTGAGGCTTTTTTTGCTAGGGGAGTAGAGAGTGTTTTTTATTTTCCACTTATCCACATACTGGCTTATACCATATTTTTCAGCTTTATTTTTGACTGTGATTTTCTTTTGGGACCAGCGTACTAGGCTTTCAAAGTTTATCTTATATCGGCCAGCGACAACTACATAGGTGATTTCTTGGGCTTTGATAGCTCTTCGGATAGTCTGGGGGTTAACACCAAATAACCTAGCAGCCTCAGAGATAGAAACTCGGATTATTTCTTTTGGATTGTTGGTTGACTCAGGCATATATAATATACGTTTGTATAGAGTAATATTAACAAAAAAAAGCATTTTTGTCAAGAGCTTGTTTTTTGGGTGTTTTTTGGTCTTTTTTAGAACAAATACAGTTTTTTGTATACAATATTGTAAACAAATATAGTAAATTGTGAATAGACAGATATTTTATAAAAGTGTAGATTATTGTAGACAAATAAGTCAAAAGGAGACTGGTGTATAAAAGTGTGGGATTTGATATATGGTGTTCTAAAAAAAGTTGACAGATTGAGAGTAGGTTCTCCTACTAGGAGGGGGATTGCCCACCATATTTTTGACATACTTTTTTCATATATACACAGATCCCATTGAAACTTTACAAACTTTCAACCTTGTACTTCATTTGTTGCCTTTTTGTCTAATATATGCTATAGTCAATCACGCTTTTTTATGAAAAAAGATTATTACAATTTTTATTTTTTAGCCATTTTTAGCAAAGTTTGGTAGTGTTATAATACAAGTGTAACACTTTTTTATTTTTAGCGACTACTATTATGACATCAAGGTATAGTGAAAAGCTACTGGTTCATAAGATACAACAGAACGGAGATACTGACAGCTTTGCTATTCTTTATGATCTTTATATACAGAAGATTTATCGCTTCACTTATCTGAAACTTGGTAATAGAGAAGAAGCGGAAGATATCACTAGTGAAGTATTCCTAAAAACTTGGAACTACCTTATTGCTAATAAGGATCAGGTGGTCAAAAGTTTTAGTGGGCTTATCTACAAGATAGCTCGTAATACTTTGATAGATTTCTATCGTCAAAATTCTCAGTCAGAAATCTCTTTGGAAGATTTGGGAGACATAAGAGTGGATACGAAGATTGTCAAACAGTTGGGTGACAAACAAGAAGTGCAAAGAATTTTTAGAACATTACAAAAAATGAAACGGGAATATCAAGAAGTGATTTTGCTCAAACATGTAGAAGAGCTTAGTACCAGTGAAATAGCTGAAATTTTACAAAAAAATACGACCAATGTCCGGGTCACATTGCATAGAGCGCTGAAGATATTGAAGAAACTGTTAGATAAAGAATAAACATCACAGTTTGAAAAACCCACCTGCCCTCCCTTAAAAAGGGAGGAACCTAGAAATAAAATAAATATTTAGAAGAGTTCTTCCCTTTTTAAGGGAAGACAGAAGGGTTCAAAATAAACTTTACGAAAATTTTCCAAAATTATGAAAAGGCTTCAAGAACAATTGAAGAATTTGAAAAATGAAGACGTGTTTTCCGCACGTCCATCTTGGGTTTTGGAAAACAAACAACTACTCATCTCACAAATTTCTAAGACTAGAGTAGATGTCTCTGCTCAAAAACAA
>Ga0210019_1001745_pt1 | contig 22417 bp, 22 predicted proteins | sample CryGeyCG2114_020_2_FD_183969 | JGI IMG/M metagenome (GOLD analysis project Ga0210019, IMG submission 183969) | Groundwater microbial communities from aquifer - Crystal Geyser CG11_big_fil_rev_8/21/14_0.20 (SPAdes) (version 2) | ecosystem: Environmental > Aquatic > Deep subsurface > Groundwater ...
AATCCGCGCCAGCTCGCAGGGCGCCTAAAGCATTAAAAACTGGCGAGCCGGAATAGATTCTTGAGCCAGCTACAATCAAGACATAGCCAAAATTTCCTTTATGCGACCAAGGATCTCTTTGAGGATAGAACTTCTTTAAATCCATATTCTTATTATATCATTATTCTGAAATTTACAAAATAGTTGTTTTACTCTAAATTAAGAAAACCAGATAGGCGCTCGCTTCGCTTGTGCACTATTTCCTTATGGACAGCGTATGCTTCGCAAGTGCTGGGTCGTATTGGTACAGTAGCCTATCGCAGTCCAGCACTTGCCCGAAGGGCATAGTGCTGTCAGAATTTCTATTTAGAAATTCTGATACGATGAAACAAGCTCCCAATTTAAAAAGACGGCAGATTCTCCGTCTTTTTAAATATTTTTCCCTCCTTTTTTAATAAAACAATCCCAAAACGTCTGCCATATCATAGCGTCCGGGAGGTTTATTAACCACCCACTTAGCCGCTTTGATTGCTCCATGAGCAAAGACGTCTCTGCTATGAGCGCGGTGAATTAGTTCGATTATTTAAATCCGCTATAATTTTTTTTAGATCAAGATTGTACATTTGACAAACTTGGCCGAGAGTTAGTTTGTCCAATTCAAATTTCGCCATTGGACAATGGAGACAGGGCAAATTATATTTAGCTAAAATTTTTTCTGTCCCGGGTTTTTTAAAAATTTCAGCTAAAACGGCATCTTTTGCAATTTTTTTTATTCTTTTGGAGGACATAATTTTAAGGATTGTTAATCTCCGGCCGTAATTGAATTGATTGGGCCGCGATGCTTCCATCTTGGTTAGTACTGCCGCTGACTGTAATATTCTCTCCTGTTTTTAAATCGTCTGGCGATCTTTGGATACACCTGTTGGATAGAAAACTGATTTTTGATTTTCAAAAGCCGTTTGATTTTGTGCCGAAATATACGGAAAAATGCGAGCGTAGCCCCGCCGAAGGCGGGGCGAGCGAGCAACCAAATGCCCCTCAATTTTCAAAATGTCTTGATTGGTCGGGGTATCCAGATTCGAACTGGAACTAAATCCTCCCAAAGGACTCGTGCTACCGTTACACTATACCCCGCATTTTATTTTTAATAGAACTTGCTTAATTCAGCGCCAAAATAATAATATTTAAGAATTTGTGAATAATTAGCTCCTTCAGAAGCGGCAGAAATGGCGCTGCGTTGAGGCAATCCTACGCCGTGGCCTAAAAGTGTTTTTCCTTCGCCTGGCGGATCTATTCTTTCTATTAAATAAGACACGGGGCCAGAAGTCATCCTTGCAAGATTGGAGGCGCGTGTTTTGCCGTCTGATTGGGCAAAATAATAAGCCAGGATAGGAGTGTTTTCATAGGTGATGACAATACCTCTAGTTTGCGCCACGGCATTTTTGAAATTAGGCGCTCTTTCTGCTTTTTTTACTCCGCGATAAACTTGGTCAGCTTGGGTTGAGAGCAAGTCAAAAATAGGGAGGCCATTAGGCGTATTTGTATATTTTGGATTATTGATTCTAAAAAGAGCGTAGGTTTTAGCGGCGATTGCTTGGGCTTTTTGAAATTCTTGATGAGCAGAGTCGCCGGCCTCAGCTACTCCTTCTAAATATTTTTCTAGAGGCAGCTCATTAATCAGCCATAATCTTTGGGTTGAAGGATTATATTGTATTTCAATTTTCCTTAAATATTCATTATCATTGACATCTTCTCCCCAAAAGGGACCATTCTTCCAGTTTTCTATTTTAAAAATTATTTCTTCATTGTCGGAATAAAATTTTAAAAGGGAGTCAGTCATTAATAAACGATTGGATTTAGCGTCATTAATAAAATATCGCAACTTGTCGTAATCAAAATCAATTTTTATCTTTTCTCCGTTGGTATTTCTAATCAGGAGTTTATTATTTTTATCGTAGATATTATAAAGGGCGTTGTTGCGGCTTGAAATTTCAAGGGGGAGATATTTTGTTTTCTCTTCTAGCTCAATTGACAAAAGTCCTACTCTGATGTTTGGTTCAGATATTTTTTTATTTTCTTTGATTTTTATTTCCGAAGAAATTGTCTGCCAATATTTTTTTTCTGTCGGAGCCGGTGGAGAAGGCGGTTGGGGCGTTGGAGCAGGCGGGCTGGCAGGCGTCTCGGATGAAATGACTTTAATTGGTACTTCAAACTCGCTGCCAGCAATTAAATAAGGCCCGGCATAAAGATTAAATTTTTCCCATTGTAAACCAAGCTGTACTGGCGCTTTTAGATCAAAATTTAAGCTCGTTGTGTCGCCTGGATAGACATAGGTGGCTGGATTAATCATTAAAGGCGTGTTATCATCACGCCAGTTGTCAGTTTTAAATTTTGAGCCCTGACCGGAAGTCGTTCTTAAAACAACTTTGTTTTGTCCATCAGTGCTCCAATATCTTGAGCCAATATTTTTAAAAGTTACCCAGACCTTAACGACCTCGCCTGGCTTGAGCTCAATAATATTTACATGGCTTTGCGCTATTTTTTGCGCTGCAAAATCTAAAGGAGCTGCTTTTACATAAGCTGCGTTTAGTGATAAAATAAAGAACAATAAAAAGAAAAATTTTTTGGCCATAATAATTATATTTTAATAAGAAAAAAGAAAAAGTCAACCCTTATGAGTGAATTGAGAAAAAAAGTTTTTAAACATCTGGGCATTCAAACTTTTGGTAGAATTATTTTTGTGATTTTAGGCCTTTTGGTCATCAGTTTGATGATGCGCTATCTCGGGCCTCAAAATTACGGGTATTATTCTATCGCCATTGCTTTTCTTCAGATTTTTGGCATTGTGGCTGATTTTGGCTTATATCTTATCACCCTTCAATATTTAGGAGCGATAGAGACAGAGCCAAAAGAGAAGCAGCAAGAAAAGACAGATTATGTCATGGGCAATCTCTTTGCCATGCGTTTTTTCTTAGCCCTTATTTTTTATGGCCTGGCTGTTTTAGTTGGTTTCTGCTTCCCTTTTCCATTAATTGTGAAAGTCGGCATTTTGATTTTAAGTTTATCTTTGTTTTTTTGCACTTTAATCCAACATCTTTCCGCTCTTTATCAAAAAATGTTTGAAACCCAGGAAATTTTTAAGGGCGAAGTTTTAGGCAGGATCATCCTCTTGGGCCTGATGCTTCTTTTTGTTGTTTTTAATTTTGGTTTTTATTATGTTTTACTTTCTTTCGGCTTAGCTAATTTCATTAATTTTTTAGTGCTTTATTTCTATTCCAGAAGGTTGGCGCGTCTTAGGTTTCGGTTTGATTTCCTTTTTTGGCGCGAAGTGCTGGGCAAGGTTTGGCCAATTGGCTTGGCCATTGTTTTAAATGTCATTTATTTTAAGGCAGACACTCTTATTTTGTTTTTTTATAGGCCTGCGGCTGATGTGGGTTATTACGGAGCGGCTTACCGAGTCTTTGAAGCCTTGATCGCTTTCCCTTCTTTGTTTCTTGGTTTAGTCTTGCCGCAGTTGGCTAAAACTTGGCTGGCTAAAGAAAAAGAAAATTTCCGTTCTATTTTTCAGAGAAGCTTTGATTTCTTAGTGATGATTTCTATCCCCTTTGTTTTTGGTTCCCTCGCGATCGGCCGCGAAGCGATGATTGTTATCGGGGGTCCGCAATTTGGCGTAGCCGGAGAAATATTAAAAGTAATTAGTTTAGCTGCGGGCATTCTTTTTGTCGGAGAACTTTTTAAACAAGCAATGATTATTTTAAATAAGCAAAAAAATGTTTTGCCATTTTACCTCATCAACACCGTCATCGCCTTGATTGGCTATTTTATTTTTATTCCCCTTTATTCTTATTGGGGAGCGGCCTGGGTGACTTTTTCGGTTGAACTATTGATGTTTGTGATTATGCTTTTATATTTTTATAAACAGACAGGCATAATGCCGCAGATAAACTTTTTAGTTAAAAGTTTTTTTTCCGGCTTAATAATGTTCATTTTTTTATTTCTTTTTAAAAATTTGAATTTGTTTATTTTAGCAGCCTCGGGCATTTCTCTTTACTTTTTCATTTTATTTTTAATTGGCGGTTTAAAGAAACAGGAGATAGAAGATTTGTTTGAAGGAAGATTTAAAATGGCCTAAAAATTATAGTTGTAATTTACGATTTTTAGATTTTTTGATAAAATTAGAGAGATTTATTCATCAGAAACTAGTTTATGATGAAATACGACCTTTTAATTATTGGCGCCGGGCCAGCTGGCTTAACAGCTGGGATTTATAGCGCTCGGTTTAAGATTAACCACTTAGTGATTGGGGAAGAAATCGGCGGACAGATGTCTTTAGCTTATAAAATCGGCAATTATCCTTCTGAGAGCGAAATTCAGGGGACTCTACTGGTTCAAAAAATAGAAAAAGCTGCTAAAGATAACGGCGTAAAAATTAAAATAGGAAAAGTAGAGGAGATAAAAAAAGAAAAAAATATTTTTTCTGTTTTACTTGAAGGAGGAGAAGAAATTAAAACTAAAGCAATTATTTTATCAAGCGGCCTGAAGCGCAAAAAATTAGGATTGCCTCAAGAAGAAAAGCTGACCGGTAAAGGGATTCATTATTGTTTTATTTGCGATGGCGTTTTTTATCAAGATAAAATTGTAGCCATGGTAGGCGGAGGAAATTCGGCTTTAACCGGCAGTCTTTATTTAGCGGAAATAGCTAAAGAAGTTTTTTTAATTTGCATTGAAAAAGATAAAAATGAATTGTTGGCAGAACCAATTTGGATAGATAAAGCGATAAGTCACCCGAAGATAAAAGTTTTTTGGGAGACAAGGATAGCGGAATTTTTGGGAAATAATTTCTTAAAAGGAGCAATTATAGAAAATTTAAAAAATAAAGAAAAAGAAGAAATAAGAGTAGACGGAGTTTTTATTGAGATTGGCGGCAAAGCAAATTTGCCCAAAATGGATTTTAAACTTAAATTGACAGAAGATGGATTGGTGGAAATAGATATGGATCAGTCAACTAACATCAAAGGATTCTTTGCCTCAGGCGATCTGACAAATGGTTCAAATAAAGTAAAACAAATTATCACGGCGATGAGCGAGGGAGCAGTGGCAGCCCGAAGCGCTTTTTTATATTTAAAATCAACAAGATGAAGAAAAAATTGTTTACAATTTTCTTTTTAGGAATTTTTTTGCTTCCCGCTTTTATTTTTGCAAAAGAAAATCCGTTGGAGATCTCTCTTTTTTATGGTCGGGATTGTTCCGCTTCTCACGCGATGATAGGATTTTTAGTTGAAATTGCTGATAAATATCCACAGATAGAAAGGAGAAGTTATGAGGTTGCTTATAATTCAGACAATCGAGCGTATTTCGAGGAAATATGTCGTAAATATAAGATTGATTCCTCTAAAATTCCGGTTCTCATCATCGGTGACCATTATGTAGTCGGCTTTAAGGACAAGGCAACCACTGGTAAAACGATTGAAAGGTATTTAGAAGAACTTATCCAAAAAACAGCGCAAAAAAACAAAGAGGCTACTGATAGAAAGGGTCTTGTTGCTATAATTTCATTTTTTGTCATTTTAATAGTTGTTTTTGCTCTTGTTTTCAAAAAGAAAAATGGTAAAATAGAAAGGGTTTAAATTATGAAAAATAAAATTACAGAAATAAAAAAGAGAGACGGGAGAATAGTTGATTTTGACGAGGAGAAAATTACGAGCGCCGTCTATAAAGCTTTGACAGCTACCTCGCAAGGCGGCAAGAAAAAAGCCAAAGAAATTTCAGATAAAGTAGTTAATTTACTTAACAAAAGATTTAAAAAAGAGGAAATTCCGGCCGTGGAGCAGGTTCAGGATATTGTGGAAAAAGTTTTGATCTTAGAAGATTTAGTAGAGGCATCTAAAGCTTATATTTTATATCGGGAAAAAAGGAGACAGACCAGAGAAGCAATTGGCGCGCTCAATGAATCGATTGAAATGGTTGATAAATATATTAATGAACTTGATTGGCAGGTTAAAGAAAACGCCAACATGTCCTATTCTTTGCAGGGATTAAATCACTACGTCACTTCAGCGGTGACAAAAAAATATTGGCTGAACAAAATTTATCCAAAAGAAATTAGGGACGCGGTTGACTCAGGCGATTTTCATATTCATAATTTAGACTCTCTCGCGGTTTACTGCGCAGGATGGGATCTTTATGATCTCTTGCTAAAGGGCTTCGGCGGTGTGTCAGGCAAGGTTGAAACAAAACCAGCGAAGCACTTTAGGTCCGCTTTGGGTCAAGTAGTAAATTTTTTATACACTGTCCAAGGGGAAGTGGCAGGCGCGGTTGCCTTTTCGAACTTTGACACACTTCTTGCTCCTTTTATCCGCTACGACCGATTAAGTTATGCCCAGGTTAAACAAGCCCTGCAAGAATTTTTATTTAACATGGCTGTCCCAACTCGAGTCGGATTTCAAACCCCATTTTCTAACGTGACTCTTGATCTTAAACCCTCTCCTGTTTTCGCTAAACAGCCAGTCATTATTGGCGGCCAGCCACAAAATGAAACTTATGAAGAGTTTGAAGAGGAGATGAGAATGTTTAACAAGGCTTTTTATGAGGCCATGCTTGAAGGGGACAGAAGAGGAAGGACTTTCACCTTTCCTATTCCTACTATTAATATTACCAAAGATTTTCCTTGGCATGACCCGGCGTTTGATTTGATCTTTGAGGCCTCGGCTAAGTATGGAACAAATTATTTTGCCAATTATATTAATTCTGAGATGAAGCCGGAGGACGTGAGAAGCATGTGCAAATTACCAGGAACAGAAATCATTTATAGAAATGCCACCAGAGAGGTTGCCAAAACTGAAATTAGAAGAATTGTCGATGATTTTTTGATAAGAGGGAATTTGATTGAAGTTTTGGTTAACGGGAAGTTTGAGCCAGTTAAAAATGTAATAAAGTTAAGATTAGAAAATGAGGAAATTTTGAAAGTGACTTTGGACAATGGAATAGTTGATAAAATGACCTTAGATCACCCTTCTTTAATAATTAAAAATGGAAAGTTGGAAATGATAGAAAGCAGAAATTTGAAAGTTAGCGATGAATTTCCTATTGCTAAATATCCATACCAAGGAGAATTAGGAGACTTTGATTTAGGAAGATTGGTTGGTCTTTATGTAGGAGACGGCTGGATTTCTCACGATGGAGCTACTTTAAACATAGTATTTGAAAGAAAAGAAAGTGGATTGATTGAATTTGTTAAAAAAATTGCCGAAGAACGTTTTGTGGCTAAAACTACAGTTTTTTATAATGAAAAACATCATTATTGTAAAATTTCTATGGCCAGTAAGGGATTAGTTGAAGTAATGAAAGAATATCTAAGAGGGGATAGTTCTTTAAATAAAAGATTGAATTCTAAAACTTTTGCCCGTTCTATCAAATTCAGAAAAGGAGTGTTAATTGGCATAATAGAAAGTGATGGGAGTGTAAATAAAAAAAGAAATGAAATTTCACTTCATTTAGGAAACAAAGATTTAATTTCTGATATTTTAATTTTAAGTCGAAGCTTGGGAATAAATACTACTTTCTTTGAATCTGAAAATAAAACAGATGAAAAAAGAAAAATTGGTTATACTTTAAGATTTTCCTCAGGCAACTCAGACTGGTTTATTGACTACTTTGGGATAAGAAAAGGAAAAAATCAAAAATATAAAGATTACGAAAATTTTTATGGCGTAAAGATTGTAAAAATAGAAAAAGATAAATATACTGGTTATGTTTACGATTTCGAAATTGACGGCAAGGAACATTCATTTCAGTTAGCTAACGGAATAATTACTCACAATTGTTGTCGACTTCGTTTGAATTTGACTGAGCTTTATAATCGAGGCGGTGGCGGGCTCTTTGGCAGCGGGAGTTTGACTGGTTCAACGGGCGTGGTGACGATTAATTTGCCTCGTATTGGATACCTCTCAAAAACCAAAAAAGAGTTTTTTGAAAAATTGGCTAGGGCCATGGATTTAGCTAAAGAAAGCCTGGAGATTAAAAGAAAGACGATCGAAGACATGATTGAGGAAGGCCTTTATCCATATTCAAAGTTTTATCTCTCCTCAGTTAAAAGCGCCAAAGGCGCTTTTTATGCCAATCATTTTTCTACCATTGGTTTAGTTGGCATGAATGAAGCGCTCTTGAATTTTTTAGGAGAAAATATTGCTTCCAAAAGGGGATTAAAATTTGTTTTAGAGGTAATGGATTTTATGAGGGAGAGGCTGGTGAGATACCAAAAAGAAACAGGCCATTTATATAATTTAGAAGCTACCCCGGCGGAATCGACTGCCTATCGTTTGGCGCAAAAAGACAAAGAAAAATACCCGGAGATTATCACGGCCGGGACAAAAGAAGTGCCATATTATACCAGCTCGACTATGTTGCCAGTGGGTTATACGGATGATATTTTTGAAGCTTTAAATCTGCAGGATGAATCACAATGTAAATATACAGGCGGCGTAGTTTTACATCTTTTTTTGGGCGAAAGGGTTAATGAGGTTGAAAGCGCTAAAAGTTTGGTTAAAAAAGTTTTTGAAAATTATCGTCTTCCTTATATTACTATTACTCCAACTTTTTCCATCTGTCCGTCTCATGGCTATCTTTCGGGTGAACATTTCTTTTGCCCAAAATGTACTATTAAGCAACCTTGTGAAGTTTATTCTCGGATAGTCGGGTATCTTCGCCCTGTGAATCAATTTAATATCGGAAAACAACAGGAATTTAAGGAGCGAAAAACATTTAAGATGCCTGAACTATAGTTAAAAACCAATGAAGCTCGCCGGCTGGCAAAAAACAACTTTAATTGATTATCCAGGGAAAGTAGCCGCTACGATTTTTGTAAGCGGCTGTAATTTTCGCTGTCCTTTTTGTTATTCGAAAGAATTGGTTTTGAAAGAAGAAATAGAAAAACAGCCGGAAATTTCAGAAAGAGATTTTTTTAATTTTTTAGAAGAGAGAAAAAGATTGCTTGAGGCAGTGGTTATCTGTGGCGGAGAGCCAACTATTCATAAAGACCTGCCTGATTTCCTCAAAAAAATAAAAAAATTTGGATATCTCTCAAAACTTGATACCAATGGCTCAAATCCCGAGATGTTAAAAAAAATAATTGAGGAAGACCTCTTAGATTATATAGCGATGGACGTCAAAGCCCCGCTTTTAAATGAAAAATATGATAAAGCAGCTGGCTTAAAAGTGGATTTAAAGAAAATAAAAGAAAGCGTTGATCTAATCAAAAATTCTGGTGTTGATTACGAATTTAGAATTACGGTGGTACCTGGCTTGCAGACAAAAGAGGATATTATTCAAATAGCCGAAGAAATAGGAAAAGCAAGAAGATTTTTTCTTCAGAATTTTGACTCCACGAAACCTTTGCTTGACCCTTCGCTTCAGAAAATAAAGCCTTATTCTCATGAGTATCTTTTAGAAATCAGGGAGGAGATTCTGCCTTTTTTTGAAAAAGTGGGGATAAGATAAGTATCTTTACATTTTTTAAAAAGAGAATATAATAAACAATATGGTTAATGGTTTGAAAATAAAGGTTTTAGCTGTTTTTCTAATTTTTGTTTTTCTTCTAACGACCGGTCTGGGGTGTAAATGGACTCAAGGAAAATTAGCTCAAAAAGCGCCTTCCATTAACTTAGTTTATTGGCGGGTAGAGGATGAACCAGACGACTTCGGCGAAATTATTACTAGATTCCGGGCTCTTTACCCTCATATTACTATTATCGTTAAGACCTTGAGAGAAGAAGAATACAAACAAAAATTGCTTGAGGCCTGGGCAGAGGATAAGGGGCCGGATCTCTTTTCTATCCCGGTTTCATGGCTTTATGAATACAAGACAAAAATTTTGCCTTTGCCGCAGCAATTAACTATGATAAAAACCACGGTGACTGGGACTTTAAAGAAAGAAGAAAAATTAACTGAAGAAAAAATAACTGCTCCGAGCTTGAGAGATTTGAGAGAAACTTATGTGGAGACCGTGCCTCTTGACGCGATGATTGATAATCAAATTTATGGCTTGCCTTTCTCAATGAATGTTCTGGCTTTGTATTATAATCGCGATCTTTTAAATAATGCTGGCATACCTAAGCCGCCAGAAACCTGGGAGGCTTTTGTTGAAGATATCAAACTTTCAACCTTACTTGATAAACAAGGAAATTTTGTCGTCTCAGGCGCAGCTCTGGGCGGATATGATAATGTTAATTATTTGGTTGATATTCTTTCTCTTTTGATGATGCAAAATGGCGCTAATATGGCTGAAGGAGGCAAAACAATTTTTGATAGGCCTTTGGCCGCTGATCCTTCGTATTTCCCAGGAGAAGAAGCCCTGCGTTTTTACACTGACTTCGCCAACCCGGCCAAAGAGGTTTATAGTTGGAATAAAAAGATGCCCAATTCAATGGAAGCATTTATTCAAGGGAAAACAGCTTTTTATTTCGGTTATCCCTCTGATTTAGAGAAAGTTAAATCTTTAGCTCCTAAATTAAATTTTGATGTGGCGCCCATTCCTCAGATTGCCGGTTCTCTAAAACAGATTAATTACGGTAATTATTGGTTAGAGACCGTCTCAAAAAAGACAAAATATCCTAACGAAGCTTGGGACCTTCTTCTTTTTGCTTCCCAATCAAATAATGTTTCTACTTTTCTTGAGCGAGCCAAAAAACCGACTAGCCATCGAGCTTTGATCGCCCAACAGTTGGAAGATTATGACTTGAGCCCGTTTGCTAAGGAGGTTTTGACGGTTAAGACCTGGTATAAAGGAGGAAACTATGCTTTAGTTAAAGAGGCTTTTACAGAAATGGTTAAAGGCATTGAAGAAGGAACAATGGATTTCAAAAAAGCAATTAGATATGGAGTGGATAAGGTAAATTTAAGTTATTAAAAATGAAAAATCAAAAAATACAAAAATATCTGTTTCTGCTTGTTTTTATTTGTTTGATTGTTTTGACAGTCAAGCCAGTTTGGGCGCAATCTATCTGGGATGGCATAGAAACTTGCCGCACAGAGGGCAGTTGTCAATTAAATGATTTTTTGATTTTAGGCATTAACATTAGTAAAATCATTCTTCGTTGGTCTGGCGTGGCTCTACTTGCTGTTTTCGTGATTGGCGGTATAATGTGGATGACCTCAGGCGGAGCCGAGCAGCAGGTTACATCCGGGAAAAAATATATTACCAATGGGGTGATTGGTTTGGTCATCATCATCTTTGCCTATACTTTTATTAGCTGGCTTGGCGGTATTTTGAAAGTAGAATTACTTAAGGAGACGGGAACAGGGGGACAAGAGCCAGAAGGACAACAATGGAGGGCTTGCGAGTATTTGCCGGACAGAGCAGGTAAGACCTGGTCTTTAGGCTGCGAGTCAGCGGCGATAAAAATCTATCAACAAAAGCTTAATAATATGAATTGTAATTGCGGGACAGCTGATGGCAAATTCGGCGATGATACAAAGGGATGTACTGAAAAATTTCAATCAGCTAATAAATTAGAAAGCGACGGGATAGTAGGTCAAGCTACTTTTAAAATTTATAGCTCGTCTAATAAAAGATGCTGCAGCGGATCGGTGTCAAACACTTGTAAAGATCCAGTAAAAGAGGAAATAGATTGTAAAGAGCCGAAATTTTGCCGTTTAACAAGTGATTGCAAGGATGGGACAATAATAACAGGGAAATGTCCTGGTCCAGCAGACATTGTCTGTTGCGAGAAGAAGTAATTTATCTAATTTTTAAATTATGAAATCTTTTTTTAAAAAAATATTTGCTTTGTCGTTTTTATTTATTTTATTATTGACATCTACCAGTGTCTCAGCCCTTAAATTACCTAACCCTTTAGAAGCAATTTCCGGAGGGAAAACCGGGACCGAAGCTGTTCCCTACATAGTGGGGAATATTATTAAGGGAGTTCTGGGTATTGTTGGCATAATTGCTTTAGTTTATTTCATTTACGGCGGCATTCTCTGGATGACCTCAGGCGGAAACGAGCAGCAGGTCAAGCAGGGGAAAGATACTCTGGTTTGGGCAATCTTTGGTTTGGTGATCGTTTTTTTCAGTTATGCGTTGTCAAATTTTATCATAGGCATTTTGACCAAAGGCGCAGGATAAAAATTAAAAAGATATCATTAATTTGACAAAATTTTAGTTTACTCTATAATATAATTGTAAAATTTGAAAGGTCGACGTAATAAAAATAAAGATTAATTCTTAGAAAAAATTTATGAAAAAAGCAGTTTTTATAAGTTTAATCGTTTTAAGCTTGGTTCTTCCAATGATGTTTTATGCGAGCCAGGCTGTAGGAGCAGACGTAACGACAGAGGGTATGATGGAAGGAATGGCCCCATTTCAAAAAGCAGCTGGGGTAAGTACAAAGAATTTGCCAACAGTTATTGGTGGAATCGTAAAAGTTGTTATTAGCTTGCTCGGCCTAGTTGCGGCCATTATCATTATTCTTGGCGGCTTTCAATGGATGACTTCAGGCGGAAACGAGGAAAAAATTTCCGGAGCGAAAAAATTAATGATTAATGGTCTGATTGGCATGGTTTTAGTAGTTTTAGCTTACGCCATTGCCAGCTTTATCATCAGTAATTTGGCCGGCACTATATAATAGCCCTAATTAATAAGAAATGACTCGCGATTTTTCAAAAAAAATTTCTTTTTCGAAAGGATTAACTTTGATTATCCTTATTCTTTTGGTTTTGCCGAATCTTTGTTTAAGCCAGGGGGAAATACAGGAAGGATTGAAAAAGGCTGGTGAAGCGGCTAAGTTGCCCGGAGGAGAATCAGGGGCTATGTACACAATTGTCGGCAAGGTTGTCGGGATAGTGGTTGGACTTTTAGGTTTAATTTTGGCAGTTTTTATTGTTTATGGAGGCGCGATGTGGATGACCTCAGGCGGAAACGAGGAGCAAATAAAAAAAGCGAAAGCCATGATTATAAATGCCATTATCGGTTTAGTGATTGTTCTTTTGGCTTACGCGATTAGCAGCTTTATTATTGACAAGTTGGCTGGCGCAGTGGCAACTACGTCGAAATAAGACTACCGATCTAATTTATTCTATTTATTCTTAATAATCAAAAACAGAGCGTATTTAAAATGCTCTGTTTTTGGTTGACAGAAATTTTGCCTCTGTTAAAATAATTTAGTATCGTAAAATTTGTAATATTTTAATTTGTATTGATTTAAAACGATTATGAACCGAAATAGAGTTTGGACAATTTTTGTGATTATTTTACTTTTAGCTTTTTTTTGTTTTTTGATTGACTTGCCGCAAGCGCCAAAATGGATACCGGGCTCAAAGTGGTTTAGCAAACAGAGGTTCCATTTAGGCTTAGACCTTAGAGGGGGGACAGAATTGATTTATGAGGCAGAAACAAAAGACATTCCATCTGAGGAGATAGAATATGCCGTGGCCGGCGCTCGGGACGTGATTGAGCGTCGGGTTAATGTTTTTGGTGTTTCTGAACCTTCTATTCAAACTTCAAAAGTTGGCGATCAAAGGCGAATTTTAGTCGAGTTGCCAGGCATCAAAAATATTTCCGAGGCAATTAAAATGATCGGAGAAACTCCGACTCTTGATTTTAGAGAATTAGGAGAACAAACCACGTCTACCGCTGAATGGCTTTACACTGGTTTAACAGGTAAATATTTAAAAAGCGCAATTATTAATTTTGATCCACAGACTAATGAGCCAGAAGTTTCTTTAGAGTTTGATAAAGATGGCACACAATTATTTGGCGAACTGACCACGAAAAATGTGGGGAAACCCATCGCAATTTTTTTAGATAACCAGTTAATCAGCGCGCCAACTGTCAGAGAGCCGATAACCTCAGGCAAGGCAGTGATCACTGGTAAGTTTACTTTAGTAGAAGCAAGAGAATTGGCTTCTCGGCTTTCGGCCGGCGCCCTGCCTCTGCCAATTAAATTGATTAGTCAACAAAATATCGGTCCTTCTTTAGGCAGAGAATCAGTTAAAGCGAGCTTGGTAGCCGGTCTTTTGGGCTTGCTCGCTGTTTCTTTATTTATGATTTTATTTTACAGGAGGCTTGGTTTGCTTTCAGTCGCTGCCCTTTCTATTTATGTTTTAATTAATCTCTGCTTGTTTAAAATAATTCCTGTCACTTTAACCCTTTCTGGCATAGCTGGTTTTATTATATCAATTGGCATGGCAGTTGATGCTAATGTTTTAATTTTTGAAAGAATTAGAGAAGAGAAGGCCTTGGGAAAAATTTACGCTCAAGCCGTCAGAGATGGTTTTTTGCGCGCTTGGTCAGCGATCAGGGATGGAAATTTGACCACTTTGATTGTCTGTCTTATTCTTTATTATTTTTCAACTGGTATGGTCAAAGGTTTTGCCGTCACCTTAAGTTTAGGCGTGCTGACCTCTATGTTTTGCGCCATAACTATTACCAGAAATCTAGTTGAAATTGCAAGTAAGAAATAATTATGTTTGATTTTGCAAAACATTTGAAGGTATTTATTATTATTTCCGTTATCCTTTGCGGCCTCTCTATCTTTGGCTGGATTTTTTGGGGCTTAAAACCAGGGCTTGATTTTAAGGGAGGTTCTTTGATGGAATTGAAATTTGACAAAAAACAAGGAGTGTCGGAAATAAAAGAAAAATTGAAACCTTTAAATTTAGGAGATTTAGTTGTTCAACCAGCGAGCGAGACCGGCATGATTCTAAAAATGAAAGAGGCGGACGACGCTAAACATCAGGAAATTTTAAAAACCTTAGGTAATCCTCAAGAATTAAGATTTACTAATATTGGTCCGACTATCAGCCAAGAATTGATTACCAAGGCCTGGTGGGCCATTATTTTAGCTGTTATTTTTATCGCCTTATACATTGCCTGGGCTTTTAGAAAAATTTCTCGGTTGTTTGGCGCAGCAGAATCTTGGCGTTGGGGCTTGGGAGCAATCGCTGCTTTGGGTCATGACATTTTGATCATGATCGGCTTTTTTGCCCTTTTAGGTTTTTTGAAGGGGGTGGAAATAGACACAAATTTTGTCACCGCCATTCTGGTTGTTTTGGGTTACTCAGTTAATGACACTATTGTAATTTATGACCGGATCAGAGAAAATCTGCTTTTTTCTAAATCAAATGACCTGCCTTTCATTGTTAATAAATCTTTGAATGAGGTAATTGTCAGATGTTTGGCCACTACTTTAACTACCATCACTGTCATTCTTGCTGTTTATTTATTCGGCGGCGAGAGTATTAAAAATTTTGCCCTGGCGATGATGGTCGGCGTGGCTACTGGCGCTTGGTCATCTTTGGCTGTTGCCACCCCGTTTATTTTGTTTGGCAGAAAAATGGCGCCAGGAAGAAAAACCTAAGAGCAAAGCTTTTTATTTAAATATGAGAAAATTTCTAAGAGTTTTCTTGTGGATAATTATTATTTCCTTCATCACCCATTTTATGGTGATGTTTTTATTTTTGAAGACGCCTTTTTTGTCTTTGCCGGAGAAATTAATTCCAGACAGGGTCCTTTTAGCGATCACGGAATATGAGCTAAAAGGCAAAGATTGCAACCTTTTTTGTTTTATCGCCGAATCTTGGAAAATCACCATTGCTTATTTTAGGAGAGGACTGGGATTCTATGATTATGCTATAATTCTTAATGATAAAACAAAAAATTCTGAAATCCGATCTTACATTTTATCTTTAATTAATTCTGACCTAGAAAATAATAGGTATGCCCCAGAGGAGGATAAAGAACTTTACGCAGCGATTTTAAAAATAGCAGCTGATAAAAACGAAGATCAAAGATTGCGCGAGGAGTGTTTGAATATTTTAAAATTAGTCAAAAATAATGATCCAAAAGCTAAAGAAATAGCCCTTGAGATTATAAAGACGGAACCGGATAACCCATTTTCTGGCTTAAAAGTGTCCGCCACTAAGTTGTTAGTCAAAGAAAGCCCCGGCGACATAGATGCTCTATTTGAATTATTGAAAAATCCGGATAGTAGTGTGAATAGTAATGCTGGTCGATCTTTAATTATGAACTATCCTCGAGAAACATATTGGCGAATTAGCGAAATAGTTGAGATTGCTAAAAATGAAAATTACAAACCATCGGTCAGAGCAGAAGCGCTAATGCTTGTTAATTATTTACATCAAATCTTTGGCAATATTGATCAAAATACAATTAACTCCCTTAAGCTTTTATTAAATGATAAGAAAGGAGGCATTCGTGGGTTAACGGCTGAAATTTTAGAAAAAATCACTGGGGAAAAATACAGGTTTGAACCAGGGACAGAAGAAGAGGAAGAAGAGATTCTTTGGTAAAAATTTATGAAAAAAGATTTTACTCTTAAAGATTTTCTCAATTCAAAGATTTTTTTTGTTATTTTAGTTTTATTCTTGAGTTTTTCTTTTATTTTTTTATTAAAAGAGTTGAAAAAAACGAAAAAGAAAGAAGAGGAACTAACTTTTAAAAAGGAAGAAATAGCAAAATTGAAAGAAGAAAATAAAACGCTAGAAGAGAAAACATCAGAAAAAGGGCTTGACTTCCTCAAAGAAAGAGAGGCAAGACTAGAGCTTGGCTTGAAAAAACCAGGAGAAAACGTGGTTATCATCGTTAAACAATCAGAAACAGAATCCAGCGAGGTCAATACAAAGGGGGAGAATTTATCTAATCCAGTTTTGTGGTGGACTTATTTTTTTAAAAAAACATTATCTAAAAAGTAGACCTCTTTCTAGGCCATAAGTCAGAGTCAATTATTTTGACTTTTTTTCTTTTTCTGGTAAAATAAAACTATGGCAAATAGTAAGATAATCACTGGTCTTGATCTTGGCTCGGGAACAATCAAAATTGCCGTTGGTCAGGCTTATCAGGACGAATTAGAAATTATTGCGGTTATTGAACATCCGTCAGAAGGAATTAATAAAGGAGTGATTGTTGACGTTGAGGAAGTTGTTTCAAGTTTATCAGCTAGTTTTGAAAAAGCAGAGAGAACAATCGGTTTCCCTATTAATTCGGTTAATGTCGGAATTAGTGGGACCAATGTTCTTTCTCAGGAGAGTCGAGGGGTGGTGGCGATTTCTCGGGCAGAAGGAGAAATAAAAAGAGAAGACGTAAGAAGAGCGCTCGATGCGGCGCAGACAATTGCTACACCGCCAAATTATGAAATTCTCCATGTGATACCTAAAATTTTTAAAGTAGATAATCAAATAGGGATCAAAGACCCAGTCGGGATGACAGGAGTGAGACTTGAGGTAGAGGCGCAGATTATTCTTGATCTGTCGAGGCAAATTAAGAATCTGGTTTATTGCTTGCATCGGACTGGGCTTGAAATAGAAAGAACGATTTTCTCCGCTTTGGCGACGGCAGAAACAATTTTAGACAAAAAACAAAAAGATTTAGGAGTGGCCGTACTTGATATAGGCGAAAGTACGACTCATCTCATCGTTTATGAAGAGGGAGACATTTTAACTGTTAAGATTCTGCCTATTGGTTCTCGCGATATTACTTCAAGCATTGCCATCGCTCTGCGTTCTTCTATCTCAGTAGCGGAAATGATTAAAGTAAATTTTGGCACTTCAGATTATAGAAAAGTAAAAAAGAATGAACAGATTGATTTGAAAAAATTTGATGAAGGACTTGAAGGGCAATTTACCCAACAATTTTTAGCTAAAATTATTCATGAAAAATGCCAGGAAATTTTTAAAATGGCAGATAAAGAGTTGGCTACTATTTCTAAAAGCCGTAAATTGCCAGCTGGCGTAATTTTAGTTGGTGGTGGCTCTAAATTACTGGGCTTAGTGGAGACAGCAAAAGATGCTCTCAAACTGCCGATTTTTTTAGGAAAAGCCAAGGGATTCAGCAGTGAATTGAAGGAAGCCCTTGATCCTAAATTCGCTACTGCCATTGGTTTGATTATTTTGGCGAAAGAAGAAAAAGATCATTTTGGCGCGTCAATTAGAGATGGGAGAGGAATTTTCTCAATTATAAAAAAATGGTTTAAAAATTTGTTACCATACTAAGTAAATTCAAAATACAAAAATCAAAATGCATCAAGATACATCAAAATTAAAAAAGAATAGCAGCGAAAAATATGGGGCGGATCAAATTGTCCTTCTTGAGGGTTTGGCTCCAGTTAGAAAAAGACCAGCGATGTACATCGGTTCCACTGGCCCTGAAGGTTTGCACCATTTGATAAAAGAGGTGGTAGATAATGGGGTTGACGAAGCGACGGCTGGCTACGCTGACGAGATTTTGGTCCAACTTTTGCCCCAGAACCGCGTTTTAGTTCGTGATAATGGTCGGGGGGTGCCAGTTGATATTCATAAACCAACCGGCCTTTCTGCTTTAGAGGTGGTAACTACGAAACTTCATGCCGGCGGTAAATTTTCTAATACAGTTTATAAGGTTTCTGGCGGACTGCACGGCGTAGGCATTTCGGTGGTCAATGCTCTTTCTTCTTATTTTCGAGCTGAAGTAGAACGAGACGGCAAAATTTGGGCTCAGGAATATTGCCAAGGCAAGCCAACTACAAAAGTAAAGCCCGTCGGAGAATCAGAGAGAACAGGTACCACTATTATTTTTGAACCAGACAACGAGATATTTCCTAAGGTTGAATTTAATTGGGAGACGATCCTTTCTTTTTTGCGTGAGCAGGCTTATTTAACAAGGGGCTTGAAAATAAAGGCAGAAGACAAAAGAGGTAAGGATTATAAATCATATAATTTTTATTTTGATGGGGGGATTAATTCTTTTGTTCGTTATTTAAATAGGACTAACGAAATTTTGCAAAAAGAGATTTTTTACGTGAACAAAGAGACAAATAATATTTTTGTCGAGACGGCCCTTCAATACACCAAAGATTATAAAGAGGTTGTTTATGGTTTTGCTAACAATGTTCATAATCCTGAAGGAGGAACGCACCTTGTCGGTTTTAGATCTGCCCTGACCCGAGTGATCAACAGTTTTGCCAGGGCTGGCGGGTATTTGAAAGAAAATGAGGAAAATTTAACTAATCAAGACGTTAGAGAAGGTTTAACAGCAGTCGTCAGCATAAAATTAAGAGAGCCACAGTTTGAAGGACAAACAAAAAATCGTTTAGGAAACCCTGAAGCAAGAACAGCGGTGGAAACAGTTTTTGGCGACGCCTTTAAAGCTTTTCTTGAAGAACACCCGCGCGAAGCAGAAGTAATTATTTCTAAGTGTCTGTTATCCGCCCAGGCGCGTCAGGCAGCACGCGAGGCGAGGGCAACCGTTTTGAGAAAAGGAGTTTTAGAAAGTTTGTCTTTGCCTGGTAAGTTGTCAGACTGCACTTCTCGCGATCCGGCCCAAAGTGAGCTTTTTATTGTGGAAGGTAACTCGGCCGGTGGCAGCGCAAAACAAGGTCGGGATAGGTATATTCAGGCGATCCTGCCTCTGAAAGGAAAAATTTTGAACGTGGAAAAAGCAGGCATTAATAAGATTTTAAGCAACGATGAATTGAGATCTTTAATTACCGCCTTAGGAACCGGGATCGGCGAACAATTTGACCTTTCTCATTTGCGCTACCATAAAATTATCATTATGGCTGATGCTGACGTTGATGGCTCTCATATCTTAACCCTGCTTCTCACTTTCTTCTACCGTTATTTTCCGGAAATTATTAAACAAGGTTATCTTTATATTGCTCAAGCCCCTTTATACAAATTAGAAAAGGGGAAGGAAATAAAATATGTTTATTCGGAAAAAGGGAAAGAAGAAACTCTTAAAAAATGGGGTTTATCCCTTGACAAAGAAAAAAATAAAGAGAAAATAAATATCCAGCGCTATAAAGGTCTGGGAGAGATGAATCCCGAAGAACTTTTTTCTACCACCATGGACATAGAGAAGAGATCTTTGAAGAAAGTGATAATTGATGAAGTAGAAAAAGTTGATGAGATATTTGAAATTTTAATGGGCAAAGAAGTTGAGCCACGAAAGAAATTTATTCAAACCCATGCCAAAGCGGTTAGAAATTTAGACATTTAATATGCAAAAAATAATTCAATACATTAAAGATTCTATCGTAGAACTAAAAAAGGTCATTTGGCCCACAAAAGACAAGATAACGAATGATACTTTAGCTGTTATTATCATTAGTTTAATAACTGCTTCTTTTATTGGTTTGGCCGATTTTTTCCTTACTCAAATAATTAATTTATTTATAAGGCAATAGTTATGGCAGAAGAGAAGCTTATTGACAGAAAGGACGAAGAAAAAGAGGGGTGGTTTGCTCTCCATACTTATGCTGGCTACGAAGAAATGGTGGCTGAGAATTTAAAACAGAGAATCGATTCAATGAACATGAAAGATAAAATTCTTGACGTTTTAGTTCCGACAGAGAAGAGGATCAAGATCAGGAATGGAAGGCGTTATGTAATAACCGAAAAGATCTTCCCAGGTTATGTTTTAGTTCGGATGGTTGTGACCGAGGCCTCTTGGTATGTGGCTAGAAATACGCCCAATGTTACAGGGTTTATTGGCGTGGGGACGACTCCTACACCTCTATCTCACGAAGAAATAAAAACTGTCCAAAAAAGAATGGGGATCGAAGAGCCTAAGTATAAAATTGATATAGAGGTTAACACGCCAGTGAGAATTACTGATGGACCGTTTAAAAATTTTGAAGGCAAAGTTGTTTCTGTCGATGAAAGTAGGGGTAGAGTCAGAGTTTTAGTTTCAGTTTTTAGTCGTGAAACTCCGGTCGAATTAGATTTTTTGCAAATTAAAAAAATGTAAAGGGCTTTCTATAAATTTTCAAGACGAAGTCGCAGAAAATTTATCTAGAAAACCTTTACCCAGCACTTATTTTATAAAATTCTATAAAATATTTTACACTTAATGCCTTCAACATCGAATAACAAGGGTTTTTTGTTATAATTATAGAAATAAGTGCTGGGTTCAAAAATTCTCATAAAAATTTATTCGTTTTCAACTCTAAATTTTTAAGAATTTATGAAGAAAATAAAAACAATTGTTAAACTTCAAATCGCTGCTGGTCAGGCGAATCCAGCCCCGCCAGTTGGTCCTGCTTTAGGCCAACACGGAGTGAATATCATGGATTTTTGTAAAAAATTCAATGAAGCGACCAAAGATAAGGCCGGAATCACGCCGGCAGAAATTACAGTTTATGAAGATAGAAGTTTTTCTTTTATCTTAAAAACACCGCCAGCCGCTGATTTATTAAAAAAAGCCGCGGGTATAGAAAAGGGATCGGGCAGCTCGCTCCAGCAGAAAGTTGGCAAGGTGACAAGAAAACAAATTGAGGAGATCGCCAGGATTAAGATGCCTGATTTAAATGCGAATGATCTTGGGTCGGCTTGTCGAATCATTGAAGGTACGGCCAGGCAAATGGGCTTGGAGATAAAAGAAAATTAATCTAAATTATGAGAAGTAAAATTTATCAGGAAATCAAAAAGAAAATAGATCCAGCTAAAATTTACAGCTTAGACGAGGCTATTGATTTTATCAAGGAAAATAAAAGAAAAAAATTTGACGAGACAATTGAGACTCATATAAGTCTTTCTCTGCCCTCATCTGTTAAAAGTTTTTTCGGTCGTGTTGCTCTACCAGCTGGTTCTTGCCAAAAGAAAAAAATTGTTGCTTTTGTGACTTCTAAAAAAGCAGAGGAAGCCAAAGAAGCCGGAGCAGATATAGTTGGCGGTGAAGAGCTGATTGAAGAGATTAAAACAACCGGGAAAACCGATTTTGACGAGGTGGTGGTTGAAGAGGAGATGATGCCTAAATTAGTTAAGATCGCCAAGATTTTAGGGCCGAAGGGCTTAATGCCTGACCCTAAAAAGGGGACGGTGACTAAAGAAGTAGCGCTAGTGATCAAGAAATTGCGAGAGGGACAGGTCTTCTATAGAGCAGACAAAAACAATAATCTTCATTTGGGTTTAGCCAAGGTTTCTTGGAATAAAGAGAAAATTGAAGTAAATATCAAGGCTTTTTTGGAATCTGTTAAAAAATCCAGGCCGAGCAGCGCAAAAGGTGATTTTATCAGGCAGGTCTCTATTTGCAGCAGTATGGGCCCGGGGTTGAAGGTGGCCTTGACAGACTAGATAGGAGGGGTATAATTACAGGTACTTTATGAAGATTCCTGGTTTAAGTTCAAAAGCTCGCAAAATAAGCCTTAAATTAAGCTTTTTAGCCTTATTTTTAAGAAGGATGATTTTTGGGCTTCTAATTATCGGCCATTATTTAACCAGGCTAGTTATTTCAACAAACAGGAGCCTGTCAAACAGCAAAAAAAGAGCATTAGCTCTTTTTATTGTTTTTCTGGTTTTTCTTTCTTTTTTTGAGATTAAAACTTGGAAAGCACATCCTGATTTTGACAATTTGTTAGTTCAGGCCATAAATCGTCAAGACAAGTCTCTTGAGAATCAAAACATTCCTTTAGCCCGAGAAAAAAATAAACAAAAAACATATCAGATTGCC
>Ga0210019_1001746_pt1 | contig 22385 bp, 27 predicted proteins | sample CryGeyCG2114_020_2_FD_183969 | JGI IMG/M metagenome (GOLD analysis project Ga0210019, IMG submission 183969) | Groundwater microbial communities from aquifer - Crystal Geyser CG11_big_fil_rev_8/21/14_0.20 (SPAdes) (version 2) | ecosystem: Environmental > Aquatic > Deep subsurface > Groundwater ...
ATTGGCGATTAAGTCATTGGCATAATGCATCTAAAGCATTCTCTCAAAATCATCCTCGTTCATCCGCAGATTCATTGGAATACCGGAGCAATCGGGCGCACATGTGTTGCGCTGGGCGCAGAGCTGATTATTATCCATCCATGCGGATTTCACTTTGATGCGAAGGAAATTAAGCGGGCAGGGCTGGATTATTGGCAATATTTGAATATCAGCCATTATGATGACTGGGCGGAGTTTTTGGCGGTGCGGAAGCCTGATGAGAGTGATTTGTTTTTCTTCAGCACCAAGGCGGAGAAGATTTATTATGATGCAAAATTTAGCACGAATTCATATTTGATATTCGGCTCGGAAACGGCGGGATTGCCGGAAGAGTATCACAATAACTATGCTGATGGCTTTTATAAATTACCGATGTATTCCGATAAGATACGCTCGCTTAATCTGTCAAATACGGCAAGTGCGGTGATTTATGAGGCAATCCGGCAGGTTTCTTTATAGCCACTTCATCAGGATGCGCTGCATTTTGGAATCATCCACCGGCTTGGTGATGTGGTCGCTCATTCCCGCTTCAAGGCAACGCTCGCGGTCACCATCCATAGTGTTTGCAGTACAGGCGATGATAGGTGTTTTAGTTTGATTGCGGTCATCCTCACGTTTGCGAATTTCTCTAGCGACCTCATAGCCGCTTAGAATCGGTATCTGGCAATCCAGAAAAATCAGGCTATATTCATTACGTGAGTGCATCTCCAACGCTTCCGCACCGGTTGATGCGATATGTGAAACATGCCCCATTTTTTTGAGATATTGCGTGATTACAGATTGCATGAATGGGTTATCTTCTACAATTAATATAAGTTTTTTCTCGTCTTCCATGAGGTGATTTTAACGCAAAATAGTTAAATATCTTTGAACAGAGTCGGAGAATAATACATATCTTCCGATTTTCCATCATCGGAAATTTGTCTTTTCCTCAACACTCGGATGTTGCGCCGCCCCTTGAGAGCTTGGCGAATGAGTTTCAGTACCATTTCTTCGTCAAACGGCTTGCGCAAATAATAATAAACCCCACATTTTATACCTTCTTCGACCTGATTGCGCATTGCCGCCGCAGTTTGCATAATAATCGGAATTTCATAATGGCGTGGATGACCTTTTAGCAACTTCATAAATTCCATACCATCCATAACCGGCATCATCCTATCAAGTAATATAAGGCTAACATTCTCACCGAAGATTTTGAGAAAGTCCCAAGCTTCTTTACCGTTAGTTGCCGTGATAACATCATATCCGGCATCAATCAGATAGCTTTCAAGGATTGCTAAATTGTTTTCCTCGTCATCCACAACGAGAATTGTTGGCTTTTCATTGCTTTGCTGTGATAAAACTGGATTATTCATATAGCCTCTGCGATAATTTGAAACTCTGATACGTTAAGATTTAGCGGGATGGTGAAGCTGAATTTTGCTCCTCCGGAATCCATATTTTCTGCCCAGATTTGTCCGTTATGGGCTTTTATTATTTCCTGAGCGATGCATAAGCCTAGTCCGGTTCCGCCGCTTCCGGCTTTATGCTTTGTGCTTTGTGTGAATTTATCAAAAATCAACTCGAGTTCATCTTCGGGGATGCCTTGTCCGGAATCTTCGATTGAGAATTTGAGGTTTGGTATATTTTCTATCTGCTCTTCTTCTAGCGTAATATTTATAGTGCTACCTTGTGGTGCAAATTTGATGGCATTTGAGATTAGGTTTTGCACAACTTGCGAGATTTTTTCTTTATCAAATATAAGCTCTTCGTGAAATAGGCGGTTGTTCACTTTCATTTCCACCTGCTTATCCAGCAATAATGATTGAAAATCTCGGTTTAATTCCTGAGTAATTTCAAGGATATTTGAGTCAGACATTTCAAATTCCACTTTCCCTGCCTCAAGCTTTGATAAATCCAATATTGCATTTACCGTGTTTAATAGCCTGTTGCCGCTGCTAAAAATGGTTTCCAGATGCTTGACTATGACCCTATTTTCCTCTGCGCCAATCTTCTTCATGCTTATTTTAGAAAAACCCAAGATTGCATGCAGGGGAGTTCTCAGCTCATGGCTCATATTAGCTAGAAACTCAGATTTTAATTGATTTAATTTTGTGGCCTTGTTTTTTACTCTCTCTGAGCGGTCAATAACCTTATTAAACAGGCGATTTTGTTTCTCAGCCCTATGAAGTATGTTATTAATATAGCTTTGTATAATATTAATATGCTGGTTGTGAGATTTATGACTGATTTGCGAGTAATCCTGATTTAAGAAAGCTCGCTTCAGTGATTTTATAGTTTTGCGAATCTCTAGATTGTACAGGCAGAGATAAACGCAATTTATGAACGCAAAGAAGGTCGGAAAAAAGGTAAGAGCTGTGCTGGTTGCCGTTGGTGAAGTGATGCTTAGAAAAAGGGCAAGGCTGCAAGAGGAAATGATTGCTAGATTAGCAACGCCCAGCAGAATGAGGTGATTCTCATTGATTATACTTATAGTTGATTTTGCTACTTTATTCATTTCAATCATTAGGTGCATTTATTTAACTATATTCAACTTACGATAATTTTAGTTAAATCTATATTAATAGTTGTAATTTCGCTTCTCAATATGATACAGCGGTTGCATTTTGCAACTCTCGATTTCCTGCCCATCTATATAAAACAATAGGTTAGCTTTGGCACGCTGCGTGCATTATTAATCCTTATAAACTACTATGGGGATAACAAGTTATGAAAATTAATAATGATGTAAGCGAAGATGTAAGCATCGATGTAAAAATCGGTCAGGCAATCAAGGGTTTAAGGACGATGCGCGGCTATACGCGTGATGAAGTGGCGATAGCGCTGAGTATATCGCATCAGCAGCTTGCAAAATATGAAAGCGGGACTAATCGAATAGCCGCCGGAAAGCTCTATGCGCTGGCAAAGATGTTCAATGTTTCTAGCGATTATTTCTTCGCAGAAATAGAGGGGGAGCAGGTGAAAAACAGAGTTTCCATCCCGCAAAAAGAGCAGATGAATTTTGCAAGGAATTTCGCTAAAATAAAGGATAAGAAAAAGCGTAATATCGTAAAGGCTCTGGTGCAGATTCTCGCGGAATAAACATTCGGATTGCCGTGCTGCGCGACTTCCGGGGAGCGCTGAGTGAGTAGCCGTTTTACAGTCTTGTGCGGGCGTTTGTGATTAGGGGATCGCAAGGATATCAAACTGAAACGATTTAGGTCAGTCGTTAACGCTAAATTAATTATCTGCGGTTAAAATACAACCTATGGTAAAAGTCCTATTGGCTGAAGATAATCGCGTTAATCAAATTGTTGCATCAAAAATGCTGGAAAGCTTGGGCTGCGCGGTAGAGATTGCTTCGGATGGTAATGAGGCGGTTGCCAAGGTTCAATCGGGTGAATTTGATATCATATTCATGGATTGCCAAATGCCGGAAAAAGACGGCTATACTGCAACTGGTGAAATTGTGGCTTTGGCAGAGCAGGGCAAGTTGAAAAAAACTCCGATAATTGCCTTAACAGCGCATGCAATGTCGGGTGACAGGGAAAAATGCCTAAATGCCGGAATGGATGATTTTTTGACCAAACCGGTTAGCGAAAGTGACTTGCAAACAGTGATTTCCAGATGGGTAGAAGAGGGAAGGCAAGCGGATTCTTCGGGCGATAATCAGCAAGCAGCAAAGGCTAGGCTGCTGGATATAGATTCTTTCAATAAATTGCGCGAGCTGATGGAAGATAATTTTGTAAATATGCTAAATGCCTATTTTAAAACTGTAGATGAGCAGGAGAAGAAAATTCAAAATGGAATAGAGTCGGAGAATTTTGGTATGATAATGAATGCTGCGCATACCTTAAAATCTCCATCTGCGCAAATTGGCGCGAAGATATTATCCGCAAAAGCCGATGAGGTTGAGGAGCTGGCAAGAGCCGATGATATCGCGCATCTTGAGGAGATAAAGGCGAGATTTTCGGAGTTGCAAGCTTTGTTGAGGGATAGTAACGAAGAGATTCGGGCTTTGGCTAAAAGCTAGCCCGCAAGCTGCTTCTTTTTGCGATAAATAGTCGCAAGCCCAATGCCCAAAGCATTTGCCGCAGCCTGAGGACGATTACGAAAGCGCTTCAGATATAATTCAATCACCTCGCCTTCGATTTCTTTCATTTTTTTCACTTTGCCATTTTCGTGGTACAGGGAAATATTGCTATATTGTTCTTGCGAGATGTCATTGTTGCCTAAGTCAATCGCGGAATCATTAATGCTTGTGCCGTTGCTGATTAATACTGCGCGGGAAATGGATTTCTCCAGCTCTCGGACGTTACCCGGCCATTTATACATGTTTAATTTGTTATATACGCTGATAGATATTTCCATAATCGGTTTATTTTCAATTGTAGAATATTTATAGCAAAAATAATCGGCAAGATCGGCAATGTCCTCAGTGCGCTTGCGTAAAGGTGGGATTTCTATTTGGTGATTATTGATGAAATGGTGCAGCTCTTCATCAAACAGCCCTTCACTTACTAAATTGGCAAGGTTGCGGTTTGTGGATGCTATAATTCTGATATCAATACTAACAGGCTTTTTCCCGCCAACGGGTATAATTTCATTGCTTTTAATAGCTCGAATTAGCTTCTTCTGAAATTGAAGCGGTAATCCCTCGATTTTATCAAAAAATATAGTGCCGCCACGTGCTTCTCTGAGTTTTCCTGCTGCTGATGAAATTATGCCGTTGAAGGCAGTTTTTTCATGGCCGAATAATATAGATTCTGCCAAGTTGTCCGATATATTAGCGCAATTAACTGCAATAAACGGATTGCCGCTTCGGTTACTTTCTCCGTGGATAGCTTTGGCAAATAGCTTCTTGCCTGTTCCGGTTTCGCCGCTAAGAAGGATGGGGTTGTTTGAGCTCGCAACGCTTTCCCCGAGCTTTGTTGCGGCTTGCAAGCCTTTATTATAGCCAACCATATCGCTAAATAGAAGCCTGCCATCTCGTTTTTTTCTCAATAAATTCACCTCATTATCGAGTTCGCTGATTTTCAGAGCATTTTGGATGGAAATAAACAGCCTTTCTTCCTCGGCGGGTTTGCGGATGTAATCAGCCGCACCCATGTTCATAACAAGAATTGCATCTTTTAGTTGAGTGCTTCCGGTTAATATGCAGACTTGCATTTTTGGCTTGAGTGATTTTATCTTATTTAATGTTTCAAACCCATCCAGCCCCGGCATATATAAATCCAATATAACAAGTGCGATTGAGTTTGCTTTGTCTTTTTCAATGTAGAAAACGGCTTCCTCGCCACTGGATGCAGGAAAGGCTTCAAATCCAAGCTTTTCGACAATTGAGCAAATAACTTGCCTGTCCACCGGATTGTCATCGACAATGAGTAGTTTTTTTCTCATAGCCGTAGAATAATCAGATAATTCTAATTGCTCAACCTTTAATTGTATTGCTTGTCATTTTTATATGAGATTTATTATCTTGAACACAAAACTGTGTTATGTATATTCTATGGCACATAAATTCATAAGATGAACATGGCAAAGCAACCTGCGAAACAGAAAAAACCCGTATCAAATCCAAAAGGCAAGTCTATCGCTGAAGTGAAGGCTGCGGGCAAGGGCGATTTGCTGAAATTCTATGAGGATATGGTTCTTATACGCCGTTTTGAGGAAAAGGCCGGACAATTGTACGGTATGGGGCTAATTGGCGGTTTCTGCCATTTATATATCGGGCAGGAAGCGGTTGTAGTCGGTATGCAAGCTGCGATGCGCAAAGGTGATTGTGTGGTGACTTCGTATCGTGACCACGGGCATATTGTTGCAAGCGGCATAGCGCCAAAATATGTGATGGCAGAGCTGACAGGGCGTGCAACCGGTTGTTCAAAAGGTAAGGGCGGCTCAATGCATATGTTTAATACGCCCGGAAATTTCTTTGGTGGGCATGGAATTGTGGCAGCGCAAGTGCCAATCGGCACTGGGCTTGCCTTCGCTCAGAAATATAAGAAAAATCAAAACCTTTCAGTGACTTATCTCGGTGACGGCGCAGTGAATCAAGGGCAGGTTTATGAAAGCTTCAATATGGCGAAATTATGGAATCTTCCGGCAATTTATGTGATTGAGAATAACGGATATGCAATGGGGACTTCGGTCAAGCGTTCCGCATCTACACCGGAATTATATAAGCGCGGGGAGTCTTTCGGCATTCCCGGCAAGCAGGTGGATGGCATGGATGTGGTGAAAGTCTATGAGGCAGCGCAGGAAGCCGCAAATTATGTGCGAAGCGGCAAAGGGCCGATAATTCTGGAGATGAAAACCTATCGCTATCGGGGACATTCTATGTCTGATCCGGCAAAATATCGCAGTAAGGATGAAGTTGAGGAATATAAAGGGCATGACCCGATTGAGCAGCTAAAAAGAATGCTGATTGAAAAGAAATTCGCAACTGAAGAACGCTTGAAGGATATCGACAAAAAAATCCGCGAAGACATCAAGGAAGTTGAACAATTCGCCAAAGATTCACCCCTGCCGGATGAAAGTGAGCTTTGGACAGATATTTATAACGAGGCGTAAAGAGGATGACAGAAACAACAGTTAGAGTAGCGCTTAGGGATGCAATGGCCGAGGAAATGCGCCGCGATAAGGATGTTTTCCTCATGGGCGAAGAAGTTGCCGAATATAATGGTGCATACAAAGTCTCCGAGGGTTTGCTCGATGAGTTCGGCGCAGATAGGGTGATTGATACGCCGATTACCGAGCATGGCTTCACAGGGTTGGCAGTAGGCGCAGCTATGGCTGGGCTTCGTCCGATTGTGGAATTTATGACATTTAATTTTGCCATGCAGGCGATGGATCAAATTATCAATTCAGCAGCAAAAACCAATTATATGTCGGGCGGGCAGGTGCGCTGTCCAATTGTTTTCCGTGGCCCAAACGGCGCAGCGGCAAGGGTAGGCGCGCAACATAGCCAATGTTATGCGGCGTGGTATTCACATATTCCGGGCTTGAAAGTGATTGCACCATATGATGCAGAAAGCGCCAAGGGCTTGCTCAAAGCCGCAATCCGCGACCCGAATCCGGTGATATTTCTGGAAAATGAAATTATCTATGGGCAAAAATTTGAAGTAGCAGATGATTTAGAACCATATGAAATCGGCAAGGCGGAAGTGGTGCGTGAGGGTGCTGACGTGACGATTGCAGCTTTCTCAATTATGGTCGGCAAATCATTGAAAGCGGCTGAAATTTTGGCAGAGCAGGGCATTGAGGCGGAAGTTATTGATTTGCGGACATTGCGCCCGTTGGACTCCGACACAATCATAGAATCGGTCAAAAAGACTAATCGTTTAGTGACGGTGGAAGAGGGATTCCCATTTGCGAGTATTGGCTCAGAAATCGCCAGCATAATGATGGAAGAGGCGTTTGATTATCTTGATGCTCCGGTAAAAAAAGTGGCGGGTAAGGATGTTCCGCTGCCATATGCCGAAAATCTGGAAAATCTGGTATTGCCGCAAGCAGAGGATATCGTTGAGGCTTGCTTGGAAGTTTGTGGAAAATAAAACTTCACTTTCCAAGCGCAAACTACCTCATTATCTTTACAACTATTGCGTTTTATGAGAAGTTTTTTTCCGTAAGAGGGGCTGCTTGACAAAAAGAATATCAAAATCATTCGTAATAATTATGCTTTTGCTGTTGCTGAGCATACCGCTATTCGGGGTTGTGAGCATGCTTTCTCGCCAGACATCTGATGAGTGGGTAGGAGCAAATGCGGAAATATACAAATCTGAGATTGTGATGAAATATGAATTTTCTCCCACTACAACAAGCTCATCTCCAAAAATCAAAGAATTTTACATTCCGGTTATGAGTTATAAATACTCCGTAGACGGTGAGGAATATTACGGGGCGATAAATCCGGTGGATTATTTTCGATTTGATAGTGAATATAAGGCGCGCTATCTAATAGATACGCAGCATAGGCAGCTTACGGTTAAGTATAAAAAGGATGACCCGACAGTTTCCTATGTTTATGCGGGGAGTGATTCTGTGGATAAAGCTTTGATGGTGATATATATTGTGTTTTTGATTTTGTTTATTGCGTCAATTTATTACCATTTGCGCAAAACCGTATTAAACCCAAAACTTGCTTGAGAATTATGTCTAAGAATTTTGCCCCTATAGTTACGGAGAAGTTTACTATTCGCCAATTTCGCGCCGAAGATGCAGGTGATATTGTCCGAAATATCTCATCCGATAAAATATATGCCGGAACATACAGGATTCCACGTCCATATACATTGGAAATTGCCAATCAATATATCGCAGAAAGGCTGGAAAGCTATGCAGCCGATAATCCAAAATCAATGTTATTCGTAATTGAAGTTGATGGCGAAGTGGTGGGCGATGTCGGGTTTAAATATGTTTTGGGACATAAGGGTGAGATTGTTTATTGGCTAGCGGATAAGCATCACGGCAAGGGAGTTGTTAGCACGGCGGCAAAGCTGATTTGTGATTATGGTTTTGATATGCTTGGGCTAGATAAAATCTATGCCGAAATTTATATTGATAATATCGGCTCGCAAAAAGTTGTCGAAAAGCTGGGTTTTCATAAAGAGGGCGAGATGAAAAAACATCTTGTAAAAAACGGTGAATTTAAGGATATATATTACTTCGCAAAGTTTAAATAGGGGTAATTATGACGCAAGCAGCGCAAAAAGCCGAGCCGACACAACCGCAACTACTAATCGGCGGGGCTGCGGAGCAGCAGTTTTTAAATCTTAAATTCGCAAATCGCCATGGGCTGATTGCCGGAGCAACAGGAACTGGGAAAACCGTAACATTGCAAGTTCTGGCTGAAGGTTTTGCAAGGATGGGTGTGCCGAGCTTTGTAGCAGATGTTAAGGGTGATTTTTCCGGTATTTCTCAGGCAGGGAATCCGCACCCGAAAGTAGATGAGCGAATTCAGAAAATAGGAATAGAGGGTTTTTCATTTAAAGCTGTTCCAACAATATTTTGGGATTTGTTTGGTGAGCAGGGGCATCCCGTGCGCACCACCATTTCTGAAATGGGCCCATTACTCTTATCGCGCCTGCTGGATTTAAATGATACGCAGGAAGGTGTTCTAAATATATGCTTTGAAATTGCCGATGATGAAGGAATGCTGCTTTTGGATTTTAAGGATTTGCAGGCAATGCTCGGTCATCTCTATGAGAATGCAGAGGAAGCTTCGCGCGAATATGGCAATGTTGCAAAAGCAACTGTGGGCGCAGTACAACGCAAATTGTTGGTTCTGGAGCGTCAAGGCGCGGAGAATTTCTTTGGCGAGCCAGCCATGCGTATTGAAGATTTGATGCGCACAACCTATGATGGGCAGGGATTCGTGAATATCCTCGCTGCCGATAAATTAATTCAATCACCAAAGCTATACGCAACATTTCTGCTATGGTTGATGAGTGAGCTTTTTGAAGAATTGCCGGAAATGGGCGATGCTGAAAAACCGCGCATGGTTTTCTTCTTTGATGAAGCGCATTTGCTATTTGAGGATGCGCCAAAAGCTTTGATAGATAAGGTTGAGCAAGTGGTGAAGTTGATTCGTTCAAAGGGCGTTGGAATATATTTTATTACACAAAACCCGCAGGATATTCCCGATGAGGTTTTGGGACAGCTTGGCAACCGCTTTCAACATGCGTTAAGAGCTTTCACTCCGAAAGACCAGAAAGCCGTCAAGGTTGCTGCGGAAACTTTTCGTGCGAATCCTGATTTTGATGTGCAGGAAGCTATTACGCAAATGGGTGTGGGGGAAGCGCTGGTTTCTACCTTGCAAAATAAGGGTGAGCCGAGCATGGTTCAACGCACACTAATTTGCCCGCCGCAATCTCGTATTGGACCGGCAACAGATTTGGAACGTCAGGATGTGATGGCAAAAAGCCCATTGCGCGGTGTGTATGATAGCTTGCAAGATAGGGAATCAGCCTATGAGATTCTGAAAAAGCGAGGTGATGAAAAAGCCGCGAATGAAGAGAGAATCAAAGCAGAGCAAGAGAGAATTAAAGCGCAGGAAAAAGCCGAGAAAGAAGAGGCTAAAGCAAGTCGCAAAAAATCAAGCCGCATGGGTTATGGTGAGGCAATTGCGAAATCTGTGATACGCAGCGTTGGCTCATCAATCGGGCGTAAAATCGTACGTGGTATTTTGGGAAATATTTTGCGCTAAATCTTTGCCGAGCGGGATTGAGTCCCCAAAGCCTTTTCTGCGGCAATTTCCCCACTGGCAATTGCACCATAAATATGTACATACCAATTAGGTGAATGGGCGATTGCCTCTCCGGCTAAATGAATGCGCTGGTCAACCGGAGCCGTTAGCGCTTTGCGTGCCCAGTGCCCGCCAATTTTTGCGCCTGAATATGAACCTTCGGTCAGTGGGTTTTGCGTCCAGTTAGAGGAATCAACTGCGTTTAGACTGGGGGTAAAGCCATCACCAAAAACTGTTTTTAACCGCTCTAGAATAATTTTTTCTGCCGCAAATTTTCCCTTCGAGATAAGCGCTTTGGAAACGTCCCCACCTGTGAAAACTGTGATTGTTGGATTTCCTGCAGTTCTCAGATGGGCAAAAAGAGGAGGTTGCCCCTCGTCAATAATCATGTAATTTGTGTTTTTGGTAATTCCACGTTTCTCAAAAAAACTTTCATCCAGAGCAAAAACAAATTTCTCCATATTACCCATTTCCAGCGCATCTAATGCTGAAAGATGGCTCTCTGGAAGTTCGGGCATAAAACGTATAAGCCCGCCTTTCAGAACCCCGATTGATGCAGTTACAATTATTTTTTTTGCGTAATGGGCGTTGCCGTGAATATCCTGCATTTTGATGACCGAGCGTTTGCTATAATCAATTTCGCAAATAGTTGTATTTAGTTGAATTTTTCCTTCGGAAAATAATTTACCGGCTTTTGAGGTAATAAAATTCCCCATTCCATCTTTAAATAATAAGCCAAATCCAAATGGTTCGGTTGAAGATTCATCTTGCATAGACGTGGTGTGCAGGCTTTTCCCCGAGGCTGCATTACCAAAATATAAGTCGCCTATATCGGTAATAATCGGCTCTTCTTCGGCGAGATGCTCTGCGGCTGATATGTCAGTAATAGGCGAGATTCCTTCCTTTGCATGGGTGAAGTTTTTTACTATTTGGTCGCCTGATGACAGAGGTTTGCCATTAACATAAACATATATGGGGAATTCTTTATCAAGAGAGGTTTGAAAGCCACTAATCGCCGGATCTTGCGCCATCGGGTTCACCTCATTTGAGTGAATCCATGATCCTCCCATATCGACAGGGATATCGCGCCCTATTTTATCTGTGAAGGTTCTGCCACCAATGCGGCTCGCTCCCTCAAATATAACAAAATTGCAGCTCGGATTATTTAGGAGTTTGTTTCCGGCGGCGATACCAGACGCACCACATCCCAGTATAGCTATATCATATATTGGTGTATCCATAATGCATTGTTAATTAATATTAACAATATTGTCCAGTAAAATATCGCATATTTCAAGCTCAATGTTGACACGCATATAAATTGGCTTAATTTGCTTGGTACAAAAAACTAAATTATTGAGAATTATGCCAATAGAAATTTTAATGCCAGCTTTATCACCAACCATGACCGAGGGAAATCTCGCGAAATGGCACAAAAAAGAGGGTGATGCCGTTAGCGCGGGTGATGTGATTTGCGAAATTGAAACCGATAAAGCGACAATGGAAGTTGAAGCTGTTGATGAAGGCACGCTTGGCAAAATTCTGATTCAGGAAGGCACGCAGGATGTAGCCGTAAATAGCGTGATAGCATTATTGCTTGAGGATGGTGAGGATAAGAAAGCGCTTGCCGATTATAAGCCAAAAGTGGCGGAGAAGAAGGCGGAGGCTAAGCAAGAGGTTGCGGCAGAGAATAAAGAGAATAAACAGGATGCCCCAAAAATGATGGCTGCACCTGCACCAGCGCAAATTGCGACTCCTGCTGTCACGCAAAATTTTGCACCAACTAAATCTGCTGGTGGCAGAATCAAAGCCTCACCGTTGGCAAAACGTATCGCCGCAGAAAAAGGTGTGAATCTGGAATCTGTTCAGGGCACTGGACCAAATGGACGAATTGTGAAGGCGGATGTTGAAAATGCACCTGCGGGTGGAATGGCGCAGGGTGTTGTTCGGCGTAATCCAAATGAAGTTACCGCAATTCCAAATAATAATATGCGCAAAATTATTGCGAAACGTCTGTTGGAATCGAAACAATGGGTTCCGCATTTTTACTTAAGCATAGATTTGAATCTGGATAAATTGCTCGATGCCAGAAAATTGCTAAATGAGAAGGGCAAAGATAGCTATAAAATATCGGTAAATGATATGGTTATCAAGGCGGTTGCAATGGCTTTGCGTGATATTCCTGCTGCAAATGCAAGTTGGACGGATGAAGCTATCATGCAATATAATAATGTTGATGTTTCGGTTGCAGTTGCGATTGATGGCGGGCTGGTAACGCCGATTATCCGCAATGCCGACCAAAAAACTCTGGTACAAATTTCCAATGAAATGAAATCGCTGGCAGTTCGTGCGCGCGAAAATAAGCTCCAGCCCGAAGAATTTCAGGGCGGTGGATTCAGCATTTCCAACCTCGGCATGTATGGAATCAAAAATTTTAGCGCAATCATCAATCCTCCGCAAAGCTGCATTTTGGCAGTGGGTGCGGGGGAAGAACGCGCGATTGTGCAGGGCGGTGAAATCGTCAAAGCAAATATGGTGAGCATTACCTTGTCTTGTGACCATCGCGTTGTTGACGGTGCAGTGGGTGCAGAATTTTTAGCCGCTTTCAAATCATATGTTGAAGAGCCGATTTTAATGTTTATATAATACCTTAGTGGAATTAGAAAATTTTAGCCAAATTAACAGGAGCAAGAAATGGTAGATAAGAAAACAACGAAAAAGCCTGCAAAGAAATCTCAGCCTAAGGCGAAGGTGCAAAAAGTCAGTAACGAGTCTGCCGCAGAAAAGCAGGATTGCTCAATGAAAAAATGTTGCAATGGCAAGCCGCCGATTTTGACCTTAGTGATTTTAGCCGTTATTGCCGCAGGTGGATATATTGCCTATACAAAAGGTTTGATTCCCGGTTTGGCCAGCCCAGCGCATAAGGCTGCAAAAACTCTAGAAGCCGATATTGCCAGCCTTCAAGGCAATGGAATTGAAGAGAAATTTGTTAATCTTGCTCTGAATAATCAGCAAGTTAAGGTGATGATGGGTGAAGAATACCCTTCATATGAAGCAGAAATGAAAAAATCCTTCGAGGAGGATGTTGATGTTAGCTTTGAGTATAATAAACTTGAAGCCAGCGCAGGCGATGGCAAGGGAATCGTAAACATTATTGCGCCGAAGCTGCAATTTTCTTCTTTAAAAGAAGGTATGTCAGGTTTTGTAAAGTTTGCTCAGGTGGAGCTTGCCCGTGACGCGGCAAATCCTAACCATTATTTTTATACAACTTCCGGCGATTTGGAAGTCCACTCCAATGGCGTTCAGCCAGAAAAGCTATTTGCAGTGAATTATGTTGACGGCGGAAGTGAAATAATCTTCAGCGAGCAGGGTGATATTGAGTATAGCAAGGGTGAAGCCAGCGATATCAAAATTATTGAAGGGCGCGGTGATACTGTAGTTGCAACTATTGGAAAAATATCCGCAGAGCAAAAAGATTCGGTAAATCCGGATGGAACTGTGCAAAGCTCAGGCAATTATTTGTATGATGGAATCGAGCCGGGCGATATGATTAAGATGATGTTCGGGCCAATCAAACCGATAAGCATTAAATTGGATTATGCCTATTCCGGTGATAATGTTTATAAGGCTATCAGCGAAATTCAGGGAGAGGTGGAAAGCCGATTGGATAATGCCGAAAAAGCGCTGGATGGTGAGGAAGTGATTGCCGATAAGGCGGAGCAACCAGCCGAAGCGGTAAAAGGCAAATTAACTCTGCGTGAATTTTCAATCATGACTGCGGGCGGTGGTCTGCGTGCTGATGGTAATTTGCAGTTCGGCGCTTCGGAAATCCCGATGATGCCTTCCGGTGATGCTAAGCTGGTGGTGGCGAATTATCAGCAACTTATTGATTATTTGACTGGCTTTATACCGGTTCCGCAGGAAGAGGTTGAGCGCGCACTGGCTTTTCTGATGCAAATCGGTGAACAACAAGGCGATGATGTTGCGATTAATATTGTCTTTGATGGGACACAGAATGTGAAGATTGGCGGAAAAACGCTAGAAGAACTGGAGCAATTGCATAAAAGCTATTTTCCCAGTGCCAATAATTAGTTAACCTAATCTCATAATTTCTGAATGGGTGGGTTTGTATGCGAAAAAAAATGACGCCAAAAGATATCGCAATGGCGATTGCAATGCTTCTTATTGCGGGATATCTCGGCTATGCTGCATATATAAAAATATCCTCTTCCGGTGTGGAAAAGGATAATTTCAACTCCTCAGGTTATGAGCTACTAGTAAGTTGATAATCTCCAAGCTAAGAATATACAATTATGAGCGATAAAAATTTTGACATAATAATCATCGGCGGTGGGCCGGGCGGATATGTAGCGGCAATTCGTGCAGCACAACTCGGCATGAAAACTGCCGTTGTGGAGCGCGATAATCTGGGCGGGATTTGCCTTAACTGGGGCTGCATCCCAACAAAGGCATTGCTGCGCTCGTCGGAAGTTCATCATCTGCTAGAAAATGCCGAAGAATTTGGCTTCAAAGTAAAAGATTTCTCATTTGATATCAAAAAAGTTGTCGAACGCTCGCGCAAAGTTTCCGAAAAACTTGTTGGCGGGATTGGCCATTTGATGAAGAAAAACAAAATCACCGTGATTAAAGGCGAAGCCAAGCTAAATGGCAAAGGCAAGGTGAAAGTTGGCGCAGATACATATGAAGCAAAGCATATTATCATCGCAACGGGCGCAAGGGCGCGTCAGCTAAAAGGCTTTGAGGCAGATGGCGAATTAATCTGGACATATCGCGAAGCAATGGTGCCGAAAAAAATGCCGAAAAAATTGCTGGTTGTCGGCAGTGGCGCTATCGGTGTTGAGTTCGCAAGCTTCTATAAAAATATGGGCGCAGAAGTAACGCTTGTTGAAGCGCTGGATAAAATCCTGCCAGTGGAAGATGACGAAATTTCAAAAATCGCGCATAAAGCTTTCACCAAGCAGGGGATTGAAATCCATACAGGCGCAGAGCTGATTGAATTCAAAAAAGGCAAATCAGATGTAACCGCAAAATTCAAAGCGGGTGGCAAAGAGCATTCGCTCAAAGTTGATAACATCATCATGGCTGTCGGCATTGTTGGCAATGTTGAGAATTTGGGGCTGGAAGGCACAAAAGTAAAAATTGACCGCACCCATATCGTGACTGACGAATGGAGTGCAACCGCAGAAAAAGGCATCTATGCAATCGGCGATGTAGCAGGCGCTCCTTGGCTTGCACATAAAGCCTCGCATGAAGGAATTATCTGCGTTGAAAAAATCGCAGGCGTTGCAGATATTCACCCGCTCGATAAATCAAATATTCCGGGCTGTACATATTCCCGCCCACAAATTGCCAGTGTTGGCCTCACCGAAAAAGCTGCGAAAGATGCAGGTTATAAATTGAAAATCGGCAGATTCACGCCCGCAGGAAACGGCAAAGCAATTGCCATGGGCGAGGAAGAATTCGGCTTGATAAAGGTGATTTTCAACGAAGCAAATGGTGAGCTTTTAGGCGCGCATATGATTGGCGCAGAAGTAACCGAAATGATTCAGGGCTACGCAGTCGGCAAAACCTGCGAGGCAACTGAGGCCGAGTTCATGCACACAATTTACCCGCACCCAACCATGTCAGAGATGATGCACGAAGCCGTGCTTGATGCCTATGGGCGTGTGATTCATATGTAATGATAGCTTGGTAGCTTAGAGCTGCTTAATATTCTCAGATAAATTTGCATTAACCTATAAAGTTTTCCTTGCGCAATCCATTAAAATAAATTAATAGTCGGTTGTTGAATTAACATAGGTTGAACAAATGAGCGAATATAGTCGGGTTTTAAGAGAGTGTATGAATGTGGTTGCGGGGCCAATAGTTGGGCAAACGAGAGGGTTGACTGCAACAACAAGTGATATTGGGCATGCAGAAGAAGCTAAAAAAGCTTTAGAGGAAGCGATTGGCGGTATTGTTAAAATTAATGTTGAGATTAGTAAAATAATAACTCCTCCGAGTGCTGTTGCACAATACCAGAACGGTCATATTGTTGCGCAAGGTAGCAACGTTAATGAGTTGACTAAAAAACTTAATGAGGAATATACAAGAACACCTAATGAGCAAGCAAAAGAAAGAGGAAGATACGTATATTCTAATGGTAGCGATGCGTCAAATACCAGCCTTGAATTAGCGGAAGAGTTTTCTAGAGGAAGTTTGGAGATTAGCACCCAAGATGGAAGAGAATCTTATGTTGTGCATTTGGTCATTCTTGAGAAAATGGAACAAGTAATCCCACGAGATGGAGAGACTGAGGAGGAAACGCAGGCTCGAGCATATGCGGCTGAAGCTGCGTTTCAAGCTAAATTCGGACAGCTATATGATATCGCTAATAGTGGCACTAGAGGTGCAAGCTTATTAAATAAATGAATGATGCCTTTGAACAAACAATTTTCGCGGGAATAGGAGATATTCCTAGCGAAAGACAGTTGGTTAGCCATGGCCAAAGAGTGAAAACGGGGCTGTTGCAGGGCGTTATTACTATCTCCGAATCACCTATTCGCAGAAATCGATTCAACATTTCTTTTCCAAGTGAATATTGGGATATGAGCAAAGCGCAAATGCTAGAGGTTGTGAGTCGGTGCTTATCCGATAATGGCGCAGTGTTGGATTCGGGTATGGCTTATAGCGGGATGTTTTATAATTTCACTCTGGATGAGGCTGCTGCTGCAAATATGCGCGGCTTCATTGCGGCTGCCAGATCTGCTCAGCCAGCGCATAGATGGAGTTGACAGGGAGGTTAAATTATATTAATTTGCTAGCTATCAAAGTAAGGAAAAGATTATGAAATTATTTATTAGCCTACTCGATAGAGATGATTCTGAACGTTATGCAGGCGAAGATTGCGTTTCTGAACCTAGGAAAAAAGTTAAAAAACCTGTAGATGAAGATTTGCTATATGAAATGGGGCAGTCCATTGATAACTCGGTTTTAGGCGGAATGCATTCTACAGCCGAGATTTTATTTGTAGGAGATGCAATTATGTTCGCAGATGCAAAGATAAAGCCATCTCTCTGGGAGCAATCAGTATTCGTTGTTGATTTTGGCTCTGTTGAAGGCGGTGCAGTAGCATTATACGGACATTTAGATTCCAAGGGCGTTGAATGCGAGATTGCTGGTAATCAGGTTAAGTTTAGAGCTGAGGGCGAGGAAATAGAGAATATTCGCGATTTAATTAACGTGCAAAAAGCCATAATCAGAGATCAAAATGGTTGGGGATTGAATTTTTAATATTATTGTAATACCTCAAATTCTTCAGTATATATCATTTGATGGAAAATAATAAACGCACCAAACCCGATTGGATTCGGGTGAAAGCGCCAAACAGCGCTGTTTATCATGAAACACGCACTTTGATGCGCGAAAATAACTTACACACAGTTTGCGAGGAAGCTGCCTGCCCGAATATCGGTGAATGTTGGAGCAAAAAGCACGCAACCGTGATGATTCTGGGCGATACTTGCACCCGCGCTTGCCGTTTCTGCAACATCAAAACCGGTGTGCCGATGGCAGTTGACCCGCATGAGCCGGAAAATCTGGCGAAAGCTGCGGCGGGGATGGGTTTGAATCATATCGTGATAACCTCAGTTGACCGCGATGATTTGCCCGATGGTGGCGCTCAGCATTTTGCCGAGTGTATTTTGCGTTTGCGTCAAACTGCGCCAAACACGACCATTGAAATTCTAACGCCGGATTTTCGTGCAAAGCCTGAATCTGCGGCGATTATAGCCCATGCAAAACCCGATGTGTTTAATCATAATATTGAAACCGTGCCGAGATTGTATCACTCAATTCGCCCCGGTTCGCGCTATTTCAACTCATTGAATTTGCTCAAGCGCATCAAAGAAATGAATCCGCATATATTCACAAAATCGGGCATCATGGTTGGTTTGGGTGAAACAAAAGAGGAAATTCTGCAAGTGATGGATGATTTCCGCGCCGCAGAGGTGGATTTTATGACTATCGGGCAATATTTGCAGCCAACACCAAATCATGCCGAAGTGAAGCGCTATGTTGAACCGGAAGAATTTGAATATTATAAGCGTGTTGCATATGCAAAAGGCTTTCTGATGGTTGCTTCCAGCCCGCTAACCCGCAGCTCATACCATGCAGGTGATGATTTCGCCAAAATGCGCACCGAGCGTGAGAGAAGGTTGAAAGACGTGGCGTGATAGGATAAACACTTACCATGCGTCAACATTCGGAAGAAATAATCTCGCCATATAAACCAGAGCAGCTTTATGCGATGGTTGCGGATGTGGCAAAATATCCGGAATTCATCCCGTGGTGCAGCGGCGCGCGGATTGTGGAGAAAAACGCTGAATGGATTATTGCTGATTTATTGATTGGCTTTAAGGGTATCAATGAAACTTATCGCTCCAAAGTGCATTTGCGCGAGAATGAGATTGATATTGAATATCTGCGCGGCCCTTTTTCGCATCTGGAAAATCGCTGGCAATTCACGCCGTATGAAGGCGGTACAAAAATCAGTTTCCTCATCAAATTTGAATTTAAATCAAAAATCCTCGACATGATAATGGGTGGGTTGTTTGATAAGGCCTGCATGAAAATGGTTGGAGCTTTTGAAAAGCGTGCTGATGAGCTTTATGGCAAATAGAGGTTGCTTAGTTAGGTAAGGTGCTGTAATAATCTACGTTTCTTTTATGAGGTATTATGGGTAAAGTGTCTATCATTATGGGCAGTCAGTCGGATTGGGAAACCATGAAAGAAGCTGCTACCATCCTTGAAACGCTTGGTGTTGAGTATGAAACAAAGATAGTTTCAGCACACCGCACGCCTGAACGCATGGTCGAATTTGCAAAAGAGGCAGAGGCAAATGGAATTTCGGTGATTATTGCCGGAGCAGGGGGAGCGGCGCATTTGCCGGGAATGGTGGCGGCGTTGACGACAATTCCGGTTTTGGGAGTTCCGGTGGAAAGCAAGGCTTTGCAAGGTCTGGACAGCTTGCTTTCAATTGCGCAAATGCCCGGCGGAGTTCCGGTTGGAACTTTGGCAATCGGCAAGGCGGGCGCAAAAAATTCCGGTTTATTAGCCGCAGGGATTATTGCATTGCAGGATAAAAAAGTGGATAAAGCCTTGAAAGAATGGCGCAAAAATCAAACTGAAAAAGTTGGATTAGAGCCGAAGTAATATCAAGTGCCGCCGATTGATGATGTTTTGGGCGAGTTTATATCCGAAACCATCGAGGCCACCTTCAGTCTTTGAGTCCAACTTAGGCTTCTTGTGGCTTTAGATTCTTGAGTACGTTCTGAGGCTTCAAAGAATTTCAAAATAGCACCACTAGGGCTGATAGTAGCAGTGGTTGTATATGTTTGTGTATCACCATGGCCTTTTTTGCTTTCAATTGCACAGCGTTCTGTCAAAATCGTATTTCCGTCATCATCATTCCAGCGTTGGGTTGTCGCTTCTTGGTATAAAAAGCGGTTGGAGCTATATGAAGTTACGCTCACTGGGTCACTCGGGTCTTGATGGCAAGCTAAAGACACTGGTAGAGCTTTGCCACAAATGGCTGCTAAATATAGGTAGTAATATTCATGTATTTTTGGCTTGTTCATAAAAATCTCTTTGTAATTTATAAATATAGTGGTTTAGTTATATTAACTTATGGCTGACGTCAATATTTTTCCTAATCCATGTTGATTATAAAGGCTGCGCGGTTATATTAATGCGCATGTCAAAATCAATATCCATAATCGGTATATTAGGCGGTGGGCAGCTTGGGCGCATGACGGCGATTGCGGCGGAAAAGCTGGGCATTCGCACGCATATATATACGGATGAGCGCGCCAGCCCGACTGAGAAAATCGCCTATAAAACCACAATTGCGCCATATGATGATGCCGCCGCCTTGCAAAAATTTGCAGAAAGCGTGGATGTTGTGAGCTTTGAATTTGAGAATATCCCATATAAAACGCTGGAAATTCTGGAAAAATATGTGGAGGTGAATCCTAAGCCGGAAGTCATAAAGATTTGCCAAAACCGCTTGCGCGAAAAGGATTTTGTCAACTCGCTGGGAGTGGGGACTGCGCCCTATGCAAGGGTTAGCAATCGCGATGAGTTGGAGGCGGCAATCAGAAAAATCGGCAAGCCAAGCATCTTAAAAACCACCGAAATGGGCTATGACGGCAAGGGGCAGGTGCAAATCGAATCCCTGCTTCAGCAAATTGAGCTGAAAGACGGGGTGGAATATGTGCTTGAGGGCTTCGTGCATTTTGAAAAAGAGATTTCGGTTATTGTCGCGCGCGGCAAAGATGGTGAGGTGAAATGTTATGAGCCGGCGGAAAATATCCATAAAAATCATATACTTGATATAACAATTTCGCCTGCGAATATCTCGAAAGAACTGGCGCAAAAAGCCAGAGATATTGCAATGAAAATTGCCGAAGGGCTCGGTTTGGTTGGAGTTTTAGCGGTGGAAATGTTTGTTTGTGGCGATGAGATTCTGGTCAATGAGCTTGCCCCGCGCCCGCATAATTCCGGCCATCATACGATTGATTCCTGCATAACCAGCCAGTTTGAACAATTTGTCCGTGCAATTTGCGGGTTGGAATTGGGCGATGTGACGCAACATAGCAAAGCCGAAATGAAAAACCTGATTGGTGATGAAATTGCGCTGGCAGAAAAATACGCTGCTGAGCCGGATTGCTTTGTGCATTTATACGGCAAGGCAACTGCGCGCGAGGGGCGCAAAATGGCGCATGTGACGAAGGTTGGTCAGGAGTCAGTAGTCAATAGTCAGTAGTCAGTAGTCAGTAGTCAGTAGTCGAACTTCGCTTTGATTTTGCCGGTGAATTTTCCGAGTTTAGCGACATCCGCAAGCCTTCTATCCAGAAATTCTGTGGTTTCTTTGTGGTTATCACTTTTATCATCCAGCCAGTACATTAATGTGGCAGTATAAACCCCTGCCAGAATCATCCTTTTGGAATAAAAATTCCAATCAGTAGCCGTGTCACCCGCCGCCCGCCATATTGCATCAACAGTATTATAGGTGGATTTCATCCCATGTGCGGGGTGCAGGGCATAAACACCAAGGCAGGTGCGAATAGCTTCTTTCTCATTTTGATGTTGGTTTAGCCGATTTAGGATAATTGCTTTGATTTTTTCCGGTGTGCGTAGCTTTTCCAACTCAACGCCCAAAAGCATCTGTTCATCGGCAAGTTTATTGTAATAATCAATCACTCCGACAGCAGCTTCGGGAAATTTTATCTTCCAATAATTTTTATCCAATTTGGCAGAAATGCAGGCATTTTCGAGTAATTTAATTGTCCAGCCATCAAAAACAGCGTTTTCGATGCAGTATTTCAGAATTTTTGCTTGACTCTCTGCCATGTTCGGCACTATAAACCGCACTCTACTTAAAAACAAAGAAAAAGAGGTAATGGCTTGGTAGAAATTAATGTAAGAGATAATAACGTTGAACAGGCTTTGCGCGCATTGAAGAAAAAGATGCAACGCGAAGGCATTTTCCGTGAATTAAAACTCCGTCGCCATTACGAAAAACCGTCTGAAAAACGCGTGCGCGTGAATCAGGAAGCAAAACGCCGTATGCGTAAGCTTCGCAAAAAATATTCAGACTAGAACCTCAAGATTTTCATAAATCGACTTTTAAGCATCAATCCGACAAATTCGTGGGTTGTTTTGCAATATATATAATCGCTTCTTGCTGCTATGCACAAATTTTGCTATTTTCTGCAAATGCCAATGAAAAGCAATTTATATAATCTCTATGAGATGAACCACGCCGCCTTAGCTCCATTTAGATATGCAGCTAAAAGTGCGCAATATTTCTATAACAGCCCATTCAATCCGTTTTTTTATACACCGCTTAACCGCCGTAGTAATGCTATGATGGAGCTTTTTGAGCGGGTTACACGGAAATATGAAAAGCCGAAATTTGAGATAAAATCGGTGGAAATGGACGGCAAGAAAGTTAAGGTTAGCCGCAAAATTACGCTAAGAAAGCCATTTTGCAACCTTCTGCATTTTTCGAAGGAAACCAAAGCAAAACAGGAAAAATTGCTGATAATCGCGCCTATGT
>Ga0210019_1001748_pt1 | contig 22363 bp, 21 predicted proteins | sample CryGeyCG2114_020_2_FD_183969 | JGI IMG/M metagenome (GOLD analysis project Ga0210019, IMG submission 183969) | Groundwater microbial communities from aquifer - Crystal Geyser CG11_big_fil_rev_8/21/14_0.20 (SPAdes) (version 2) | ecosystem: Environmental > Aquatic > Deep subsurface > Groundwater ...
AACGACAATAAAATTTATTAAACGAAAGTTTTTCTTACAATACAGCATGAAGAAAAAAACATTTCCACGTTATGATAACACTGAAATATATGCTTTGGTGAAAAATTTATCAAGTGATCAGATCACAGCAGTAAAAAAACTGCACCAAACATTATCTGATAAAGAAAAGCCTCAATGGAATAGAAGAGTTTTGATGGCACGTGAATCATCAGTTACTGTAGAAAATGAACTGATTGAATCCAAATTTGATGAACTTGGAAAAATGCTCCATATAAAAAAATCACAAATGAAAAAGAAAGCACTTTTAGCATATATCGAGACTATGCTTGAATGTGTGGAACTAAGAGATGAACTGGAAGCCTGGCAGAAGCTTGGGATGGAAGCGAATAATAGATTCGAGGGAGATAGATGAAAAGGGGGGATATTTGGATAATAGAATTCCCAAAAACCAAAGGGCGCGAACAGTGTGGGAAACGCCCTGCAATAGTACTTGCGGATTCCAATCCCAAAATTGCAGTCAGCCTTCCATTGACATCAAAGACATTCGCATTGAGGATCACAAATTCCCAATAGATCCAAGCCACCAGAACGGACTCAGCCATTATTCAGTCGCTCTTTTGTTCCAGTTATCTGCGATAGACAAAAAAATATTCCTCAAGCATATTGGGGCAGTTGATCAAATTACCATGGATGAGATCAGATCCGGCCTTCGCAGGATGCTTGCGATCTGATCCTTCATTTAGACTTTTCAATGATCTCATACTGAAGTGAGAACGGGACATTTCTCGCAAAATAGGTGGGCATGATCTCACGGCCATAACTCTTTTTTATGCATCTGACTGCTTCTTCAAGTGTGTCCACCATCTCGACGGATTTCATCTCAGGCATTGGCTCCATGCCTTTCATGTTGAAGATATGCGCTATAAAATCATCTTTGACTGGTATTGTCCCATATATGATGAAGAATGGTCCTTTCTGATCTTTCACATCATACTTCACATCTGACTTTCTGTCAGCATCAAGATCAAGTCGAATCTCAAGATCGAGTGTCTTCGCAAGATATGTGCTTGCATCTGGTCTCTCTTTGACTGTGAAAAGCATCATCTTTGCGCTTTTGCGGTCTTTGCATGGGACTACTGCGTAGCCCACTTCCTTCTTTCCATCGTTTTCTTCTTATGTTCTCTGGATCACTAGATACTCTATTCCATGTTTCATCTGTTTTCACCTACGCAGGAGATATGGAATCATGGATTTAAAACATCGGAACATAGAATTAGGATTCACCGGAGATTAAATGAAATAATAAAAGAAAATAAGTGGGGCTGTTGGGACTTTCTCACTGACGTTCGAAGCAATGTCGTCTTCAGACGTCAATATTTGAACCCAAATCCGGTGGTATCTTCTTCGCGGATGCGACATACCTATAGGTTAATCATCGCAGTTATGCTCATCGCTCCACATATCTGGAGCCACCTATTCTAGCCAGGTTATACTACAGCCCCACTTGGGCTTAACTAGGTATCTGAGTGATTATATCGGGTTTATAAAGATTACTCCTTTTTTTCTGGTTGGGTCTCTAATCTGACTCATCAAGACCAAAAAAATATAATTGCTATGGGCATCTCACTCTTTACAATGAAAATATCCAAATTAGAAAAAATACTAAAGAGAGCATGGTGCAGAGAGACAAGCGCTGATCCAGACAACTGGACAGAGAAAGTGCCTGAATACGGCCAGTGCGCAGTGACAGCATGTGTCGTCCAGGATTACATGGGCGGAGAGATCGTCTGGGCGAACGCAAAACACCCAAATGGACAGGAGATATCTCATTACTTCAATGTGGTCGATGATGAAGAGGTGGATCTGACAAGGTCCCAGTTCCCAGAAGGCACATTGATACCACTTGGTGTCCCGAAGAGAAAACAGTTTCCGACTACGAGAGATTATGTCTTGTCATATGGTCCATCGCTGGATCGGTATAAGATACTCAAGCATCGTGTGGAGCTTGAGCTTGATAAGTAGAATTTTGCTTTTTTGTATTTTTCTCGATAATTAATGATTCTTGATAATGTCATGTCAGAAATGTATAAGCGAATACTACACACTTTAGTATGTAGATGAGCCATTTTTGAACACAAGGAAATCGAATATTTCCTGTGGAAGAAATGCTAAAGCATTTCTTTGCATCCTAAAAATCCGACAATCAATATCGAGCACCGATCAAACCACATCCTTTATGGTTGCAAGATAAAGTCTAAAACTTTATCTGCACATAAAATGTTAAAGCCTTTTCTTGTGTGGTTAGGTGGTTGCTGCCGGATTTTTGTGATAAAGAAAAATGACATTTCATTGGAATGAGTGGGTAACTAATACATGGATTTAAATATCATAAATCGCCTTATAAATTATATAAGTAAATTATATATATGGCCGCATATGACTGTTGGTATTAAATACCTAGGTGATGATATGGATGAAGAAAACATGAAATTCTATCTGAAAGAGGATTTGACTAAATATGTGGGGAAATGGATCGCGATTTGCAATAAGCATGTGGTCTCATCTGGAAAGAATCCTGTCAGAGTTTTCAATGAAGCACATAAAAAATATCCGGGAACAAGACCTTTACTTACTCTAGTGCCTGAAAATAGCGCTATGATTTTCTGAAAATGTCTAAATCTTTTCGTTATAAAGAGATGAATCGTCCAAAAGGCGGTGGTTCTGCAAAAACTCCGATGCTTCCGATCACTTTGATTGGAGATAATAGTTTTGATAGTTTTGGTTTGATTGATTCAGGTGCTGATTATTCTGTCATTCCAGAAGGTATTGCCCAACTGCTTGGACTCAAATATGATGGAGAAAAACATCCGACATTTGGTATCGGTGGATCGGTGCATTGCATCGATTCAAAGATGCAGATCCAGATTGAGATGGATAGGAGAAAATACACGATCATTATTCCAGTGAAAGTCATACTCGGAAAAAAAGGCGATGACATGCCGATCCTCATTGGGAGAGCCGTTTTTTTTGACAAGTTTGAGATAACTTTTATGCAAAAACAGATGAAATTCAGATTGAAGAAGGTATGATGATATACAAGAAAGATCAAGAAACGGCGTATGCAGAGATCATGCATATGTTCAGATATTATTATCAGACTGAATGGGCGCCAGAGAGCATGTTCAAAGGCAAGTCTAGATTATGGGTGCAAGCATTGAATCATCTTGTCACGCAAGGTTATGTCGAACGGAAGAAGACCTCACATGGTTACCAATACAGGTGGAAAGCCGCGCGACCGATGCATTTCTAGAATTTAATAAAAACATATAATTATTATTTATTGAAGATTTTATTATAAATTTAATTTGCCCATGATTAGATATTAAAGAGTGACATCCATGTCATGCAGACGCGCGAGTTGCGAAAGCAACTGGTGCTCTGGTAAGAAAAAGATCCACAATAAAATCATATCTGCTTCACTCTTTTTTCATATGCGTCCCAAGCCAATCTTCGATACTTATCAGCTTCAGAAGCAGGATCATCAGCCCCATAGATGCCTCTACCGACAATGATCACATCAGATCCAGCAGTGATAGCAGACTGCGGGGTGGCATAAGACTGTCCAAGCCCATCGCCAGACGAAGCCAATTTGATTCCAGGAGTCATTATCACAAATCCTGGCTCAGAGATAGAGACAAGCGAAGCCAGTTGCTTGTCGTCAGATCCATTCCCTATGAAACCTATGACAAAATCATTGTAATTCTTTGCAAGCTCGACTGTCTTTTTTGTGTATCCTTCTGTGATGAGATTCTCTTTCGCGCTCATCTGCGCAAGAAGAAGCAACCCCCGTTCTCTCCCCGATGCAGCAGAACGAAGTCCTTCGATGATACCATAGCCTGCGACAGTGTGCGCATTTGTTATGTGCGACCATTCGACGATACGATGCACGCCTGAAGTGTATTGTTGTTTCACTGTGTTCCCGATGTCTGCGAATTTTCGGTCTTCGAAGATCAGGAACTCATGCTGTTTAGAAAGTTTCTGCAAATGTTTGGCAAAGTCCATATCAAAATCCTCGACAATGTCCATATGTGTCTTAAGCACGCAGATCTTGTTAGCTACCTTCGATATTATCAAAAGGAATTTCTTTTTTTCAGTCACGTCCAATGACAGGCATAGATTTGTCTTCTTCATTTCCATAAGAGAGAAAAGTTTCTTTGCGATCGGATTATCTGTAGTCTCAGCGCGTTCAGAATATCTCATGGATGTGTGCATATATGATCACCATAAGAAAAAAGAAGAATTCACTTTTTATGCTTTTGCATATAATCTACATAATGGCTGAGCATCCAGTTCACGCTCTCTTTAGCTGAATGCTTGATATATGCATCGAACTTGATGTCATTTCTCTGTTCAAAATCAGCGGCTGCTTTCCTGATCTGTTCAGGGTCATCCAAAAGTGCCAGGTTCTCTTTGATTCTCTTCAGATACTTCCTGCCTGTCTTTTGCCCGATATATCCTTCTCCTCGGATGCAGATAGTCGCCTTGTCCCAGCTGTCATACTTCGCTTCGCATTTGGCCATCATCTTCGCGGCAGTCGCGACAATCTTCACTATGTGGAATCTTTCATCATAAGATTGTGCGCATTCTATCTGCCCGTCGCATCTTTCCAAAAGCTTTCTGATTTTTTTCCCATGCGCATAATCAGAAGTGGTTTTAGAATTACCGTATATGTTTAAGCCATTCTCTTTAGCTGTAGTGCCCTGCATGTGTATATATCCTACACCGCCATCATTGGAGGCATTTGGTTCGCTTGGATCCGCAAAACTTTCCTGTATCGCAATTGCTGCGAGTGTGTTCCTTGGCATCTTATGGAGGTCTTCGATCGTGTCAGTGATGTGCTTGTATCGCATCACTCTCTGTATCCTGCCTTCAAGACTTTTCAACTTCATGTAATCATATTTCTCTTTGAGCGGTTTGACGACAGGCGCATATCCCATGTGGTCGAATATCGCAGGCCGCACGCCTTTGATCGGCTCGACATCCGGAATAGTCTGTTTTGGCTTATCATTGACTGTTCTAATACTGGTCATGTATGGGATGATGGGGCTTCTTTCAATCTTTGGTGTAATCTCTTTTGCTGATCCAAATCCATAACTGCTTGTTATCCCGACGAGAGTCAATCCAAGTACCCCTGCAAGGACACTGGATTTGAGCCAGGATGCTGATCTATCAGTGTCTATCGCAGCATTTGCCTGATGCAATATCTCTCTGAACTTCTCTGTATGGTCTGAATCGATGATATATCTGTTGCCGGCCAGAAGAAGTGCGCCAGTCCCAATCAACGCGAGGTCGGAACTTAGACTCGGCATCTCAGTTGCAGCTTTCACAGCGCCATATACTATTGTGGTATTGAGGGCTGCAAGTGAAAGCACCTTGTCTATGCCTGGCTCTGCCTTTTTTTTACATCTGTCGAAGAACGCAGCTGCGCTCTTGGCTTGTGATTTTATTTTTTTCATCTTCTTCGTATATATTTGGGATATCATAACTATATCACCAAATGGCCAATTCTATTGATATTTAATGGGGTGAGGAGTATTTAAACCTTTCTATTTTTAACTACCTATTAGTACTAACAATATATTATTTCCTTGCCATTCTTCACATAGAACTCGCCATCCCACCAGGCTAGCTTGCCGCCGACTATTGTGCACACTGGCCAGCCTTGCAATTTCATTCCGTCGAATGGAGAGAATTTAGCTTTAGAATTAAACTCTGCTGCGACAACTGGCTTTGTCATGTTCATGTCAATCAAGGTGATATCAGCATCATGACCGGGAGAGATCCCGCCTTTGTTCCTGAGTCCGAATATCCTTGCTGGATTTGTGCACATCAGACGGACGACATCTGGCAAAGAAAGAAAACCTTCATTCACAGCATTCAACATAAGTGGTAGAGAAGTCTCTATCCCTGAGATCCCAGATGGCGCATTGAAATAATCTTTTCTCTTATCAGACAACAGATGTGGCGCATGATCGCTTCCGATGGTGTCTACAATACCATCACGTATACCCTTCCAGAGAGCTTCCTGATCACGCTCGGTCCTTATCGGCGGATTGACCTTTGTCAGGTTGTCAGAGCACATCTCTGCAGTCAAAAACAGATGGTGTGGTGTAGCTTCACAGTAGACTGGGACTTTTCCAAGTCGCGCTTTCGCGATCGATTCTATCTCTTCTTTTGTCGAGACATGCGCGATATATGCAGGCGTCTTTGTGAATCGTGACATCGCGATCACTTTCTGGCAGGCGATCTCAGCGCAGATGTTTGGGCGGACATCGTTATGCGAAGGAACTATCTTCTTGCATATCCAGTTCAGATTCGCGATGCGCGTGAACGACCTTATAAGCTCTTCATCTTCTGCATGCACAGTTACTATTCTTCCTTTACGGAAGATCCTAAGAAGGTCACGATCATTGTCGATAAGCAGATTCCCTGTGCTTGATCCCATGAAGATTTTCACAGAAGCGATATCACTGATCCGGTCAAGGGTTGTTATATTGTCTTTGCATGCGCCGAAGTGAAAGCCATAGTTGACATATGAATCCTTGGTAAATACTTTCTTTTGCTGGAGAACTTCAAAAGAGGTGCAGGCTGGGTAATTATTTGGCATATCTAATACAGTTGTGATACCGGAAGAGACTGCTGCCTTTGAACCGCTTTCCCATGTCTCAAGCGTCTCGTTTCCAGGCATCCTGAAATGCACATGCGGGTCGATGACGCCAGGGATAGCGAAGGCTCCGCGGGCATGGATTACTGTATCTGCGGGTCTAAAAGCACCGATTTTGACGATTTTACCATTGAGTGTATATATATTGGTATTGCAGACCTTTCCATCCACAATTATCCTGCAATCTTTTACTGATAGGCTAGTGCTTTTCTCCATGCTATTTAAGTGGAATCTAGGCTGATTTATATAGTTTAAGCCTTGTTTTTGCAACATTTATGGGGGCAATTTTGATGAATTCGGGGGTTACAGATGCCATAAATGCAAAATGTCAATTGTAACTACTGGAGAATAGAAAACTATATATACCTGACGCACCTACTTAATAGTAACAAACTTTGAGGAGAGAATTGATAAACAATTCTGAAAACACACAATCCCCCTCTAACCCCTCCGTGTTTCTCTCCTCAAAATTTTTCTTTTGATACACATGATCACTCGATAGAGATGAGACAATGAGCAAACAAGCATATCTGGACATCAAGAGAACAATAACATATCTAAGAGAAGATGATTTCCAGACTTTACGCGAAGAATTCAATCCATTCGTGAATTCTGATCATATCGATCCAGATCGCCTTGAATATCTTCTAAAACAGACAGATTGCATGATAAGACGTTTCGATGAAAGCAAAGAAAAAGATGAAAAGAACAAACTTGTCGCGCTGATCGGATATACCCGCAATCAAGATGTCAATATCGCAGATTTTCTGGTTGACTTGATTCTGTCTGATGACAATGTCTGCCCATTCACTGTCCAGGATTCACTTGTGATGATCGGAAAACCAGCAGTTGACTCTGTGCTGAATGCATTTCACACATATGTTGAAGATTCATTGATTGAATTAAATGTGTCAAGACAAAGCAAAGAAAGATTCGTATCCCTTGTGGAAGCCATGTCACGGCTTGAAGACACACGTGCAGTCGATCCCCTGTTGGAATATCTTGAATTGTTGCAGATGAATCATGATGTTGTCCTTGAAGCATTGAATTATCTCACAATTGGAAAAGCGGATGAACGAAATAAAGTCTGTGATTTTGTAGAACGATGCATCCTTGATGAAAATGATGAATTATATCTCTCTTTGTATGAAGAAAATCAATATACTGATTCTCCGATTGAATTGCAACGGCAGATGGTCATTGATAGATATCTTAATGCCCGACAGAAATTACATGATCTTGATGCCTCGATCGGATTCAATTTTGATATTAGCGTAAGCGCGCTTGAATGAATCTCTTTTTGTCGTTATAGGGGCTAATATGAAACCCTCTAGATTTCAGAACTATATTTCCGACGAGATTAGTCGTTTTATCGACGGTAGATATTATTAAACAAATGGCCAAGATCTAATAAATACGCTCTCCAGGCTCTGTCTTCCGAGCTGCTTTGTGGCTTCTAATTTTGTTGCTGCGCCGTAAGGCGCGTTTTGAATACTAAGCACGGAGAAGCAATTTGGGAAGCCACGAAGGGTTTTGACCTGGCCTATAAAACGGCTGAAGCGTAGTCCCTTCGGGACGGAGCGAAGCCGATAGGTAGAATATGTATTACATATCCATCGAGATAATGCGTTTTCTCGTGTTAAATTGTACAAATGAGTGGAGAGGGTTTCATATTAGCCCGTTATATGGAAATGTTTTTATATAACCAGTTTTCTTATAAATATTATCGATTTTTAGGTGATAAGTATGGGATTGAAAAAAATATCAATAATATTAGTTCTGCTATTATTCACAATGATATTTGTCGGTTGCAAGACAACTGAAGATATTGTATACAAGACCGACTATCTGAAAGAGAACGGAAACACAAAGCTTGGTTATGCCGTATATCTCCCTTCTGAGAAGATCACCAATACGGGGAATACATATTATGTCTCTCCAAAAGGAAAAGACACAAATCCAGGGACAAAAGACAAACCCTGGAAATCGCCAGGTTATGCTTCAAGGCAGTTGAAAGCTGGCGACAAATTGATCATACTCTACGGCACCTATACAATCAAGAAATCCGATGCAGACATAATGATGCCTACATCCGGAACAGAGGACAATTGGATAATAATAGAAGGTCAGCTGGATGGAACCAAACGGCCGAAGATACAGGGCATGGATAATCTTGGTGCTGCTATGGATCTATCAGACACAGAATATGTCTTGATAAAGGATCTCGAGATAAGGAGTAACAAGAAAGCTCCATTCAGAAGCGGAATAATCGCTGATTCCGCAAGCAACATCGTTTTTGATAACCTATACATACATCACATCGATGAGAATGCTTTTCTCTTTTCGGATGTCCAGAATGTTGAGATCAGGAATTCTTTGATAAAATACACTGGGAGCTACTCAATAGATATAGAAGAAGGCGCTGTCGGAAACGATAACATTGCTGTCTCAAATACCGATATATACTATGCTGGTCGCTATTTCAATGGTGGCAATGCGAATCCGTATTCTGAAGTACATGGGGCTTTAGTTGAAGCATCTGGTGATGTGAAATTTCTTGATACACGTATCACAAGAAGCACTGGCAGTGGACTTATGACTGATGTTGGTGATCTTGAAGTCAACGGATGTAAGATCACTGATAATGAAGATACAGGTCTGCAGATGAATGGCGGTGATGCGACAGTAAAGAATACTCTGATCTCTGTCGGAAAAGTCGTGACCGACCCAGGTGTGTCTGTCATCATCGATACTGATAAGACCGATTCTACTTACACATTCGAAAAAGTCACAATCAAGAACACTGCAAGCAATCAATATCTGATGTATGCACAGTATGATAATCGCAACACAAAGATAACACTTGACATGGATGAGGTGTTCTTGAAATCGACCGGGACAAACACAAAAGTGTTTATTTCACCATCAGTCGATTTCACGATCACAAGTCCGACGATCAGATTGCCAAACTCTGATGTCGCGTTGGTCATTGGAGACAATGAGTATACTGCAAAACAAGTGGCCAATGGTGATTTTTCCAGTTCTGGAGACGTTGGCTCAGATGATTCTGAAGGCACAAGCAGTGGCGATGATGGATCAAGCGATACTGGTGATAGCGGTTCTGATGATACTGGATCTGGTGACGACACTGGCACTGGTTCAGGAAGCGAAGATACAGGCAGTACAGACACAAGCGACTCTGGCGATACTGGCAGCGGTGATTCAGGAAGCACAGGCGATACTGGTTCATCCGGCAGCACCGGTGATTCAGGTACACAGCCAGTCTCTCCTCCTGTTGTTGCGAACGGCAATAAATATTATGTCTCCAAAAGCGGCTCTGATTCAAACGATGGATCGCAAAGCAAGCCTTGGGCTACACCAGGCCATGCCTCAAAACAATTGAAAGCAGGCGATACCTTGTTCATCATGCCAGGCACTTATGTCATGAGCGCATATTACGATGATATGCTGACTATCGAAGCATCAGGCAACGCGAATAATTGGATTGTCATAAAAGGCGTGAAACTGGATGGCAAACGTCCTGTTCTTGCAGGAAGGAACAACCTCTATTCCGGCATCGATATCGGAGCGAACGATTATCTGTGGATAGAAGGCCTTGAAGTCACAAGCAACAATGGCGCGAATTTCAGGGAAGGCATATCCGGTGAGGGTCTGAACGAACACATAATGATCCTCGACATGTACATCCATCACGTCGATGAGTTCGGCATCGATCTATCTGATCCGAATTATATCACTATCGAGAATTCATCGATTGGTTACACTGGTTTTGGATCGATCGGCGGTCCTGACGGCAAATTCGGCGGATGGAGAAATGTCCTTATCCGCGGTTGCGATCTATCTTACAACGGCCACTATTACCAGGGCGGACCCGGTCCGAGCCCGTATGACAGGCCTGATGGTCTTGGTCTTGAAGAATCAGCTGGACCGATATATGTATATGATACTGTTGTCGAGCACAATCGTGGCGATGGTCTGGATTCTAAATCGTCGAACACACATATCGAGAACTGCGTCGTCGCGAACAATTTCGCAGATGGTGTCAAGCTCTGGCACGGTCCAAGCAGCGTCAAGAACACACTTATCTATGGCACTGGTGATGGAAGCAACGAGAACACCGCATGGGCCGCGATGGTGCTTAGCACTGACAAAGCGCATGACAAGTTCACGATCGATCATGTCACTGTCGACTTCCAACGAAGCAATGCGTATTCAATCTACATGCAGTACGATGATCCAAATATCCCTATCGATTTGACTGTCAAGGATTCTATATTCCGGTCATCAGGCAGCAATTCAAGGATATTCTTTGCGCCAAGCATGGTCTTGGATATAAAGGACAGCGTGTTCTATTATCCTAATTCCGTCGCTGTCGAGCATGGAAATAATGAATACACTTCAGGCCAGATATCATCGTTTGGCACAGGGAACATCCATGCAGATCCACAGTTTGTGAAACCCGCGTTTGGTTCTGTAGGTGACTACAACCTAAAAGCAGGAAGTCCAGCTGCAGGAAAAGGAGCGCCAGCTTCTGTATTGGATATGCAGAAGTGATTTTATTTTTTTTAACTCTTTTTTAATATCCAAATAGTGTCTTCTGTGTAGAACCAGTCTCGAGGTCATCAAAAGAGATATCGAAAAATACAAGGATAGAATCCGCTATCGGCTTAAGCTGTTTCTGGATATAATGGTCATAATCTATGTCATTCTTGCGATTCTCTTCTGGCTCTGGACCATCTATAGTCATATAATATTTAATTATTCTGCTCTCAACTTTCTTCATCTTCATCGCGGCCTTGACATGCGGCGGTGTGGTCCTTGTGTATTCACTGATCGGTTTTCGCAGAGCCTTGACATAGATCAGAAGATCATCGAACTTTCCGTCCTTTAGTCCCGCTATGAAATCCTTGACATATTCAGCCACTTCTTGCTTGTGGAACACCTTGTCGAGCAGTTCAAGCTGGAACTTCTTCGCAAGTTTTGTCCAATCACGTCTGACAAATTCAAGTCCAGTGAATTTTATCTCTTCTTTTCCATCTTTGATGACCAAGCCTGCGTATCTCTTCTTGGCTCCGCCTTCACCATGCCTGACTTTCGGAAGTATGAAACGCACGAACACTTTCTCATATTCCAGCTCAAGGAAACTCTCGCGCTTGAATTCAGTCTTCACATATTCATCAAAGTATGCATTGATGTGTTTTTGTATGTCCACTCCGATCTTATCCGCTTCTTCAAGAGATTTCGCTTTCGCGTCGATGAAAATGGAATCTGTGTCGCCATATATGACTTTATGGCCACGTTTCTGGAGGATCTTTGATGTCTCTTTGATGATATATCTTCCAAAAGATGTGATCGCGTTCGCGACATCAAGATTATAGAATCTGCACATCGGGTTCGCGAGCACTCCGAAAAATGAGTTCATCGTGACCTTTATCGCGTAGCTTGCGACATCATCTTTCTGTTTCTTCGCGATATCACGCTGTGCCCAAAGCCTTTTGATAAGCATAGGCATTATCCCGTCTTCTGCGTCAAAATGCGCGTCATTAGGAGCGACGATAGGTCCGTCTGCACTGAATGTCAATGGATCGATGTTGAATGTGCGGATTATGCTTGGATATAAGCTCTTGAAGTCAAGGACAATCACATAGTCATAGATGCCGCTTTCTGGATCCATCACATATCCACCTTTTATCCTCTCATCAGAATCAGACGTTACCATGGACTGACAGACAATGCCTTTCTTTCGCGTCTCTCTAAGATATAATGAATCTAATGAAGCGATCGACGCATCCACGCGGTCCATCTGCATGCCTGTTATCAAAGAACGTGTTATCGTGATCGAGATGAGGTTCTTTGCTTCAAGTATCCGCATGACAAGCTCTGCATCCTTCAGATTATAATCCACAAGTTTCTGCTGATCTTCTGCATACAATCTCTGGATCTCATCGAATCGTGAATCGCTTTCGATCAATTTCCCTTCTTTTAGAAATGTCATCGCTGCGGTGTGCAGCTTATAATCCTGTAGCTTTATGAAATTGTTCTTGAGAAGTGATATGCCATCAAGCACCATCCGTCCAGCGACTGACGCACTGCTTTCTCTGAAAAAATCATCATATGAAGTTATCCTTACCTCAAAATCTATCCTTCCGATGTTGAATGGGATGTTATAGTGCCTGAATCTTTCCTGCAGCACTTTTAAGTCGAAGTCGATCACATTCCATCCCGTGATTATGTCTGGATCTATCTCCCAGATCTTCTCTTTGAAATTTATCAATAACTCTTTTTCCGATGGGAAGCAGACCGCGTCTTTTAATGAGGTATTGTCTGATATGATCATGCTTTTCTTGAATCCATCGCACCAGAAAGATATCGCGAATATATTATCTGCTTTCATGTCTGTCTCGATATCGATTGAAAGTGTCTTCAGCTTCACATCATATTGTTCGCCGCCCTTTACTTCGATGTTCTCATATATCCTGTCAACAAAAATACCTTTTTTGAATGCCCCTTCTTCAAACTCAATTATTCCTTTTATATCCTGGTCGAACATGTATCTATATGGGAAACGGATGTCGGATTCGAATGTGTGGATACCTTCAAGTTCCCGGCGGAGTTTCGGGACATCTTTAGGTGTGTTGACGACCAGTTTGATCGCGCTATCTCCATCTACAGTCCTGAAATCTCCTTTCTCATATTCAAATTTAACCTCCTGCCCCATCCCGATCACTTTCTGCAGGTCTTTTTTTCGTATGTAAAAATATGGCTTGTATTCATTTATGATCAGAAATGACTCGCCATTCTCCAGCCTGCCAAATAGGTGGACAAATGTCTTGTCTCCTTCTATCTTATACGTGGGATGCACGATGAAGCCTTTCATAGTGGTAAAAGAATAAGAATTGACGTATATAAAGCTTTAGCCTCATCTTCTGTGCTGATACGCATCATTCTATACTGTATTCATCGATGATCCTTTTCGCAGTTCGCACAGCCTCGACAGGATATTTCGAGTTAGAGCATTCCCCTGAAAGCATCACGCCATCTGTCCCATCAAGAACAGCATTCGCGAGATCAGCGACTTCGGAACGTGCTGGCTTTTTGTTCTTTTTCATAGAATCAAGAAGGCCTGTCGCAGTGATGGCTGTGACATCATATTTTTTGCACATCCTGATTATCGCCTTCTGTATCATCGGCACTTTCTCATAAGGAACTTCCACATGCATGTCGCCGCGCGCGATCATGACTGAAAGTTCAATCTCATTCTCTTTTGCAGTTTTTATTATTTCTTCTAGATTTCCAATGCCTAATCGATCTTCAATCTTCACACATATCCCTGGTGAATAATATTGGTTTTTTTCTTTGATAACTGAATGAAGATGTATCAAGTCACTTGGATCTCTAACAAATGATAATGCGATATATTCTGCGTTTATATCAATAGCAAAATCCAACACTTCAAGGTCTTTGCTTGTTAGTTTTGGCACATCAAGATGTTTCCCAGGCACATTCACACCCATGTGGCTTTTGAACACTCCTTCGCCTGCATCTTTTATCTCAAGCAGGATCTCTGAATCGCATCTGTCTTTGATCACTGTCTCGATAGTGCCGTTTTCAAAAAGGATTGCGTCACCGTTTGATATATCATCATAGAAATCCTGAGAGAAGTGGACTGGTTCGTTATAGAATCCTGCCTTGAACTCATCACCATTTTTTATCGTGTATAATCCATCACACATCACTCGTATCTGCGGCCCTTTCAGGTCGAGCATCACCGGGATGTCAGATATGGATCTGAGTATGTCGATCCGTCTCTTATAATCATCGATGCTTGCATAGGCAGTATTTATCCTTGCGCATGTCATCCCGCAAGCATACATTTCTTCCAATACATCTTTTGGGTCTGTCGTGGTCCCAAGTGTGCAGATCAAGCCAAGTTTTCTATCTTGCATTTTTTCCCTCGATGTATCTCTCTTTTATCTTTCCAAGCTGACAATTGATCTCTTTTGGACTTGGTCTTTTTTTATGGTCTTTCTCAAGCATCTCACCAAGCAGTGTGTCAAGATCAGCATTCTCTTTCAATACGTCATGTTCTCTATCTCTTCCGTTATAGACATTAGCAAGAGAATACTTGATGATTTCGCTTTCTCTATATGCATCACCCGTCCTGAAATTATGCACCGCGAATGGATGCGTGCCAGTCAGCAATTCATGGAACAGTATCCCAAGTTGGAACACATCTGATTTAGCATATGACCTAAAATGCAGCGCCATCTCCGGCGGGACATACTTTGGTGTCGATAGCAAGGAAGTCACATATGTGCCATCATCCAAGTCACCATCAATAGACTGAGCCATCACAAAGTCGACAAGTTTGACATTGTGCCCATCGTATATCACATTCTTGTCCTTTGTGTCCATGTAGAATACATTCTTCGAATGCATATAATCTATGATGTCTGATAGCTCACCAATTATACGCATGGATTCTTCTGCTGGCAATAGATTATCTGGTTTGATATATTCAGCCAATGTCTTGCCTTCAAGAAAATCGAGTTTGAGGAACTCGATTCCATCTGCTTCAAAACTACCGAGCAATCTCACTATGCCAGGATGGTCAAGCTCTTCAAGAAATCTCTTCTCATCTGAATAACCATCTGTTTTTGAGAAGTTGAGATATAACCTAAGATTCTCTTTGATCGCGATCCGTCTTTTGTCTGCATCCTTTCCGATAAAGAGATGGCTTGCAATTGGATATAATGGATCTCTATCTCCTTTCTGTACCTTCTTTCGGTAACGCATTCCATTATCCTGCATATATCTCTCAATCGCATCATCAATTTTTTCGCGATCACCAAGCGCATCGATCTTTTTTCTATACTTCTCGACTGCTTTCTTATCATCACTCGCTTTTGCCAAAAGCAACATCTTTGTGAGATTTCTGTTTCCGCCTTTTTCCAATCTCTCAATCGCATCATGGAAAATCTTTTTTTGTCCTGGTAGTTTCTCGATCTCTTCAAGTACTGTGCCATCCAGATAGAAGCCTTCGTTATCTTTTCCGATGAGACTTCGCAGCAGTGATTCCTCTTTGATATAACTTAAGAATTCATCATCCGACATCCAGGTAGGATCATATTCTTTGATCTTCTTCATCACACCCACTCTGCCATAGATCTTTGATAATTCAAGCATATCATGGAGTCTTGATCCATTCCCTGTCTCGATGAAACGGTCTGTCGCGGATTCAAACTTGAGCAACATTGCTTCAGCATTTCCAAGGATGTCTATAAGCTTCTTGATATCCTGTTCACTCATGTCTTTTTTGATGTAGCTGGCAAAAGTAGTAAGTCCTTTCTTCAGATTCTCTGTGGATCCAGTATCATCAAGAAGTATAGAGCAGAAAGACATAAGCTCATAGTGCTTTTTCTCAGATATGAGCCTGTCAAGCTCATCCTGCTCTCCTGCAGTCAGTATTCTAGGCATTTTCCCAATATATTTGGTGACTTTAAAGAATATAGAACTTGTACCTATATGGCACGGTTTGTATATACTTCTGAGCCCTTTTTTTCGGTACTAGCGGGTAAAAACATTTAAATACTATCTCGCGTTGCTATATCTGATGACTAAACCATACAGGTTGAAGACTGAACACGGCAAATATGTGTACCTTCTTTCATTAGATGGATCAAATACTGATTTATTTTATGGTATGCTTGATGCAGGTGAGATGCCTAATATACAGAAATACTTCTTTGATAATATGATTGTTGGCACAAAGACCGGTCTATGCGGGCTTCCTTCTGTGACCACGTATTCTCATGACATGTACACAACAGGAAGGATTTCTAGGCATCCTGGTCTGAGATGGCTGAATCGAAAAGCTCAGGAAGGCACGGATCGCATAGTGGACTATGGTAAGAATTTTGGGGTCGATCGGCTCGAAGAAGATGCCTGCCTTGAAGGGAACACACTGTTCGAGATAATCGGAGATGGTGTCGCCATGCTTGAATTCACAAACCGAGGCGCAAAGCACAAGTATCGGAAAAGATTCTGGATTGGCGCAATGTGGAGTGCCTTGTTTAGCATGTTCAAACATTGGAGGATGAACAGAAATGTCCTTTCTATGTACCCGACAGATAAGATAACAAATTACAGCCTGGCTGTCGATGAGATGACCACACGAAAAATCATCAAGACATATAAGAAAGGATGTCCTCGTCTTTTGATCGACTGGAAATGGGGCATGGATGAGGTAGCCCATTCTCACGGTGTCTCGGATGGAGTGTTAGAATATACCTATAGCAGGATCGATGCTCAGGTCGGAAGGACAATGGAAGCAATAAAAAATACTGGCAATTTTGATGATTTCCTGTTTGTCATGCTAGCCGATCATAACAATCTCCCGGTCAATGAGAATATGTGTCTTGATGATATGCTGAATGGATATGGATTCGACACAAAAGAGAAGATACACGATATGAAATATGATGTGAGAGCAACGTATTTTGGAGATGCTACTGGTTATGTCTATTATCTCAAGAGAAAAGGGGACCCTGATAAGAGAGTCACGATCGTAGATGAAGATCTTTTGAAGCTGGTCGATAATCTGTGCGCAGAACCCTCGACTTCCATAGTCCTTGCCAGAGGAAATGACCGAAATGACTATGGTGATCGTGATCACGAATTGATATTGGCGAGCAGGAACGGCAAAGCAAGAGTCCAGACGAAGATGGAAGAAGGTGTCAAGAAATACAGGCTGCATCCAGAGTCTGACAATGTCCTTCGATACAAGGACGATATATTCAATGCAATCATAAGATGGCACACTTCAGAGGACAATCTTCGTTTGACATCAAATGAAGCCATCCCATGGGTGCTTCCTTCTGTCGAGAAAGTATTCTCAGACAAGAGGTCGCCAGATGTCATGACAATCGCTGCTGATGGATATGATTATAGTGGGGGAAATGCGACTGGTGATAACATCCTCCAGAAATTGATCGGCCATACCTGTCTGAAGACTGCTGATGGGCTCGCTTCCAAGGCAGGAAGGACTGTCCCTATCGTCTTTTCAGGTGATCCAACAAGATTCAGGCAATCTGGTGGATTATATGTCCCGACAGGCACATTAGTCGATGTGCCACCGACCATAATCGATCTTTTGGCCCCTGATGAGCTTGAAAGATACAGATTCGATGGCATATCCTTGCTTAAAAGGGATTATTCGATGTATGTCGAAGATGAGGAGATTAAATAAATATAGTCACAAATTATTTATAAAGGAACCATCACAAGAATTGGAATCAAGAATAAAATGGAGAAGTTCAGAGATAATCTAAAAGCAGCAGTACGGAGCGTCTCTGTCGCTGATCACATGCTGACGCAGACATATCCTCTGATAAAGGATGAGAAACTGTTGATTGGAGTCACTGATAAGATTCGGGAATCCTGCATGAAAGCGTTTCAGGCGGCTCTTGATTATGAACATATTTATAACCAAGTGCCTCCATATCATGAAAGCTATGGTCCGATTATCGAAGCATTCGCAAAATACTGCAAAAAATATAAAGTAGATAAGGATTCCCTAGACTCCGCAAGAAATGTCGGTCTTATAATAGATGAGCATAAACGATGCCCGGTCGAATTCACAAGGAAAGGCCAGTTTGTCATATGCTCTGATGATTACGATCTCAAGAAAGTCTCCGTACGTGACCTTTCGAGATTTATCAGCACAACAAAAGAGATAATAACAAAGATACAGGATAGGATTGATGCAAGTGAGAGACTCTTTCGCCGAGGAACTAAGCAACATACAGAATGCTGAAGAAGAATTGAAAAGGATAGATCATCTGATCTATGTTAGTCTTAAATACACAAGGACAGTAGATGTGTTCAAGAATATCCTTCAAAGATTCATCACAACAGGTGATTTTCTGAAGGAGGCTTTGCTTGAATTCCTTAAAGATAAGAATGATATAGGAGAAGTTCCGGAAAATCAGGCGCTTAGGGCCGATATCATTAGAAGGGAATTTAGGGATACTGAGTGTGTCATTGAACTTCTGAATTTCCATCAGATGCTCAGACGGATAAATCGGGCTGATTTCACACGAAAAAACGAATACAGGCGTCATGTGACGATGACTGTCATCGATGGCCCTGATGTAGTAGAGATCAAGATCGAGACACTTACGGAGTATTATAAACGCATGAAGAGCAATTTCATGGCTATAAAAGAACTAATCGGCATTTCAGTCCAATAAGAATCCGAAAGGTTTAAATATAGACTCCGATTTTTCCAAGCAAGAAAGCTTTTTAAATTATAATTATAAGGTGACTTCAATGGTTAAGAGAATTGGCGGAAACCGCAGAAAGACAAGGAAAAAGTTCAAGAAGGACATCCAGGATAAAGGCAAGATCAGCATCACAAGATATCTTCAGGAATTTGAGACTGGGGATCCAGTGGTGCTCAAAGCTGACCCATCAGTCCATGAGGGCCTCTATTTCCCAAGATTCCACGGGAAAGCAGGTATTGTGGATGGCAAACAGGGTAAATGCTATCAGGTCGTTGTCAAAGATCATAAGAAGGCAAAGACAATAATCGTGCATCCAGTCCATCTATTGAGGGGGTGAATGAAGAATGAGCAATATCAATATCATCGGCGAGAAACACATGACCATGGTCGAGCTCAAAGACGAGCTTGAAAGGATAAAGAAACGTGACGAAGAATTGAACTTCCGAGCGCAGAGGACTCAAGAGTATCTTGAAGCAGTGTCTCCTTTGAAGAAAAAACAGGCTGATGAACTCATAAAGAAACTTGAGACATTGGACATCCAGCGACTCAAGCCAGAACACATATCTAAGATAATCGATCTTGGTCCAAGGACCCTTGAGGAACTTAAGACCATCATGGCGGCATATGTCGTGACTCTCACAAACGATAATCTGAAGAAGATTGTTGATGCTGTGAATGAAATCCTTGATTAATTTTTTATTCTTGTACCTCTTTCTGATATAGATGGCAGAAGAAATGATATTTGTCGACTTAGCAGCATATTTCCCTTCAAGGGAATTGCTTGTCATATCCGACCTGCATATAGGCTATGAAGAAGCCCTCAACCGACAGGGGATTCTTGTGCCAAGGACGAATATCAAAGAATCTATAGAAAGGCTCATCGGCATCATCAGGGTGACAAAGCCTTTGGTCATCGTCATCGCAGGCGACCTAAAGCATGAGTTCGGCACTATCTCTGAGCAGGAATGGAAAGACACCCTCAGGATGATCGATTTTCTTCGGTCTGACGATCGGAGACTCGTGCTTGTCAAGGGGAATCATGACACAATCCTCGGCCCGATCGCGAAGAGACGAGATATCGTTGTAGTCGATAGCTACATCGACGGCCGCCTCATGATCGTGCATGGACATAAGCTGATCAAGCCACCAAAAGATGTGAAGATGGTCGTGATCGGCCATGAACATCCTGCTCTGTCGCTGCATTCGACTTCGCGTAACGAATCATACAAATGTTTTCTTCGAGGGAAGTGGCATGGCAACGAGCTTGTTGTCCTTCCATCGTTCAATCTATCTGTCGAAGGGAGCGACATACTTTCCGAGAGGAAACTTAGCCCATATCTTGATGACATCGATGATTTTTCAGTCTTTGTGCCTGATGCGAAAGAGAAGAAAGTGCTGTATTTTGGGATGGTCAAGAATCTGATCTGATGTCGCTCGAAGTAATATTTTTATAGGTCGCGATCGATAAATGGACCATGACTTCAAAAAAGACGCCATTATATGATAAGCACGTGGAACTTGGGGGGCGTATGGTCGAGTTTGGCGGATGGATGATGCCTGTGCAGTATTCTTCGATATCTGAAGAGCACATGCATGTCAGGGAACATGTCGGATTATTCGATGTCTCACATATGGGTGAGGTCGATGTCGCTGGAAAAGATTCTCTCAAGTTCCTTCAATGGCTTCTGCCAAGAGATCTTTCCGAACTTAAGGTCGGCCAGGCTGAGTACACACCGATGTGCTATGAGAATGGTACGATTGTCGATGATCTTCTTGTCTACAAACTTGCAGAGAATCGATTTATGCTTGTCGTCAATGCGTCGAACATCGATAAAGATTTTGGATGGATCAAGAAGAACGCGGCTGATTTTGATGTCGTGATAAAAAATGATTCTGATAATACTGCGCAGCTTGCCGTGCAGGGACCAAAAGCGATCGAACGATTACAATCTATTTGCGATATCAATCTTGATGATATCAAACATTTCAATTTTCAGTATGGAAAAATAGCTGGTGTCGACTGTCTGATCTCAAGGACTGGTTACACTGGCGAGGACGGAGTCGAGATCTATTTCAGGAAAGACGACGCCATCAGGTTATGGAAATCGATAATCTGTCTTGATTCAGTGAGGCCGATCGGACTTGGCGCGCGCGACACGTTGCGGCTCGAATGCTGCATGATGCTATATGGAAATGACATCGATGACACGACAACACCGATCGAAGCGCGGCTGAGATGGACTGTGTGTTTTGATAAGGATTTCATCGGAAAAAATGCCCTTGTATCACAGCGTGACAACGGTGTGCAGAAAAGGCTGTGCGCTTTTGAGCTTGTCGGCAAGGGCATTCCCAGGCACGGCCAGGAGATATGTGATAAAGGAGGGAAGACGATTGGTCATGTGACTAGTGGTACATTCTCTCCATTCTTCAAGAAAGGCATCGGCATGGGCTATGTTCCAGTAGAAATATCAAAAGACGGGAACATAATCTCCATCCGGATACGTGACTCGCTCGTCGAAGCGAAGACTGTGAAGATGCCATTCTACAAAAGAGGATGATCGATTTTTTAATCGAGATGGCTCGACAAGGAAGCGCGCTCTGCACCTGGCAGTGCGCCCTGCTTAGAATAATAGAAATAAAACAGAAAATCAAATAATTCTCTTTACAACAATGCATGGCATATCGCGGAAGCGCACTTGCAGTCTGTCTTCTTTATGAGCGGTATCACCGCTTGAAGGAGCTTCTTCACGTTCTCTGCATTAGCCTTCATGGTCTGGACCACCATGTCGCTTGTGACCTCTTCTTCTTTCCAGCAGTCATAATCTGTGACCATGCCGACAGATGCATAGCAGATCCCCGCCTCACGCGCGAGTACTGCTTCAGGCACAAGTGTCATGCTGATTATATCTGCGTTCCAACTCCGGTAGAGGTTCGATTCTGCCCGTGATGAGAACCGCGGACCTTCGATCACGACAACAGTCCCTTTCTCATGGTGCCTGAGACCAAGTTTCTTCGCAGTATCATTGAGAAGCCCACGCAGCGCGGCGCACATGGGTTCAGCCATGCCTATATGGCATACTTGATTCCCTTCATAGAAACTCTGGTCGCGTTTCGTCGTCCTGTCGATGAACTGGTCAGTCATCACAAGATCGCCAGGCTTATATTCTTCTTTCAATGAACCAACAGCGGAAGGCGCGATTATGTGTGTGACACCGAGCTCTTTCATGGCCCAGACATTCGCGCGGTAATTGACATTTGATGGATTCATGATGTGGCCGTTCCCATGCCGCGGGATCACGACGATATCGACACCTTTGAACTTTCCGGTCATGAC
>Ga0210019_1001749_pt1 | contig 22362 bp, 18 predicted proteins | sample CryGeyCG2114_020_2_FD_183969 | JGI IMG/M metagenome (GOLD analysis project Ga0210019, IMG submission 183969) | Groundwater microbial communities from aquifer - Crystal Geyser CG11_big_fil_rev_8/21/14_0.20 (SPAdes) (version 2) | ecosystem: Environmental > Aquatic > Deep subsurface > Groundwater ...
GGGTAAAAAAACCGGTTTCCATCGTATCAGTTTAACACAGATCGGGAGGCAAGCCGGTAGCCAAGGACAAGTTCCCGCATCCCCCCATTATTGCGCGCGGGACGGGCTGAAAAATGATAGCACCGTGTCCCCCAGCCGCCTCTCCCGCCCTTTCAATAACGGCCCGTAAACCTCATCGAGGTTCTTTTTGCGGAAATGCTCCACGGCGACCCTTCCCTCATCGCTCAAAATATTTGCCGCACCGATGGCGGAAAGGCACCGGCCATACAAATCGTCGGCAAAGGGAGGATCGACATAAATGAAATCGAACCGTTCCCCATTCTCCGTCAAACGGGTCAATGCCCTCAGCGCATCGGTTTTCATAAGCGTCCAACGCGGTTCCGGATCCACCGGGTCCCTTTCTTCCTTCCCGAACCGGCATCGCGCGAGGTTGGCAAGGATAATTTTTTGGGCGCGCGAATCGGGTTCAACGAACACCACCCGGGAGGCTCCCCGGCTGAGCGCTTCGATGCCCATGTTGCCCGTGCCCGCGAACAGATCCAGGAAGGCCAGGCCGTCCAGATTTTGACCGATCAAATTGAAATAGGATTCCTTGACCCGGTCGAGCGTGGGGCGCACACCGGACGGGCCCGGACCCACAAGCGAAGTCCCTTTCGCCGACCCCGAAATGACGCGCATGCAACCTCTCTCCACAACCCGTGCGGCCCCGTTTGGGCGGGGTGAAAATGGAAAAAAACAGGAATTCAATACGTTAGAATTTAACTTGACACCGTTGGATTATCAAATAAAATAGCTCGACACACAAGCGCTCGGGCATCGTCTAACGGCAGGACGTCAGGTTCTGGCCCTGAAAATCGAGGTTCGAATCCTTGTGCCCGAGCCAATCCCGCTGGCCACCCGTTAATAAACGATGAACCCATACCGCAATCCCTTTATCGTAGGGTTATGGTGCCCTATTTACCTTACTGTGGCAACCTGGGCCATCGTCAACGATTTTCTGATGGCGGCGATGTTCATCATGGGGACTCTCGGCATCATCGGCGCTTACGTTTCGGACTTCCCCCTGCTTCCCAGCCTTTACATGAACGAAGTGGCCCACAAGACGGCCCTCTCGGCTCTTTTGGGGATCGTCCTGGGATTGATGCTGTTTTTGACCTTCACGGTTGTTTCGACGGGAGATGACGCGGAATCCTCCCACATCTCCACAGGGGGAAAATTTTTACTGACCTGGGCGGTGATGACCCTGCCCTCGTATCCGCTGATGGTGTACTTCATCTCCAAGGTCAACAAACGCGACCTGGAAGCGGAAGAGGGAATCCGCAAAGCCAAAAAGAATAAGACCGGCGGAGGCCCGCCGATCATGGACCGGGATGGATTTTAAAAACTTCGGCTCGGGATGTTCTTAAATCATTCCGGAAAATCCTGAACGAATTGATCATTTACAGAAACTGGCCCCATCGTCTAGAGGCCCAGGACGCCGCCCTCTCACGGCGGAAACAGGGGTTCGATTCCCCTTGGGGCTACCAACCTTCGGGCTGGAGCGAATGTTGGTTTGCCGAACAACGAGTCCCGATGGGGACTTGATCCTCCCCCCCCTGCCCGGTTCCCGCTCCCGCCATAAACAGGTATTGAAAAATCTCCCTTGGTCATCCTGAGTCCTTCGGCAAACTCAGGATAAACTCCGCAAAGGATTGGGCCTGTTTTGAAAATCAAGCTGGACCAGGGGTTGGAACAAGATTCTTCGCCGCCTTGCGGCTCAGAATGACACCTCAATGAATATTTCAGCAACCCGCTTAAGGTCCAGGTTACCGCTGACGATTCCCCTCCCCCCCAAAGCGGTACTTTTCCTGATTGAATTTTTCCTGCTCGCTAATTCAGACCTGTATTTGAGGCCACCCGAAAGTGCCCTTTCACCACGCAACAAAAAACCAGGTGGAGGTTTTGTCCTCTAACCCGGTCCGGTTTGAATCTGGAGGGATTCGTTTTTCGGCTTTGCCCCGATGTTAACCCATCGGGTCATGTCGCAATCATCAATTTAACCTTTCTACCAACTTCCCCGAGCCCCGGTTTATGTTTTAGCGGGGATTAAATCAAGACAAAGGGTCCCGAGGGGATTGCCGAAGCTTACGGCCGATGTTCAACTGCCGGTTAGAGGTTAGTGTTTTTCCAAATCCCTGATCCGTTGTTTTAATTCTTTATTTTCTTTTTGCAGATTCCTGAGGGAGAGTTGGGTTTTCACTCTCATCTGCACGTCGAGCGCGTCAAAAGGCTTGGTGATGTAATCCACGGCCCCGACCCGGTAACCCAGATTTTTTTGAAGCTTCTCGTCCATTCCGCTGATAAAAATTATAGGGATATCCCGGGTCTTCGGATTTTCTTTGATGACCTGGCACACATTGTATCCGTCAATCCCCGGCATCAGCACGTCCAGTAAAATCAAATCGGGGAGAAACTCGAAGACAACGACCAGGGCATCCTCGCCGCTGGTGGCGAAAGCCAACCGGTACCCTTCGTCCTTGAAGGTATCTTTCAAAATGGCAAGGTTGGTCTGCGAATCGTCCACACATAATATTTTTACTTCGCCTGTTTCGGAAAGAGATTCATTCATTTGCGATACTTTCTAAAGTTTGTAAGATTTCTTTTTTGTTGAATTGTTGTGACAATCCCCCTAAATATTCTGCCAAATCGTGTCCATAAGTTTCAATGGACTCCAGTTCGGGAAGCTGTTTTTCAAACTCGCTGAACATTCCCATTTTGACGTTTTTGACAAGGGATTTCAACAAGGGGTCTGGAATCCTGATTTTAGAAAAATCCAACTCCCGTTTGCCGGTATTGGAGGCTTCGAATCCATGAGCCCGCAACCCGTTCAAAACCAGGTTCAGTTTCCCCTCGAAAACGGGCAGAACTTTTTCATAGTCTGCATTTGCTTTATCTCTTATCGCCTTTTCCAAATTCCCCGCGGACGCACTCAGCTCCTGAGCGCCCAGATTTGCCCCCACCCCTTTGACCGTATGAGCCAGGACTTCCGCCTGTTTTTCTTCGCCGGCACTCAAAAGGGATTTTATTTTCTGCGCGGAACCTGAAAAATCATCCAGAAGCTTGCCCAATAATCTCCGGTAAAGTTGTTTGTTTCCTCCAATAATATTCAATCCGTTTGCAACGTCGATTCCGGGCAGGTCGGGAATGGAATCGTCTGGAGACGGGCTTGCCCCGGCGGATGCCAGAGCGGTTGCAGGGGAAGGCGGCCGTTTTCCGGGTTTGATCCACCGGTTGAGCGCGGAAAAGAGTTGTTTGGAATCGATGGGTTTGGAAACGTGATCATTCATCCCGACATCCAGGCATTTTTCCCGGTCGCCGGACATGGCATTGGCCGTCATGGCAATGATGGGGAGGGATTTATATTTCGGATTTCCTCGAATACTTCGGGTCGCTTCGAATCCGTCCATCACGGGCATTTGCAGGTCCATCAGCACGCAGTCGAAATCTCCGTTTGCAAGGAGGTTCAACCCTTCCTGACCATTATTTGCGATGGTAACCGCCAACCCGGCCTGTTCTAAAACTTCCAGGGCCACTTCCTGGTTAATTTCGTTGTCTTCGACCAGTAACACTTTGGCCCCAAGGATCTCTTGCATGATCCCGGGTTGACTTCCAGCCTCCGGGGCGGTCTTCAATTTCTTGCCAGATCCTTTGCCGAAAACTCCCATTATAGTGTTCATCAAGCTTGAAGGCGTGACGGGTTTAACCAGGAACCCATCCAATCCAGCCTGTTGAGCCTGGGTCATGACTTCTTCGCTCCCATACGCGGTCAACATGATAATGATAGGCGCGGGTTGGAGCTTGGAATTTTTTTTGATCCGCTTCGATGCCTCGATGCCATCAATTCCCGGCATTTTCCAATCCATGATTATCAATTCAAACGGAGTTTCCTGGGGTTCGTCCAACATGGCCAGAGCCTCTTCGCCAGATACCGCCCGGGACACTTTGAATGAAAGGGATTCCAGGGAGGCTTGAAGAATATCCAGCGTCGCCTGGTTGTCATCGACCAAAAGAATATGCATCCCCTTGAGGTCTTGAGAGGCTTCCGCGGATTTTTTGGCTTTTTGAATGGGGCAACTGAAACGGGCGGTAAAAATAAAGCGGCTCCCTTGACCCACCTCGCTTTCGACCCAAATTTCACCGTGCATTTTTTCGACCAGTTTTTTCGAGATTGCCAACCCCAACCCCGTTCCACCATACTTTCGGGTGGTGGTGGTATCGGCTTGACTGAAAGATTTAAATAATCGATCCATCTGCTCCTGGGTCAAACCGATTCCGGAATCCCGCACCTCAAATCTAAGCGTTACCGACTCCTGGCTTTCTTCGATATTTTCGATGGAAACGATTACCTCTCCCTTTTCCGTGAATTTGACGGCGTTATTGACAAGATTTGTGAGAACCTGCCCCAACCGCAAGGGATCGCCCATCAAATAGGTTGGCACCGCTTTATCGACTGAAAAGACTATTTCCAGTCCCTTCTCATGGGCTTTTTGGGTGACGAGGGTCGAAAGCCGTTCCAATACTTCGGCGATGCTGAATTTCACGAATTCCATATCCATTTTCCCGGCTTCAATCTTCGAGAAATCAAGAATGTCGTTGATGATGCCCAGGAGGGATTTGGAAGAAATTAAAATTTTGGACAGGTAATTCTGCTGTTTGGGATTCAAGTCGGTTTTCAGAGCCAGTTGGCTCATGCCGATGATCGCGTTCATTGGGGTCCGGATCTCGTGACTCATATTTGCCAGGAAATCGGATTTTGCCGTATCGGCCGCCTCGGCTTTTTGCTTGGCGACTTTCATTTCATTTTCGGCTTGTTTCCGAATCGCAATGTCCAAACAAGCCCGTATGGAGAGGGGAATGGTTTCTATGGCTTGTTCGAGCCAATGGATCTGGTTGGAGGTAAATTCTTCGAAGGACCCCAGTTCCAGAACCCCGACAACGGCGTCGTGGTAAAGCAGGGGGTAAAGCAAAATAAATCGAGGCGCTGTTTCGCCGAAACCAAAACCGACGCGAACATCGTCCGGAATGTTATTGACCCGAATAATTTTCTTCTGCAATGCGGCCTTTCCCACCAACCCCGATCCCAGTTCAAATGTTTCCTTAATACTGCCGCTTTTTGGATAACCGTGGCTTGCCACGCGTTGCAATAAATTGTCCGAATTTAAAATGAACACCGCGCCCAGCGGAAGATTCAGGTAATCCATCAGTGACATCAGAATATTCCCGCCCAACTCCGCAATCTCCTGTTCCCCGTGCATGCTCGCGCTCAGTTTATGCAGACCTGCCTTTTGCTCATCGGTTTCTCTTTTTTCCTCGGCATGTTTTCGCATGGCAACCAGGGATTTTTCAAAATCCCCACTCAATCCGAAATCCCGGGTATCCGTCCGACCTTCAAGCAAGCCGCGGCTGTGAGCGATGAACACCCGCAATCCATCCAGGAGCCTGTTGCAAGATCGGCCCAACATCCCGACTTCATCATCCGATGACACAGGAAGTTTTTCCTGATTGAGCACCCCATCGCTCATTTGCATCAACGTATTGGAAACTCTTCGGACGGGATTGATCACGACGGTTGCGAGATAATACGCAATAAAAATAAGCAGGAGGAGGGTAACCGCCGCACACACGATGACGGACATCCGGACACTTTTTTGGTTATCTCTTACTATTCCGGAAAAAATATTTACCAGATCATTGCTGTACCGCCGCATGACGTTTGAGGTGACGATGATATCTTCCTGGGCAAGCCGGTAGGGCAACGAATTGACTTCAGACGTCAATAAAATCTGGACGCCATTTTTGAAGTTGGCCAGTTCATTCTCGATTTTACTTATGGTGGCCTGGGCGATGGGCAAGTCGATCGCGTTCATGTTTGAGAATTCATCCGCCTCCATATCGGCGGGATAACTTCCGCCCGACTTGGCCGCCGCCAGAGTCTTGGAAAATATTTCCTCGGCCCTTTCGTACTCCTTCAAACTGGGGTTGATTTCCACTTCCCCTAAAGCCACATTTTCGGAAAACAACAATTTATAACGACGAATTCCCAGCATATCGCCGATTTGAAATGGCTTTTTCTTGATTTGCGTATGGCAGGAAGCACAGGCCTGGACCGTAGCTAAGTCGGCCGAGTAAAAATTGAGATAAAGTTTGTCATCCTCCTTGTAAACCTTGGTGAATAATTTCTCGGGATTAGCCTTTAAAAAATCATTGGCTTCCCGATCCGCGGGGGTTTGGAGTTCCTGGTTTGGATTTACCGGAGCCTCGGAAAAGATATCGATTTTAAAAGGTCTTCCCGTTCCAAAACTTGTATTTACCAGCCGCGTGAAGGTGGCCGGGTAAGGAATGGCTGGATGGGTTTCCTCTTCCGGATGCATGGAAATTTTGATATTGGATTTTTTAGCGACCTCGATAACCGACTGGGTATACAACATCCGCATTTGCGTCACATAATCATCCAGCGATAGAACATTTTGCTCCATGCTCTTAATTCTTCCTTTTGCCATGGCGTACCCGAACACAGACTTTCCCATCGCCTGACTCAGCATGCGTTGGCGGCCCAAAGCGTTGGTTATCTGGGCATCCTCTTCGGAATTTTTCTGGAACCAAAAGGTTAAAAACGCGGAAATCAAAACGACAAGAAACAGGAGGGAAAAACTGCAATAAACTTTTAGTTTGAGGGAGAGATTTCGCATCTTTAAACAAGCCCTGCATACCGGAACAGGCCACCCCTTTCGGAATTTCAATCCGGGCCCAACGGTTCCCTGTATCCAGCTTCAGGCTTTGTTATGGTTATCGATTATTAAAAACTCCTTGAAATTACGGGCAAGTAAAAAGAAGAAAGTTTCGGCTTTAAATTTAAAAGCGTTTTCCGCAAATGCGTTCGAGAACCTGCGCCACTTAAATGTAGGGTCACGCCTTAATTTTTTAATCGCAGGATGCGGGAGTATTTTACCGCAATCCCGATTTAACACCAAATGTGAAAGTTGCCTCCCCGGTTTATGTTCGGCGGGATTCAGGCCATTTGTTTGGTTTCAGAAATTTTCGACTTGAGGCTCTTTACGGAGCACGTCTTGCGGAGCCCGGACGGGTGGTTGGGGTCGGAAACGGCGGAATCGGTTTAAACGATCAATTCCTTTCCGGTTCAGCGGTCGATGTTGGTTTCGAAACCACGCCCTTCTTCCTCTAAACCGAGGGCTTGACCGATGACTTTGCCAAGATGGTCGATATCTATGGGCTTCACCAAATGTGTGTAGGCACCCAGATCGACGCATTCGCGCGCTATTTTGAAAGACGATTCCCCCGTCGTCATAATCACCCGGGCATCGGGTTTTTTAAGCATAATCTGCTTCAGGCATTCGATCCCATTCACACCGGGAATATTGATATCCAATAAAACCAGGTCGGGTTCGAATCCGGCAAATAATTGCACCGCTCGTTTCCCGTCAATTGCCAATTTAACCGTACAGCCGACGCTTTCCAAATAGTCCATCATTACTTCCTGGGAGAAAGGATCATCCTCAACGACCAGGATTTTCTTATTGGCCAATATGCTCATCTATGATCTTCGGCCTCCACACATATGGTTTTAATTTTCAGGCCTGTATTTTTTCAATTTCCTGGAACACCGCTTCCTTTCCGCAGGCCCAATAACTTTCTTTTTAAAATCTTAAAAAATATAACTCAATAGCAACCGATGTGGAAATAAAAGTGAACATGCTCATCGCGGTACCCACCCGGTGTCCCGGGAGGCCCCCCTATCGGCGAAAACAGGATGTAAATTTCCACTTTGGGCGAATTTATCTTTCAACCCTTTTCTCCCATTTCTCCTGCCAGCTCTACCCAGGACCGTTTCCTTCGTGCTGACCGGTTCCTGGTGGTCTTTGGTTTCCCCTTTTGATTGAGTTTGTACGCTACGACACTTACCCTTTACCCAAGCTGGGGCCAATGACCCCTTGCTTTTAAAAATGGTCGCCTGTCAGGTAATGACCCCCACTAATCACTATGAATCCTCGTTTGGGGTTTGAGAAATCTTTGCAAGGGGACCTTGCCCAGCCCATTATTCTCGTCCCGGAAGTCAGTAGATCCTCATTCCCACGAGACGGTAGCAATGGCACGGTTCAGGCGAGGCTGGCCCCAGGCCTTGGCCGCTGTGGGGCCCTCTCCCGGCTTGACATCGGTCCCGATCCCGGCTGAACCGATCTCCACCCGGCCCGTCTCGTTTTCAATATAAATCGCCGTCCCTTCCAGGAGCACGACTTCCAGGAAATCCGCTTTCTGCCCGCCCCAGAACTGGGTGCCTCGCGCGCCGATGACGGCCAGCGGGGTTTTCACCTCGAACACGCTCCGAGCCCGGTTTTTAACCAGTGAACCGGTGATGGCGTGGAAAGCCCCCTCCGCCAGAGTGAACGCGGCGAAAAGGGATTCCCCCCCTTCTTCATGGTGAAATTGGTTCACGGAAAAGGTTGTCTTTTCACCCAGCGTGACCTGGCTCCCGTCATGAAACCGGATGAGGAGGCGGGCATCCGCTCCCGTCGTAATGACATCTTTCACCCAGACCTCGGAGTTCAGTTCCAGCTTGCGGCTGGGGCTCCCGGTGGCGACGGCCTCGCCCCTGATCCGGGTGACCTTGCCCGCCAACTCGGCGGATTTCGCTGGCGCCGGGCTCCAAAAAATAGCGCTCCCAAATATCAAAATGATTGCGACGACTCTAAGCATCCCAAGCAAGGCATTCCTCCTTATCCCGAATGGATTCGGCCCCGAGACGGGGTTCCATTGTATTTTAATAAATATGGAAACTTTCGACACGATATAATGATATGCTAAAATTTTGTGACCGTAGCAGGGGACAGTCATGCCCTTTCTCTTAGCGTTTTACATTTTGCCGCCGGAGCATAATTGAGGCATTATGGCTACCCCGTTTTGGCTCTTGACCCCAACCCCTATTTTCCCATGCGCGCGATCCTGAATAAATGGCCTTTTCTCAAGGGACTGGTTTTATCGATCCTGCTGAGTTTCATGCCTCTGAACTGGAGCATCAAGGACTGGTCCCGGGTCATCCTCGCCGTGGGCGGCACCCTGGCCGTCATGACGCTGGATCAGGATATCAAGGATTTCATCCACGTCGATCTGGAACTTCTGCCCCAGGATGTGGTGTGGCTGGAAAAGGGATTGAACGGGCGCTCGCTGACGATTTATATGACGGTCGCCTACCTGGGCGGCCTGGCGCTGAAAAATAACCTGGTCACCCGGGTGACGCTCATGTGCGCCGAGAGCTTTGTTTTATCCGGCGCGGTCGGCCAGGTCATCAAGTACTCGGTGGGACGACACCGCCCCAAGACGGGGGATTCGCCCTGGACCTGGGACGGCCCGCAGATCGAACATTCCAGTTCAAAGTCCTTTCCGTCGGGTCACACCACCGTCGCCTTTGCCATAGCCACCACCCTGATCCTGACGGTCCGGCAGAAATGGGTGGGCGGATTGGGCTATTTCCTCGCGGTTCTTACGGCGATCACGCGTGTGGTGAAAAAGCAGCATTGGACCTCGGACGTTCTGTTCGGCGCCATTATCGGATATTTCGTCGCCCGCCAGGTCGTCCGGTTTCATGAACAATGGCGGGAGGAACCTCCTCCCCTCACCGCCGGGCGCGTGCCCTCCTGAACGGCCTCGACGTTCCCCCTCTGCGTCCCTGCATCGGGCGAGAAACCGATTCACCACGATGATCCTTGCCTTCCAATCACCGATCCTGATAAAATTTCCGGACCCTAAGACACACAAACGGGATCCGGTATTCCGGTCTTTCGGAACAACCACTCCATTCATGGAAACCCATATGAAAATCCTGCTCAGTTGTTTGCTCTGCCTGTCGGTCGCCGCCACGGCGCAGGCTGAAATTATCGCGAAAGAAGTGAATTACACGTCGGGGGGAACGGCTCTGAAGGGCTACCTCGCGTACGACGACTCCATCAAGGGAAAGCGGCCGGGAATTCTGGTCGTCCATGAATGGTGGGGACATAACGACCATGCCCGGAATCGGGCGCGGATGCTGGCCGAACTGGGCTATACGGCGCTTGCGGTAGATATGTACGGTGATGGGAAAACCGCGGACCATCCCAAACAGGCGGGAGAATTCATGCATGCCGCTTTCCAGGACTGGGAGGGGTCGAAGGCCAAATTCAATGAAGCCATGAAACTCCTGCAATCGCAGGCCACGGTGGATCCGGAAAAGATCGCCTCGATCGGCTTCTGTTTCGGGGGAGCCGTGTCCCTTCGCATGGCGCGGGGTGGGGCGAAGCTGGCCGGAGTCGTGGCGTTTCACAGCGCGTTGCCCACCGAGCCTCCGGTAACTCCGGGGAGTGTTCAAGCCGCGGTACTGGTTATCAATGGATCGGAAGATTCCTTCCTCCAACCCGAGCAAGTGGGTGCGTTCACGAAAGAAATGGTGGCGGCAATCGCCGATTTCACCTATATCAGCCTTGCCGGGGTCAAGCACAGTTACACCAACCCCAGGGCCGACGAATTTTCCCAAAAATTCAATCTTCCCAACCTGCAATACGACAAGTCGGCCGATGCGCGTTCGTGGCTGGCCATGCAACAGTTTTTTCATCGCATCTTCGCCCCATAACATCCTTGATCCGGATGAACAGGGGGTGAAAAGACCTGGGCCTGCGTCCACCCTGCCGTGTACCGGTGCGGTCCCGTTCCGCATCGCAGGGCCAAACCCGCGCTTTTCGATCTTCCCCGTCCTCAATTTTAGCTAACTGATTGAAATATTTATCGTTATTTTATCTGCAAAAACCTCCCGAACGATAGGGGTTGCGAAGTTTCTCTTCACTATCTACATTTAAAGCAAGGGGTTGTTTTTCAATCCCAATGCCCACAACTACAAGAGAAATCTTGGGTAGGTGCCGTTGAGGAGGGCTTGCCATGCTCCAGACCACGGGACTGGTTTCGCCACCACCAATACGAAAAACCCGAAGGCCAATGGCCCGGGAGGTCCAAACCCATGTTCCGCCCAAGCAAAGGACGGTGGGAAGCCAGGTGGGCTCCTGGTTGATCCGTCTGCTGATTGTTGGGGCTCTGGGCGGGGGACTCTGGTGGGCCACCGAGCAAAAGAATGAGATGGATCTGAGCAAAACCTATACCGAGACGATGTCGGCCCTGCTTAAGGGCTACATGGGTTGCAAGGCTTACTGGTACGCCCAGGGACCGGCTTCGGAGTGCACCCAGGGCCTCGTCAGCACCTTTTACGGCCCGGCCGAGCACAATCTCGAGTTCAAGGTTCTCGATGCCTATAGCCACTCATTCGCCCTGCGGGCCATGAACCAGAAAACCGGAAGGGTTTTTCAAATCGACAACGAGGGCAAACTCTATCTGGACGTAAAGGGATGCCTGGTCCGGGTGGACTCGATGAAAGTATCGACTGAGGAGTTGGATACCCTCGCGCAAAAGTGCCAATGACCTTCGCTTCCGGGTTTCACGGGAAGGTTTAAAGGGAAAGGAGGAGAGAGGGGATTTTTTTCCGCCGTCGGCTTGGCGGTTTTTCAGGTTTTAAAGATAAACAGGAACAGTCCCAGCACGATGATGATGCCGGTGAACCACGTCATGAATTTAAGCATGGACATTCCCTTCAATTTGCCCTTCGGTAAACTCTTTAATCCAAATTTTCGATATCCTCATCATCCAGAATATTGGCATCCACGCCCCTCTGAATGATCTCGTCGGCGATGGGGCCATAACCCTCTTCATAATCGTCTACGTTGACCTCATCAAAATCGCTGAAGCTGAGTGAATGCTCCATTTCGCACCACTCGCGGATCGCCTTGCTAAAGCGGAACACCCGCTGAACGGCTTCCAGTTTTTCCATACCTATCTCCCCTTCCCCGATTTTGGATCCCGGATCGGAACTCAGTTTAGTATATTTTGAATTGAAAAAAAACCGGCAGTTCCGAGGCGGGGCTAAAAAAACAGATGGGAGAGGTCCTGGAATCCCTCCCATCCGGGCCGACCTCAGTACCTGAATTGCCCGACCAGGGACTGGAGATCAACCGCCATGCGCGAAAGCTCTGCGGAGGCTTTTTGAGTATCGCTGGCCCCGCCGGTGGTGCTTTGGGCGGCCTGGGCCACGCCGACGATATTCTGAGAAATCTCCCCACTCCCCTTCGCCGCTTCGGTGATGTTGCGCGTAATCTCGTTCGTCGTCGCGGTTTGCTCCTCCACGGCGCTGGCGATAGTGCTGGAAATGTCGTTGATCTGATTAATGACCCGGGTGATTTCCTCGATCGCCCGGACGGAATTTGTGGAATCGCGTTGGATCGCCTCGATACGTTCGATGATATCCTTCGTGGCCCGGGCCGTCTCTTCGGCCAGCCCCTTGACCTCGCTGGCGACCACCGCAAACCCCTTGCCGGCCTCTCCCGCACGCGCCGCCTCGATGGTGGCATTGAGGGCCAACAGGTTTGTCTGCCCGGCGATATCGCTGATCACCTGGACCACCTCCCCGATCTGGATACTGCTTTCTCCCAGTTTGCCGATGGTGGCATTGGTCGTCTTCGCCATCTGCACCGCATTGGCGGTCACTCTCGCGGCTTCGCTGGCGTTGGCGGCGATCTCGCGGATACTGGCGGACATCTCCTCCGCTCCCGTGGCAACCGTCTGGATGTTGGTGTTGACCTGCTCCGCCGCGCTGGATACCACACCGGCCTGCGCGGCCGTCTCCTCGGCGTTTCCGGCCATCTGCTGACTGATGGCGGTCAATTCCTCGGAAGAACTGGAGAGCGCCTCGGCATTGGCCCCGAGCGTGGCGATGTTTTTCCTCAGGTTGGAAAGAAAATTCGCCAACCCCTCACCCATGTGACCGATGGGGTCTTCACCGCAAACGGTGACTTCGCGGGTCAGGTCGCCCTTTTCCGCGGCGTTGACGACCTCGAGCATGAGGTTCACCTTGTTCTTGAGATCCTCGGCCTGGGCCTTTTCCCGCTCCGCTTGTTCCCGGGTCAGGCGGGCCTGCTCCTCGGTGCGTTTCAGGAGCTCCTGAATCTCCTTTTTGGCTTCTTCTTCCTTCAGCGCCACTTCGCGCAGGTTCTTCACCATTTGCGACATGGAACTCCCCAGGGTCCCGACGCCGTCATCGCGAAGATTTTCATTTCCCAAATCGTTCTGCGCGATAATCTGCGCCTGCTCGGCAAACCAATTCATCTTTTCGGTCATTCCCGCAAAGGCTTCGCCGAGGTCTCCGGCGACCTTCTCCCGCAACACCGGATTTCCCAGATCATCCTTCGCCAGGGTTTTGGCCTGGTTGACGAGTTGATTGAGGTTATCCAGCAATTTGTTAAATACGTTGCCCAGGATCCCGACCTCATCCGAACTCTCGACGTTGATTTTTTCCTGTTGCAGGGAACCTGCCGCCATCTGGTCCATCTTGTCGGAAACCAGGAGGAGCGGCCGGGTAATGCCACGAATGATGAACGTACCAAACCCGATCCCCAGCAGGAAGAGAACCGCCATGATCCCGTACTCGGCGCGAACCATTTTCTCGACCTTGGATTGAGAATGATTCGCCCATTCCGTAACCCCGGCGTTCATCGCCTTCAACAGGGGAATATTGTTTTGACTGATGTAGCGGGACGCATCCTGGACAGCCGGAAGATCGTCGAACACCTCTCCCGCATGGCGGGCAAATTCCTGCCAGCGCTCGTCAAATCCGGATATCGTCTGCAACAAGCCCGGATCCGTCACTCGGGAAAGACCCAGTTCGGAATCCCCAACGCGCAAGCCCTGAAGAAGACGGTTCTGGAGATCGATGAATTTCCTCCCCTCTTCCGCCGCCGCGGAATTACGGTACAGGGCAAACTGCAGAACGGACTTGGAAACCCTCTGCACAATGGCCCTCAACCGTCCGGCAACGGAAACCGTCCGCGCGTCCATGGACTTGCCCAAATCCTCAACCAGGGCATTCGCCTCATCAAACAGGGGAACGTTGTTCTGGCTGATAGAATCGATATTCTTCTGTATGCCGGGCCACAGACTCGCAACCTTGTCCACCCGTTCCGCGAATGGAAGCCAAAGTTTCTCGGTCGCTTCCAGCATGGCCATGATTTCAGGCGTTTCGGCGGCGACCAGGCCTTTTTCCGTATCGCCCCGTTTCAGTCCGGATAATACCCCCTCGAATTCAGTCTTGATCTGGCCAATCTCACCCGTCTTGCTCAAATCGCCCAATTGCAATTCCATGATGCTTTTGGAAAGTTTCTGAGTGAGCATTCGTTGTTTTCCCGCGAGATTGATCACGTTTCCGTCCAACTTCTGGTTTTCAAGGGTAAACACGGTGTAAAACACCACTCCAACAAAGGAAACCAGGAGCACCAGGACCAGGGAGTACAGCTTGACGGGTAGGGTGCAAATGCCTTTTCGGAAGGCGGATGGGGATCTGGCTGAATCTGGACTTTTGAGTAATTCGACTTTTTTCTCCGCCGGGGAAACGGCTTCGGGAGGAGAATGGATTGGTCTTACTATAGTAGGAACTAGCATGGCATAGCCCTCCTGACAGGAAGTCCCCAAATTGACCCCACCCAGGAAATCCGGGTCAATCGGGTTCACCTCTGTTATCCCGATTCGGATCGGGCGGGTCCCATGACCTTCTCGGCTGTCCCGACCCATGATCGAACATAAAATTCATTAATTTGTTGAACTCATTTAAGTCCTTAACCCCGCTCTTCTATTTACAAAAACTTTCTAGGTATAATCATTAAATAGGATACGACTTCGAAGGTTCTTATTCCCAATGCAGGCCCGAAAATGGAATTTTTCAGGGGAAAATTTTCCGGATAGAGAAAAAGGTGGGATTGAAAACAGGGCGGCCCGGGAAACGGGCTCTCCAGGAAGGGGGTTAAAACAGGCGGGATGGCCCTGACGGGGGGATCCGATCAGGGCGCTTTCTGCGTCGGTTTCAGGTTGTGCTTGGCGATCAGGTCGTCGAGTTTTTTCTGGAAGGAATCGGAACCGGAGATTTCCTGTCCCCATTGGCTGAAGGCGGCTCCAGCCTCCCGGCTGATGGAGGGCATTTTGGTTTTCCATTCTTCCCAAAACGGATTTTCAAACATTTCGATCAATTTCTTGATTACTTCGTGCGACATGTTGCGGTCATAGACCGGAACTACCCGGTCCAGGAGCCGTTCCATATCGTTGGAATCGATCAGTTGGTAATATTCTTCCCAGAATTGGTCGGGAATCTCCTGGTACCCCATGCCCACCATGGAAGACATGGATCCCAGCATGCCGTCCTTCATCACCGTCAACTGTTCCACGAGACCGGAAACCTTCAACAGCCGCTTGATATCCCTTTCCTTTTCGGGCGAAATATCCGCGAAAGCGGGTTGAACGAGGCAAAGGACGCATCCCACGGCGATCATAGGGATCCACCTGGACCAAATTTGACGTTTACGAAGCATGGGAATTCTCCACAGAACATTCTTGTTTCGGTGCGGCCCTATCCTGCCACAATCTGAGAATAAATCAAAGGATTGAAGTTCGCCCGACCGGCCCCCGTTGCGATGGAAATTTTTGTTAATTTAAATCCCGGGAATGGCTAGAATAAATCATATCCGGGCAACTTTCATGAAGCCCTTCATCCATTCAGGAGTTCCCGTCATGGGACGCGACATTTCCAGCGCCGAGTTTTCCGATGAGGATTTCCGGGTATTCAAGCAACGGCTGAGGGAAGAGAGCCTGTTGCTGATGGATTGGTTTAAGAGCGACTCCTTTGAAGATTCCCGGGAGATGTGCGGCTTCGAACTGGAGATGTGGCTGGTCGATAAAAGTTTTATTCCCAGCCCCACCAACGACGCTTTCCTCGCCTCGGTGAACAGTCACTTGGTGGTGCCCGAACTGTCACGGTTCAATTTCGAGATCAACAGCACGCCGCACCGGTTTGAGGGAGCCGTGCTGAGCATTCTGGAGGGGGAGCTCAAAACGGTATGGAGAAAGTGCGAGGAACACGCTGAGAGGATGCAATCCAACATCATTGCAATCGGCATCCTGCCTTCGGTCCAAAACGAGATGCTGAATCTCCAGAACATGTCACCGTTGAACCGCTATTTTGCTCTGAACCGGCAAATCCTCAATTTGAGGGAAGGGAGGCCGATCGAGATGAGCATCGACGGGAAGGACAAACTTCGCGTCAACCATCGCGATGTGATGCTGGAAGCGGTCACCACCTCGCTCCAGATCCACATCCAGGTGCGTCCGCGGGAGGCGGTTCGCCATTACAACACCGCGCATATCCTGTCTGCCCCCATGGTCGCCGTGGCGGCAAACTCGCCGTTTCTGTTTTGCAAGGATCTCTGGGACGAAACCCGGATTCCCGCGTTCGAACAAGCCATCGCCGTGGCCAGTTTCCGCGACACGAGTGGGAATACCGTCGAGCGGGTGACCTTTGGAACGGGATACAGCCGCCATTCCCTGATGGAGCCGTTTCTGGAAAACCTGGATGGATTTCCCGTCCTGTTGCCCCTCATTTACGATGACGATCCCACCTGGCTCAGCCATTTGCGATTGCACAATGGGACCATCTGGCGCTGGAACCGACCGCTCATCGGGCTGGATGACCGGGCACGTCCCCACCTCCGGATCGAGCATCGCGTCGCGGCCGCGGGGCCGACCACCGTGGATACCATCGCCAATATCGCCCTTTTCATGGGATTGATGCACTATTACGTGCATTGCAGGGAAACTCCCCTGGAGCATACCCTGACTTTTGAAACCGCACGGAAAAACTTTTACCGGGCCGCCCGGTACGGACTCAATACACGGATCCAGTGGGAGGACGGGCAGGATTACCCGCTCCGGTCCCTTCTATTGGAAGTCCTGGTTCCTGCCGCCAAAGAAGGGTTGCGGCGGGCAGACCTTTTGCGGGAAGATATTCAGTATTACCTGGACAAAATTATCCAACCCCGCATTGCCACGGGAAGGAATGGAGCCGCCTGGCAACGGGAGTATATTAACAAACATGGCTTGGACTTTTTGGACATGACCGGGGCCTACCATGCGAACCAGAAAACTCACGCGCCGGTCCACGAGTGGACCGTTTGAATCAACCGATGCAACTGCACTTATTTGACCAACTCCCCGCGGGGTTTCTTGAAGCGGAACCGGAAACCCTTCACACTTGTTTGCCCGGCCCGTCCCTCATTCGCATCGAGGGAGAGGCATCCCCGCCCCTGTTCGTGTCCACCCTGCTCCACGGAAACGAAACCTCAGGGTTCTACGCGATTCGTGATCTGCTCCGGAAATACTCGGAGGAGAAGCGCCCCCTGCCCCGGAAATTAATTCTCTTTCTCGGGAACATCGCCGCGGCAGAGAAAAACCTTCGCCATCTCCCCGACCAGGCCGACTTCAATCGAATCTGGAGTGGGAAACATTATCCCGAGCACCATCTGGCGGAACAGGTTCTGAAACTGGCCCATGACGAACCCCTCTTCGCTTGTATCGACATTCACAACACCACGGGGAAGAACCCGCTCTTCGCATGCATCAACCGCCTCGATCCTCACTCCATTCATCTCGCGGAAATGTTTACCTCGACCCTGGTTTACTTTAACCGTCCCGCCGAAGTGCTGTCCCGCGCGTTTTCCAATTTCTGTCCCTCCATCGTGCTGGAGGGAGGCCGGTCTCATTCCCCGGCAGGGACTCGAACCGTTGCCGAATTTCTGGAGAAAGTCCTCCATTTGACGGAAATCCCCGATGCTCCCAACGGGGGATCCCCTCCCGCGATTTACCATAGCGTCGCGCGGATCCACGTTCCCGAGGACAGCCGGATCAGCTTTAACAAGGAGTGCGTTCAAAAGGACTTCTGTTTCGTGGAAGACCTGGAAGCCATGAACTTCAAGGAAATTCCCGAAAACACCCTTCTTGGATGGCGCCACAACCCGGCCATGAACTTGTCCATTATCGATGAAAAGGGACGCGAAGTGGAATCCCGGTACATCCGCTACGTCGAAAATGAAATCCGCCTGAAGCAAGGAGTGGTGCCCTCCATGTTCACCTCACTTATCACCGCAGTCCATCAGGATTGCCTGGGGTATTTTATGGAACCGTATCAGATCCCCGATCCCTCTCTCACCTGAATTCCTTTCTAAAATCAAACACTTGCCGATTTTCATTCAAAGGGGCATAATAGAAGGATCCAGATAGATCCCGGCGTTGATCGAAACCCCTATTCGACTCTTGCCAAAACCATGGCGACGAAGAAACACAAAGCGTTAGACAATCCGTCCGAACGCTCCAAACTGCGGGGGACCTCTGCCCCCAGGCGGCAACCCTCCGGTTCCCGCCCCGCCCTCTCCGGGACAGCGGTAAAAGGGAAATCCAAAGTTGCAAAAGAAAAGGGAGAACCGATTCGAAACCCGCGGTCCCAGCCTGCGAAAAAAAACTCTCTGCGGGCAACGGTCGCCCAGAGAGCCCGGGAGCTTCGAACCATCAACGCATCGCTGAAAAAGGAGATCCGGGAGCGGAAGAGAATCGAAGACCGCCTCCAAGCCAACGAAAGGAAATCACGGGCCACCTTTCAACAATTGAGTTCCCTCATTCATGCCACGCATCCCGAAACAGGCCAGAAATTTTTGCGGTCTCTTGTCCGCCAGCTTGCCACCACCCTGGAAGTCCGTTACGCGGTCGTGGGGAAATGCCAGAATACGGAAGGAGACGCGGTAAAAACCCTGGCGGTTTGGAAAGGCAACAATTTTGCCGGCAATTTTATTTACTCCCTTAAGGGAACTCCCTGTGAAAATGTGGTCGGGCGCCAGGTCCGGCATTATCCCGTCAACGTAAAAAACCTTTTTCCCAAAGACGATCTACTGACTCAGTTGAATGTTGAGAGTTATCTCGGGGTCCCGTTATTCGACTCAGGCAACCTTCCCCTCGGGATCCTGCTGGTGATGCATACCGGCCCCATTAAGGATCCCGCTTATGCCGAGGCCATACTGACCCTGTTCGCCGCCCGGGCCGAGTCCGAGATCGAGCGGGAAAAAATCGAAAGCTCTTTAAAACTGGCACGGGATGAAATGGAATTGAGAGTCCTTCAGCGGACCGCAGAACTGAAAGCCGCAAACAAAAGACTGGAAAATGAAATCCGCGAACGCAAGCGCTCGGAGGAAGCCCTGAGGGTCAGTAACGAGCATAATCGCAGGACCTACCAACAGCTGAGTTTCATCGTTCAGGGGACGTCCGCCACCGGGGACAAATTTTTCCCCTCCCTGGTCCAATGTCTGGCTTTTGCGCTTGAAGTTCGCTACGCCTTTATCGGAAGGATATCGGAGAATTCATCCAGCGAAATACAGTTGATCTCCATGTGGGACGGAGAGGCATTTCTTCCCACTTTCACCTACCGACTGGAAAATACCCCCTGTGAGGGGGTATTCGGCCGGGAACTCCGGTTTTTCCCCCGGGACGCGCAATCCCTGTTCCCCGAGGACCCGTATCTCAAAGAGTGGAACATTGAATCCTATCTGGGAATTCCCCTGTTCGATCGCCATAAAAATCCCCTCGGCATCCTGGGGGTCATGGACGTCAAACCCATGGAGGATAATTATAATGCGAAAAATATCCTGACCCTTTGCGCCAGCCGGGCCGAAAGCGAGTTTCAACGCACCCACATGGAGGCGGAACTGGAGCGGTACCGCAGTCACCTTGAAGAACTGGTGGAAGCCAAAACGGCCGAGTTGAAAGCCACCCACATGCAACTGCTCCACACCGAGAAACTTTCCGCCACCGGCAAGCTGGCGGCCTCCATGGCTCACGAATTCAACAATCCCATTTACGGAATTCGCAATGTCCTGTGCCAGATCCAGGAGGATCTTCCACCGGATAAGGAAAAATTCAGGCTGGTGAACCTCGCCGTCGGTGAATGCGACCGGATGACCACCTTCATTCGAAAACTCCAGGACCTTCATCTGCCCACCACCGACATCATGACGCGGGTGGACCTCAACCGGACGATCGAAGATATCCTGTTGTTGATCGGCAATCAGATGAAAAGCCAGGGGATCACCCTGGTCCGTCACCTGGCGCCCACCCTTCCGCCGGTTAAAGTGGTGGAAGACCAGATCAAGCAGGTCCTGTTGAATCTGACGCAGAATGCGAGGGAAGCCATTCAGTCCCCGGCGGGAACATTGACCCTGGAAAGTGAGGCCGATGAAAATTTTGTCATCGTCCGGATCCGGGATACGGGGGCGGGTATCGATCCCCAACACATGGACTCCCTCTTCGATCCATTTTTTACCACCAAGCGCGCGAAGAAGGGAACCGGTCTGGGATTGTCGGTCAGTTACGGGATCATCAAAAAACACGGGGGAGAACTTCGGGCGGAAAGTACCCCGGGCAAAGGAAGCACCTTTACCTTTACCCTTCCGATCCACAGGGGTGAGTCATGAAGCCTTACTCCATTCTTCTGGTGGACGATGAAGAAATCATCTTCCGGTCGGTCGGCAGGAACCTCGCCCGTGAGGGCTACCAGGTATCCACGGCATCCAGCGGAGAGGAAGCTCTGCAAAAGCTCAAAACCTTCAAATACGATCTGGTGATCACCGACGTGGTGATGGAGGGAATGGACGGAATCGAAGTGCTCAAAAGAACGCGGGAGTTGGATCCGGATATCCTCGTGATGATCCACACCGGACAGGGGACCATGGGCACCGCAATCGAGGCCCTGAGGCTTGGCGCCTGCGATTTCCTGTTAAAGCCCTGCACGCGGGAGGATTTGATTGAAAGGGTGAGGAAGAGCCTCACCAAATTGGAGATGAAACGGCAGGTGACCGAGGCTTCCAGCAACCTTCAACTCGCCATCAGCCAACTCAAAACCGGCGTTTGCCATGAAATTCTGAGTCCCCTGTCCGCCATTTCCGACAACACCCGGCTCCTGCTTAAAAACCAGCCCCAGGATCCCCCCTTTCAAGATACTCTGGGGCAGATCCAGAAGGAAATCCGCAGAATCGAATTAATTCTGGGTTCCCTTTTAAGAACCTCCAACCAGAAACCCCGTTCCCCACGCAAGCTCCGGATCAATGAGGAGCTGGAATCCACCCTGACCGTGGTCGAGCCGGTTTACGCCCTGGACAATATCAAGATCCTCCGGCACTACTCTTCGGGCCTGCCGGACCTTTTTTTTGACGCCGACGAGTTCAGCCAGATCACTTACAACCTCCTGCACAATGCCCAACAGGCCATGCCGGAGGGGGGAACCCTCACCGTCTCCACGGCCCGGGTCATCCGCAATAATCAAGACTATGTCCGGCTCCGGTTTCTGGACACCGGGAAAGGGATCCCGGCCCGGAATCTGGACAAAATTTTCCATCCCTACTTCTCGACCAAAAAACCCACCGAAGGTGCGGGAATGGGCCTGTTCACCTGCCAAACTCTGCTTCAAAAATACGGGGGAACGATCGAAATCAAGAGCCGGGAAAATGAGGGGGCCGAAGTCCTCATCGACCTTCCCGTCACCCGGGAAACTCCATCCTGAACGGCGTGGGGAAACTCCTTCTCAATCTTTCTTGTCCGGGTGTCCCTCGTAGAAAATGATTTTCACCTTTTCCTCCGTAATCATCCCCCCGGTGACCACTCCCTCCAGTTTTTCCTTGATCGCTTCGATCTTGTCTTCATGGTCGACCACCTCGATCACAATGGGCAAATCCGTCGACAACCTCAGGATCGAGGTGGTGTGCACGTGACTTGTTTTCCCGAAACCGGTGATAGCCCGAAGCACGGTGGCCCCCGCCAACCCCTCCTTTTGGAAAAGTTCCACGAGATATTTATAAAGCGGTTTCCCTTCCCACCTGTCCGACTCCCCCAGAAAAATTCTGAGCAGTATCGCTTCCGATTCTTTTTTCATATCATTCCCACCACAGATAAAGGACGATCATTTTCCCCAGGAACACCGCGAAGATCGTGAGGATAACATTCCCCGCAAGATTGAGGACGAAAAACAGTTTTTCGTTTGCCTCCAGCAGGCGCAGGGATTCATAACTGAACGTGGACATGGTGGAGAAAGATCCCAGAACCCCAATGGTCCAGAACACCCGCACCTCTTCCGTAAAAAAACCCCTCAACTCGGAAAGATACATGATCAACCCGAGGATCAGGCTCCCCAGAAAATTCACCGTCAACGTTCCCAGAGGAAAGGTAACCCATCCGCTCTGAACCCATCCGCTGAGCCAGAATCGCGAAATGGCGCCCACAAAACCACCCATCCCGACAACCAACCATAAAGGCATTGTCTAACTCCGGTCGAACCGTATTCACTATCGTTCAAATTGCTCCTCTCCTATTTGTAATACAAGTCCA
>Ga0210019_1001751_pt1 | contig 22351 bp, 17 predicted proteins | sample CryGeyCG2114_020_2_FD_183969 | JGI IMG/M metagenome (GOLD analysis project Ga0210019, IMG submission 183969) | Groundwater microbial communities from aquifer - Crystal Geyser CG11_big_fil_rev_8/21/14_0.20 (SPAdes) (version 2) | ecosystem: Environmental > Aquatic > Deep subsurface > Groundwater ...
AGCATTGAACTAATAAAAATTCCGCCAATAAAGGAAAGGCAGAAATATAAAAATATTTTCGAGGCAGTCATTCCTTTATTCTATCTTACCTGACAAACTTCGAAAAAGGGCGAGATGGCTTTTTGGATCTCCAGTAGATATTCTTGAGGATAAGGTTTTATTTTCTCAAATTTTGGGTCAATGGTTTTTTCTGGCTTGAAATTTTGTAAGAAATATTTTTTAGCGCCCCTTATCCATTTGGCAATTTCTAAAATATCTTCTTTGGTTAAAATAGTGGGCACTACGGTCGTGCGGAATTCGTAATCTACTTTCCCTTCTTTCAAAATTTTGACGCTTTTTTCAATATCCTCAATTTTTATCTTCCTGCCTAAAATTTTCTGGTATTTCTCTCTTGGTAATTTAATATCCATCGCCACATAATCAATTAATTTTTCGTCAATCAATTTTTTTAACATTTTAGGATTTGAACCATTGGTATCGAGTTTGACTAAATATCCTGCTTTTTTTATCTTTTTACAAAATTGGGGTAAGTCTTTATTTATGCTTGGTTCTCCCCCACAGATCGTCGCCCCTTCCAATAATTCCTTTCTCTCTTTTAAAAATTTAAAAAATTCTTTCTGGGAAATCCTAGGTTGTTTTTTTATCTTTTCTGGTAAAACAAGCTCCGACGAATAACACCAGGGACATTTAAAATCACAACCAATGAGAAAAACCGTGGCCGCAATGCGGCCAGGATAATCAATCAAAGTAATTTTTTGGAGACCACCGATTTGCATTATGTTTTAGCTAATTCCATTTTTTTTATTTTAAAGGTTTTTCTTTCTTTAAATTCTTGCTGCTTTCCAAGATTGTACTGGCCCACGGGTCTCAAATATCCGACCACCCTTGAATAAACTTCACAAGGTTGTTTGATTGTACATTGAGGACAGAAAAAGTGTTCTCCTTCCAGATAGCCGTGGCTGGGGCAGATCGAGAAGGTGGGAGTTAAGGTAAGGTAGGGCAAGTGGAAATTTTCAAAAACTTTTTTGACCAAATTTTTAGCCATTTGGGGGTCAGAAACTCTTTCACCCAAAAAGAGATGCATTACTACGCCACCTGTATACTTGCATTGAATTTCATCTTGGAGTTTTAATGCCTCAAAAATATCATCGGTATAATTGACGGGCAACATTGTTGAATTGGTATAATATGGCACTTTCTTTGTTCCGGCAGTAATTATCTCTGGATATTTTTCTTTATCGGTTTTGGCTTGGCGGTAAGAGGTGTTATGAAGACAAACAAGTCCTTCACCTCCCAAGAAATTATTTACTAAGTCATTTTCAACTTCTACTTCTAAATCATAAACATATTTTGGAGTTGCTACTCTTTTAATTTCTTTTACTTTGTCCCAATAAAGATTAGAGTTTATCAATAATTTAAGCCTTTGAATGACTTCATCTTCAACTAAATCAGACAATTTTTGAACAATTCTTCCAAGAAATTCGATGCTGATATTATTATTTCTAATATTTCTATTAAAACTATCTTTATCTATATTAATATCAGACGGTTTAATTGAATGCTTTTGCATTATTGTTTTAATTAATGCCGGCGCTTTAGAAATAATCTCTCTTCCCGAATGAAGATTGTTTATCTTTATTTTTTTCTTAAATATTAATTTAAAATATTTTTTAAGATTGTCTGCCCCGGTAATTGATAAAACATAATTATTTTTCCATGAAGAATTATATTCAGACTTTTTCTTCAAACGAATCTTAGTTAAAATTCCAAATCTCAAAAGACATAAATTTAAACCTTCCAATAATTCTTTAGAATTGGTAGATAAACTTGCGGACAAATCACTTTTTTCTTTATTTTTATAAACAGTGCCATCTCCTAAATGAAATCCTCTTAAAAGCCCGGCAACACAATCAGAAGAAGATAAAAAGACAAATGCAGGAATTTTCTTCTCGTTACTCTTTCCTTTAATTTTCACTGCTTTGAAAAAGTAACCTATAATTTTACTTAAAGTTGCAATATAGATAGTCTTTCTTTTTTCTTTTAGTCTTGTTTTAGAGTATAAATGGACGGATTCTTCCCCGAATACCCTTTTAACAGCGGAACAAAACATTTTAGTAAATTTGTTATCGGTATTAGTAAATTCACTTCTTTTAGATAACCATCCTTCTGATAGTAAGCTTCCAATAATAAATCCGAGGTCTGTATTAATAGGTATTAAAACATTTATTAGCTTTGTATTTTTGGTAGATCGATAAAATATTTTTGAAGACTTTAAAGTACGTCTGTCTATTTTTAATCCCGTTTCGTAAATTAGTTTCAATGGTACCACTCCGCGCTTTTTCCACCAATACTTTGTATCTTTCCACTCATCTTGATAATTTGAAATACTCCATTTTTCAACTACGGGATTATTAATTAGTTTTTCTATAAATTCAATAGGAAAAATACAATATAGCTCATTTTTAATAGAAGTCTTTTTAAAAATTTCTATCAAATTAAATTCTTTGTGAACTTTTTCCATCTCTATTTTTTTAGGAACAGCAATGGGAGTACCTTTTTTTAAATCCCTAATCAATGTTTCTTCAACTAATCCATCTTCTGAAAAAGTGAAAACACTGTGTTGACCAGTAACCTTAACTTTTCTTCCGGAATCGGTAGTTATTTCATACATAGACCTCCCTTTATGCCTTACTACAGCAGTTACTGGATATTTTTTAATCTTTAAAGAATTTCTAGAAAATCCATAAGTAAACATTTCACCCTGGGGAAGCTCAAGCACTTCACTATTGCCAATAATTTCTATTTTTTTGTTATTATTTTGCATGTATTTATCTACTAAAGAACCAATTTCAGTAAGCTTAGGATCACTCTGGCTAACCAGTACTTTCTCATCGGGAGCCAAACTTCCCTCGCCCGGAGTAGCCTCAAGGTTATATAAGTTCCCTGTCTCCTCTTGATATTTTACCAATCTCTCTCTCATAAAATCTAAAACTTCGATGGCAAATCTTCTTCCCCTCTTTGACGCAATATTGTCGCCGATAAAATTCAAAAGGGACTCATTCATTCCCATTAGACCAATGGTTGAAAAATGATTTCCAAAATAGGAATCTCTTAATTTTTTAACTGAAGCCAAATAATATTTTGAATAAGGATATAACCCCTTTTCCATAAAGTTTTCCAAGGCCTTTCTTTTAATTTCCAAACTTTCTTTGGCTAAATCCATTAAATGTCCCAATCTCTCAAAAAAATCTTTCTTGGTTTTAGAAAGATAACCAATTCGCGGCATATTAATGGTACACACGCCCGTCGAACCAGTTAATGGTGCTGAGCCGAATAATCCGCCGCCTCTTTTGTAAAGTTCTTTATTTGATAATCTGAGCCGGCAACAATTAAATGAAATTTGTCCTAAAGAATGTAAAAATAAATGATTCTTTTCTAATTCTAAGTCGTAAAATTCCTTTAACTCTTTAAAAGTTTTCTTTTTAACGGTTTTTACTCGTGCAATGTAAATGTCGCTATTTTTTATTCTCAAACTTTCAACTGTTTGATCCTTGTATTTCTCAATGGTATCAAATCCAATCATTCTCGATTTAGAAAAACCAGGAATCTTTTTACCATCAACTATCCAGGCTGGTACTCTTTCTGCTAAGATTGGATTATTAAGCCAACTATTATTTTTCTTTAGTTTTGACTTTGAATGTTGGAGATAAATTACTTGACTCCATTTTCTCAATCTATAAGTGACCGATTGCCCAATCAAGGAATAAAGTAAAACTAAATCTCGAGATAATTCTAAATCATTAAGATGGATCTCTTTTCTTCTTTCGTATCCATCACCTTTAAAATGAAATTCTAAGAAGCTTTTAATTACGCTTTTTGGAGAATTGAATAAAATTTGAGGCAATCTCCCATATTTTCTAAAACCAGCATTATATAATTTTCTGGCTATTTCAGTGTTGTAAATATAAAGATAATAAGTGTTGTATCTTGGATCTTGTTTTTCGTGGGTTGATAAATTGAAGACTTTTGTCACTAGAGATTTAATTAAAGCCAAATTTTTTAAATCTCCGGTTTTAAAACTAAATTGCAATCCTCTTGACTGACCAAAATGAGTATAGCCTTTTCTGTTTTCAAAAAGATAATTTCCATCAGCTACAAAATAGCCTAAAATTTTAGCTAAGTCTTCATCTAAGATCAGATCTTCGATTTTTTGATATTCTTTTGATAAAACTTCGACACTCGTCTTCTTTAAAGTCAAAAGGTAGCTTCCTCTTTTGACATCTTTGGCAAATTTCATTTTAATTCCCTCCGGAGTATAAATTGCCATTGGATGCTTCAGAGAAAATACGGCCTTTTTACCATCTTCAGTAATAATTTCAACTGCTTGGTTGTCTACAATTTTGAAAAATCTCTTTACTAAGGACCACTCTAATTTTAAATTTTGGGGATTTAACGATAAAACCTCTAAATTGCCTTCTTTTTGACAATCCGCCCATCCTTCTTTGTCAAAGTTGCCTTCTTTATAACTCTCGGCTATTTCTTGAATCGAGGCCTTTTTAATCTGTTTTGAATTCCTAATTAAAATTTCTTCTTTTCCATCCAGACACATTGACCTAAAGTCTTCTGGCTTCATATCTGACTGGACGAAATTCTGGAAGTAATTGACACCGTATTTGGCGGTTGCCTCCCAGAGAGGATCTAAAACCGGACTGTCCCATTCAAAGTCTTTGGTAATGGAAACAGTGGGGATGGGAAAAGTCATCGGCCTTCCTTTGGCATCGCCTTCCATTAATCCTTCGTAAAAAGTTCGGTTAAATATATTCATCTCTTCTTGAAATTCGCCATAGGTTTCTTTTTGAGGTTTACCACCGATAATCACTGGTTGTTTAGCTAAAAATTCTGGCGGTTTAATATCAATAGTTACATTTAAAAAAGGAGTATTATGAAATATTAAAAGTCCTGTCCCTCCGGTAAAATTTTCCTGAGATAAATCAACTGAAATATCATATTCGTATTCTTTATCATATTTAACTTTTTCTTTTCCCAAACAAACCCTTGCCTCGAAATTCCCCACTTTGTATTGTTTTTTCCCATAGTAACTTTTCTCTTTAAAAATTCGAGTTATTAATTTATCTCTCCAATTTTTATTTTTCTTGGAGGTCTTCTCGGTATAAACACTAAATCTAATGTCGTTTTGGGCCAAAAGCAGACTTAAACTTAAAGAGAGTTTTCTTGAAGATGTCGAAATATCCCAATGATTTTCATATTCAGTAGCCTCGCCCTTTAATAAGCTTTCAATAAATAATTTTTGGAGAGATTTTGAGAGGTCAAAGATATACCAAGGAATAATTTTGTTAAAGGATAAAGTACCAGAGCTCAACCCGATAATTTCAGATAATAATCCTTTACCGGCAATTTTATAAACAGGTTGGACTTCGTTTCCTTTTTCTGAATATCCTTTCCCTCGTTCAACGCTTCCCAACGAATTTAATTTCTTCAAAATATCGATAATTTCTTTTTTATTTTTAAGATTGCTTTGTGAGATATAGATAGGAGTAGAAAGTCCCTTATGGCCCTCACCAGCATACCAAGCACAAAGCTTAACAAAGTTTTCTAAAATCTCACTCTTTAAAATTCTTGGGCACCAAATATTACTATTTTTCAATCTGAATTGAACATCCTTTAAGCCTTCTCCAAACTTTCGCCATATATCATATCTAATTGATTTTCTGGCTAGCCAATCTCGCCAAACTCCTTTATCTCTTATTCCAAAATCAATATAAAATGGATGAAATGCCTGATATTGATTTAAAATATTTTCTCGAATCTTAGATAAGGTATGGGTAGGATTAATTTTGACGAAAACATTTCTTTGAAGTTGAGGAAATTCATCAATCAATTCAACTAAGTCTATCTCTTCTTTATTCTCTTCATTTTCCACTTTACTTAAAGCGAGAAGATGATTTTTAGGATTTAATTGACGATAATCAAAAGCGATTTTCACGTCAGAGGCAGAAATCGGTTTAGGATTGAATTTACCGTTAAATTTTTCAAAAGCAAATAAGGAATGGGCTGGGGAAACTAAGGCCTCTCCTCTATTAGTTCTAATTCTTAAAAATTGAGTGTTTTTAGGAACCTTATGTCTAACAAATGCTTTCACTTTCGCCCAAACCGCCTTTCCCTGAGAATCGAAGGAAAGCGTATAATAATCATCGTAGTTTTGAATAGCATAACTTTGGGGATGTTCTTCAAGAATTCTATGAGAATTTTTTTCAAATTCTTCATCAATTAATTTTCCAATTTCAACAAATTTTATTTTGTTTTTATCTTTAATTACTACTAACTCATCCCAAGCCAAGCTTTGAAAGCCGACCCGAGTGGGCACCATGCAGTTATATAAAAATTCTTGCATGGCTTGTTTCACCTGAGGATAATTTAAATTATCGTATCTGATAAAAGGAGCTAAAAGTGTATCAAAATTGGAAACCGCATTCGCTCCCGCACTTTCTCCTTGAAGTGTAAACAAAAAATTTACCAATTGGCCTAAAGCCGTTCTAAAATGTTTGGCTGGCCTGGATTCTATTTTTGAAGGAACCCCGCCAAATCCTCGCAATAATAAATCATAGAGGTCCCAACCTTCGCAGTAGGGTGCTAAGGTCTCCAAATTGTGGATATGAAAATCTTCATTGGCTGCCGCCTCTCTGATTTCTTTTGGATAAATTTTGTTTAACCAATATTTTTTCGCAATGGTTGAAATAGAATATTGGTTTAATCCTTGCAAAGAATAAGTCATATTAGCATTTTCATGAACTTGCCAATCCAACTCCTGCAAATATCTATCAACTATTTCGGTTGACTCATCAACGACGGCAACGGCTTCCCTGATTCGCCTTCTCTGTTCCCGGTATAAAATATAGGCCTTGGCAGTTTCAACCAAACCTTCCAAAATCAAAACCTCTTCAACAATATCTTGAATTTGCTCAACATGAGGGATTTCTTCTTTTTTGAAGCGGCGATTTAAAATCTGGACTACTTTATCAGAAAGTTTCTTTGCCCTCTTTCCATCACCCTGATTGGTGGCAGTTAGGGCTTTAAAAATGGCATCTGAAATTCTGGTCTGATCAAAATCAACAATTGTCCCATCTCTTTTTTGAACTTTGGTGAGTTTATTTTCCATAAATTACTTCATTTTACTCCGACAAAAAAACTGGGTCAAATCCCAGTCAACCTTCTTAAAAAACAGGTTTATCCACAGGAGTATTTCTTAGAATCCAGTGGCAATTAAGGTTACTTTTATCTCGCCTTTCCCTAATTTTTCGTCTTGGATTGCTCCAAAAATCACCTTTGCCTCAGAGTTAATTTCCTGGGTAATAATTTCACCTATTTGGTTGATTTCTGATAGAGAAATATCTTTACCTCCAGAAACATTAAACAAAACTCCTTTTGCTCCTTTAGGAGAAATGCCCAGTAAAGGAGAATCGAGAGCCGATTTTGCTGCCATCTCTGCTCGCTTTTCACCTTTAGCTAAACCTAAACTAAAAAGAGCAGTTCCAGAATTTTTCATAATCGTCCTCACATCAGCAAAGTCAACGTTGATAATCCCCGGCAAGGTGATTAAATCAGATATCCCTTGAACTGCTTGCCTTAAAACATCGTCACAAGTCCAAAAAGCAGAGATGACTGTAGTTTTGGGGTCTAAAATTTCTAACAGTTTATCATTGGAAATTGCAATGAGACTATCGACTTTCTCTCTCAGATCTTTGATTCCTGCTTCGGCAATTTTTTGACGGGAAATTCCCTCAAAAGAAAATGGTCGAGTGACAACAGCAGTAGTTAAGGCGCCGAGGTTTTTAGCAATTTCAGCAACAACCGGACTGGCTCCAGAACCAGTTCCTCCACCCAGCCCACAGGTAACAAAAACCATGTCTGAACCTCTTAAAATTTCCTGGATTTCTTCCCTCTGTTCTTCGGCTGCTAATTTTCCAATTTCCGGATTCATTCCTGTCCCTAAACCCTGAGTAACTTTCCTCCCAATACGCACTTTTAAATCAGCTTTGGTCTTTTGAAGGTCTTGGGCATCAGTATTAATAGCGATTAATTCTACGCCCTGAATCTTACATTTTTTCATCCGCGAGACAGCGTTAGAGCCCGAACCTCCCACTCCCACAACTTTAATTTTTATATTCTGACTCATGGTAAAAAAATTTTAAATACTCTTTTTATTTTGCTCGAAATCCCTTTTCCAAACTCGGATATCACTGGTTGACTTTCTTCTATCAAATCGACTCCAGCCAAAACCAAGCCACAAACTGTCGAAAAAGAAAGGTCTTCCTCTAAGTCCTGAAATCCCTGGGGTTTTCCAATTTTGCAAGGTAATTTTAATTCTCTTTTGGCAAGCTCAACTATCCCGGGAAGTTTTGCCCCTCCGCCGGTCAAAACTATACCGGCTGGTAAAAGTTTTTCTCGGGAAATTTTTTTCAATTCTTTTTGAACTTCGCTGAATATCTCAGAAGTCCTAATTTCAATAATTTCATTTAAAGCTTTCCGCGAAAAAACTAAGGGTGCTTCTCCCTCAATTTCAATTTTTTCTTTACTCCTAAGTCTCGTTTTTTTCTCTCCGCCAGAAAGACAGGAGCCATATTCGATTTTTATTCTTTCAGCCACCTCCGTATCTAATTTTAGACCAATAGCAACATCGTGAGTAATATTAATGGAACCTATGGGTAAAACAGTGAAGTAAACTAAATCCCCTTCTTCAAAAACCGCTAAACCAGTAGTGCCTGCTCCAATGTCTAAAAGGGCTACTCCTATTTCTTTTTGGCGGGGAGTTAAAACCGCTCTGGCAGCAGCGATTGGCGAAGGGACTATATCTAAAATTTGAAGTTCGGAATCGGTCACTGCTCGAGAAAGATTTTTCAAATAAGGGGCGAATCCTCCCAAAACCAGGACTTCTGCTTCCAGTCTTACCCCTTGCAATCCCAAAACCTCTTTTATACCCTTTTGACCATCGATGATAAATTCCCGGGGGAAAACATCGAAAATTTCTTTATTTGAAGGCAAAGATATAGTCTGAGCGGCTTGTAAAACCCGGTTAATATCTTCTTCAGAAATTTTTTGGTCAGCCCGAGAAACTGCAATTGTTCCCCGAGAAGGAAGAGAAAAAAGATGGCTGCCATCAACGTTGACATAAGCTGAGTTGATTTTAAAACCTACGTCTTCTTTTATCCTGGAGAGAGAATTTTGCAAAATATTGGAAACTCCTTCAACGTTAACCACCACTCCCCTTCTTACCCCAAAAGAATTTTCCCTAACTAAAGAAAGAACTTCTAATTTTTCTTCGCCTGACTCCAGGTTCGCTACTAATATTTTTATGCTCCCCGTCCCGATGTCTAGACCAGTTATTATATGATTTTTTGGCATAGTTCTAAATAGTAATTTTCTTTGTCTTCCGTTTTTTTAGCTTCTGTTTTACTTTTTTCGTGGTCCTCGCCTAAAAGATGCAAAATGCCATGGATTAAAACTCGAGCTAATTCTTTTTTAAAAACGGAGCCAAATCTTTTGGTATTTTTCTTAACTTCTCTAAGGCAAATCACTATTTCTCCCAGACCATCACCCGGGAAAGCCAAAACATCAGTTGTCCGATTTTTCCCTCTATATCTTTTATTTAACTCTTTTATTCTCCCCTGTCCAACTAAGGCAATCGATAGCCCAGCTTCACCAGGTACCCGCCCCTTGGGCGGGTGTTCGCCTTCAAGAACTTTTTTGGCAATTTTTTTCAAAAATTCCTCATCAACGGGATTAGTAGTTAAATTATTAATCTCAATCATGTCCCTAATAATTCTTTAACGATTTTACTCACCAATCCTCCGTCAGCCCTTCCTTTGACTTTTGGCATTAATTCTGCCATTACTTTTCCCATGTCTTTGGGTTCTTTGGCGCCAGTTTTCTCAATTACTCCCTTGACTATTTTTTTGATTTCCTCTTCGGATAATTGTTCCGGTAAATATTTTTGCCAAATTTCAATTGCCCTTTTTTCTTTCTCGACTAAATCTTCCCTTTTCCCCTTCTCAAATAAAAAAATGGCTTCTCTCTTTTTTTTGATCTCAGAAGAAATTACCCCTATTGCTTCTTCATCGATTAGCTGACTCTCTTTTTCTAATTCTTCCTCTTTGAATTCTTTTTTTCCTTGGCTTATTTTATATCTCTTTTCCTTTTCTCTGTTTAAAATCGCAGCTAATAACAAACGCAAAACCGAAGAGTTAAACTCTTCTCTCTTTTTGACCGCTGCCAATAAGTCGCTTTGGATTTTCCCCTTCAACATCTTCTTTTTTTACTTGTTTGGTTTGCCTAATTTTTTTAACTTTTCAAATGCTTTTTTCATCTCTTCCCTTCTTAGAGCTGCCTCTCTTTTTAAGTCTCTTGATTTCTCCCTGATTTTGAACCTGCCCTTTCTGGCTCGTATTAAAATCCCGCTTTGTTGAACTCTTTTAGTAAAGCGGCGGACTAGGGCTTGCGATGTTTCTCTTGATTGTTTTTTTATCTCTAACGCCATATTTTTATTACGCCCATGGTAATTTTGTTCCACCTAACAAATGTAAATGGAGATGGTCGACTGTTTGTCCGGCGTCTCTCCCTATATTTAAAACTAATCTGTAACCTGTTTTGTCCACTCCTTTCATTTGAGCCACCTTTCTGGCAACCAAAAACAATTCTCCCATTAACTCTTTATCTTCTAATGCTAAATGATTAACTGAAGGAATGTGTTTTTTGGGGATAATTAAAAAGTGAACTGGCACTACCGGTTTGATATCCTTGAAAGCAATAACTCTGTCATCTTCGTAAACGACCTCGGCCGCTATCTCTTTATTTACAATTTTACAAAAAATACACCCCATATTATTTCAAACGCTTCTGGATTTCCGTTACTACCTTTTCTAATTCCACCGTTTCCTGCCTCCCTGTCCGCATATCCCGGATTATAATTTTCCCTTCCAAAGCTTCTTGTTGACCTAAAATTAAAGTATATTTCACACCGATTTTATCTGCCATTTTTAACTGGGCCTTCAAAGAATCGCGACCAAGGGATTCAGCAACCGGGATTTTGGCTCGTCTTAAATCTTCCAAAAGTCGTAAGCTTTTTCTTTTAGCTAAACTTCCTAACTGAGCGAGATAAATTTCTGGTAAAAGAGGCTGGAGAAATCGAATTTTTTTGCTTTTCATCAAATTGATTATCCTTTCTATTCCGCCAGCTCCGCCTAAGCCCGGCGTATCTTTACCTCCCAAAATCTTTATTAAATTATCATATCTTCCGCCGCCAACTAAAGCTCCTTGAACTTTTCCAGGGGCCCATTCGCGAAGCGAATGGGAGGACGTGGTGGGCGGGTTGTAGTCTTCCGAATCTTCATAAATTTCGAAAACGGTTTTTGTGTAGTAATCCAATCCCCTGACTAAATAAGGATTTAAATGATAGGGTAGCTCCGTCTCGTCTAAAAATTCCAAAACTTCTTTAAAGTGTTGGTGACAATCCTCGCAAAGATGGTCAATCATCTGGGGAGCCTGCGATATTATTCTCTGGCATTTTTCTTCTTTACAATCTAAAATTCTTAAAGGATTTTCCCTCAATCGGCGCCGACAATCACCACATAAGGCTGATTCTCGCGACCTGAAATAGCTTACCAAAAGCTTTTTATAATAAGGCCGACATTGACTATCTCCGATACTGTTTATTTCTATTATGAGAGTTTTGAATTTAAGTTCTTTTAAAATATTGTAAAAAATTTGGATGGTTTGGGCATCGATTACTGGACTTTCTTCACCCAAAACCTCAAAGCCAAATTGCCAGAATTGGCGATATCTTCCGGCCTGGGGTTTTTCGTAGCGGAAAAAGGGGCCAAAATACCAGAGTTTCACCGGCTGAGGAAGGTTTATCATGCCCTGCTCAATATACGAGCGTACTATGGAAGCTGTCCCTTCGGGTCTCAGAGTGAAATAATCTCCACCCCGAGTTCTAAAACTATACATTTGCTTACTAACTATATCAGTGGCAAGACCTACTCCTCTTGAAAAAAGTTCTGCCTCCTCAACAATCGGAGTGTCAATTTTATTAAAACCATAAAAATTTGCAGCATTTTCGCAGACATTGTAAATCTTTTGGAAATATTTCTGCTCCTCAGGCAGAATATCGTGCATTCCAGTTGGACTTTGGAACTTAGGTTTTTTACTCATAGGCAGGTGTTTCGAACTTAGCTAAGGCAGTAAAGGGCCAGGCCCTGAGAACTACTCGACCAACAATATCCTCTCTAGGAAGGGCCCCCCATCGTCTCGAATCGGAAGAAGCATATCTGTTGTCTCCCAAAACAAAATACTCATTTTCGGCCAGGGAAATTTGAATGTCTCCCGGGGTTTGAATCGCCGGCGAAAGATATTCTGATTCATCCAAAATCCGGCCACCCTCCTGATTAAAAACCACCACCTTAGCATCTTTCACCTCTATTGTTTCTCCAGGAAGACCAATAATTCTTTTGATATAGCGCTGGGAGGGATTATTTGGATATTTAAAAACTATCACCTCTCCTCTTTGGGGATCTCTTAATCTAAAGGATAATTCATCAACAATTAAATAGTTGCCATCTTCAAAATTGGGTTCCATTGACTGACCTCTAACAAAAAAAGGTTGAAACAAAAAATAGCGAATAGGAACAACTATCAATAGAGCAATAACCACAATTTTTGTAATTTCCCAGATAAAAAGAAAGAATGATTTCATAATACACCGAGCTTTATTTTATTAAAGCGAAGGTAGAAAAGAAGCTTTAGCTTCTTTGACTTTAATCATTATACTATTTTTTATTTTAAAATCAAGTGCTAAAATGTTCAATGAATCTTCGATTCATTTCACCCTTTTAATAAATTGAAAATTTATTAAAATGAATTAATGATTCTCATTGTTGGTTTAGGTAATCCCGGGAAAAAATATCAACTTACTCGCCATAACATTGGCTCAAGGGCGGTCGATGAAATCGCCACCAATTTTCAATTTCCAATTTTTAATTTTCAATCAATTTTCAATGCTAAAATTTCTAAAGGAACATTTAAGGGCAAGAATATTATTCTTGCTAAACCTCAGACTTTTATGAATCTTTCCGGAAAATCCGTTAAGACTCTAATTAGCTTTTACAAAATTACGAGGACGGGCCTCGTAGTGATACACGATGACATTGATTTGCCGCTTGGTAAAATAAAAATCGTCAAGAACCGCGGCGCAGCCGGCCACAAAGGCGTGGAATCAATAGTAAAAGTAATAAATTCGAAAAATTTTGTCAGATTCAGAATTGGTATTTTACCAAAAACTGGTAAACCTAAAAATCCGGAAAACTTTGTTCTCCAAAAATTTAATAAAGATGAAGAAAAGACCGTCAAAGAAGTAATAAAAAAAACCGCCGAAGCGATTGAATTTTCTCTAAAAACCGGCTTGGAAAAAGCAATGAGTAAATATAACAAATGAATTTTGCCCTCCGGTCTACCTGCGAGCCCCCGTAGTAGAAACACAGAAGCATTTCACTGCGGAGTTAAGGCACTAAGTTTTAAGGAGGGATCACTTAGAATCCATCCCCGAGTACATAACAAAGTTATATACTCAGTTAAGCCACTCGCAGATAGGCCGGAAGGTAAAAGATTGACTTTTTCGAAGAATAATATATTATAACAAATTGAATGGAATTGTCAAGATTAAACAGTGTTTTGATTGTTAGCATCACCCCCTATTTTTTAGAAAAGGGGTTCCTTTGGTTTGAGAAAAATTTAAATAAAATTTTGGAAGTCAGAAAAACTCAATCTTTCTTTGAAGATAACACTCTCTATTTAGAAAAAAACCAAGACTACAATTTTTCTCAATTTTTAAGAAAGTTAGATGAAATGGGTTATGAAAAAGTTCTTCGAGTTTCAGAGCCCGGAGAATTTTCTCAAAGAGGCGGAATTATTGATGTCTTTCCGATAAATTTAAACTATGCTCTTCGTTTTGAATTTTTGGGAAATAAAATTGAAAATATTGAAAGATTACCAGTTGAAATTGAGGACGAGAAAACAGCAAAAGAAATTTTAAAAAAGAAGTTAAAATCCCAAAAACTATTTTCCGATTTAAAAGGATTAAAACAGGGGGATTACTTGGTTCACTTAGACCACGGAATTGGAATTTATAAACAACAATTAATAATTGACCCCGAAGGAAAGCCTTCGGCTTCCTACGGGGCAGGCAATCAACAATATTACCAAATCGAATACGCTCAAGGAGATAAATTATATGTTCCGGTCGGGCTTGAGCGGAAACTCTCAAGATACATTGGTTTTGTTGAGCCTGGAATTTCGAGATTAGGTTCTTTAATTTGGCAGAGAACTAAGAAGAAAATTAAAGAAGCGGCGGAAAAGTTAGCAAAAGAATTATTGGAAATTTATGCTAAAAGAGAAGTGACCACTCGTCCTTCTTATTTACCAGCTGATGAAATAGATTTCCAAATAGCCAATAGTTTTCAATATGAAGAAACTCCCGACCAAATTGAAACAATTAAAGATATTGAAAAAGATTTAGAGGGTGAAAGACCCATGGATAGAATTGTCTGTGGAGACGTGGGTTTTGGTAAAACTGAGGTGGCTTTAAGAACAATGATTAAAACAGTAAAATCAGGTTATCAAGTAGCCATGATTTGCCCAACCACCATTTTAGCTAATCAGCATTTTCAAAATTTCAAAGAAAGGTTAAAAAATTTGCCAATTAAAATTGCTTTGTTATCTCGTCTCCAAATGAAAAAAGAGCAAAAAGAAATAATTAATGAAATGAAAACTGGAAAAATTGATATTGTTGTTGGCACTCATCGAATTTTGTCTAACGATGTTGAATTTAAAAACTTGGGATTATTAATCATTGATGATGAACAGAGATTTGGTGTCCGCCAAAAAGAAAAATTGAAAAAAATTAGGGCTTCTCTGGACGTTTTATCGCTTTCGGCCACCCCAATTCCAAGAACTCTTTATTTGGCTTTGTCTTCTTTAAAAAGTATTAGTTTAATCCAGACGCCACCAGTTGGGAGATTACCGATTAAAACTTTTATTTTGCCCTTTAATGAAAAAATTATTAAAAAAGCAATTGAAAACGAGGTCTCAAGAGGAGGCCAAATTTATTATTTACATAATCGAGTAGAAACAATTGAAGGAGCTAAGCTCCTTTTGGAAAAATTAGTGCCTAAAGCAAAGTTTGGTGTCGCCCACGGTAGATTGAAAGAAAAAGGGTTAGTGAAAGTAATGAGCGATTTTCAGCAAAAGAAGATTGATGTGTTAATAGCAACAACAATTATTGAAAATGGAATAGATTTACCAAATGTTAATACTTTAATTGTCGCTGATTCAACTCGGCTTGGTTTAGCTGAAGCCTATCAAATTCGAGGACGAATTGGCCGTTTTCATATTCAGGCCTTCGCTTACTTTTTGTATGGTAGCCATTTAACCGAGAAAGCTAAAATGAGATTGGATGCCCTAAAGGAAGCTGAAGAACTGGGCTCTGGTTACAAAATCGCTTTGAAAGATTTAGAAATCCGCGGCGCCGGCAACATCTTAGGTAAAGAACAATCAGGAAGCATAAATAAAGTGGGGCTAAATTTATATTGTCAAATACTCTCTGAGGCCATAGAAAAATTAAAAACACAGTGTTAAAGTGAAGAAATGCCAGAGGAAATAAAAACAATTTCTATTGAAGATAAAAATTATCCAAAGGCTTTGAAAGAAATTAAAGATCCGCCGGGGGTTCTTTATTATAGAGGGGAAATCCTACCCGAGGAAAATTGTTTTGCTATTGTTGGGACGAGAAGGTTTTCGCCTTACGGAAAGCAGGTAGCTTTGGAAATTGCTGGAGATTCAGCGGAAGCTGGATTAACAATTGTTTCAGGATTGGCTCCGGGGATTGATAGTTTTGCCCACCAAGCAGTGATTGAACGAGGAAAACGAACAATTGCCGTACTGGGAACCGGTCTTGATGAAAAAAGTATTTATCCTCAATCAAATTTAAAATTAGCTGAAAAAATTTTAGAAACTGGCGGCTGTTTAATTTCGGAGTATCCACCTGGAACCCCTGGCTCTAATTTTACCTTTCCTCAAAGAAACAGAATCATCTCCGGATTATCTTTAGGAGTTTTAGTAGTAGAAGCTAAACAGAAATCAGGGGCTTTAATCACTGCTAATTGGGCTAAAAAACAAGGTCGAAAAGTTTTCGCTGTGCCTGGCCCAATTCATTCTTTAAATTCCAAAGGTTGCCATTATTTAATCAAAAATGGAGCCAAATTAGTTGAATCAGCCAATGATATTTTAAAAGAACTAAACTTAGGGTGTTTAAAACTCCATTTTAAACAAGGAGTGGTTGGAGAAACTGGGGAAGAAAATTTGATTTTAGAGGCACTGAAAGAAGAAGCTTTAGACATTGATAAAATAATTGAGAAAACGAAGCTCTCGGCGGCAGAAGTTGCCAGCACTCTTGCCATTTTAGAGATAAAAGGTAAAGTAAGAAACTTAGGAGGAAATATCTATGCAATTGGTCCTCGTTGAAAGTCCTACCAAAGGGAATACTATTAGAAAATTTCTAGGCCCTGAATACAGAGTCTTTGCTTCCTACGGCCATGTTCGGGATTTGCCAGAGGATGAATTTGGAGTGGAGATTGAAAAAGATTTTAAGCCAAAATACATTATTATTCCTAAAGCCAGAAAAACTATTCAGTTTTTAAAAAACGAAACTCAAGGGGCCGAGGTCGTCATCCTGGCTTGCGACGAGGACAGAGAAGGAGAGGCCATCGCCTGGCATTTAACTCAGATTCTAAATCTGAATGGTCAAAAACCTTATCAAAGAATTGTCTTTCATGAAATCACAAAATCAGCAATCGAAGAGGCCTTAAAAAATCCCAGAAAAATTGATGTGAATTTAGTTGACGCTCAGCAGGCAAGAAGAGTTTTAGATAGAATTGTTGGCTATAAATTATCACCTTTTTTATGGAAAAAAGTTGCTCGAGGACTTTCTGCCGGAAGGGTTCAATCGGTAGCAGTAAGGTTGGTGGTAGAACGCGAGAGAGAAATAGAAAATTTTGTCCCTCAGGAATATTGGGAAATTGCAGCTTTGCTGCAATCACAGATTCACACAGATAAGAAACAGATTAACACAGATAATAAATCATTCTTGGCTAAATTAATTAAAAAAGATGATAAAACTATTCCGAAATTGGGGATTAAAACAAAAAAAGAAGCGGATAAAATTGTTAAGGATTTAAAAGGAGCTGAATATAGAGTAATAAATATTGAAAAAAAAGAGGTAAAACGGAATCCCCTACCGCCATTTACGACTAGCACTTTACAACAAGAGGCCTGGCAGAGATTTAGATTTCCAGCAAAGTTTACAATGCAAATTGCCCAACGGCTTTACGAAAAAGGCTTGACGACCTACCACAGAACGGATTCTTTGAATCTCTCTGATTTATCGCTTTTCGCAGCTAAAAAATTTATTATTGAAAATTATGGCAAAGAATATTGGCCAGGATTTTTGAGGAAATATAAAGCTAAAGGAAGAGTTCAAGAAGCTCACGAAGCAATCAGGCCAACCTATCCAAGTCGAACTCCCGAAAAATTAAAAAAACAAGTTGAATTGGACGAGAACACTTCTCGGCTTTATGAACTTATCTGGCGAAGATTCATTGCATGCCAGATGAGCCAAGCTGTTTTTGACTCAACTATCGTTGATGTCCAAGCTAAGAATTATACTTTTCGAGCTACTGGACAAATTTTGAAATTCGATGGATTTTTAAAAGTTTATCCTATTAAATATGAAGAAAATGAGCTACCTTCGTTAAAAATAAATGAAATTTTAGAACTGATAAAATTAATTCCTTCGCAGCATTTTACTCAGCCGCCGCCAAGATATAGTGAGGCCACCTTAATTAAGGCCTTAGAAGAAAATGGAATTGGCCGACCTTCGACTTATGCTCCGATTTTGTCGACAATCCAAGAAAGAAATTATATTGAAAAAAATACTGAGCGACGCTTTCGACCAACCGAAATTGGAATTGTAGTTAATGACCTTTTAGTAAATCACTTCTCTAAAATTGTTGATATTAAATTTACCGCTGAAATGGAGGAAGATTTAGATGAAATTGCTGAAGGTCAAAAAAAATGGGTGCCGGTCATCAGAGAATTTTATACACCTTTTGAAGAAAACTTAAAACAAAAATACGAAGAGGTCTCCAAAAAGGATATTACTGAAAAACCAACTGAAAAAAAATGCCCAAAATGCGGAGCTCCTTTATTAATTCGGTTAGGAAAATTTGGAAGATTTTATGCCTGCTCTAAATTCCCGAAATGCAAATATACCGAATCTTTGGAGAAAAAGACTTTAGGAATCGAATGCCTAAAATGTAAAAAAGGAGAAATTGTTGAAAAAAGAACTAAAAGAGGGAAAATCTTTTATGGTTGCAATCAATTCCCGCAATGCGATTTTGCTTTATGGGATAAACCCACCGGCGAAATCTGTCCAAAATGTAAATCACTTCTTGTAGAAACGAAAAGGAAACAAATTAAATGTTCAAGTAAAGAGTGTGATTTTAAAGTTGAAAAATGAACAAAAATTTATTAAGATAAGGCAGGGCGAGTGGTGGAACGGAAGACACGTAAGTTTCAAAAACTTATGAGGGAAACCTCGTGAGAGTTCGATTCTCTCCTCGCCCATTAATAAAAACTGGCTTCTCTGCCAGTTTTTAAGTTCTACGAGGACGGGCCTCGTAATGATTATTTGTTAAGTTTTACTAAATTTTCAAGGAGGCAGGCGACGGTTAAGGGGCCGACGCCACCAGGAACTGGAGTGATATAGCTTGCTTTTTTAGAAACCGATTCAAAATCAACGTCACCAACTAACTTTCCTTTTTTCATACTACAACCAGCATCGATTACCACTGCTCCCTTTTTAACTACATCGGCTTTTATTAAATTTGGTTTCCCAACCGCCGAAACTAAAATATCAGCTTTTTTTGTAAAAAACGAGGCATCTTTGGTAAATTCATTTAAAACTGAAAGGGTGGCCCTTTCTTTTAAAAGTTGAATGGCTAATGGAAAACCGACTAATCTCCCCGCTCCGACAATAACAACATTTTTCCCAATTAATCCAATTTTATAATTTTTCAAAAGACGCAAAATTCCATCAACAGTTGGCGGTAAAATTTTTAAGGTCCCTTGATAAAATTTTCCCAAACTCCTCTCTGAGAGAACATCGACATCTTTTTCTTCGGGAATTAAATTTAAAAATTCTTCCGGTAAAAATTTCTTTGGCAAAGGTAGCTGAATAATTATTCCTGAATTGGCTGGATTTTTGACAATTTTCTCAATTTCTTTTTTTAATTCTATAACGCCGATTTTTGCTGGAAATTCAAATAATTTAAAACTAATGCCTGTCTTTTTACAGGCTTTTTTCTTTTGATTAATAAAAATTTGAGAAATTGGATTTTCGCCAATCTGAATCACAGCTAAGGTTAATTTTAAATCTCGCCTTTTAATCTCATTTTCAAGATTCCCCAAAATATTTTCAGCCAATTTTTTTCCATCCAAAAGGATCATGGAATTGGAAATTGCTGACAGAGTTTTTTGACTTCTTTTTTTATTTTTGGAACTGATTTTGGGCTAGAAATGACTTCATTTATCCAAAAAGCAATCTTTTTCATTTCTTTTTCTTTCATTCCCCGGGTAGTTAAGGCGGGAGTGCCGAGCCGAATTCCCGAAGGGTCGTAGGGAGTACGGGGGTCATAAGGAATAGTATTTCTATTTGTAACTATTCCTGCTTTTTCCAGTAACTCCTGTGTTGGTTTACCAGTAATATTTTTATTTCTCAAATCAATTAAAACTAAGTGATTATCTGTTCCTCCCGAAACTAAATCAAAGTTATATTTTTTTAATTCAGCTGCTAGGGCTTTAGCATTTTTAACAATTTGAGCAGCATATTTCTTAAACTTCGGGCTCATCGCTTCCCCTAAAGCAACTCCAATAGCACAAATGGTATGTTCATGAGGACCGCCTTGCATTCCAGGGAAAACTTTAGGGAAAATTTTCTTTTCCAACTCTTTTTTACATATAATAATTGCTCCTCTTGGTCCTCTTAAAGTTTTATGGGTAGTGGTCATTACTACGTCAGCCCAAGGAAAAGGGCTGGGATGAACACCGCCAATAATTAAGCCAGTGATATGAGATGTATCTGCTAAAAGATATGCTCCGACTTTTTTAGCAATCTGACTAAATTTTTTAAAATCAACTTTTCGCGGATAAGCAGTATAGCCACAAATAATTAATTTTGGTTTTTCTTTTATAGCTAATTTTTCGATTTCTTTATAGTCCAAAAAACCATTCTTATCTAAATAGTAATAAACGGGTTTAAAATCATGACCGGTCAAAGAGGCTTTAGATCCTTGACTTAAGTGTCCTCCGTGGGGTAAATGCAGACAGAGCATTTTATCGTGCAATGTCAGGAGCGATCTTAAAATCTCGTAATTTGCTGGTGCCCCAGAAAGTGCTTGAACATTTACTGACCATTTTTTAGAATCCAATTTGAAAACTTTCCTTACTCTTTCTTCAACTAAAGTTTCTAATTTGTCGATATTTTCCATTCCGCCATAATATCTTTTATAAGGCCTTCCTTCGGCATATTTAGCTACAAAAATCGAACTCAAGGCCTCGCTGACTGCTTTTGAGGGATAATTTTCCGAAGCAATTAAGTCTAGAGTTTCTTCTTGGCGTTTTTCTTCTCTTCTAATTAGTTTTGTTATTTGTGAATCGATTTTTTCTATAAACATATTATTATATTTTAAGATTAGCATTAACTTTTATTTTTTGCCAATTTTTTGTTGCCTCTTTTTGATGAAAATAAGATGTAACCGCTATCATTGCCGCATTATCAGTACAGAAATAGGTTTTAGGTATAAGGTAATAGGTTTTAGGTAATTCTTTTCGAATTCTCGCTTTGAATTGTCTTCTCAGTTCTTCGTTGGCAGCTACGCCGCCGCCGAGAATTACACTTTTTGCTCTAAATTCCTTTGCTGCTCGTAAAGTTTTATAAATTAAAACATCAATTATTGCCCGTTGGACCTCGCGACACATTTCTCGAATAAATTCTTTTTTCTTTGTTTCTCTAGGCTTCATGCTTCTTACTTTATATAATACTGCCGTCTTCAACCCAGAGAAACTAAAATCATAATTTTTCTGATAAATCATTGGTCGTGGCAACTTAATTTTGATTTTTGATTTTTGATTTTTGAATTTAGTCGCCATTTTGGCGACGATTGGTCCTCCGGGATATCCCAATCCTAAAATTCTGGCTGTTTTATCAAGGCACTCCCCGGCCGCGTCGTCGCGAGTTTCGCCAATCTCTTTATATCCCCCAATATCTTTCATTAAAATAAGACCAGTGTGACCACCGGAAACAACCAGACAAATTGCGGGAAATTGAAGATCAGATATTGGATTTTGAATAAAATTAGCAAGAATGTGACCCTCAATATGATTTACAGGTAAAATTGGTTTTTGCCAAAAATAAGAAAGGGCTTTGGCGAAGTTAACTCCCACCCATAACGCGGGCTCAAGAGCCGGTCCTATTGTTACCGCAATTAAATCAATTTTAGGTTTTTGATACTGTTCTAAGAATTTTTTTAATTTTTTATAAAGGTGCTCTTCCCGGACAAGTGTTTCTTTTAACTTTGAATTTTTAATTGTAACTTTTGACTTTCTAAGCATCCTCGCTTCTTCCAAAGCTTTAATTAAAACTGGAACAAGATTTTTCTGATGTTCTCTCTTTGCCAATGTCGGCACCACACCTCCCCATTTTTGATGAATTTTAACTTGTGAAGAGACAATATTAGATAAAATTTTTAGATGAGAGTTCTTTGATTCCAGAAGAGCTATTGAAGTTTCATCACAAGAGGTTTCGATAGCTAAAATTCTCATGAATTTGAAAAACTATTCTCTTAAAATTTTAGGTGGTGAGACCGTTAGATCAATCACTTTAGAGGGCTTTCCTAACAAAGGTCCGGCATCAATTATTAAATCTGGCTGATATTTTCTTTCTTTGAATTGGTTTAAAACTTTCTCGAGATTGCCGGAGGCGGGTTTTCCAGAAACGTTAGCGGAAGTACCCACCAATGGTCTATTAAGTTCTTTTAATAAAAGGTTTACTAGTTTAAAATTTGGAATTCGAAGAGCAATAGTATCTTTGGCTACTCCATACAGTTTTATTTCACTCTTTTTTCTTCTTAAAACTGCAGTTACTCTTCCTGGCCAAACTATTTTTAAAAAT
>Ga0210019_1001752_pt1 | contig 22342 bp, 20 predicted proteins | sample CryGeyCG2114_020_2_FD_183969 | JGI IMG/M metagenome (GOLD analysis project Ga0210019, IMG submission 183969) | Groundwater microbial communities from aquifer - Crystal Geyser CG11_big_fil_rev_8/21/14_0.20 (SPAdes) (version 2) | ecosystem: Environmental > Aquatic > Deep subsurface > Groundwater ...
TCGGATTATTGCGTTCTTCGCGAATAGCTCCAATATAATAATTCTTAGAAACTAAAAATCTTTTACTTATGAGAAATTTTGTAAATTTTTCGTAGTCAAAAGATAATAAATTAAAAAGCTTCAATTCTTTCAAGCGATGATAGAAATTATTTCCGTCAATAATTATAAAAACTCGTTCTTTGTTCATAAAATAATTATACTCCAAAAACAAAAACCCCGCACGGTCCGAAGACGGCACGGGGGGGGTTAACTGTTTTCAATATAGCAAAGACAGATTAGCTGTCAAGAGCAAAGTTGTGGATAACCAAATCAGTGCTTCTCTGATTTCCGGCAGAATCGCCGGCTTTTGGTCACCCCGTAGTTAACTAAGAATTATACTTCTGGACCAAATCAAAAATAATAAGAAATACAATGGAAATTTTTAGAAACTTCATGAGTAATTACGAATGCCTTAGTTAATGCTGAAATTAATTAATTCCTTTTGTATTATTTTATTATCAACTTTAAAACCTTTTAAATAATCAATTTCTTCTCCATAATCAATATCTTTAAAATATACCAATCGGCTCCGAAACAATTTTTCATTAAATTCGTTGCCAAAAATTTCCTCTCCCTTTTTGGATATTTTACTAACAGAAAAATGTTTTTTTATAATAAAATATAGGTCAACATAATCCTTCCATTTAGCTCTTCTCCCTAATGTATAGGCTTTCATTGCAGCTAAAGTTAAAAGATCTGGAAGTTTTATTATATCGTTAAATTTTTTTGAAAAACTAAGTTTGTACGGATAGTGAAAAAATGTGAACTTCACACCTTTAATTATTATAGAAAATTCATCAAGCTTATCAACAATAACATTATCTATTTTAAAGTTCTTTTGAATCATTTTCCTAATGCTTGAATTTTTAAATTCTTTATCAGTAAATAAATCAAAATCTATAGAACGACGATGACCAATATGCAAAGCAACAGCTGTTCCGCCAACCAGTCCAAAATCTTTAGAAAATGATTTAAGCAATGGCAAGGACCTAATTTGTTCTTCTGTTAAAATTTCTTTATGCAGCATGTTTATTAAAATAAAAATGAAAGTAATTTTTTATTTCGGGGCGATAATTGCATCTTTTCTGTTTAGATTTTGTTCGAAAGATTTCAGCGGTTTTTTTCATACCCAAAATTTTTATCATTTCCTGAACATCGTCCCAATCGCCATAATTTAAAACATGCTCCACAATTGATTCTTCAGAAAGTTTATTTAAATCCTTTACATACCATACGAGATATGGCCTTTTTTTAATAAATTGATAGATGGTCATTATATTTATTATACCATAAAATTCAATTTTATTTATCTCATTGGGGATTGGAAATGCTTTTTAAATTTGTTATACTAACCTTAAGGTAATAGCCAAATACTTTTCTTTGAGAAATTGGCTCTTATCTTAAAAGGTCGAAATTAAAATAGTTGTTGAACGCATAATTGACATGAAAAAATTTATTTTAGGCGCAATAACGCTCACTGCCATCTTTGGTCTTGCACTATTTGTGGCTCAAGCCGTGGCGCAAGCCAATGACGGCGGCGGACGTAAAATTGTCGTTTTTCAAACCGGCTTGAACGATGCCGCTAAAGACAAAATCATTGCTCACACAGGCGGTGCCAAATTGAAGAATCTTGACCTTATTGGCGCCAAGGCGGTGTGGGTGCCGGATCGTTCTGCCGCCGCAAAATTGGCCGCTTCTCCGGGTGTCGTGCGAGTGGATGATGATGTAGTGGTTGAGGCTTTAATAAGGGGTGGTATTTCTGCCAAACCTGCTCCTTCTCAACCAGCTGAAGTTTTGCCGTGGGGAATTGACCGCATAGATGCAGAACTTGTCTGGCCCTCGGGCAACACTGCCAACCTGATCAGAGTTGGTATTATTGACACGGGAATTTCCAATACACATCCCGACCTTTTAGCCAATATAAAAGGTGGTGTCAATACCATCAATCCGAGAAAAAATTGGAATGATGATAATGGTCATGGTTCGCATGTTGCTGGAATTGTTGCCGCGATTGATAACAATATCGGAGTGATTGGCGTTGGACCGGCGATTGATCTTTACGCTATTAAAGTGTTGGATAGGAACGGCTCAGGATACCTTTCAGACGTAATTGAAGGAATCCAGTGGGCAGTCGCAAACAATATGCAGGTGGTCAATATGAGTTTGGGTACGGCTTCGAACATTCAGTCATTTCACGATGCCGTGATTGCTGCCAAAAACGCCGGCATTGTGACGGTGGCAGCTGCAGGAAATGGTGGCGGTTCGACCAACGAATCAGTCATCTTTCCAGCGGCCTATCCGGAGGCAATTGCGGTTTCAGCCACTGATAATACTGATACGATTGCTTGGTGGTCCAGCCGCGGCCCAGAGGTTGATTTGGCTGCGCCGGGCGTGAGCATTTACTCAACGTACAAAGGCACTGGTTATGCCACGCTTTCAGGAACTTCAATGGCCGCACCGCACGTTGCCGGTTCTGCAGCGCTTGTGTTGAACATTCCGGTTGGCCTTTACGACGCGAATGCTAATGGCAAATGGGATCCGGATGAAGTCCAAAAGAAACTTCAGGATAGAGCGAAAGATTTAGGAACCTCTGGCTTTGACAATCTCTATGGTTGGGGTTTAGTCAATGCCTATAACGCGGTGAATTAATCTCTTTACCACCTTTTCCCAGCCTGAAAGAGGTTCTTGGATAAGTAAGGCTATTATTGCTTCCTTGCTATAGCCCGTTTCCCTCAGGCTTTGTAAGGCCATGACGCTTTTCCTGATTAAATTTTGATATTCTTCTCCGTAGACCTCTTCCACTGCTTTTTCTATGGTAGATTTAAATTTTTTAAACTCATCACTGTAATTTTCAGCGAACCACGAAATGAAGCGTTGCTTATCAGAAATGAGATAATCATAATACCCTCCCTTCTCTTTTGGGATTGTTAAATATTCAGCTATCTTCGTCATCGTCATTCGTTTCTCTTTTAAATAAGCGAGTATTTCATCCTTTGCTTTTTCATCGCTGATAATTTGTCGGCGAACCCGGAGATAGCTTTTTAACGCTGCTAGCCGTTCATCATTATTTTGGATGGCCTGATAAAATTTTGCCCATAATTCTCGCTCTTGACATAATAGTTCTGATTCTCTCAATTTATCCTTGAATAGTTGTTTTATAGTATGCTGTTCCTCGTGTTTAAAAACTTGTTCTGAATCATAGTCCGATAATACAAAAAAGGAATTCTCTGCTGTAATCGCGCGTTCCAAACCCGGTACAAGGCAGGACCCAAGAGTCACCCCAGCGCTTCTTTCAGCTGCTTTTAGTTCTTCATTCGTGACATCTTTACTTTTTTGAAACGAATGACTGTGAAGGTAGGTATAATCAAGAGGGTCTTGGCAACGAAAATATAGGGTTACGGGACTCTCAACGACCTTAATATCTCCTTTCGGTTCTTGACCAAATAGCGCTTTGAATAATTCTTTATCATCTGAATATTGCTCCCGGATGCTTCTAACCTTGGCATGTTTGTCAACATATGTCTGAAGCAACTTACGGCTTATTTCCTTTTGTTCATTAGTCAGTCCATATTTTGGACCTAAATCTCTAACCCATTCGTAAAGTTGTCCAAGGGGAGCGTCGGGATTTTCCTTAATTTTTTGAATAATCTTTTCTTGTATGAGAGCCAACCCCTTTTTTTGATAGGTCAGTTTTTCTTTAAACTCACGCAAACGTTCAGGCTGTTCTTCTTTCGGCGCTTGATGAATTTTTTGAAGTTCTATTTTCGGCGCAAAAATTTCACCCTCCCCAATAGGAGGAAAGGGAAAGTTTTTTTCTTCCAAATTTTTTGTTGGTCTTCCGATATCGGCTAACTTATTTTTGATTTCATTAACAAAGGCGCCGCTTTGCCCTTGAATTTCTTTCAATTTGTTAAAAGGCCCGAATTCTTCTCGGATTGAAACAAGATTCGGAAGCGATAAGCCGGATTTTTCTTCTATTTTGTCAATTTGGTTTTGACCTTGGATAATTAGTTCCTCGGTTTTATTTTCCGTGGCTTGAATTGTTTGTTCTTTAAACTCGGCAAGATTTATTTCTTTTTTTGATTCGGCCGTTTTCTTTTCTAATGAGATGCTTTCTTCCGACGTATTTAGTTTTTTGGATTTTTCAAAGTTTTCCAAATTCATTTTGGTCAATTAAAGTTTTATCGTGGAGCGAATTTTTCCGCTGTTTCAATTTCTTTTGATACTCATCAATAAGCCGGTTCTGTTTTTCTTCTAATTGTTTTAATTTCCCTAAAAATTTTTGATATTCTTCTTCAATTTTTATTTTTGTCATTTGAAGAAAAGTTCGATTATCCATATTTTTAATTGTAAATCTAATTTTCATAAAAGTCAGCAACGTTAATGATATATCAATTTTTGATGTTGGTATCTTGATTTTTCCAAAGTGACGAATTTATCCTTGTATCATTTTGACTTTTGTTATTGAATGAGTTAAGATAAAAACGTTGAAGTTAAAAGCATTGACATTGAAAATTGTCTGTGTTAACATTGAAAATAGATAAAAATATATGGTCAAATTTAATTTAGACAAATTTATTGATAATTTAATGATGACGCTTAAGCCGAAGCAACAGATAGTTATCGGCAAGCGTTTTGGTTTAAAAAACGGCGAGAAAGCTACTCTTCAAAATATTGGCGATGTCTTCGGCATTACTCGCGAAAGGGTCAGACAAATTGAAGCTCAAATTTTAAAAAATATCTCTCCTTCCATTAAAGAGGGGACGGGGGAAATTTTAGAATTAGTCAATGAACATTTGGATAGATTGGGCGGCGTTCGCCGGGACGAGGAATTCCTCAATGACCTTCGTTATTTTCTTTCCGCCAGAGATGTTAAATGTTTTGAACAAAAAATAAAATTTATTTTGGAAATTTCCGAGGTCCCTTTTTATTACCGCGAGGACCAAAATTTCTACAGCTTTTGGTACCTTAACGAAGAAAAGAAAGAAAACTTTTTTGAATTTATCCGTCAGTTTATCAATTTCTTAAAATCTCAGGATAAGGCCGCTGTCTTGGAAAAGAAAATTCATTTAGAAAAATTAAAAGAACTTCTTTTAACCCATTCCCACTTTTTGGCAGTTTCCAAAAAAATCGGTTTTAACAACTTTGGCGATTTAGGTTTAACGGAATGGCCGGAAATTCAACCCCGCACCATCCGCGATAAGATTTATTTAGTTTTGAAAAAACACGGTCAGCCTCTTCATTTCGGACATATTGCCAAAAATATTCAAACATTCGGCATTGATACGAAGCCGGCCCATGTCCAAACCGTCCATAACGAACTTGTTAAAGATGAACGGTTTGTGCTTGTGGGCCGCGGTCTTTACGGTTTAAAAGAACACGGCTTTGAGCCGGGAACCGTGCGGGAAGTTATCGTTAAGATATTAAAAAACAAAAAAGCCTTAAGTTCTTCGGAAATTATGAAACAAGTTAAACAAAAGAAATTTGTTAAAGACACCACCATTCTTCTTAACCTTCAAAATAAAGAGTACTTCCGGCGTTCTCCAGACGGCCATTACTCATTAGTTTCAAAATCTGAGGTTCCTCAAAAAACTTAAAGAGAGAATATTTCCCAATAAAATGATTCGTGATTTCTTCCACACTCTCGGCGAAATCTTTGAGGATTTATTCGCTCAATGGGAAACCTGGTTTTTTCTTTTTCTTTTGGCTCTCGGACCGATAATTTTGTTCACTCAAGCTTCTTCTTCGGGAATTGGGTTCCAATTTATTAATTTTTTAAAACTAACTTGGTGGTTTTGGTTTTTCTTGATTTTTTTTCCTCTGACAAAGTCAATTTTTCTCTATTGGAGGCAGGAACTATTTAAAAATTCTATTAAATGGGTCTTGTTGGAACTAAAAGTGCCTCGGCAGATTGAAAAAAGCTCCCAAACTATGGAGCAGATATTGTATTCCTTACATTCCTTACGTAATGCGCCGGGCGATTTTAAGGAAAAATATATAAATGGTGAAATCACCCGCTGGTTTTCCCTAGAAATGGTTAGCTTTGGAGGCGAAACTCATTTTTACATTCGGGCCTATGAAAAATTAAGAAAAATGATAGAAGCGGCATTTTTTTCTTACTATCCTGATATTGATATTGTAGAAGCGCCTGATTATGTTGATAATCTTCCCAAGAATGTTGCCGAGGCCTATAAAAAAGGGCTTGACTTTTCTGGCACGGAAATAATTTTAGCCAGTGAAGAAGTTTATCCTATTAAGACATATATTGACTTTGAAAATATAGAAGAAGAAAAAAAATTTGACCCTATTTCCACTTTCCTAGAGGCCTTGGCTAAATTACAAAAAGACGAATTTACGGGCATTCAAATTCTCATTGCTCCCGTTGATCCAAAGGAATGGAAAGATAAATGGGAAGATTTTTTAGAAAAACTCAGAAAACCGACACTTATTGAGTTTGGTAAAGAAGGAGAGATAGGAACAAAGTTAGGTGTCCGTTCCCCCGGGCAAACAGATATCCTAAAAGCCGTTGAAAGAAATCTTTCCAAACCGGCTTTTAACACTTTAATTCGCCTTTTATACCTTTCTCCAAAGATAACTTATGATAAAATTTACGCCAAGAAAGGGTTAATAGGTTCATTTAATCAATATACCGCTCTTAATCTTAATTCTTTTAAACCAAATCGCGGCGTGACTCCCTTTGCCACCATTTGGAGAAAACCTTACTTGTTTTCTAATAAAAGAATTGAGTATCGCAAGGAACGTTTATTGTTTAATTATAAAAAAAGAGAAATGCCGCCGGCATCCGATATCGGACGTTTGCCTATCTCCTCCTTTTATAATTGGAACTTTGCTTCGCAGAGTTTTAAAATGAATACCGAATGTTTAGCCACTTTATTTCATATGCCGACGGCGGTGGTGGTGACCGAACCTCATATTCGTCATTTGGAAAGCCGCCGCGCCGGACCGCCGGCTGGTTTGTCAATTTTCGGCGAAGAAAAAGAAATAGAAAAATTTAATAAATAATTTATGGCTGATTTTTTCAATAATTTATTTCAATCCCTTTGGTTTTTTTTCAATAATTTACCTTGGCGTTCAATATTTTATTTTGTCAGAAGCATTTTTTTGGTTATTGATGCGGCGGTTTTGGGATTGTTTATTTTTGTCTTATTCAGAGTTTATTCAAGCCGGCCTAAAATTTTTTTGCCCCGTGAATCAAAAAGTATTTTAACTCTAGATAATGCCCTATTTAAAAAACGTTGGGAGGAAATTTTAAAAAGGAGCGTTTCAGAAGAGCCGGAAAAAGTATATGCCGCCATCATTGAAGCGGATAAGCTTATTGAAGATGTTTCAAAAGAGTTGGGGTTAAAGGGTGAACATTTGGCTGACCGTTTAGAAAAATTAAATCCCGGGGAAATAAAAACTCTTGACCGGTTATGGAAAGCGCACCGGGTAAGAAATGATTTGGTCCACACGCCGGAATTTGCCCCCCCCGTAGCTGAAGCCAAGAAGGTTTTGGGGGATTATGAAGCTTTTTTAAAGGAAATAAAGATTTTGTAATTTGCGTTCTAGTTGATTATGATTCCGAAAATTCAAACTCAAATAGCCAAAACAGCTCCGCCGCCGCCGGGGCTGCCAATTTACGGCCGACTTAATCCAGCCACCGTCTCTTTTATGGGCCAAACCAATTATGCTTCAACTTTGGAAGAAAAACGTTTTATTTTCGGAATTAAACGTCAGGACCGGCGACACCATATTTATGTTGTTGGCCAAAGAAACATCGGAAAATCCAAGCTGCTTGAACTTCTCATTCGTCAGGACATTGCCTCTGGCTACGGTTTGATGCTTATAGATTACCAAGGCTCTCTAACCAAAGGAGTTCTGGATTTTATTCCCCAAAAAAGAATGGAAGATGTGGTTTACCTTGACCCGGCTGACGCCGAACATTCTTTAATTTTTAACCCTTTCAGCGGCGTTGATTTTAAAATTCAATTCATCAAGGATTTAACGGAAATAATGAAAGATTTTTTTGGCTCCTTATGGATGCCGCGAATTGACCACTTGTTTCGTTTTGCTTGTTTAGCCCTTCTTGATTACCCCGGGGCCCGCTTTTCGGAAATTATGAACTTATTAACTGACGAAAGTTTTCGGCTTCAAGTGGTTAAATATATCAAAAATGATTTGGTAAAAAATTTTTGGGAAATTGAATTTTCTCAAAAATGGCTGCCTCAATTTGAAACCGAAGCCATTAGATCATTAATTGACAAATTGAGCCAGTTTTTTTCTCATCCTGCTATTCGGCAAATTTTCAACCATCAAGAAAATAAAATTAATTTTGAAGAATTTATAGAAAACAAAAAAATTATCCTTGTTTCTCTTTCTAGAAATAAATTGGGAGAGGAAAATGCCGCTATTTTGGGTTCAATTTTTTTGATGAAATTGCGGTTAGCCGGCATCGCCAGGCAATCCTTAAATGAAAGTCAACGCCAGGATTTTTATGTTTATATTGACGGCTTTAATAATTTAGCCTTGCCGATTTTGGAAAATTTTTTGGCCGAAGCCCATCTGGGAGGTTTAAATTTTACTATTACCCATACCTCTTTGACCCAACTTTCTACCAAAACAAACGTCTCTCTTTTAAGCAATATCGGCACTTTAATTATTTTTAGAGTTAGCGGCGAGGATGCCTTACGCTTGGAAACAGCCCTGATGCCGGTTTTTAAAGCTCGGGATATGATTAATCTCGCCTCTGGCGAATTTTACATAAAAATGATCATTGACGGAGAAACTTTTGACCCTTTTTCCAGCCGAACCTTAAAGGTCCTGCCTCCTTCTCAACCTTCTTATCACGAACAAATTATTGAACTTTCCAGAAAAAAATATACCGGCGTGGTATAATAATTTTATGGTTGAAACAGAAGAAAAAAGTGTTGTTTATTTTGGCAGAACTAACTTTAGAAACGCTAATCGGCTTTTTGGCATTAAAAGAACCGACCGCCGGCAGCATATGTATGTTATTGGTCAAACCGGAACCGGAAAAACCGCCTTGCTCTACAATATGATTATTCAAGATATTGCCAATGGCGAAGGCGTCTGCGTGGTTGACCCTCACGGCGAATTAATCCAAAACATTTTAGGCAAAATTCCCGAGGAAAGGGTGAAAGACGTTATTTATTTCAATCCGGCCGATTCGGATTTTCATATCGGTTTTAACATCTTGGAAACTCCGGACCCGAAATATAAACATTTGGTCGCCTCGGGATTAATGGGAATTTTTACCAAAATTTGGTCTAATGTTTGGTCAGCCCGAATGGAATATATTCTCAACAATGCTGTTTTGGCGCTTTTGGACACGCCCGGTTCAACTTTGTTAGGCGTGATTCGGCTTTTGGTTGACAAAGAATACCGCCAAAAAATTGTTGATAACATCAAAGACCCGGTGGTCAAGGCCTTTTGGATTTATGAATATGAGGCTTGGGGACCTCAATTTAGAAACGAGGCTATTGCTCCGATTCAAAATAAAGTCGGCCAATTTCTTTCAACGCCCTTAATTCGGAATATCGTCGGTCAATCAAAGAGCACGATTGATATTCTTGAAATTATGAACACCGGCAAAATTTTCTTAGCCGATGTTTCTAAAGGCAAAATCGGTGAAGATAATTCTTCGCTTTTGGGCGCCTTAATTATCACCAAAATCCAGCTGGCGGCAATGGAAAGAGTGAGAATTCCAGAAGAGGAACGGGTTGATTTTTACCTTTATGTTGACGAATTTCAAAATTTTGCTACCGATTCTTTCGCGACCATTCTTTCCGAGGCAAGAAAATACCGTTTAAATATTATTTTAGGCCATCAATATATCGGACAATTAATTACCGATGTTTCCACTCGGGTCCGGGACGCTGTTTTTGGCAACGTTGGCACTAAAATTGTTTTTCGGGTAGGCGCGACTGACGCCGAGTTTTTGGAAACAGAATTTGAGCCGGAATTTATCATTGAAGATTTGGTTAATTTGCCCAACTATTCAATTTACTTGAAATTAATGGTTGATGGCGTGACCAGCCGGCCGTTTTCGGCCGTGACTCTGCCGCCATTTAAAATTGCGGCTTCAACTTCCATTGCCAATAACATTATCCAGATGTCCAGAAAAAATTACAGCCGGCCCAATTATCAAGTGGAAAAAGAAATTAATCTTTGGAGCGGAGTAATGAAAGAAAGAGAAACTTTTCAACGCCGTGAGCCGCGGCCGGAAAAAGGAGGCAGGGAAGACTTTTCCGCCTTGACCAATTTGGGTATTGAATTTTCTTCTCCGGCCAACAAAGCGGGCAGGTCAATTTCTGAAAGACAATCCCGGGAATTGCCGCCTTCGCCGCCAAGAGAAAGTATTGATGTTGATTTTCTAAAAAAATCAATTGATGAATCTTTAAGAAAGAAAAATCTTTAATCTTTAACTCTTTCTGCATATTCGCCGGTGGCGGTGTTTATTCTCACCCGGTCGCCTTCGTCTATAAATAAAGGAACATTGACTTTGGCTCCGGTTTCTAAAATAACGGTTTTGGTTCCGCCTTGGGCTGTATTGCCGCGAACAGCCGGCGGAGCTTCAATAACTTTAAAATCCATTTTAATTGGCAGTTCAATATTGATTATTCTGTCTTTCTCGTTTTTGTTAGAGAATTTGAAGGCTTTAATTTCAATATCGGGCTTTAAATACTGAACGGTTTTGCTTAAAATATCGCTCTTTAAAGAAAAACGATTTTTGGGGTTATTCAGTTCCTGAAACCAAAATTCTCCCTGATGTTGATAAATAAATTTGACCGGAAAAATTTCCACCTCGGCTTCTTTAAATGTTTCATTTTGATGGGCGGCGTAATTTTGAACCTTACCTGTAATTAGATTTTTAATTCTAAGCTGGGCAACGGGTTTACGTTGCTGCATTCGAATAAAAGCGTATTCCAAAACCTCGTAAGGTTCGCCATCTTTGACAAAGAGAGTGCCAACTTTAAGTTCATTATAATTCAGCATCAGCTGAATTTTAACAGTAAATTTCTTGACCGTCAACAAAAATTAGCAATTTTTTTAATAAGTCATTAAAATTATTTTAATCAGCAATGTTAACTTCAAACCAAACAGGCAAGCAAAAAAGAGTTTTTGTGGCGATGTCCGGCGGAGTTGATTCTTCGGTCGCGGCCTTTTTATTGAAAAAGAAAGGTTATCAGGTTATTGGCGGTTTTATTAAAGGCTATAATGTAGATGGCTGTCTAGAAAAAGACGCTCAAGATGCCCGCCGGGTGGCGGGATTTTTAGGAATCCCTTTTTACATTTTTGATTTGGAAAAAGAATACAAAGAAAAAGTAGTTGAATATATGATTGACGGTTATAAAAAGGGGATTACGCCTAATCCTGACGTGATGTGCAACAAAGAAATAAAATTCGGCTTGTTTTTGAAAAAAGCATTGGAACTTGGTGCTGATTATGTGGCAACAGGACATTATGTGCGGCTGAAATCAACGAATAGCGAATCATTACGAACGTTTATTCGTAAATTAGTACCGATTCGTTGTTCGTTGATGATTGCTAAAGACGAAAATAAGGATCAAAGTTATTTTCTTTGGACCTTGACCCAAGACCAGCTGAAATATTGCCTTTTCCCCATTGGCGATTATTTAAAATCCGAAGTTAGAAAAATTGCCAGAAAAGCCGGTTTGCCGACAGCTGAGAAAAAAGATTCGCAGGGAATTTGTTTTTTAGGACAGGTGAATATTAAAAATTTTCTTTCTCAATATCTTCCCTTTAAAGAGGGTGATATTCTGGATACTGAAGGCAAAAAAATCGGCGAGCATCATGGCGCTTATTTCTACACCATTGGCCAAAGACACCTGGGGACGAAATTCCAAATTCCCAACGGGGGCCAAGCGAAGCAGGGGAGAATGGTGGCCGGGTTGGGGCCCAAATTCCAAAAACCTTTTTACGTCGCCAATAAGAATGTTGAAAGCAATACTCTGGTTGTTGCCGAGGGTGATAGTAATCCGGCACTCTACCGAAAAGAAATTGAACTGACTGATGTTAATTTTATTTCTCCACAATATTCTAATATTCTTGAGAATGTAGGAATGTCTGTTCTAGCCCGCGTCCGTTATCGCCAACCTCTAGCTAGAGCTCAACTTATAAAAGAGCCAATTAAAAAATTTAAGCTGATATTTGAAACACCGCAGAAATTTGTCGCTTCTGGCCAATCAGCAGTGTTTTATCGGCCCGCTCAATCTTCCATAACCTCCCGAACAACATCTTCAGATTTTGGCCCTTCGATACACTCAGGGTCAAAATCTTCGGATTTTGAAATGCTTGGCGGCGGAATTATTGTTTGACCAATTTTAAAGATTTTGATTATTAGCCTCAGCTACCTTGATAATGTTAAAATGACTTTATGATTATAGTTTTTACCGGCAATGGAAAAGGGAAAACAACCGCGGCTTTGGGACAAGCAATGAGGGCCCTCGGTCAAGCCAAACGGGTAATGATGATTCAATTTATCAAAGGACCTTGGATTTGCGGGGAAGATAAATTTTTAAAAAAATTTCAAATTCCTCCCTCCCAATTCCAAATTTTTAAAATGGGGAAGGGATTTGTAAAAATATTGGGCGATTCATTGCCCCTTTCTATTCACCAAAAGGCCGCTCAAAAAGGATTAAGGCTGGCTGAAGAGGCAATTAAAAATCAGAAATATGACCTTATTATTTTGGACGAAATTAATGTGGCTGTAAAATTGGGTTTAATAAAAGCCGGTCAAGTTTTAAAAATTTTAAAAATTAATCCGCCGGAAAAAGACATCATCTTGACCGGCCGGGAGGCACCGAAATCTTTCATCAGAAAAGCTGATTTGGTCACAGAAATGAAGGAAATTAAGCATCCCTTTCAAAAAGGAAAACCCGCCGTCTTAGCTAGAGAATTTTAATTAATGAGAATTAGCGATTTAGTTTTTTATTTTGTCTTGTTTTTTCTTGGCGGGATTTTGTTAGCCAGCCTAGAAGTTAATTTTTTGATTATTATTTCAGTTGTTGGTTTTTTGGCTCTCGGCTTTTTTATTTTGAGATTAGCTGGAATTCCTCCCTCTTCTTTTTGGCAGCGGCTTTCAATTTTAAGCTTAATGATTATTATCGGCGTGTTTTACTACCACTTAGACAATGTTATTTTTCAAAAACATAATTTAATTACCTTCAACCAAAAATTAAATTTTCAAGGCTTAGTAGTTGATAATCCTTTGGATAAAAATGGTTTTCAGGAAGCGGTTATTGAATTAAGTCCGCCTTGGCAAGGGAAAGTTTCGGTCAAATTAGCCTCTTATCCTGAAATAGCTTACGGCGATAAACTGAATTTTATTGGAGGTATCAACCAAGTTCCTTCCAGCACCAGTAAATATCTTGCCAAAGAAAGGATAGCCGGCGTTTCTTCTTTTCCCCAATTTTCAATTTCGGGTCGCGGTTATGGCTCGGCGATTAAATCCGGGCTTTTTAAATTAAATGATAAAATTGTCAGTATCTTTAAAAAATTTCTGCCTTCCACGGAAGCGGCTTTTTTAGCTGGTTTGACTTTCGGCCAACGCAGCGATTTTTCGTTGGATTTTAAAAAGTCTTTAAATTTAAGCGGCACCACTCATTTGGTCGCCCTTTCCGGCTATAACATTTCTATTATTGCTTTGACGGTGGCGGCTTTGTTCGGTCGGATTTTCCCCCGCCGAATTTCTTTTGCCCTAACCGTTTTGGTAATTATTGGTTTTGTCTTGATGACCGGCGCCCAAGCTTCGGTGGTGAGGGCAGCCTTGATGGCGGCTTTGGCGCTTTTGGCTAAAGAAATTGGTCGACCGAACTATGATGTCAGAAACGCCATTGTTTTCACCGGTTTCCTGATGGTGTTGGTTAATCCCAAAATTTTGGCTTTTGATGTCGGATTTCAGTTATCATTTTTGGCGCTTTTAGGCATTGTTTATTTAAAACCGGTCCTGATAAAAATTTTCCGCCTTTCGGAAAGCCCGGGTTTTCTTTCTTGGCGGGAAAATTTTTTAACAACCACCTCGGCTCAGCTGGCCGTCATTCCGATTTTGATTTCTAATTTTGGGCTTTTTTCCTTAACTTCGCTTTTAGCCAATGTTTTAGTCTTGGAATTTGTTCCCTTAACAATGTTTTTAGGATTTTTAATGGCCGCGGTTAATTTTATTTCTTATTATTTGACAATGATTGTCAGTTGGCTGGTTTTGGTTTCTTTAAAATTTGAAATTTTGGTTATTAATATCTTTTCTAAACTTACCATTCCTCTAGCCGGTTCAAAAAATATAAGTTTAATGTTATTTTTAGGGTATTATTTATTTTTAGCGGCGATAATTTTTTATGCCCAAAGATTTTATCGGAAAAATTTGGCTGAAGCAGAAAAATAAAATAGTTCTCACCTTGATTTTATTGGTCATCCTGGATATTTTGGTTTTTTGGCAGATTAAAAATCTGGTTTCTTTAAATAAACCTTTAGAAATTTATTTTTTAAAGGTCGGTCAGGGAGACAGCGAATTAATTAAATTGTCCGGCAAGGTCAAAATTTTAATTGACGGCGGTCCGGCCAACAATCAAATTTTGGAAAATTTAAATCAAATTTTATCTCCTTTTGACCGTTATCTTGATTTAGTAATTTTGTCCCATCCTCAAAGCGACCACTTCGGCGGTTTGATTGAAGTTTTTAAAAGATACCGCGTTGGCGCTTTTATTTATAACGGCCGAGACAATCCTATTCCGGCTTTTAAAGAATTTAAGAAGGTTATCGCCGAAAATAAAATTCAAACAATTGTTTTAATCGGCGGCGATAGAATTCGTTATCAAGATAATCAATTTAACTTTCTTTTGCCGGATTTATCTTTACTTCAAGAAAAAGAATTGAATGATACGACTTTGGTGGGAGAATTAAAAAATTCAAACTTTAAAGCTCTTTTTACCGGCGATATCAGCTCAAAAATTGAGAAAAAGTTAGTAACTTTTTATCATTCAACAATTGATGTTTTAAAAGTCAGCCATCACGGCTCTAAATTTTCTTCTTCGCCGGAATTTTTAAATGCTTTAAGGCCGAAGGTGGCGGTTATAGAAGTGGGAAAGAATAGCTACGGTCATCCGACGAAAGACGTTCTGGAAAGATTGAAAGCTGTTGGCGCAAAAATTTTACGTACCGATGAAGAAGGGCTGGTGAAGCTTTTAATTGACGGTCAAAAAATAAGAATTTTCCAAAATTTTTGACCTTTTAATATTTGCGATGTAGCGGCTGAGTTTATTTTGTGTTATTATTTTTTTATGCGTACTCTTTCCCAAGATATTAAAAAGCAGGAAGGAAAAGAGGTTGAGCTTTTCGGCTGGGTTAACAGCCGACGCGACCACGGCAAGCTTATTTTTATTGATTTAAGAGACCGGACCGGCATTACTCAAATTGTTTTTTCTCCGATAAATAAGGAACTGCACTCCCAAGCCGAAAAATTGCATTCCGAGTGGGTTATAAGAGTAAGGGGAATGGTTAAAAAACGACCGCCAAGAATGGAAAATCCTAAAATTACCAGCGGCCGGTACGAAGTCAGCGCCAATTTTTTGGAAGTTTTAGCCGAAGCTAAAAATCCGCCCTTTGCTTTGGAAACTAACGGCTTGGAAATTAATGAAGAATTAAGAATGAAATATCGCTACTTGGATTTGCGAAGGCCGCGTTTGCAAAAAAATTTAAGAACCCGGGCAAAAGTCATTAAATTCATCAGGGATTTTTTAAGCGAAAAAGAATTTATAGAAGTGGAAACTCCAATTTTAAGCAAGTCAACTCCCGAAGGCGCCCGCGATTACTTGGTGCCTTGCCGGCTAGAACCGGGAAAATTTTACGCTTTACCCCAATCGCCTCAGCAATACAAACAGCTTTTAATGGTTGCCGGCTTGGAACATTATTTTCAAATTGCCCGCTGTTTCCGGGACGAAGATACCCGGGGCGACCGCCAGCCGGAATTCACCCAACTTGATTTAGAAATGAGTTTTGCTTCCCAGGAAGAAATTTTAAATCTCGTTGAAGAACTTTATGCGGCTATCATTAAAAAACTTTTTCCGGAAAAGAAAATTTCTAAAAAACCTTTCCCGCGGCTGACTTATAAAGAAGCGAGGGAGAAATATGGGTCGGATAAACCTGATTTGCGTCAAAATAAAAACGACCCCGATGAACTGGCTTTTGCTTTTATTGTTGATTTCCCGATGTTTGAGTGGAAAGAACAGGAAAAAAGATGGGACGCGGTTCATCATCCCTTTACCTTGCCTCAAGTGAAAGATAAAAAGGATTTGTTAGCTCGTTTTAAAAAAAACCCTTCAGCTATTTTGGCTTATCAGTATGATTTTGTCCTTAACGGCTATGAGATCGGCGGCGGTTCAATCCGGATTTATAAGCCGGAATTGCTTCAAGCAGTTTTTGAAATTATGGGGAATAAGCCCAAGGAAATTAAGGAAAAATTCGGGCATTTGCTTGAGGCTTTTAAGTATGGCGTACCTCCGCATGGCGGGATTGCTGGCGGTTTGGATAGATTTATAGCTATTTTGCAAAATGAACCCAACATCCGTGAGGTCATTGCCTTTCCGAAAACCGGCGATGGCCGGGATTTATTGATGGAAGCGCCGGCCCAAGTCAACCCCTCTCAACTAAAAGAGTTGCATTTAAAGATTTCTGACCATAAAATAAAATAAAATGTTCAAATTTAAAAGCAGAAGATTATTAAGCCCGAGTCTAATCGGCTTTATTATTGGAGCGATTTTTGCTTCTGTCGTTTGGATATTATTGCTCTATTACTCTTGATGCCTCATTCTCATTCAAAAGAAGAAAAAACTTTAGTCATTATTAAGCCCGACGGAGTTAAAAGAGGTTTAAGCGGCGAAATTATTCGGCGGATTGAACAGCGCGGTTTAAAAATCATTGCTTTAAAAATGGTTTGGTCCAGCAAAGAAGAAATAGCCAAGCATTACCCGAATAACCGGGGTTATCTTTTAATTTTAGGAAATAAAAGTTTAGAAACTTATCAACGCTTCGGCTTGGAGGCAAAGAAAGAATTAGGTACTGACGACCCCTTAAAAATCGGCAAAATGGTTCGCTCTTGGTTAGTTGATTTTATGATTTCCTCTCCAATTATTAAAATGGTTGTTCAAGGTTTGCATGCTGTTGAGATGGTAAGAAAATTGACGGGCGATACGATGCCGGCTAGGGCAGATATGGGAACAATCCGGGGCGATTTTTCCATTGATTCGGCAGTGTTGGCTAACAGCGAAAAAAGAGCTGTTCACAATATTGTTCATGCTTCCGGAACCCGTGAAGAAGCCGAAGCCGAAATTCGGCTTTGGTTTTCCAAAGAAGAAATTCACGCCTATAAAAGAGCAGAAGAAGACATTATGTTTTAAAGGATAATTTGTCTTGTTTAAATATAAATGATTCTTCTTTGTTTAGAGAAATTGAGTCAGACCTATCGCAGTTGTTATACGGGGCAAGGAAATAAAGGAACGAGAGGAGGGGATAACTATCCTTGTTTTTTGTTTTTTTGTTTTTTATAATAAAAATGGTCCCGTCCTTAGATTCCGGATCAAACTGTTTGCATTAGGGATTCCTATATCAATTAGTTCCGTGGAATTAATTTGCGGAAACCCACCTGGTTAATTGCCGGAATGCATCTAGGGCGGGACTTTTAGATATCATAATCTGCCTATATCTTATCATACTAAATTTATAATGTCAAGTTTTTGACGGTTCTCCCTTCTCTTTTTGTCTTAGGTTGACCGAAGAATTTAAATAACTTAAGCTAAAAATCATGAATAAAAAAGACCTTCTTATTCCCTTAATCATCGTGGGGGCACTCATTTTAATAGTTTGTCTTTTTCTTTTTCTCGGCAATCGAAAAGCAAACAATATTACGGCTCCGCTTAATAATTTAAATGACTCTAATCAAATAATTTTCTTTTACGGAGAGGGCTGTCCTCACTGCGCCGAGGTGGAAAAATTTTTTCAGCAGGAAAATATCCGTTCAAAAATTAATTTTCAAAGTTTAGAAGTATATCAAAACAAAGACAATGCCAATTTGATGCTCCAAAAAGCCGAAGGTTGCGGTTTGAAACCGGAGGAACTGGGCGTGCCCTTTCTTTTTGACCCGGGAAAATGTCTAGTCGGCGACCAGCCCATAATTGATTATTTTAAAAGCAAAACTTCCCAACAATAATTTAAGGACCTCGGACGTCCTGATATTTAAGAAGATGCTAACCCAACCACTTCCTTGGTATCGCAAAACCATTCCTGAAATCTTTGAATTGCTTCATTCATTTGAAAATGGTTTAACAAAAGAAGAAGCAGGGGAGCGTCTTTTAAAATACGGTCAAAATAAACTTCCTGAGGGAAAAGTAGAGAGTCTTTTCCTGATTTTTTTGCGTCAGTTTCAAAGCCCTCTCATTTATATTCTTCTTGTGGCTGCCGTCATTGTCTTGGCAATGGGACAAATTATAGACAGTCTGGTGATCCTGGCTGTGCTTATTTTTAATGCGATTATGGGAACGATTCAAGAAGGAAAAGCCCAAAACACACTGCTGGCGTTAAAAAAATTCGTTCACACGCCGGCAACGGTAAGACGGGATGGAAAAGAATTTATTATTCCAGACATTGAGGTCGTGCCTGGAGATATTATTGTTTTAGAAGGAGGAGAAAAAATCCCGGCTGATGCCAGAATTATTTTTGCCAATACTTTAAAAGTTGATGAAGCCAGTCTTACTGGTGAATCAGGGCCAGTGGCTAAAACCGAGGCTGTTTTGCCGATCCCTCAATCATCTCAACAAGCGGATCTGCCGGTAACAGCTCAAAAAAATATGCTTTTCAAGGGGACGCATATTTTAAGCGGCAATGGCACAGCCATTGTTGTCGCCACCGGCCTTAAGACAGAAATCGGCAAAATTGCTCAAAAAATCGCTACCGTTAACACTGAAATCCCTTTAAAGACCGAAATCCGCTATCTTTCACGCCTTATTATTTTTACTGTCTTTGGCCTCGACCTTTTGTTGATTGTTCTGGGTATTTTTTTTAACCACTCTTTAAAAGAAATGTTTACCACCGCGGTCAGTCTTTCAGTCTCTATTATCCCCGAAGGACTACCGATAGTGATGACTCTTATTTTAGCAACCGGCGTTTCAAGAATGTCAAAACGTCATGTTCTGGTGAAAAAATTGCAGGCCGTAGAATCATTAGGACAAACGAAAGTCTTGGCGGTGGATAAAACTGGAACGCTCACCAAAAATGAAATGGTTATCCAAAAAGTGTATACAGACGGTAAAATTTTTGAAGTGACTGGCAGCGGTTATGAACCAAAAGGAGAAATAATTTTTAACGGCGAAATTATTACTCCCCTTAATCATCCAGAGCTTGTCTTAAGCGGGCAAATCGCGGCATTTTGCGCCAATGCCCGTCTTTCCTTCCTTGAAGATACAAACACTTGGAAAATAAGCGGCGATCCCACAGAAACGGCGATGTTGGTGTTTTCGAGGAAAATCGGATTTAACTATGAGATTCTGGAGCAAGAAACGCCAAAAATCTTTGAAATGCCGTTTGACTACCAAAAAAAATATCATGCGATCGTTCGGGTACTAGATAAAAAAAATTTTCTGACTGTTGTCGGCGCCCCTGAAAAGGTTTTTAAACTTTGTAAAAAACTCTGGCACAAAGATAAAACCGAAACACTTAATGAAAAGAAAAGACAAGAATTAGAGTCCGTCTTTTTAAACCTTGCCCAAAACGGTTTTCGGGTAGTGGCTTATGCGGTTAATCCTAATGTCAAGCGAGAAATCAATCCTCAAGCAATGCCGCCCTTAATTTTTGTCGGATTCTTTGCTATGAAAGACAGCCTGCGGCCAGAAGTTAAAGAAACAGTTCAAAAAGTAAGGGAGACGGGGATGTCGGTGGTAATGATTACCGGGGATCATTATCTCACGGCTCGGGCAATTGCCAAAGAAGTGGGCATTTATCAAGAAGGCAATCTTATTTTGACCGGAGAAGAAATTGATAAAATGGTTGACGAAGAACTGGCAAAAAAACTTGACCGCGCCACTGTTTTTGCCCGGGTTACGCCGGAGCACAAACTTCGTCTTATTCAAGCCTATCACCGACAAGGCAAAGTCGTGGCAATGACCGGCGACGGCGTTAATGACGCTCCCTCCTTAGTGGCCGCTGACTTGGGAGTGGCGATGGGCAAAATCGGCACCGAAGTGGCTAAAGAAGCTTCTGATATTGTGCTTTTAGATGACAACTTCGCCAGTATTATTGCTGCGGCGGAAGAGGGCCGGAGTATTTATAAAACAATCAAGAAAGTTATTCTTTATCTTTTTTCCACCAGCGTCGGCGAAGCCCTTACCATTTTTGGTGCCTTAATGCTCGGCTACCCCTTGCCTCTTCTGCCGGCGCAAATCATCTGGCTTAATTTTGTTACCGACGGATTCCTTGATGTTTCCTTGGCAATGGAACCAAAAGAAAAAGGATTGCTTCGCGAAAAATTCAAGCGGCCAAAGAAATGGATGGTTGACAGTTTGATGACAAAAAGAATATTCTTTATGACCTTGCCAATGATTATCGGGACGCTTTTTCTTTTTAAGGGATATTTTGAAACTGACCTTGCCAAAGCCTTTTCAATCTCGCTTACCAGCTTGGCCGTCTTTCAATGGTTTAATGCTTGGAATTGCCGTTCCGAAGATAAATCTATTTTTCAAATGAATCCGTTTTCAAATAAATTTTTAGTAGCGTCCACTATTACCGTAATCCTTTTGCAACTGGCCGCGTTAAACACTCCTTTTTTGCAAAAGGTTTTAAATACTCAACCCCTCACTCTCAAAGAATGGTTTACCATTATCTTCATCGCCTTTTCAATTATTGCTGTTGAAGAAATAAGAAAATTTCTTTATAGAAAATTTTCCCGAAGCCGGCAAAGGAAGAATGCCAATAATATCAACAACTCTGAAGTCAGCCAACCAGTCAGCTGATTAATCAAACTTAACTTTAAACTTTCGCAATTACTGAACGCAGTGCGAACCTTTTTTGCCTGCCCGTCAAAGCCCGAATGGCGACGGGGGGGACGGAATTGACCCGCCTCGCGGTTCCGCCCGCCTGACGGAGGCACAAAGCAAAACATTTTTCTCTTCTTTCAATTTTGGCGCGTGCGGCCCCTTTTCTTCCCCGTCTGCTGGAGGAAAAGCTTTGTGATGGCATGGTTGACAAGACAAGGTATATATTCAAAAAAAATAGAGCGTCATAACACTTAGTTATGACGCTCTTTGTGATTTTCCCCCAAGAGGTTATAGTGTCTGTCTCTTAAGATGATATTTTTGATCCTAAAGTTTCTCAGGGATTCCCTCAATTCTTTTCTCGTAAATCCATGATGAGGAACACCTTTTTCTGGACCAACTGTAGGAACATAAGTTCCTTTTTCTAGTCTGATCTGAGGACTACCTTCTTTTTCAGCAAGTTTTGCGTATCCCGAGACTCTTGCGAAGGTCGGGACTTGAATATAAAGATATCCGTCAACCTTTAGAACTCGTTCAATTTCCTTAATGATTTGTAGGATAATTTTTGTGGGGTAGTGATGAATTACTCGGACGATGAGTACTGCATCAAAAAAACCATCGGGATAAGGGAACGTCTTACGGCAATCACAAACTCTTAAATTGATTCGTAATCCTTTTTCTTTTGCTTTCTCTTTAGCTTGTTTGATTGCCTTTCTAGATAAATCGAAGCCATAAACCTCAAACCCTCTCTGAGCGAAATAAATTGCATGTCTTCCTGTTCCACATCCTAAATCTAGAATCCTAGAGACATTATGTTTCCAGAATTCCTTTCCCAGCAAAGGCATATCCTTATCTACCTTTTCTTCTTTAGCTGGATACCAATACTCCCAAGCGTCAGGATTTATTTTCATATTTTCCATCTTTTTACCTCCTTCTCAACACAGTTAAATGAGAGAAAAGTTTATCTCGGAATAATTGTCCATAATGGCGAAAGCTACGAGGGCGGTTTTCCGGCAATTGTTTCCCGAGCGACTTTTGAAGCCGTCCAAAAGGTATTAAAACAGCGAGCAAGACCTCGCAAAAGTAAAAAGAGGCATAATTTCCCATTTGTCGGGCTTTTAACTTGTGGCGAGTGTGACGGAGCCATTACCGCGCAATTTGCCCACGGACATGGCGGAACCTATCGCTATTATCGTTGCACTAAAAAGCTCGGCAAATGTTCGCAAAGATATTTGTGCGAGGACTTG
>Ga0210019_1001756_pt1 | contig 22319 bp, 25 predicted proteins | sample CryGeyCG2114_020_2_FD_183969 | JGI IMG/M metagenome (GOLD analysis project Ga0210019, IMG submission 183969) | Groundwater microbial communities from aquifer - Crystal Geyser CG11_big_fil_rev_8/21/14_0.20 (SPAdes) (version 2) | ecosystem: Environmental > Aquatic > Deep subsurface > Groundwater ...
CCTTTCTCGACAATTGGCTTGGCCGTCTCTGAAATTGGCCCATAATCTTCGTCATGAAGAAGCGCATCGTATATATAACGCGCTTTAGTCATATAGCTCTTGATTTGGTGATTGATGATGTGCATCAGATTCGACTGGCCTTCGTTGGCAGTTTCAAGCTGAATATTGATATTTTCTAGTGATTTTGTGTAGCTTTTCCAAGCATAGATTATAAATACAATCAGGATAGAAATAATAGATGTGAGAAATGCAATAAAGATTATAAATGGTTGTAGGGTTTGCCTAGTTATTGTAAAAAAATCATCCGCTTTAATATCTGTACCCAATATGGCTACCACGTTTCCATTATCATCACTAATTGGAGCATAGCCTGTTAAAACAGTGCCATATGCATCCGTATATAAATCTTGACTTGTGAGAGGTCCTAAGTAAGCTTTGGCTGTTTCAGGTATATCAACCGCTTCAGGGTAGTCTTGCCCTGGCCACTGTAATTTATCTGGCCCATCTGCTTCAATTTTTCCATCACGATTTACGTCTACATATCTAGACGAATCATTACTAATATTTGCATAAGGATCAAGGGAGTCAGCATCAGCCACAAATTCCATAACACCTGGATTGTCTTTTTTGTATCTAAAAATATACATAAAAACAATATCCTTATTGCCATATTTAATTTTATGCAATTTATTCACTACTCGCCCCCACTCTGGTTTTTTCCAATCTTCTTCTACTTGTAGCGCCTCAAGGTCTTTAGCATTAATATTGGCCGCTCCAGTAATAGATATCGTTAAAATTCTTTCCCTAAGATTATCAGTTATGAGAACAATTGTACGTCTATACAGTATGGTTGAGGCAGCCACAATCACAATAATCGAAACAGATAATACTAAAATACCAATCCAAACCGGATTCCTCTTCCCTTTATTTGTTACGTGATTATTCACAATAATTTATAAATTAAACACCTAAAAGTTTATGTAACTTTTCTCCATCAACTTCATATAAAAATTCCGTAAGTTTGGGTCCAAAATTTATACCGAATAATAATTGATATACAAGTTCAAAGAAATGAGCTTGGCGTCTTTTTTTATCTTCTTTTGTACCTTGAGATTTCTTTGAAACTTCATAAAGCAACGTAGAAAAAACATTTGGGGACATATCTGATTTGCTTTGGAGTAATTTGTTCAAGGCTCGAATTAATTTAGAATCTTCTGGAGATAGAGAGGTAATGAAATTTTTGTTAGGACTTTCTAATAGACGATAAGTGGTACTCTCGTTAATTGTTACATAACGTAGATTATCTTTCCTAATCAAATTTGTATCTACATAAGTAATCCCTTTCAAAAAGTGTTTGTCCTCTTGCTCTGTTTTATTGTTAAACGGTAATCTTAATAATTTATGCACATCTTTTTTATATATTTTTGTAAAATTTTGAAGTTCCAATCCATTGTTTTTCATAGTTTTTTTCCCAAGAAGAATAGGCTTAGCAAGTCGTTCATATATATCACGTTGTGGTAGTGTTGGCATTGGGGTAATTTTCCCATTAATACTGGTGCTGGAAGCCCCATATCCATATCCTCCATAAGGTTTCGTTCCTCGTTCTACCCCTAACGCATGCAAATGTGTATTCTGAATCAGGGAAGATTGTTGATGCAAAACCTTTCCTCTTATTGGTCTGCCCACTAAATTTTTCACATAGGTACTTGTTCCATATAGTGTTACGTACATAGCATTTAGTACATAGCGTTGATCCTCAAAATAAAGTTTTAGATCGCTGTCCTTTAAATATTTCTGAACAACAATAATAGGAGCAAATATTTCATTAAAATTCCCACCACATAGTAATGGTTTACAAATTATTGTCGGTTCAACAATAACTTCCTTAGTCCTAATAATACCTACAGTAAGAGGATCAATCCATTCTTGATGTTCCACAAGGAAGTTTTGTATTCTTATCAAATCCTTTGGATCACTAATTGGACCAATCCTACTTGTCGTATCGGCATAGTGTCCAACCTTAACCGTCGCCACTGACTGTCTAAGTAGAGAAAGAAACTCTAGAAATATATCGTCATGGACTAGGATTGAATTGGGAGAAGCACAATCTTGACCCTGATTATAAAATTGGAGAGTAAGAACAGCTTCAACTGCTTTCAAAATATCTGCATCTTTGCTTATCACTATTGGATTATGTCCAGATCCATTAGCAATAAATAACGTCCGCTTATCAAAAACTGATCGCAATTGATTCGCGTGAATTGTAGTACCAGTAAAAATGACTACATCGGTTAATGGTCTACTTTCCTTGGTATCTGGATTCATCAGCATAGCCGATCGTTCAATCAAAAAGTCAATTCTCTGTTTTGTAGAAACTATGACATTCGGAAATAATTCCGATATATCTAAAAGAGCGAGCATATCATGAAAGAAATTCTTCATACTATGAGGAATACGAAAATGTACTTCACTAGCCATTAAAGATGGCACAATGACAAAACATGTAAAAGCATATAATGGCTGATTCCTCGGCAAGAAGGCTGCAATTGCTCCAATTCTTAATTTAAAATATTTTTTATTTTCCTTAAGATTTCTGAGAAGATCAAGAGTACGATTCACCTCATCTCTCACTACCTCATAACTTTCATATCTTAGTAGAATTTCTGAAAGTTCATCAAAGCGAGATTCGATAATATCAGTAAACTTTTGAGCCTTCTTATCAATTTCTTCAAAATTTAAAGCCGTATATGGACGATATTTCCCGTTAGATAGATTCTTTAAATTTGTACTAAGAAATTTCGGCTTCATTACTAATTGTTTCGAAATTCCTGTATTCATGTTACCTATGAAATTGCATTAAAATTATTCCGGAAACAGCGAGAAGCATCCCTGCATATTGATATGCAGATACATTCCCCCATTCCTTGAATACAAAGAGTCCCACTAAAATAGTACTAATCGTTAACAAAGAATCAATAATTGCAGAACCCGTGGATAATCCCAGTTTTGAAGTAACCAATCCAAAAGTTATAAAAACAAAAGGCGAGATTATTACTAATAATAAAAGCCATATTGAGAATTTACCGCCCTTGTTTGTAGCCCAAATTAAACTTACAGAGTTAGCCAATAATGCGAGAGAAACCGAACCGAGAATATAGAACCAAATCTCAAGTTTGTTCATTTCTTAACATTATACTACACTTGATAGTACCCGTCCACAATATGTATCCGTCCATAACATATGAGACTCCTCTCTCTCTTAATGGGGACAGTCACGATTGATTTCATAAACACATAAACAGGTGTCATAATTAAACTTTCTTCGGTCGACCAGCGGAACGGAGCGTGGATTCAAGATGATATTTCGTCACCATGGCATCAACCCAACGATTTCTCCCATATGGTACACCTTTGTTCAGAGCATGCCGAATGACGGAAAGTTCATCTTCTTTGTCTGGTGTATTGATCCAATGACAGTATCCGTGTGGGAGGGGCGAGGGAGAAGGATCGAGCAGTTTTTTTTCTTTTGCGTTGCCATTGATCCGACACCACGCACTCCCCCACTGCCAGTTTTCACAGGTGCGAACGAGTTTTGCGCGGACGGGATTGCGTTCGACATATTTGATGAGTGACAAAAGGTACTTGTCTATATCGACGATGAACGACTTGTAGCGTCCTTGGTAGAGGTGGCCGCTCCCGATTGTTTTGGTGCGAGTATGCACATGGCGCGTGTGTGCATTCGTGAGACGGTGCATGAAGAGGCCGAGATCGCCGTCTTTCCTTGGGTAGAGCACAAGGTGCCAATGGTTTGGCATGAGGATATAGGCAAGAATGCGCATGTCGGTGAGCTCCTTTGCTTCCTTGAGGAGTTTTTCAAAGAGGAGATAGTCCTCCTTTTCATTGAATATCTGCATGCGACCATTCGCACGATTGATCACGTGATAGATTTCTCCGCCAATGTCGACCCGTGCGAGACGAGGCATAGGGAAAGCATACATGAGACCACGTTGTCAGTCAATTAATCGTGACTGTCCCCATTCACCTTAATATATGCCAAGGTGACACATTGGTATTACCTAGTTTCTCCCATTCTAATTTTGACGAGAAACAAAGTCTCTAATGACGGCTTCTTGTCTGACAGCGTGACTTGTTCCATATATTATAAACAGATGTTTTCCTTTTCTCCATAATCTTTCGATTTCTCCTGCTATATAGTCGTCTCTTATTTCCGATTCTTCAAATAAAGAAATCTTATTGATGACACTTTTCTTTCCGAGCGGATCTAAAATTTCGTGGAAAAATAGTTTGTTATTTTCATTAAATTTCTTACCAAACAATCCTCTATGAATACGGATCATATTTTTTAGACTGAAATCAAAATTCTTCCATCCACTACTTTTCTCATCAGCCTTCAAAAAGCGGTTTACGTACTTTTCAAAGTCCGGTTTATCTTTATATCTATTCCATTGGTAACATACTAGAGCGAAATCATAATATGCTATCTCCTTTCTTGAGAATTTCTTAAGAAGCTTTTTATATCTATATTTTGCCGACGGTTCCGGCGAAAATGTTTCAACGCCTTTTTTACTGGCGAGATATGCAAGGTAACTCATCTCCCCACCGTTTCTAATGGCTTGCTCTTTAGTTTTTAATATCTTCCTATTTCCACCTTCGATCAACACAATGCAATTATTTTTACGTGTCGCTCTTATAAAAGCATTCCAGTATGCTGTTATCTTCTTATACTGAGAGTCTCTTGGATCAAAACTATGCTTGGCGCCAAAGTAAAAAAGGTGTTGCCCATCCTTTTGTATATGAAAAATATACGGTGTTGGATGATTAAGAGATCGATATTTTTTATATGATAATATTTTCTTCATTTTTATAAGAACGGGCGGACACGCAAACGTGTCCGCCCGTGAATTTCACCAATAGAATCAGTGCCCGTCTTTGTTCCAACCCTTCTCCCAGTTCTTGTCCCAATCCTTCGGGCCGGCCATCACGGAACCACTGAAGTGGTGTTCGCCGACAGAGATCTTCAGACTCTTGAGAGAGTCTTTCTTCTCCGCGATGCGTTCCTCGATTGTTGCGGCTTTGGTCGTCATCTGGATCACCTCCTTTCAATTAACGATGGTTAGAGTTCACTCACTATTACCTCAGTGAGATGTTGGTAAGCGTTCCTGCAAAAGTCAGTTTCCGTAGTGTTTATGGAACCGTGCTCGAAAAACTTATTGCTCGCCTGTCCACCTCCGCAGACTGGAAAGTACTGACAGATTTCTCGGCATTTCTTTGCTCCTTCCAAGAAATCTGACACATACTGTATGCTACGACACCTTTCTAGGATATCAAGAAACGGTTCCTGTAAGACATTCCCGACGACGAAATCCGTATATTCGATAGACTTTGTATCTAAGAATTCCGGAGACAATAGGACGACATCTCCGCAATACGAAATGCTTGGGAAGAGATCAACCTTGTCAGCAACACGCTGGATAGCCGTTGGACTTCCAGATGAAAGATCCTCCAGTCGTGACAGAGTTCTTCTGAATGACTGAATCTCGATCTGTGGATTCTGTCTCCACACACGGAAGAGTCTCTGCCAGAAATCAACTACAAGCTCGCTTGAGTCAATCATTGCGCGATTAATTCCGATCTTTTCCTCTAAATTGACTCCCAAGGAAAAGCATCCGAGATTACAGAAAAATTCGTAGAGATCTTCCGGTCTTGTTATCGTAGATTCAGTTACCACGCAAATTGCACTGAACTTGATGTTCGCTTCTCTAAGGAATTTAATTCCTGCGAGAATCTTATCGTAAGATTCATGACCACTCCAATTAATCCTATTCCTATTTGCCCACTCTGGACCATCGATACTCACGCCCACATTGAATTTATTCCTTGAAAAAAACTCGCACCAGTGTTCGTCAATGAGCGTGCCATTAGTCTGGATCACTTGTTGAACGAGTCCACGTAACATGAGAGTTTGCATAGGTTGGACCAATGATTGGAAGTGCTCCAGTCCGGAACTCATAGGCTCTCCGCCATGCCATGTGACTCTAAACGTATGGCGGCACACCTTCATCGCATCGACAATTCTATCAATCACCGCAGGTGCCATCTTACGGTTCATGTCTCTATTGGCAAGATAGCAATACTTACAGTTGAGATTACAGAGAGATGTTGGTTGGATAATAACGCTGTCAAACAAAGGTTTCATTGATGACCCCCCATTTTTTTATTTTGAATGTACTGTGGTTTTGAGAAACCAATCGTAGATTTCTTAAATCACATTACCACGATTTAATAATTTATACAAGTGCCTCGTATTTTTTTAAAAAAATATTTGAAGATAGACAAGAAAAGGGAGCCGTGAAATTACGGCTCCCTTTTTGGTCAGGAAAGAATATCTATCATGAAGATCATGAGTAAAATTAGCTCAGCCATCTTTATTCACCTCCTTAGCAAAAGGTAAATCTGAATATCTATTGCCATTTCTGAAGAAATTTTGACTATGCTGCAAATTATTTCTACTTTTAACCACTAGTCTATAGTCTGGGTCAATAAACGATTTATTTATCTCTTCTACAATTGAATCAACATCCATGTCTCCAAAGAGAATATGCCATGCCACATGTTTGATGTGAGGCAGATATGAAATATTTAATCTGTTATTTTTTCCGCCCCGTGACTTTGAACGACGATGGTGCCTTTCAGTGCGCGATTCGTTCATGAATACCTCCTTTAACGTCAGAGTGTGATGATATTTCGAGAACTGGCTTACGACGGAGATTGGAGTAATCGCGTTCCACGCCTATCAGTATTCCACACCGGCATTCCCTGACCTCAAGAATAGTGTTCTTACCGAAATCGGGATAAGCACACAGCTCAAGAAAGTGGAAAGATTCTTCCGTAAATCGTCGATGACATGAGTAGCACTCTTTTATGGTTGATTGTCTGGGCATTTCTTAACCTCCTTTTCAAAGAGCTAGATTGTTTAATATCCTAATAAAACGTTAGCCTGATTAAGGTATACACGAGATAGGAAAATCTGTCAAAGATTACAATATTAAGTTTTGATTAGATAGATCAGACAACTAAAGCCTTTAAAATCCAAACAAAAAGCGGGTTAGTATCCAAAGACACTAACCCGCTACACATCATGAAAAATCAAAAAACATTTTTGCTCCGAATAGAAGCTTCGGTCCGTTTCTGATCATCGGAGCTGTCCAGAAAGAAAAGGACGTGCGAGGCACGAGAAATTCGGCTTTTGGTCCGACACCATCACCTGTTTAGTGAATTGCCCTAACGCCCACATACTTCTGGACTTGCCATAGGACATGGGCTCGAAGCCAGCCTTCCCCAGAAGTTCCGTTCTCGTAGTATATTTCTGAGAACAGTTTCTTATTGCCGGCAAAAACTGTGCCAGCAAACCGCGGATAAAGTTTGTAGCCGGACCCATCTTTCGGAAAAGTTTCGGCCCCAGCCGCAAGCCCGGCTTCAAGCACAGCATCATTACTGAAGGTATGGAGCTTGTAAAAGAAACCCGCGACAGAAGAAAAATACTCCTTCTCCAAATACGCAAAACCCCATACACCATATTTCTCTCCCAGATAGGAATATCCTTGGAGAAAAAAAACGAGGTGTCACCTTTCCACCCTTCTCCACCAATGTTTGATGATAAATGCCGATTTCACTCTCTTCCGCCCACGCTAACAGAGGTGTTAGAACAATAAGACAGAACACCAAGCTTTTCATTAATTTCTTCTTTCTAAGAAGATTATTCTTTTAATATTATATCACGATAAGTACTTTAATGTCAATATTTTACGTATATCGAGTCGAGTGGATTTTGCAAAAAAAATAGCAGGAGAATATAGCTCCCCTGCTATTTTTGCATTATTAGTAATGCGTTTGTCTTTAGGTGTTTGTGCTTATCAACACGCAAAATCTTCCCATAATAGAACCCATCGTCATATGACTCCTTGAACTTTGAGACCACTCCTGGCCTCGGTTCTAAGTGTGATGGATACGAAAAAGAAGTATATTTCTCTTTCCCTTCCGTGGCGTCCCTTTGTCCGTGTCGAAACTCTCTTTCCAGTTTTTCTTGAAATTCAGGGAGCATAAGGCACCTCCTTTTTCCGCACGACTAATAAGTCTCTCGTTAAGATAACAAAATATATGAATTTGTCAATCTTTCGCACCCCGAGTTCAACAATGAAATGCAAGGCCTAGTATAGAATACTTGGCGTTGCATTAAAATGTTGAATCTAGCAATAAATACAGATTAACAAGTTTTAAAATCCGCGTATTTAATGGATATTTTGTCCTGGATAACGAGTCCCCCGTTTTATGAAATTCTCTTCAATATCTTTCAGACCAAACTTATCTTTGAAATACTTCAATATAAAATCCGTGTCCATATTATTTTTGCAGGTATAGACATCAATACTGACAAATCCGCGTAAAGGAAAAGTGTGGATACTGATGTGGCTTTCGGCTATGACCACAAAGCCTGTCCAGCCGCCCGGATCTTTTATATCATTGCCGAGAGCGCGAGTAACTTGGGGACCGACCAAAATCCCCATGCCAAGTTCTTTTGGTAAATTAGTTAGGATATCGAGAATAAGATCTTTGTCATCCAAAAGATCTTTGTCTCCGTCATAACCATCAATTGTCAAATGTTCACCGAAATGCATGGGATTCATTATAACCACAATTTCTTTAATTCTTCAACTACTTTGTTCTTAGCAAGCCTGCTTATAAGAGATAGCTTAGCGAGAGAAACACTCGGCACATAATTAAATGAGTTTGACATGATCAGATACCTTATATATTACAACTAGACTTTATACGGAAAGGAGGTGAGAGAAATGAGCATAAATCAGATGTCAGATCGGGGCTATGTGCCCGAGAGTGATGATTATAGCGAAGAATCATCCTCGTAATTTTCCTTCGTCAGCCTCACGAGCCCCCCAACCATCTTTATGGTTGGGGGGCTCTATTTTGGTAATCCATAGTAACAAAATATTTAAACTTTTATACCTAGCTCTTTACACAGAAAATAGAACATATCTGCTAACTTATTAATTGTCACTTCAAGTTTACCAGATCCTCCATGTCCTGCTTGTCTTTCAATTTTCAATAATAAAGTATTATTTTGTTTTTTATTAGCTTTAAGTGCTGCAAAGAGTTTGTATGAATGCATTGGATGTACCCTATCATCATGTTCTGCTGTCATAATCATCATGGCAGGATAGTTCTCATTACCTACATTATGATAAGGGCTGTAAGTTAAAAGGTATTTACGCATTTTTTTGTCGTCTGGGTTACCGTAATCATGGAACCAGTATCTACCGCCGTGAAAATGTTGGAATCTCAACATGTCAGTTACAGGCACATCTATTAACGCAACTCTGAATAAGTTCGGATAGCGTAAAGCCATGACCGACATAAGCAAACCGCCATTACTGCCACCCCAGATACCCAATTTTTCTGGAATAGTATATTTTTGATCTACAAGATGTTTCAAAATAGCAGCGAAATCTTCGAATCTTTTATGTTGCTTATTTTTTATAATTGCTTCATGCCATTCCTTCCCGAACTCTCCTCCTCCGCGAATGTTAGCAAGAACAAATATTCCGCCGTTTTCCACAAAAGGTATTACTGAGCTTCGAAATCCTGGTAGTAAACTAAACCCGAATCCTCCATAAGCGTAAACTAGAGTTGGACTAATCTGATTGTTATCCTTATTCTTCAGAATAAAAAAAGGAATCCTAATACCGTCCTTAGAGATAACCCACTCTTGTTTTAAAGACATGGCGGATGATAAATTAATCTTTGATCTCCAGTATAATTTTTTCCCCAAAGTTCGAAGATCTAGTCTATAGATGCTACTTGGTACATTGAGTGAAGAGAAGCTAAAAAATAATTCGCGATCATTATATTCATTACTATATCCACCCATGGAGCCACAACTAGGAAGTTTTATATTTTTCCTTTTCCCACTTTTTAGATTAAGCAGATATATACTCGAAGATACGTTCTCGATATATTCAATGAGCAGATAATTTTTGAGTAAAATATAATCTTCTAATTTAAATTTTAATTCTGGAACAAAAACCTGCCATTTACCGAGAAAATTTTTCAGTATTTTTCTTCTCAAGATTTTAGAGTTCGGAGCTTTGTGATCAGTAAATAAATAAATATAGTCGTCTTCTGCTTTGGCATAAGAAAGTGCTTTAATATTACCCGTTATATTTATAAACTTTGATTCAGAATTTTGTGTATCGCGAAAATATATTGTGGTAGTTTTGAGTGCATGGTGCACCGTCACAATTTCGTATCTACCATCGTGAGAACATTTGATACTGGGATAATCTTCCTTCACCAGATCTTTACCAAAGAAAAGTTCGTCTTCTTCAATTAATCGACCTAAAATATGGTAGTAGATACGCTTAAAATACTTTTCTTCTGCGATAGAGTGACCTTTTTCTCCCTTTGAATACCAAAATCCGTTAGAACTCACATGCCAAGCGTTAAAGCGCGGATACCCATCACTCGTTATCGTGTCTTTGAGAAATTTCTTTTTAGCTACATCAAAGATTTTTATGACATAACGATCATTGGAAACCAAAGAAAAATCAACGGCAATGTATTTGGCGTCTTTTGATACGCACCAGTTTTGTATTTTCCCAAATCTAAGAGTATTTGGGTTTATCAGTAAAACTGGTTTACCCTTCAATCCATGTTTTAGGAATAATGAGGCTTGATCTTCTCCCTTTTTTCTTCTACGGAAAAAATATTGTCCATCTCTGACTACAGGTATAAGTTCCACATCAACATCTAACAGGTTTTTGAATCGCTTTTTTAATATATTTCTTGACTGTGTGTCTCTAAAATATTTATTAGTTTGCTCTTCTTGCGCACGAATCCATTGTTGAGTTCTTTTTGAATCTTTCTCCAACCAGCGATAAGTGTCTGCCTTTGACATTAAAGTCCTTGCTTCTTTAATTCCTCAACTGCTTTTCTCGCCTCTTTTGAAAGTTTCTCCGGGATAGCGACAGAGACACGAATATAGAGATCGCCGCGTGCACCCGATTGGCGACCAGAGACATGATGAGGCACACCCTTGCCCTTTACTCGCAGAATACTGCCGTGCTTGGTGCCGGCCACAATTTTTAAAGTGATTTCCCCGTCAAGAGCATGGATGAGTCTTTCAGCGCCAAGAAGCGCTTCGGAAAGCTTTATTTCTAAATCCATTATCAAGTTGTACCCTTCTTTGCGCAGGTACGGATGCTTACGCACATGCACTTTTACATACAGATCTCCCGGTAACCCTCCTTCCAAAGTCTCCCCCATTCCTGACAAACGGATCATTTGCCCGTCATCGATTCCAGCAGGAACAGAGATGGCCACTTCTTTTTGCTTAACAAATTTTGAGTTAATGACGATTTTTCGCTCCGCGCCGAAGATCGATTCATGGAAAGAAAGTTCGATGTCGACAGCTATGTCACGCCCGCGTCGGACGCGACGGCCGCCGAAGATACTTGAGAGAATATCACCCAAGTCACTCGCATCAAAACCGGCATTGTTGAAACCGGAGAAATCAAAACCGAAACCTGAAGGATCAAAGCCCGCTCCTGTGCCGTTTTGTCCGGTAAAAGAACCCGCGGAGCCATAGGCATCATATTGCGCGCGTTTATTTTTATCGGAGAGTACAGTATAAGCTTCGCCTGCTTCTTTGAATTTAGCTTCATCACCGCCGGACTTATCTGGATGATAAGCATGTGCTAATTTACGGAAGGCCTTTTTAATTTCATCTTCCGAAGCATCTTTTTTGACTCCTAAAATTTTGTAGTAATCCTTCATGGGTTAGGTGCTAGCTTCTAGGTGCTAGGTGCTAGCTTTTTGGTTCAGAATCATCCTTGGGTTTTTCCTCCTTAACTTCAGCATCCCGAACATCCCCTTCAGGGGTAGTAGGTTCTGAGCCAGCAGGCGAAGGATTCGGCGGGTTCTTGCTCATATATTCCCCTATCTTCTGCAATTCGGTTGAGAGCGCTTCTGTCGCGGATTTAATAGATTCCAAACTGGGCGCCGATCCTCCGGCAGGCGGATTTGTTTCTTTTTTGAGCGCCTCAATTTTACCATTCACTGATGTTTTGATATCGTCGGGCACTGATGGAGTGTCTTTCAATGATTTTTCTGCCGTATAAATCAGTTGCTCGGCCAAATTTTTAGCATCCACCATTTCCTTTTTCTTTTGATCATCCGCCGCATTGGCTTCAGCATCTTTTTGCATTTTATTGATTTCTTCTTTGGATAGTCCGGAGCTTGCTTCTATTCTGATTGATTGTTCTTTGTTGGTGGTTTTGTCTTTAGCCCTGACATTTAATATACCGTTGGCATCAACATCAAAAGTCACTTCAACCTGTGGCATGCCGCGCGATGCCGGTGGAATGCCGTCTAGAATGAATCGACCAAGTGACTTATTATCCGAGGCCATACTGCGTTCACCTTGAATAATATGAATCTCAACGGAAGTCTGATTATCGGCAGCTGTAGAGAACACCTGCGATTTGGCTGAGGGAATGGTCGTATTCTTTTCAATAAGCTTGGTTGCTACGCCACCCATGGTTTCAATACCAAGAGAGAGCGGGATAACATCAAGCAAAAGTACATCTTTGACATCACCGGAAAGAATACCCCCTTGTATAGCCGCGCCAAGAGCTACCACTTCATCAGGGTTGATGGATTTATTGGGTTCTTTGCCGAAGAATTTTTTAACCGCCTCGGCTATCGCCGGCATGCGCGTCTGTCCCCCGACTAATATGACCTCGTCTATAACATCTACTTTAAACGGAGAAGCTTCCATAGCGCGTTTGGTGATCTCCATGGCCCGATCGACAAATTCTCCCGAAAGTTCCTCGAGCTTGGCCCGAGAAAGCTTCAAAAGAAGATGCCTCGGTCCTGATGCGTCGGAAGTGATATAGGGGATGTTGATTTCAGTTTCAGTCACCGTCGAAAGCTCGATCTTGGCTTTCTCCGCAGCTTCATCAAGGCGCTGGAGCGCCAAAGCATCCTTTCTGACATCTATGCCAGACTCTTTTTTGAATTCTTCGGCAATATAGTTAAGTATCTTTTGATCGATATCCTTGCCCCCCAAATGAGAGTCACCGTCGGTAGATTTGACTTCAACGATATCATCGCCGACTTCCAGTATCGAGATATCAAATGTTCCTCCACCGAAGTCGAACACGGCGATTTTTTCATTATTCTTTTTATTGAAACCATAAGCCAGAGCCGCGGCAGTCGGCTCGTTGATGATGCGCTTAACATCAAGTCCGGCGATCTGTCCGGCGTCTTTAGTAGCCTGGCGTTGCGAGTCATTGAAATAGGCGGGTACGGTAATGATGGCTTCCGTTACTTTCTCGCCTAATTTTGCCTCCGCATCGGTCTTGAGTTTCTGCAAGATCATGGCCGAAACTTCTTCTGGACGATAATCTTTTGCCTGCCCTGCTTGTCCCGACTTGTCCCGAGCTTTGTCGAGGGAACTTGGTTGAGGGGAGCTTATCGAACCAGTCGAAGGGTCACCCATCTTGACCAAAACGCCTCCACTGGCCCCTTCCTTAACTTCATATGGCACCGTAGATTTATCCTTTTGAACCGCTGGATCGGAAAAAGTATGGCCGATGAAGCGCTTGATGCCAAAGATTGTATTTTTAGGATTAGTTACGGCTTGGCGCTTGGCTAAAAGCCCCACCAGACGATCGCCGGTTTTTGAAATGGCCACAATAGAGGGCGTAGTGCGCACCCCTTCGGCATTTTCTATAATTTTCGGCTGTCCTGCTTCCATGACCGCTACTGCGGAATTTGTCGTACCTAGATCGATACCAATGATTTTTGACATATTTTTATATTAATTTTCAGTTTTCAATTTTGCAATTTTCATTGAATTTTCAATTTCCAATGTGTCAAACGTTTGAAAATTGATTCATTGGGAATTGATTGAAAATTGATAATTGTAAATTGTTAATTGTTAATTTCCTCCATACTCTCCCACCTTTACCTTTGCTGGGCGAATTAACTTGCCATTCAATTTATACCCTTTTTGCAAAATCTCAAGCACTTTGTGATCTTCTTCGGGATTATTTGTCATAACTGTCGTCAGCGCTTCGTGCTCATACGGACTGAAAGTCTCGTTCTCCGGATTAAGCTCTTCTAGTCCGCTAACCTTAAGTACAGCCATCAACTGGTTGCAGAGCGGATCGAGGTCTTTATGTCCCTGCGCCAGAGCTATATTAAAACTATCCAGCACCGGAATCAATTCCTCAATGAGAGAGAGTTTGGCGAATTTAATAAACTCAACCTTAGACTCTTCATCTCGGCGGCGAAGATTGACAAAATCTGCCTGCGCTCTCTGCCACCCATCAAGATATTCTTTGGCTTTTGCTTCCGAAGCCTTTAGCTTTTCCCGAAGCTTCTTTAATGATTCATGGGTCCTCTCGTCCGCCACTACGGAGTCGTCTAGATCTTCTTTATCTAATTCAATGTCATTTTCTTCATCCATAAACAAATGTTTTAACGTTTACTTCCTTCGACTCCCCTCGACCAAGCTCGGGACAAGTCGCTCAGGATCTTCGCTAACGCTTCGACCACTTCGGCGCTTTACGAGCTTTCTTTAGGCCGAATTTCCTGCGTTCTTTGGCGCGAGGATCCCGTTTTAAGAATCCCTTGAGTTTAAGCTGAGTGCGAAGATTTTGATCGAATGACACAAGAGCTCGACCCAGACCATGCCTCAAAGCTTCGGCTTGCGAAGAAATTCCACCGCCCTTGAGTTTCGCGGTAATCAGAAACTTTTTTTCAATATCATTAAAAATTGAGAGAACCGTTGCTCGAAGAGCGGGAGTAGGAAAATATTTTTCCATATCCTTATCATTGACAGATATGAAAAATTTTGAGGCGGGAGTGATGCGCACTCTGGCCACAGAAGTTTTTCTCCTGCCCACTGATTCAATATATCTACTGTCGTCACCTCGACTTGCGGAACTAACAGTGTTTTCTTTTTTAATTGTGGTTTTTTCTACTATCATACTTTTATCTTCAAATTTTTCATCATTCTGGGACGTAATTTATTCTTGGGAAGCATACCATATATTGCCCGTCGCAGGGCTTCTTGATGTCCTTTGGTATTAACAATATATTCTTGCGTTTGCCTTTTTAGACTGCCCGGAAAACCAAAGTGCCTTGAATACATTTTATCCTTTAACTTTTTGGCATTAAGCGTCATTTGGGAGCTTGAAATCACTTCAACTTCAACTTCCGGAATGCGGTTTCTGGCAAAGTCCGTCCTGTTTTTACCCATTAATAGCACCGCGACTTCTGTGGCTACTCGCCCCGGCGCTCTTCCTTTTGCATCTATAACATACTTGTTCATATAATAAATCAAATTACACAAATTCTATGATGGCCATGGGACTGGCATCTGTCATCCGTGGCCCTATTTTAGTGATACGAGTATAACCTCCCGCCCTATCCTTATATGTTACAGAAAGCTCATTGGAAATTTTTTTGGCGGCCTCTTGACCCACTCGACTTTCAAGAGCGCGGCGTGAGGCAACCGTATGCTTTTTGCCTAAGGTTACCAATTTCTCCATGTATGGACGAAGAGATTTCGCCTTTGGCTCCGTAGTTTTGATTTTACCCTTGAGAGCAAGAGAATACACAAGAGATTTAAGCAAAGCTTTTCTCTGATCTTTTTCGCGGCCGAATTTTCTGTTTTTGTTATGATGTCGCATGTAATTTATCCTTTCCCGTATGAGAGGTAAATCTCATGGGAGAACAATACACAGTCCTCGCTAATTTTTCAACGTGATGCCAAATTCTCCCAGAGCTTTCTTGATTTCCTGAACACCTTTTGACCCCATGCCCGCAATTTCAAGCAGATCTTTTTCTTTCTTGCGCGCCAAGCCTCCGATAGTGCGGATATTGGCAAGAGAAAGGGCACCTTGAGTCCGGGGAGAAATATCCATAGATTCTATGCGAGTTTTCAGCACTTCCGGGTCGGAAGAGGGTTTTGAATTTGAACTGTTTTGATCTTCAATACTGTTTGGTTTAGAAATTGGACTGTCTTCCTTAAATCCCACAATGGCCTTGAGCTGGTTTATCATGATCTCAATGGCAGAAGAAAGGGCGGATGAAGGAGAAAGAGTACCGTCGGTTTCTATGGATATTCTTAGTTTGTTGAAATCTGTCCTGTCTCCGACACGCATATTCTCAACTTCATAGCTCACGCGGCGAATAGGAGTAAAGATCCCGTCAAGAGCAATGGTGCCGATATCAACCCTTGATTTTTCGATCATTTCTTTAGGCATAAAACCTAAGCCCTTTTCCGCTTTGATCTCCATGTCAAGCGCCGTATTTTTGCCGATGATAGTGGCAATAACCTCGTTCGGTGTAAGAATTTCCACTTGACCGGGCACTTCAAGGTCAGAAGCTCGAACCACTTTTTCACCTTCCTGTTCGGGCAGACCGCTAACTTTTATATAAAGAGTCTGAGGTTCATCGGTATTAAAACGCATACGAACCTTTTTAAGGTTGAGGAGAATAGTGACAATGTCTTCCTTCACACCGTCCAAAACAGTGAACTCATGGCTGACACCCTTTATTTTAACCGAAGTAATGGCTACCCCAGGCAAAGAGGAAAGTATAATACGGCGAAGGCTGTTGCCCAAAGTATGGCCATAGCCGGGATAAAGGCCTTCGATTTCAAAAACGCCGCTCTCCCCTTCTTCTGAAATTACCTTTGGTTTAGAGGGTAAAAGTATTGTGTAATCAGCCATAATAAAAGATAAAAATTAAGATTTAATTGTAACACTATCTGTTATAGAATTCAATAACAACCCCGAGATCGAAAACATGCTCTCGCGCTTCGTAAACCGCTTGTGCTTCTACGACCACAGACTTTTTCACAGGATCAGCCTTGAGCCATGGCGGCTGGCCTACCTCCTTCATTCTGTCCGAAACATCCGTAAACAATGGGCTATCGGCAGAGCTGGGCCGAAGACTTAAAACATCCCCCTTCGACACAATGATCGAAGGTATGGTCACGCGGGCATTATTAACCATGATATGCCCGTGACTTACAGCTTGACGAGCTTGGGCCCGTGTTTTAGCCAAACCAGCTCTATATACCACATTATCAAGGCGACTCTCAAGAATACTGAAAAGCTTCTGAATCGGATCCGGAGAATTAAGAGCCTTATCGACATAATTTCTAAATTGTTTTTCAGTAATGCCGTAACTAAAGCGGGCTTTTTGTTTTTCTATCAATTCTTGACCAAATTCACTTTTAGGCTTCCTTCGACCCTTTTTGTCTGCCCTTTCCTTACGAGCAAGCGAAAGGGCGTATTTAGGAGTTTGAGTCTTTTCAAAGACAGGTGCACCGAGACGTCTTGCTATTTTGTATTTAGGTCCTATTTTCATAATAGAGTTTGGAAATTAAGTGCGTCGAGGTTTAGGTGGCTTAGGTCCATTATGAGGTACGGCAGTCTTATCTTGAATAGTAGTTAAATTTGTTCCTTTAGAAATGAAGCCCCTGATAGCGGACTCGCGACCGGAACCAACTCCCTTGACGACAACCTTGACCTCCTTGATGCCCATGGTCTGAGCTTTAAGCGCCAAAGTTTCCCCTACTTTAGCGGCGGCAAATGGCGTACCCTTTTTAGCCCCCTTAAATCCGAGACTACCGCTTGAAGACCATGCCAAAGTATTGTTTTTTTCGTCAGTGAGGGTCAGTTTGGTATTATTATAGCTTGACTCAACATATAAAACACCAGAATCAATGCGCCGACGCGATGATTTCGATTCTTTCTTCTTTTCAACCTCAACCGTAGCGCTATCTGCAGTGCTTGTTGATTCTCCTTCTGGTTTTACTATGCGTTTCTTACCCATTATTTTTTCTCTGCTAATTTGCGCCCCGTACCCATGGTCTTTCTCACACCTCTTTTTGTCCTGGCATTTGATTTTGTCCGTTGGCCGTGTACCGGAAGATTACGAGTATGCCTCAAACCACGATAAGTCTTGATGTCCTTGAGACGCTTGATGTTTCCGGAAACAACTCTTTTCAAGTCGCCCTCGAGAGTCAATTTCTCGATGACTGAACGGATTTTATTTTCTTCTTCGATGCTAGTTTCCTTTGATTTTTTTCCTAAAGGCACCCCGGCTTCTGTGAGAATGTATCTGGCGCGTGAACGGCCAATGCCGAAAATGGTCGTGAGACCAATTTCAAGACGCTTTTCCTCTGGAATAGTAATACCAAGTATTCTCATCCCGTTAGAAGCAGGTCGCGGTCAGTAAACCGCGCCTGTGTATATTATTTGTAAATTTTTGATTTGTTTTCATATTTACTTAAAGCCAACTATTGAAACCCTGCCTGTCGCAGGCAAGCGTGACTGTGGCTTCTAACGGGACTCATCTAACCTTGTCTTTGTTTATGTCGAGGATTAGTTTTGCAAGTTACATAAACATAGCCCTTTCTACGGACTATTTGACACTTGGCACATAACTTCCTAACCGCCGCCTTAACTTTCATAACAAGTTTGTATTCTAGCTTAAGTTTGTTTTTATGTCTACCCCCGCACCTATTTTCTAGAACATACTTCTTGAGATTCTTCGTTTGATGCGAAAATAGAAAATAGGTGCGGGGGTCTACCCCACCCGTGATATGAAAGAGCTTGTGCAAAATGTCAACGAGGAAATGAGTAAACTGGCGGAAGAAAAAGGGTTGAAGTATGAAGTCGTGCTTCCAAATGCAGACGGCGGCTATGATGTGGTCGGCGACCAAAGTCAGCTCAAAGAAGCTGTCAGGAATCTGATTGATAACTCCATCAGAGACACTCCGTCCGGTAGCGTGAAAGTTCGGTTGGACAGAGAGAATAATAAAATTCTCTTTACAGTCGCGGATACCGGTATTGAACTTTCAGACGAAATGAAACCAAAACTCTTCACTAAAGGTGGCAGAGACAAGAATTCCCAGAAAATCAACACCGACTCCGCCGGTTATGGTCTCTCTATTGTGAAGAGTGCTGTAGAAGCACACCAAGACCACATCTAGGCTGAGTCCGCCGGGCCCGACAAAGGCTCTATTTTCTACGTGGAGTTGCCAGTGGTTTAACCCTGTTCTTCCACTCTCTTTTTATATTTTTCTATCAGCTCGAGCCCAATTTCAGCCCTTCTTTTATTTACATTATGTGGATCTTCAATGGAAAGTGGTTCCATTAAACCATCAATTGATATTTTGAACTGCATTCCATATATTTGAGGTTTGCCCCTATAAACCAGAATTCTATCTATAAAATACGCCTTATCTTTAATATCAATCTGATTTTCTCCAGCTTCTTTAATAATTTCAAAAATACTCTCTAAAAAATCATTACTAGTGTGAAGGGCTAAAACAACGGCTGCTTTATAAACATCTTGCCCGTATAAATTTTTAAATGGAAATCCGTTATTTTTTATATATTCCTTAAACTCATAAATAACTTCTTGGTTGATTTTATTATATTTTTCAGCATCAATTTTTTCATCCTTATATTGACGAATACCAATTTGGTCTTTTTCAAGAAGCTCAAGAAGCGGGTGAGAATTTTTCATAATAATATCATTGTAATAAATAAGCCGGTTGGAGTGAATCCAACCGGCTTTCCAGCATAACCGCCTGCGCAGTCTAGATGGTGTCACCATCTCCAGTTCCAGAGATGAATGTATCGTGTTCAGCCACGATGTCAGGAAGTGGTTCATCCAGAATGTTCATTCTCGAATGTCTCGCGACGAGCGATGTGATCGGTTCTCCAGAGTTGACCGCCTTCTTCTTGCGAGAGGTGATCTTCAGGTCTCGACGAACATCTTGTATAGCTAATGCTGTTTTTGGCATGGCACAAGACTCCTTTTCTCGGGGTGTGGTTGTGTTTACGAGATAGAAACCCGAATTACTATCGCGTAAGTGCATCAATGAGCGAATCAGCAACAGTATAGCCCAACTGCAACTCTGATGGCAACCACTGTCCTTGAGGGTTAATCTCAAAGAAAGTATAACCAGTGTTTGCAGAAAAAGCCAAATCAACACATCCGAATCGAAGACCGAGTCTACGTGCTACAACTATGCATTTATCAGCCACATCATTAGGAAGTTGATGTCAGGATCACCCCAAATACCGTTGCGACTCATGGGTTCCCTCGTATCAAAAGTTAAATTTTCTAAGAGTTCGCCTTCCGACACATAAATTCCTTGGTAATTAAGTGCTGTTCTTAAGGCTGCCACCTCGCAAGTCAAGCCGTTCTCTTGCCGATAATACGGCGTTGTCAGGTAAAAAGAATCTTCTCATATGAAAAATCTGGCGGCGGCCACAGCGCTATTATCGATTGAATACATTACCGTATGAACGATACGCTCAAGACGCGTAACCTTGTGATAGGACGAATCCTCGCCCATGAGAAAAACGAACAAAGCCACAAAAATGATACCTATACCAGCCCACAATCTCTTGTCGGATTTTAAATTAATCATTCATTTGGAATAAATCAAGCTTAAAGGCGCTTGATAATTCTGGCCTTGCCACCATAAGGCTCAAGTTCAAGCAACACTTTATCACCAACCAAAACCCGAATACGATGAAGACGCATTTTGCCGGACAGATATGCGAGAATTTCCTTTGCCTCGCCGGTGCCTTCGGCGGAGGCGGGTTCATCATCCAACTTAACGCGAAACATAATATTGGGTAGTGATTCAACGACTACACCCATTTTTTCTATTGGAGAGACTTTGTTATGCGACATAAATTACTCGGTAAGAGATTTCTTTATGGTGATACGCGAACCGTCTCTAGGAAATGAGCTTTTCCAAAATGGTCTGATAGTGACGGTTGCAGATAACACAGTCGGATAATTTTTAAGAATGGAAGGTATATCTTTCTTGTGTTTACCTATCAAATCAGCTTTAAGAGCCACCTCATCAGTCTGCCATACTGCTGTCGCATCACCAGTCACGGTGAATTCTATTTCATTGGGCAACAGTAAATCAACCGAAAGAATACCAACAAAAGTCAACTCAAGCGATTTGAGTTCAGGAATTGTCACAGATTCACCCGGATTAACGGTAATTTTATTGAGTGACAATTGATTCGATAAATCGCTTCTCTTAAACATGAGGCCGGACAAATTACCCCGCATATTAATCATGGTCGTATCCTCGCTCTGGGATTGTGTTTGCGGAAGATCATCAAAAGTGACTGAAGATAACGAAGGGAACATAATAAAATCTTCCGGCACTTGAGCTCTGGCTTCAGAAATAAGTTCTTCTCTCAATAAAGCATCGAGTTCGATTTTTGCCTGTCTTCTGTCCTGTTCGCTCGCTATTTTCTCCGTACCGACAAAACCTCCGGTCATCTCGGTCTTGGATCGGGCATAAATAGTCGAGAATAGAGATGTTCCTTGAAGGCCCGGAAGAGTGAAGTCTGAAAGACCAATATTAAAATCTTCTCCATAATTTTCAGCGAGGACTCTGACTTCCAGAGTGCCTGGTTGCTCCTTGCCCCCAACTATTGATCTGCCCGGCACGATAATAGAATCCTCTATTTGATAAATCTTGCCGTCAGGAGTTTCAAAGCGCGTGGTCGCTCTTAATCTTTGTGAAGCATTATTGTTGTTGTATATGATGATCACGCCACTTGCTTTTCTTACAACCTCTACTTCTCCGGATGCCGGTACTTCGACACCTTTATCTACAGAAAGTTTAACAATACTGTAAAGAAGCCCCTTGTCACTGGTTTTACTGGCCGTGTATACATCCTCGTTGAACGAAATGGCGGACGATTTAGGTACATATGTCAAAGTAGCCCCGTTAAATATTAATAATAGGGCAAAAATAATCACTAAGGTAGAAACAGCCGTTACTATAAGCCAGAGTCGCTTTTGGGGAAATGGAGAGTTATTTTTATTATTTTGATGATAGGCATTTAAATCTTCTTGTGGTTCCGGAGGATAATTCTCTTTATGAAGAAATTGATGGTCAGGCGATTCTTGTTTCTTTCGTCTTTCCGGAATAGGAATATCTCTGATGCTTCTTTTCCTCTCTGGGATAATTATGTCTTCGATGTTTTTGGTCATTGATTTTATTATAACTTATTTATAGTGAGCAAGTCGAACTATTCATAGTGAGCATAGTCGAACTATTTTTTCTTATTCCAATACTGCTTTTATCCTTCTCGTACCGACAGATACCGATTCTTCTTTTATGATTTTAAACTTCATGTCCCTCGGATTAT
>Ga0210019_1001757_pt1 | contig 22318 bp, 16 predicted proteins | sample CryGeyCG2114_020_2_FD_183969 | JGI IMG/M metagenome (GOLD analysis project Ga0210019, IMG submission 183969) | Groundwater microbial communities from aquifer - Crystal Geyser CG11_big_fil_rev_8/21/14_0.20 (SPAdes) (version 2) | ecosystem: Environmental > Aquatic > Deep subsurface > Groundwater ...
CAACAATACCATCGTATACAACAATGATGTTTTGGATGCCTGTGAATGGTATGCAGGCGCATCATCAGCCGAAATGTCAGTCATCAAAAATGATAAAATGGCTGATCGATCCAAAGATTTCAAGCTGATGTTTGATAGCTTAACCGCCGAACAATTTATGCAAGAATTTATGCAACAAAAAACAACAGTAGAGCAACATGCCCAAAATGCTGGAGATGTCTTCCAGACAGTCCCTCCCAGCTTCAATGTTCTCTTTGACGCTTCTCACGGTGGATTCCCATCAGATATAACGAGCTTGGAAAAATTTGACCCAACACTTTCAAGCAAGGTCCAAGCGTATGAAAAGCAAATAGATACTCTCCAACAGACTATGTCACAAGAAAACATGAAAAATCAGACAAAAGAATTTGGGAAAAAGATAGAAGCGATAGTAGCATTGATAGAATGGGAAAAACGGAAAGCCTTTTTGGCTCAAATCAAAGCAAAAGATCCCCAACTATGAAATGTCTTACAAACAGCCTATGAGTATCACTTCAATCTAGCGAAATTATCCAAAAGTGATCAACAACTCATTACCGATAGATTGGTAGCTATTTCCATGGACAAACTCAAAAGCCAGGACACAATACCAGCTTTGTTTGGCATGGACAAAGAAAAATATCATAGCTTCGTCAAAGAACTCTTCGATCTCAACAAAATGGATATTGATATTCCCTATGGTCCCAACTGATCTGTCCATCTTCATTTCACCGACAAAAGTTTCCTCGCCAATGGCATTGACCCAACACAATTCAGGCTTGATAATATGAAGGGACGAAAACACCTCTGACTGAATTTCACGATCGATGTCACAGCAGAAAACGAAGCATTTATTCACGCAATATATGGCTGATCAAACAAATCAACAATGTTCAATCGATTCAATAGTGCCAATGCTACTCTCATTCACTCTGGTTATCAAGTCACGGTCGAAAAAGATGGCAAAAGATATGCTGGTTTCCTCGCAATAGATGGATCAGGGATCAAAGAAATTGAAAAAGATAAAAGTGAATTACCATGATGGATACTCTACACCCACGCACCCAATCAATTTCAACTTAACAGAAAAATAGTGACTGATGAGACTGGCAAAGCTATCCACATCCCATTTGACCAAGAATCTCAACGAAACATCACAGTCAACCAAAAACAATTACACCTCAACGGCAACACTATTGGTGGTCTTTTGTTATGATATGCCATAGGAGACAGTGTCGGCAAGACCCAAGATATGAATAAAGCAAGTCCCCAAGATGTCAACGAACGCATCAAAGAAATGGTCAAAAAATGAAAAAATGAAGAATCTGATGACAAAACATTATTCAACGATCCATACAAAGATACTATCGAACAACAAAAGCTTCACGATGCAGACATCAAACATCATCTTGAACAAAGTGACAAAGAAAGAGACAAAAAGAATGAAGAATATTTGGAAGCTGACGCCCGAAATCAAATCCAACCAAGAAATAGGGAAGATATCAAAGCCGAAGTGGGAACATCTCTGTGGGTACAAGAAGGAGAGTCTCGTGTCCCACCATTTACCGATCATGAAATGGGCCCCTGAGGATATTGGCATCAATATGAAATCACCAAAAAAGAATGAGGCAAAATTCAATTTACCCTTCACGGAGGAGATGAAAAACATCAAAACGAATGAGAGGTATTAGAACTGGATGATGGACCAGAATTGTGGCACAAGTTCCGTGAAGTATATGGGTCTTGAAACATCTACAAAGTACCACCGGCTACCAATACAGGACAATTCACCAATCAGATGACTCATCTCATCGATGCGTGAGTCCCCGACGTATCAGAACATCTAGAATCCATTAACACTCTTTCACTCCAAGATGGAGGTTTCAAAACATCTCGTGACTGACAAGAAGAAGATGTACATCGTTTTTGTATAGAGGGCAAAAGTCCTAACAACAAACCTGAAATAGTCAAATGTATTGTGACACCCTTGGGCAATGGCAGACTAAAAATCGTATCGGATAATTGGGTCAAAAGAGAAAAAAGTGGCGCCATCAACCACAAGGTCACATACGAACAAGAAATGGATTATGCCTGATTTCTCCTTTTTTTGGGTGAATCAAAAATGACCCCTCGAACCAAGGCTCAGGTAGATGCATTTGAGGCTAGACAAAAAGATGAATATGGTGTCACCAAACATGGAGACCTTTCACACAAAAAATGGGATATCTGGAGTATTAACAATTTCATTGGCTTTGGAAAAGAACGACGAACTGGCATGCAAGACAAACGAAAAGAATACAACAAAGAAAGAGTAGACGAGCTCACCGACTTGATCGCTACGGACTGGAAGCTCTATGAACGCATGTCCAACGCCTTCCCTTTTCGATGATGATGGAGTAGCGCCTGGTCCAAAATGGACTATGACACAAGGACCAACAAAGGCCCCAAAATATATGCCAAAATCACCGCATGGAGAGATATGTATGCCAAAGAAGCCGATGCTACTCCGGTGGCTACAGAAATTAGAAAAATGTTGCTCAAATGACCCTATCCAATGCTCAAAAAAAAATACCAAGTGGCAGGCGCTATGCTCTTTATGATGGAAAAGGCAGGAGGATTGTATGCAAGGGGAATGGCAAGTGAAGCAGGAACCTGATTGCGAGTGAGGGCATTATTGGGAGATGCTCATCACGACAAATTTATAATCAAGCTCAAGGATCTAGAAGCGAGAGCAAAAGCCGATCCTTACAATGAAGATCTCCGTAGACAAATATCTAACTGTGAAGCTTTGTATGTCAATGAAGCAGTTGATGGTTTGGATGAAGTGATCAAATATAGATATGGTGTGGAATTCGCAGATCATGTCATGGAGTCATATAGTGCTGCATATGGAGAAGAAAAAATCAATGGCATAGCAAAGTGATATGAATCTCAAGGACAATTTGGTCACAAATTCCATATCAAGTTTATGGGAGATTTGGCCAAGATGTCGGTAGCAAAATGTTTGGGAGCGCTCAAGGCATGTGCAACCTTGGCCAAAAAACCCTATGAAGTAGAAAAAGTCAAAATGGGCATCTTGATGGTGATGCTTTCGGGTATGAATCTTTTCGCAGGGGACGAACACTCCCTCAAATTTCTCGCCAAATTTTCAAGAAAAATAGGTTTTTTGCCCGGAATGATGATAGAGGATTACAATCATCAAGGGAAAGTACAAAGGTTGCTGGATATTGTTTCAAAAGGGACATTTTCCGAAGAAGTGGAATACAATACGAGTAAGTTCTCAGCATCTACATATGGGAAAAAAGGTATGTATGGAGGAGAGAATACTTATGATAAGGGGTGACCAGAGTTTCCATGAAAATTCATGAAATGGCGGAACAAAGTTGAAGATGCTTCTACCCGTGGTAAAAAGGTTTTGGATTTTATTGATTTAAAAAATATCACTGACAAAGAAAACAATATCTTTGCGACAAAAATCAACGGGCAAGAAGTGAAAGATGAAGAGAGAGTCTTACTGGATGAGTTTATTAAACTAAGCCTGACCAGATCAGAAGAGATTGATTCAGGGACCATCAGACAGTATTTTTATGATAATCCATGGACGGTACCCAAAGCCGTGCTCAGTAATAATTTTTTAAGAAAGATAAATGAAGGATCATTTATAGGGACGGAAGAGGAAATTGAAAGTGCAGAATTGTTCCGAAGGTCATTGGCGAAGCAAATACCAACATCTACGATGACAGATGATCCTCTCGGTTCCAAAGTTGCATTTATTACCAAAAAGTTCTTTACCTTTTTCGAATGAATCATTACAGGGCCCAAAAGAGAGACATTCGCCCAAATATTGGGTGTAATCAAAAAAGAAACATTACTCAGTAGCCATTCAAAAGACAAAAGCAAAGAAATTAAATTTCTCATACAAAATGCTATCCAATGACCCATGAGGGAAAGAACATATCCACAAGCGATTTACAATACGATGGAAAAATTTGAACAATTTTTCATCAACAATATCGACAGTATCAATGGTGATTTGATTGAAGATGCGATGGAAGGAGAAGAATACAAGCGCGCTTTCAACAGTCCTTGAAGATATATTCCTGGCTATGGAGATTTGGAAGAGAGAGAAATATCCCAATTTGAATGACAGCGAAGAAAAGACAAAGAATATGCTATCAATCCCGATGAAGAATTGTTAAATAAAAAAATTGCAAATATCAATAGGTGACTCAAATTTAGATGAAATGATATCAAGTATCCAGCAATATTGAGACAGGGATGAGCAGGAGAAAAATCATCCGATCATAGCAAAAATACAAGCTGACCCTCCACTCGTAGTAATGCTATTGCAGCGACCAATGCGAACATCCTTGATGTTGTAGGCAAGGGAGGCAAAAGTGAAGGCAAGCAAGGTGGCTGACAACAATCCTGACAAGGGATCAGAAAACAAACAAGCCCCAAACATATGACGAGGGACCAACTAACTCGCAACTTTGACGATGACGAGGACAATCCTTATTTGTATTCGAGAGCAAGAGGGCGAGAAGAAGATGCTCCATCTCCATCTCCATCTCCATCTCCATCTCCTCCTCCCCCTCCTCCTCCCCCTCCTCCTCCTTCCCAACCAAGTTAAGACGACAATGACGAGAGAGTCAAATAGCTTTTTTCCAACAATTGCTTGTCAATCAACTCTTCTTTTTGAGAAGTTTGGTGATTGAAATTCACACTAGTCAATCTGAAATCAAAATGCTTGCTCACTTTCCCGAGAGCATCAGCGTGAGATATTTTCCCAAGCTTTACCAGAGAGCGTAGTTCTCTATAATCCACAGGGTCAAATGTTTCTCCTTTGACTAGCAAAGTCTGCTTGGCAGACTCCATACATTCCTGTGAACAAAAGCCCAAGTGACGTTTATACTCTTTCTTCGTAGCCAAGATACGTGCATTGCACTCACTATATCTACAATTTTCACAATTATTGGTTTCACATTGAGTATAAATACAGCGACCTATAGGAGTGTGGGTCTTCTTGTCTCAGACCTCTGTGCTCACTCTCCCATCAAAGGTATACAGATTCCCTTGCCAATTTCAGTCATTGAAGCTATTCACATATTTCACGACGCCACCATCAAGCTGATACACTTGATCCAGACCAAATTCTCTCATCATCACAGTGGCTTTTTCACATCTAATTCACCCAGTACAGTATGTCACCACCTTTTTCTTCCCAAATTTCTCTTTGTACAAATCAACAAACTGATCCAGCTCTCTGAAATTGATTGTCCCTGCAGGGATTGCACCCTTGAAATGACCCAATTTGTACTCATAACTATTTCTCATATCCAAAATCACATAATCATCATTGTGCGAGTCAATGATCTGTTTGAACTCATCAATGCTCATCCTTTGACCACCATCAGCTATTTGCTTTGCATCATAGACCTTGCCCAAAGCAACAATTTCATCACGATATTTCACTACCATCTTGTCAAAACAATGGCCATCGACAGCAGTTGCTTTGCTATCAATATCAGTAATATCTCAAAAATCCTGATCCTGATCCAGGTATTGTCTATAAGCCCAAAGCTGTCATGTATTGCCACTGACAGTCGCGCTGATGCCCTCAGGTCAAATATAGATTCTTCATTTCAATCCAATATCCTGACAAAAAGATTTATGTGCAGCAACCTTTTGCGAAGCATGAGCAACATTCACAAACTTATAGAAACTCAAGAGCTGATATGATGACTTCTCGGACATTACTTGTAGATCCAACTAAAACGAATGTTCAAGCTAGTGATTTGATGCTTGACTGCAAGTTTATATGAAATATTGGTTCTGCGTTAGTATCAAAAATAAATAACATATCTGCTTGCAAATATCCTCTCAAAACAGTAAGAAAAAGGGATATTTAGTCTCTTTTCTATTTCTCAAATGATCAGATTTGTCAGAAGAGTAATTGTCATCGCCGTCTTGCTCTTGATTGCCTATGGTCTCCTGTTGCGACTCAATCCAACATGAGCAAAAAAACTCAGATACGAGCTCTCCAATTTCAAGATGCCAGAAGTTATTTCTCAACAATTCAAGATCAAAAATATCAAAACAATGACTGGTGAAGTCGGTCAAGAAGACAACATCGACAAGGATAGTCAGAAGAGGAAAATAAACACAGCAAAAACTCTCAACACCATTCCTGACTCTATGATACCAGTCCCCAAGTGAAAATCTACTACCACAACGACCACGACTATCAAAGGTAAAGCTACGACTGATAGTGGGAGAGATCAAGCATTTGATCGACAAAAGTACGCTGAAAACGTCGAAGAAGATACAACATCCTCCATCAATACACAACTACAACCCAAACAAGAAGTGCTCAATGAAGAGATCATCCCTACAGAACTCTCCGAAAAAGACAAAAAAGAAATAGAAGACCTCATCAACAGCCTCATCCAATAGACAATACTATCGTTTCATGCTGTTTCTTCATGCTGTCTTTGTCCCTTCATTCATTGCATTCCGATCTCCACTCTATTCCTCTGTCACTACTTCTTCATTTTTCATCCTTCATTTCTCTCTTATGACACTCACCCTCTCCTCATATATTCACAAAGTACAAACAAAAGAGCTTTCCCCCCATGAAGTCATCAAACACTATCTTGTTGCCATCCAAGAAAAAAATCCTCAACTCAATGCTTTTGTGAGTATCCATCAAGACTATATCAACAACAACATATCTATATTAGCAAACAAACCTCTCTGTTCAGCACCCATAGCTCTCAAAGATAATATTCTGACCAAAGGTCATCTAGCGACTTCTTGTTCCAACATACTCACATGATATCAAGCTCCCTATAGTGCCACCTGTTTTTCGAAACTTGAAGCACAATGAGCATGTGTGCTAGGCAAGACCAATATGGATGAATTTGCTATGGGGACGACGTCAGAATTTTCTTGTCATGGAGGAAGTAAAAATCCTCACGATATCACCAGGATAGCAGGCTGATCATCATGATGATCAGCAGTAGCAGTCGCTGCCGATTTATGTTTATGAGCATTGGGTACAGATACTGGGTGAAGCGTCCGCTTCCCCGCAGCAATGTGTGGCGTTGTTGGTATGAAACAGACCTATGGTCGTATCTCCAGATATGGTATCATGGCGATGGCATCATCCTTTGACCAAGTAGGCACGCTGACCAAAACAGTCCAGGATGCATCTATCCTTTTGAAGGCGATGGCAGGTCAAGACAACTTTGATGCGACAAGCGTTTTGCGTGATGATGCACATACTCGACAAGAAGCTTTCTCAAAAGACATCAAAAGCATCAAAATAGCACTTCCTACACAATGTTTTGGACAAGGATGCGATCCCAGGATCATCCAGCAAGTCAAAAAAACTGTCGAAAAACTACAACAACAAGGTGCTCATGTGGAAGAGGTCGATATGCCACTGTTGCCCTATGCCATCGCTGCTTATTATACACTTGTCCCCGCCGAAGTGATGAGCAACTTGGCAAGATATGACGGCATGAGATTTGGGGCACAGGGAGATACAGGTCAATACAAATCATTTCACGATTATATGGACGCCATCAGGACAGAGTACATTTGACCAGAAGTCAAAAGAAGAATCCTCATCGGAAGCTATGTTTTGAGTAGTGAACACTACGAATGATATTTTCTCAAAGCACAAAAAGTGAGAATGATGATCAAACAATCCTTTGATGAAATGTTCAAAACATATGATCTGATCATCACGCCTACAACAGCAGAACTTGCACGAAAAATCGGGGAAAGAGTCGATGACCCATTGAAAATGTATCTTGCTGACATTTATACTGTCCCCGTCAATCTTGCAGGTCTCCCCGCCATCTCAGTCCCCTGTGGGACTATCAACGAAGACGGCACCGATCTCCCCCTCGGCATTCAACTCATCGCCAACCAACGAAGGGAAGACACCTTGTTCCAAGTAGGCAATGCGATTGAACAGATGCAGTTGTAGACTTTCGTCATCCTCGCGAATGTGGGGATCCATTAAATTGATTCAAAGAATATTGAAATACTTGTTCGATTTACCTAGCTAGGCTACATTTTTTATAACATACATAAGAAGAAAAAAATAATGCAAAATGACATAATAACGACACCCATTGGAGAATTAACAGTAAGCGAAGTTAAAATTTTATTAGCTCGTAAGTCACATGAAATCGGTGGTCTTGACGAAGAAGATTTTCTAAATGTCTTTAAACACTATTTACCAAAAATTTTATCACTCACTCTTTTGCAGTTAGCAGAGCAGATAACATCTATTCTTGGAGAAAAAGCACCATCCGATGGTAATATTCTTGATGCCCCATGAGGGGATTCATAAGGTAGGGGAGGCCGGCCGGCCTCCCAATGATAAATTTGAATAGTAAAATCGTAGGGGCAGGTATTCACCTGCCCGGGCGAGCGAATGCACGCCCCTACACATGGCAATTATTACCCCTTCTCCGCCAATTCCAACCATCTCATTTCCTTCATCTCAAGCAGTGGAGCTAACTGGCTCAATTCTTTGCCCAACACCTTAATCCTTTCATGTTCGAGTCCTCATGATTGAAATTCCAAATTGATTGCCTCTTTTCTCATCTCAAGTGCTTCAATATCCCTTTCAAGTTCTCTGAGTTCAAATCTTTCCTTATTACTCAGCTTCTTGGAAGAAGAAACTTTTTTTTCAGGCTGAGATATGCCATCACCTTGCTTATCGTCACTCACTTTTTCCACTTTTGTCTGTCCTTTCCACTCGCTATAATTTCCTCGAAAATCACTGATGATACCATCTCATTCAAAGATGAAGAGATGATCAACCAAACTATCCATAAAAAATCTATCATGTGTGATGATGAGCAAACAGCCTTGATAATGAAGCAAAAAGTCTTCCAAGATCGCAAGAGTGACAAGGTCAAAATCATTGGTTGGCTCGTCCAGAATCAGAAAATTGGGATTTTGAATCAGAACTTTGAGGAGATGGAGGCGCCTCTTTTCTCCTCCTGAGAGTTTCTCAGCCTTCATGTGTTGTTGTTTCACAGGAAAGAGAAAACGTTCCAGTAGCTGTGAAGCAGAGAGTTTGAGTCATCCACCAATCTGGACATATTCTGCAACATCTTTGAGGATATCGATAACCCTTTTATCTGAGTCTATAGCAACGTGCTCTTGCTGATAATGTCACATGAGAATAGTCTCTCATTCTTTCATTGACCCACTATCATAAGCTTCATCGCCCATGAGTATGCGAACAAAAGTAGATTTTCCCACTCCATTACTCCCCACAATTCAGATGCGTTCACCTTTTTTGAAATCGTGAGAAAAATTGTCGATGATACATTTCTCACCAAACGATTTACACAAATTGGTGATCTTGAGCATTTTGTTACCAAGCCTTCTTTGAACGACTGAAAGTTCAAGTGTTTGCATTGTTAGTTGTTGATTTTTCTTTTTATCAGAAAAATCCGCTTGAATGTCGTAAAATGACTCTTGTCTTTTCCTCGACTTCGTGGCTCTGGCTCTGGGGTCCTTCTTCATCCGAGCAAGTTCTTTTTTGTGCAATTGTTTGAGCTGATGGAGTTGCTTTGTGTCCTGCTCTTCACGATCAGCTTTGTGCATCAAAAAGTCACGATAACGAGCAGTTTTGTAAGCAAATATTTTCCCTCTCTTCAATTCGATGATACGAGAACACACACGTTCAAGAAAATAACGATCATGAGTCACCATCAACAATGTCAATTGACTATCCTTGAGATATTTTTCCAATCGCTCTATCATCTCCAAATCCAAATGATTGGTTGGCTCGTCAAGAATGAGGAAGTCTGGCTCATCCAAAAGAACTTTGGCAAGTAAAATACGTTTTCCCTCTCCCCCCGAGACAGACCCCATGCTTTGTTGCAAAAGTGAGCTGAGTTGCAGTTTGGAAATAATAGTTTTGAGTTTGACCACATAGTCTCGAGCATTATTTTCCTCGATATGAGTCAAAACTTTTTGCATTTCAGCAGGATTGTGTTGTGGGTCCAAGAGCAATATTTCATATGCTTTGATAAGTTTCCCCAAAGGATGGCTATAATCAAAGAGCGTATCCAAAACCGTTTTTTCAGGATCAAACGAATGTTCTTGTTGGAGATATCCCATACGAAGCTCTTTGTGGAAAACGACTTCCCCGTCACTCGCTTCGATCTCTCCCATAAGTATCTTCAACAAAGTAGTTTTCCCCGAGCCATTTTGTGCTACAAGAGCCACTTTCTGACCTTTCAATATCGAAAAATCTATCCCATCAAGGATCACCTTGTGGCTGAAAGACTTGTGAAGATTGCGAACCTGAAGATGGTGCATAAAGAAGAGAGAAACAAAAACAATATTCGTGGGGACTGGCATATCGTAGGGGCAGGCAGACGCCTGCCCAATCAATAAATGGATGGCTATTCTCCCAATAGCAGGAGGGGATGCCTTTTCAATCGTAGGGGTGGGTATTCACCCACCCGGGCGGGTGAATACCCGCCCCTACATATATGTGATACCGTAGGGGCTGGCGGCCGCCTGCCCACCCAAACGATTAACACAGAGAGCAAAACATCACCTACATCACCAACCTTTTGATCACCACGATAATCGCCAAATGAATCACATACAACCACAATGCCCAACGTGATATCCATACTATCACCTTGTCTAGAGATGCCCCAAGATGTATACTTATATTTTTCCACGCCAAGAGGACAAAAGAAAGCAAGGTGAGACCATACACACTTCCAACTATCCACCATGCATGAGTCATTCAATGATTGATGAAGTATGTGTTTCGTCAGCCCTTTATTTGAAAATAAGCCTGAGCAGCATAAATACCTGTACCCATAAGAACCATCAGTAAGCTACGAAGAGATCCAGGCAGAGTGCTTGTACTCATCATGCGTACAAAATAGCCAAAAAGAGCAAAAACAAAAACCATTCCTCCATAGTCAAAATATTGTTCCACCGTCTTTCCAAAGACGATAAACACTGCCATGAGCAACAATGTGATGAGATGATGATAAGAGCGCTGATACACAGACAAAAGCAATCTTGCGAAAGCGATGCCAAACAATATATTCAAATCATGAAGAGCAAAAATACTTCCACCCTGATGGAATCGATAAGCTATATGAGCCAAGAGAGCCATTGACCACAAGGACCATCTCCATCTAAACGAAGCATTAAATCCAACCAAAAAAAGAAAGAGGGGAAAGGCAGCCCTCCCTATAATTCTCAACCACACTTCTCCCGGAAACAAAAAATAACCCACATGATCAAGTACCATCGTGAGAATAGCGAGCACCTTGAGATAGTCGTAAAGGTTGGGGCGAGAAGTTTTGAGTTGATAGGTCATTGTGACTTATGATTATTATGTGGATAAGAGAATATACTACGATCTATCATAATGACTCGCTTGCGACAGGCAACACCAAGAGTCTTTATTTTTCATTGACAAGCTGATTGACTACGAAGTAAATATCGTTTCATCGAGAACAAAACAAACTTATCTGTTCATCGATCTTGTTTCTAGATTCCACTTTAATTTACTCTATGATACAGATGACAAAAAATATCAGTTATCAGACGATTGAACGCATCACGACGACATCCATCCCCAAGATCAAGTGATCTCACTTTATTACCTACGCCTATCCCATCGCGAGTAAGGCTGATGTAGATCATGCCTTAGTGCAACTTTCAAATAAATACCCTGACGCTACACACATATGCTACGCCTATCGTCTCTGACTCAATCGACAACACGATCTGTTGGGAAACCTTGTCGTTCATGCGGAGAAATCATATGCCAATGATGCGGGAGAGCCAAACTATACTGCTGGCAAACCAATACTCAATTGTATCATCTGAGCAGATCTCCACAATACATTGATAGTAGTGATTCGTTATTATGGTGGAACTAATTTGGGTATTGGAGGATTGATCAAAGCATATACCCAAAGTGCTCAAGCCGTCATCAAACAAGCGAAAATTATCTCCCAAAAAATTACTAAAAAAATATGCATCAAGCTCCTTTTGCCTCATCTCCACATCTTGATCCAACAATGTAAAGGCAAGGGACGAAGCTTGGATTATACGCATGATATCACATGAGTGAGTGCAAGCATCACTTACCCACTCTCCGATCAGTGACCCATAGATCATTTTCTCAAACAGCTTTCATGAAGCTAAGTTTTTTTGCAAAAAATATCCCCTTTCGCTATAATAGACAAACAAATTCATCTTATGCTTGTATTGGTTTATGAACAAAGCGATTGCAACAATTCTTTCAAGCTTCCTCCTATGAGTACTGTCTCTCCCTTTTGTTGTATTAGCAAATGCAAATGGGTGGGGGAAATATGGGTCACAACCACTACAGATATTGGACAATCTTGCCCAAGACGCCAACAAAATCAATCGTATTCAAGAAACACAGTTAGATGATGTTTCTCCACTCCAAGGCTCATATCCTGCTCAATACAGACTAAGCAATACCATGGACTCCATCAGACAAAATCTTTGACCCTATATCAGATGGGCATATTTTATCGGTCTAGCGGTAGCAGTCATAGCAATTATTTACAATGGTTTGCTGATGGTCACCAATGATTTACATGGGAAGGGAGATCGATGAGAGGGCAAAAAAAGACTCGTAAATATTATTATAGGAGTCATCATTCTTACATGAGTCTATGCACTCTTGGCTATCATGATGGCATTGATAGGACGAATTTTGTAAATTTTATTCCACATCAAGCTTTGGATGAAGTATCGGAAACATAGCATAGCCATCACTGTGGGCTTGATGATAAGTAGTCTTTTTGCTGTTGCTCAAGCACCACAGATAGATAATGATTTCATCAAGATACTCCAAAAAGGTGATGAAAAAGTATATTCGATAGAAGGTGTGGACCACAACAAATCATTGCAAGAAAATATTGTTTATCTCTTTTACCCTGATATCACAGGCAATAGAGCCATATTGCGAAGATACGTCAGGACCATCGGTGTATGATTGCTGGTGATATTCCTCATCCGAAATGGCATGATGTTGTTGGTCAACGTAAGTGATGATGCAAAAGCATCAGGTCATTTCAAAAATATTTGACTGGCATTACTTGGTGCGGTAATCTATTTTGGTGCTGTGTGGATATTATGATCTGCGCTCAATATCACCAATACAGGTCAGGCAATAGATTTTGTGGAGAGGATTCAAAGTAAATTCCTCTTGCAAGTATTGATATTCCTCAAGGTCGCCGCCTTCTTCGTCGCGATTATAGCTTTGGTATGGGCATGATTCAATATGATGGGGGCAATGGACAAAGAAGACAAAGTTAAAGCAGCCAAGACAGGCATCCTCAACGTCATCATAGCATTGGTCTTTATCAAAATCGTGGATTTCATCTATTTCATCGCCCAAGAACCAGACTTCACCAGTCAGTTGTGAGATATTATCATCAAGACAGCAACAATCATGTGACGAATCATTGGCGCCATTCTACTTATCTCCATCATCTATGCATGATATTTATTTATCATAGATGCAGGAAGCTGAGAAAATGCCAAGAAAGGGAAAAATCTGATTATCAATGTCTTTGTCATAGGCCTCATCATTTTCCTCTTTTTACTCATCATCTATCAATTGGTCGCACAGTTTGGGTAGAAAGAGTATGCAAAAAATATTATCTGACATAAAAGTATACACTGATAATCAACAAATGTGTCATCCTAAGTTTCCCCGAAGGATATTTATGGATAAATCAGCAGTATTTTATCGTTGTCCCGGAAGCGAATGAAATGAGCTATCCAGGATCTCTATTATTAGGCATAAGATCCCGGGTCAAGCCCGGGATGACGAGAGGCAAAAAGTAACCCCAGCGGAGCGTTTTTTCATCACAAAAGACAAAAAGACTCATCGAGTTCTATTCTATCGGCTTGTAATTCGGGTTATTACCAAAACTCAATATCCCATCATTGTGAAGAAGGGAAAGTGTCATGAATTATTTTTTTAAATTTTCTTTTTGGAGCTAAGTCATTTCACACAATAATGAGGCGTTTGATATTATCCAGTCATCACGCATTATGTAAGTAAGTCAAAATATCAATAACAGACTTATCATGAGAGGGCTGTATCTCCAATCAAGTGAATCATCCACTACGTGAATAAAAAAATCATGTGACAAATCATCCTTGCACCAAAGATTCGAGTTTCTCAATCTCTTGGGGAGTGACTTTCTTGTGACCATAAAAGGGATTTTGTACAAACTGCCTGATCAAACGAAGCATCTGTAAGCTATTATTTTTTTGTATGTGAGAAATTCAGGATCATTTTTCAGACAAAGGAGTACCAAGACGGATAAGTCTTCCTTCTCTGACATTCACTTTCCAATGACCCTCATCTCCTCGATCTCATGTGCTTATTTCACGATTATTCAATGTCGTATCACCAACAACCCCAAATGCAACTCTTTTCCCATTGGCAAGAACATAGCATTGATGTTGTATTATTTCCCTTCATGCTTGGGAAGTTTCTAGTCAAGATTTCTCTGGCGTTTGTGGATAGGTCTCTGGACTTAGTATTCATACTGGATAATTGGAAGTGGTAGTCACATCCGGTGGACTGACGTGTGTGAGATTATCAACAGAATCAGGTCATCATCAATCTCCTCACTTTCCCTCAGTTGGTTCTTTGACTCCATCATCATCAATCTTCTCTTCTTTGATAGTCAGCAACAAAGCAGTAGTTGTATCCTCAGCACCTCGTGGATCAGGAGTTCACGCTTTTTGAACTGTTCAAGGAATTTTACGAGAGTCAGGTGCTATCTTATTAGCTCAATTTTGCAGAGTCTCACTGAGTGATAACACAATAATAGTAGTCAAGAGTATACGCCCAAGCATTGTATTTGATGCCTTTCAAAGAGCCTGGTTTAGTCTTGTTAGATTCATAAAGATAGCATTCCCCATCTAAAATACTCACATACACGACTATTATATACTACAGTTATCTACGATTGTCAATAAGATCTACATTTTTATCATAAAGAAAAACAGTAGCCTTTGATCAAGACTACTACTCGTCAGATATTTTCCACTTCACCGTACTTCTTTTTTTTCCTATTCCTTCATCGTCTCCGCAGTCGCGATGACTGACTCGATTGTACCTTTGTACATAAATGCAGATTCAGGTATGTCATCACATTCTCCATTCAAAATCATTTCTACACCTTTGATACTGTCTTCCCTTTTGACATATTGACCATCCAAACCAGTAAATTGTGATGCGACAAAAAATGGTTGAGAGAAAAATCTTTCGATTTTCCTCGCTCTATAGACAGTCAATTTGTCTTCATGACTCAATTCTTCCATACCCAAGATGGCAATGATATCTTGCAATTCCTTGTATCTCTGGAGAGTGTGAAGAACTTGTTGAGCGATTTCATAATGTCTTTCACCAACGATTTCAGGAGTAAGCACTGTTGAATTACTTTGTAATGGATCAACAGCAGGATAGATACCTTTTTGAGCAATAGCTCTATGCAAGACTATCGTCGAATCAATATGTGAAAAAGTCGTAGCTGGAGCAGGATCAGTCAAATCATCCGCAGGTACATAGACTGCTTGTACTGAGGTGATAGAACCTTTGCTTGTGGATGTAATTCTTTCTTGCAAAATACCCATCTCTGACGCCAAAGTGGGCTGATATCACACGGCAGAAGGGGTTCTTCCCATCAAAGCAGACAATTCACTTCCCGCTTGAGTAAATCTAAAAATGTTGTCGATAAACACCAAGACATCTTTGTGTTCCTTATCTCTAAAATGTTCAGCCATCGTCAAACCAGTGAGTGCTACTCTCAATCTTGGTCAGGGAGTTTCATTTATCTGTCCAAAAACCATAACAGTATTGTCCATGACACCAGAGTCAGTCATCTCATGGTAGATATCATTTCCTTCTCTCGTTCTTTCACCGACACCACACACGACAGACACACCATCATGTTCAGTTGCGATATTGTGGATCAATTCTTGCATGATGACCGTTTTCCCCACTCATGCACCTCCAAACATTCCCACCTTACCTCCTTTTAAAATAGGACAAATCAGATCAATCACTTTGATACCTGTTTCCAAAAATTCAGCTTTGTTTGATAACTCAATAAAACTGGGGGCGGGTTTGTGAATAGGGTCATTGTTTCACAATGGCTTCAAATCTTCTCCACCATCGATGGGTTCACCCAAGACGTTGAACATCCTCCCCAAGACTTTGGGCCCTACAGGGACAGAAATAGGAGCAGCAGTATTGATGACAAGAGCACCTCTCGTCAAGCCATCAGTACTATCCATGGCAATCCCTCTGACGATTCCATCTTCAAGCTGTTGTTGAACTTCGATGACGATTTTTTTGCCAGCCGCATTTTCAGTAGCTACTTGGACAGCGTCATACACCTTGGGTGGGTTGCTAGCAAAATATATATCAACCACAATTCATCTGATAGAGACGATACTTCCTTCATTCATTCAAAAAAATCCAAACAAAATAAAATCCTGTGCTCCCGCACACTTTTCTCATACATACTAATCTTGTGTAGATTGATTGCAACAAATAAATATGGTGAATGTGATGTATAAATCACTTGATATCATATTTATTTGAAAGCAATAATCTGATACCCATATGTTTCAACATCCTCTTGGGACCAAAAAGCCATGTCTTTTGTCTTGGCAACATAAGTCACTTCTTTTGCAATTTCTCTGCCACTATACTCTTTAGTCATAAGGATCCCATTCTTGCAAGACCAAGCCATCTCCTTCAGCACATTCCCAATCAGCCAAACGAAGTTCAAAGGTTTTCTTCCCACCAAGGATACGTTGAAAATATTCTGGCCAAACTTTTTTTGTATGTCTCATGAGAGAGAATTGAAAGTAAAGCTTCTCGTACTTACCAAAATTATTAGACTCTAGTCATTTGCTGCTGTCCCTCTGTCTCTTTCCAACGCTGTCTCTGTCTCTCTTCTTTTTCTTTTCCTACCCCCCCAACTCATTATTCACCCTATACAACATAATCGCTATATCACCCCTCACAATATTCACACCATAGTTTCTTTTGTCTTTCATGGCTAGGCTAGTCATGACGCCCATTCTAGCCATCACATCATAATAGTTATCTGCTCGATGACCGACACTCTCATCTTTTTTCCCATCCAATATCCTTGCCATCACGGTGATCGCTTGTGCATTGGTGATAGGAGATGTGGGAAGAAACATACCATAGGCTCCATAGAAAAGTCCCGCTTTGCACGAATCTTTGACAACTTGTATCAAGTCACTGTGTGCTTCGCTCAAATCTGGGAAATCACAATCAGTGTTGACGGTACTCGTAGACAATTGCTTGCTCGTTACAAAGCGATAAAACATCGTCGCCGCCTCATCTCTTCTAATCGCCTGGTCCGCCATAAAGGTCTCACGAGTGTTAAACTTTGTGATCCCCATGGCGTAGATAGTTGCAATCGCAGTTTCCAATTCCTTGTCATTGTTTGCATATTTGTAGATACTATCCTGTTCCCATTTTGCCAATTCTTCATCCAAGAGTTGAAAAATGGTATTGAGTGCCTCATCATTGGTCTGGGTAGTCGCCGCCTGAAGAGGGAATGATGAGGACAAAAGAACGAACACACTAGAGAGAGCAATGATTTTTTTGAAAGTCATAGTAGTCAAAAAAAATTGTAAAAGATTTATGTGTAAATTAAGCAAACGCTGATTGATTCATCATTGTCATCCTGAGCACGCACTTTCTGCGTGAGAAGGATCTTATACTATACAAACAATTGTCTTTCTCCAACACTATACATTAAGATCCTTCACTGACACTTCAAGCGAAAAGCTTGAGTGTCGTATCAGGATGACAAATAGTATTACTTTCCAGTAAGTACTTACAAGTATAGTATTTACGCCCCAAACTCCACAAGTGTATTGTCATCCCCCAAGATGAAGTCAGCAAAATAATGTGTCATCAGATAGGTCACATCTCCTGCATATCACACTCTCATGCCCATATCATTCAACATATAACCATACAAATCATTACCATACACTTGCTTCAGACGCAAGAGATAATCTTTGGAGTATGTTTCACTCATGGGAGCAGAGACAAAGGGGTTGAGAGCAAAAGACTTCAATCCAGCAAAAGTAGCTACATCCACATTGTAGGTGTAGCAATCTTCTTCTTTGATCAAAGTTCATTGGGCATCATATTCCACACTACACCTTTTTTTGGTCTCTTTGGTCTCTTGCAAAAAGAGGGGGAGGGTCAGCACATAATTTTTGTCCATCACAAACAACCTAGGATTGTCCGCAACTGGAGTATAACTTCACTGTGAGCCCAAAGTCAACGAATCAACTCTCTCTACACGAAGACGACTTAGGTCCACATCTTTAAGACAATTATTGTACGCTTCACCACTCATCAATGCACCACACAAAGAATCGGCTGTCTCATTTTTTTGATAATCTACCTTGTATACATCAATTTTCACGCCTCCTCTATTAGTTCCCCCCCATTGATTGACGTCAGTATCATAACCAATTCACAAAAGATATTGTTGTCCAGCATTTTCTGCGCCCAAAGGATGCAAGTAGTTGCTGAAGCCAGGCATTTTGAGTTCGCCGATGATTTTCGGAGTATTTTGTGCTACATCGATCACAAACATTGGATCTATTTGTTCAAACGTAATCATATACAGTTTGCTTCCCATAAACCTTGCTCATTGAAAACTCTCACCAGGAGCGATATCGAGCAATTTTCACAAAAGCTTCAAATCATGATCCAACACATACACATGACTTGCTTGCGTTGGGGATCGAGTTTGGGTGACCATTCTCAATTTTCCTTGATATTCATCCATACTATATTGATTATTCAAAGGACTTCATTGAATCAAATTACTTGACCTGTATGTGACCTTTCAGACACCACCAAGTGCAAAAGCATGAAGCAATGTATGTGAGGTATTCCCACCAAAAAATGGTTCAACACATCTCATCCCAGGAGAACAAGAGAATCCCCAAGGCATATAAATATTCTGAGCCAAATACAGGCCTTGAGTAGAAAGATGAATCTGCTGTGGTTGACCAAACACTACTTGTGTACTACTCGACATATCATCCAAATCGATGGCATGGATAGTGACAAAGCTTGGTCGATCGCCCAGATATTGAAGTTGTTCTTTGCTAGGTAAGATATAATTGATGTTTTGACAAGCAACTTGACTGACTGTTTTGGAAAAACTGCCACCATTGTTTTTGATACCAATGGTTTTTGGCATCAATTGGTTGACATCAACCTGGATATCGTCGATAGCGACGGGTTGAGAAAATCCATACCATCGATCGATGTACAGCTGAGTCAACACATACAAAGTCCCATCCTCAGTATTCAATCTCAAGTCAAATTTGCTACCATCAAATTCCTGATATTCTTGCAAGACAAGATTGCTGACGTCGCTGATATCATAGGTCACCACCGCAGTCCTATTACTCCTGTCCAAAAGTCCTTGACGAGCTGATTGACTATATCTATTGCCTATGATCACTAGTTTGCCTTGATATAAAAACAAATCAAGCTGACTGAGACTAGAAGGAACATTGATAGTCTTGACGATATTCACACGACTCAAATCTACGGTCACACTACTGATATCCAAAGGAGAAGAGATGATGTATATTTTTGCCTGCTTCGCATTGTAATAATAAAAGTACTTCCCATCAGTTTTGAGGATATCTGGCTCATCAATACCAGCCTTTTGCACATTGGTTTGAGAATAGTCACTGCTTGAAGATCATTGAACCGAACCAGCAGCTGGATCAAAGCCAGGTGTAGGAACCATAACCGCCTCATCGCCCTTGGCCATGTCAGTATCGACAGCATCCTCCATCATAATATTGTTGTAATAACGAGGATATGTCCTAGAGCCGATATTGTCAGCTATAAATTTTTCTAAGACACTTTTCATATCATCACAACTCGCAAACTGCTGAAATTGTAAATCTTGTTGGGAAAGAGTATGGATATCCTTGTCTCCCACTGCATCGACCAATTGATCATCATCGACCTGTGCAAAAGAAAAAGAGTTGAGAAAGGCAAAAGAACAAAAAAGTCCAACAAAAAAATATTTTGACATCATCAAGAAATATATGATAAAATACTATGTCTATATACGTTCTACATATACACATATACATAAGCTTCTACGAAAAAAGTATGAGGCTGTGACACAATCGTCTTGTAATTCTTCTTATTCGAGTGGGAGTGCTTTGACATGTCTCTTCTTCATGAGTGTTCAGTGAAGAGTTTTCCACGAGTAAGAAAAACAATTGCAAGAGCATCTCCAATAAGTATCAATAAGTATCAAAATGTAAATGAAACACAAGGAGCTTTAGTTGAATGGATTCCCTATGGGAAAAACCCTCGAAAAAAAACTGAGTATAGTCAGCAAAGGTCTTTTGGGATTGTATGTGATCGTTATTTTCTTCCTTTTCACACAAAACTACACAAATCTCTTTTGAAAAAAAACAAGTGATGATCAACCTTCTTTACCAGAACAATTACAGGAGAGTGAGGATGATCAAGAAAAACAAGTAGTGGACACCACTCCCATGTCCGAGAAACTTTGCCACCAAAGCAATTGTTTTGATTTGGGAATAGCAGATGATAGTGAAGAACGTACTTTGTGACTGATGTATAGAGAATCACTCCCAGCGATGTCTGCTATGCTCTTTGTCTTTGAAAAGTCAGGTTATTATCCTTTTTGGATGAAAAACACACTCATTCCTTTAGATATGATTTATATGGATGAAAAGTATACTATTATCGATATCATCCACGACGCCACCCCTTGCGCGCAAGATCCTTGTCAAACTTATGGAGGGAAAGGCCCTACCAAATATGTCTTGGAAGTAAATGGATGAAAAAGCACTGAGCTGAATATACTCGTGTGAGCTACGATGAGGAGGGAATAAAATGGAGGACGCAATAAAATACCTCATGATCACCAAACCAATTTCTAGTGTCGAAAAATTGCACAATAGACATTCTTTGCTATAATTGATGTATTCAATTTCTTTTTTTGAACACAAGCTATGCGAGAAAAAATACAGGAGTGGATGGGAGTATGAACAGAAAAATTACAAACAGCTCAAGAACTCAAGGAAATGAAAGTTGAGATATTTGATACTTGGTTAAATAAACAACTTGAGGGGAAAAAATTGACATCTGAAGAAATGGCTGATATCAAAGCAATCGTTATGACGTGACTAGACATCACTGACGATATAGAATCTGGTTGGTTAGAATCTATTCTCTTATCCACATGACTATTGAAAGTCATCAGATGAATCAAAAGTTTGTGACTGATATTTTGAGATTCACTCAAAAAAGATCTGAATGAAAAATATAAAACAAAACAATGATTACATATTAACAGTTTAGTCAAGGAATCCAGAGTCATGCGAGAGAAGATTATCATCATGAACACACAAGAAGCATTGGCTGAGTTAAAAAATGAGATTGAACCACCCACCCAAGAACCAATTGTAGCTCCACCCATCGTCGCTGGAACTGAAGTGGCACCAGAGACATGACAAAATGCAAGGGAAAAACGAAATGACACAACATTGTGAGATGAGTTATGAGCAGAACTCACAAAAGAATGACCAATCGATACATGAAAAAATTCATGTGGAAGAGCAGTGAGAGAGTTGTTGGGGAGATTTGGAATAGAGTGATTACCATTGACAGGAGCAGATGGATATAAGTGGGACGATGGTGATTTTTTGTGAAAAACAAATTGACTGACCTATTGTGGCAATCCTATGAGGTTTATCAAAGTTGAAATTACTTCACCATATGATGCGTTACCAGGTGCAATAATAAATTATGAAAAAGGAGTAGGGACTGGTAAAAGGAGAGAATTCGGTCATGTTGAGATTGTGGGTGAAGATGGACAATTTTATTATTATAAAAAAACTGATAAGTCTGGATGATCTCTGACACGAACCAAAGAACAAATACATGCAAATCCTCAACAGTTTAAAAAAGCAACAGCATTCACTGGATACGCTTTTTATCCAGTCTTGGAAGAAAAATACAATGAAGCAATAGCTCAAGCATCGTGAGCACATAACAACAACGCTCAAGTTGTATAATAAGTAGTAGAAATATTATAGTGTGGCCTATGCAGCCTTGGCCATGGGAGCGGGAGAGTTTTTTTTAATA
>Ga0210019_1001759_pt1 | contig 22304 bp, 25 predicted proteins | sample CryGeyCG2114_020_2_FD_183969 | JGI IMG/M metagenome (GOLD analysis project Ga0210019, IMG submission 183969) | Groundwater microbial communities from aquifer - Crystal Geyser CG11_big_fil_rev_8/21/14_0.20 (SPAdes) (version 2) | ecosystem: Environmental > Aquatic > Deep subsurface > Groundwater ...
CATTTAAGCATGGTAAAACAACTGAAACCTCTAGCTTATCTTCCATCTTAATATGAATTTTTTTGTATTATTTAAATATTTAGATTCATTTTTTATAAGATTAATAGGAAATTTTATATATAAAGGAAATTTAAGTAAATCCATGGTAACTAAAGAAGAATTAGCAAATATGTCTCCTGAGCAGCTGCAGGAATTGCAGAAGCAGAACTGCATATTCTGCCATATTATTTCTGGAAGGGTTGCCTCAAAAAAAATCTATGAGGATGACAAGGTTCTGGCAATCCTTGATATAAACCCTGCCAATCCAGGGCATATAGTTCTATTGACAAAAGAGCATTATCAGGTAATGCCCCAGATTCCAGATGATGAAATTAGCCATATATTTATGGTTGCAAAGGCAATTTCCCATGCATGCCTAAAGGCATTAAAAGCACAGGGCACAAACATATTTATTGCAAATGGTGCACTTGCAGGCCAGAAAGCCCCGCATTTTATGTTGCATATAATACCAAGGTTAAATGTTGATAAAATAAAGATTTTTGACTTACCTGAAAAAGATATTCCAGATGATGCATTAGAACAAATCAGGAAAGGATTAACTAATAAAATCAATGAGCTTTCTGGTGTTAAAACAGAGGAACCTATTGTTTTGGATAAAAAACCTGAAAAAATAGGTGAAAAACATGAAAAAGAGGAAAATCATAAGAACCAAAATAAATCTGAGAAAGAACTGAATAAAGAGGAAGTAACAAAAGAGAAAAAAACTAACAAAGACGAAAACTCGGATATAGACCTTGATAAAATATCAGATTTTGTGATAGAAAATGAGCCAAAAAAATAACTGTGAGCTTTGCCAGATTATAGATAAGAAAACAGATGCAAAAAGAATTTTTGAGGATGAAAAATCCCTGGTTATTCTAAGCCCTAACCCATGCTGTGCAGGTCATATTCTTGTAATGCCAAAAGAGCATTTATCAATAATAGAACAGGTTCCAGATTATTTAGTAGGGCATTTATCAAAACTTGTTAACAAGATATCAATTGCTGTTTTTGAGGTTTTGCAAGCCAAGGGAACAAACATCCTGATACAGAATGGTGTTGCAGCTGGCCAGAAAACAAATCACTTTATGATTCATATAATCCCAAGAAAGGAGAATGATAGTCTTGATTTCCAGTGGCAGCCAAAACAGCTAAATGAAGAGCAGATGTCAACCATTGAGCTAAAACTTAATGAAGAAACAAAGGGAATTGGTGATTTTGAAAAACAGGAAAAAAAGCCAGTTAAGATTGACAAGGAAATAGAAAAAATTGATAAAGAGGAAAATTATCTTATTAAACAGCTTGATAGAATACCATAAAAAGAGAGTTAAATGAAAAAACTAGTCATAATATTAATGATGTGCCTGGCTCTTACCCCTTTTGCCAATGCAATTACTCCTTTTGTTGCAAAATGTGATGATTCTGGTTCTGTAACAATACACTCTGACCAGAATATTGATGGCAAGGTATATGCTACTAAAGACCGTAAAACCTGGTTTGAGGTTTCAGGAGAGTGGAATAATGATCTAACTATTTTTAAGTCAGAGGACATGATTCTTAATGACAATTTTAACTACAGGCTTAAAATAGATTATCCTGGCTTTAATTATATGGTGGATACCTATTGCCCTGGTTATAAATTTAGTTGTAAGGTGTTGAATATATCAATTAATAGCTGTTACAAAAGAGCTGGTGTTTTTTCTGCTGATTTCAACTCAGTTAATCATAATGGAATTTATGATTTAAAATACTTATTTGAAACTGATAAAGGCCGTTTATTTGTTTATAGTCCTTCAATACACAGTAAAGAAACTGAGAATATAACAATTGACTATTTAGGGGATAATCGCTATTTGCTTAATCTAAAGACAAATTTTGAAATAAAAAAATTTTCAATTACACATGATGAATGCAGTGGGAAAAATGACAGGTATTATAGGTATGTTGAGATGTACTGCAATAAAACCTCTTGCATTGCAAACAGGGACTGCAAAATTAGTGAATACTGCGATAACAGGGATTTTCTTTGCAAAGCCTTGGAATGTAATATTTGTGAAAAAATCTCAGAGCATGAATGTATTCCAAAATGCGATGACAGCAAGCCGTGCACAGAAGATAAATGTTTTGAGAGCAAATGTAAATTTACAGCAATAGATGGATGCGAACTTAATAATTCCTGCATTCCTTATGGAAATGTAAGGGATATTGATAATGTTCCATGTTTTTGCACTAGTCCTAATGAATGGATTCCACAGAAAAAAGATAATGAAAGCTGTGGTTATGATTATGAATGTTTAAATGATTGTGTTGATAAGGTTTGTGTTAAGCAGGAAAAAGAGAAAAAAGGAATTATCCAAAGAATAATAGATTTTTTTACTAGTTTGTTTGGTTTTTAAAATGGAAAATTATTTAAATAAAATAATATAAAACATAAAAGGTGAATAACATGGACAAAAAAATAGTTGTTTTATTCCTGATTCTAGGGATAATGTTAAGTGGGTGTAAAATTACTGAAAAACAGACAGAAGAACCTATTGGAACAGGGGAACAAGAAACTCAAGAACAAGTTGTTGAACCAGAACAAGAGGAAATTGAAGAACCTGAAGAGCCAGTGGAAGAAGAACTAAATGAAACAATAGAAACAGAAGAGATAAATGCCACAGAGCCAGAAGAAGGGGTACTTAAGATTGAGATTGACCACCTTACACTAAGCCAGAAAGATGTAACTATTGAAAAAGGCACAACAGTTGTGTGGGAAAACAAAGAGAGCAATAAGCATAAGCTTACTATTTATGGACTGGTCCAAAGCCCAGTATTGTATCAGGGAGATTCCTTTGAGTACACTTTTGAAGAGGAAGGAAAATATACTTATATCTGCGCAATATTCAAGAAGCAGATAAGGGGAACAGTAACTGTTGAATAAGGTTAAACAAGCCTTCCCATAAAGATATTGTGCTTTGTTCTTGTTATTCTTATTTTTACAATGCCTTTTTTAAAGCAGTTTGGAATAGAAATAACCCTGTTTGAGGCCGCAGCAAGCATCTCATTTTTCAGTCTTCCAGGGCAGAGAATCTCTGCTTTGATTATTTGGCCTTTTTTAAATGGCTTTGGAAGCTTTTTTGTTTTTTGAATGTTGAAATCTTCAGGGCTAAGTATTAGTTTTGTGTTGGTTTTTTTCTCTAAGTCTTTCATCATCAAATAAAACTTATCCCAAGACATCTGCTTGCATGGATTTCTTCCAAACCTATAGTTAAGAAAATTCTGTATCCCAATGAAGTATCCCCTTCTGTTACTTTTCAGTTTTTTTGCAAATTCTATCAACTTCTTTATTTCATCATCATTAAAGCCAGGCACAAGAACAGGGGCAATTGCAAGTTCTATCTTTTTTGCAGCATAAGAGGCAATTTTCTTTATTTTTTCAATATCATAATTGCATCCGGCAAGCTTTCTTGCAAGATTTTTATCCATGGCATTTAAAGAGAGGTTGATTCTTGTGAGGCCTGCCTCTGCTAACTTATCAACAAGCTCTTCTGTAAGCAAGGTTCCATTTGTGTCCATTGATATTGTTTTAACTTTTTTAATAGACGAGAGGTCTTTAATTAATTCAACAATTTCTGCATACAACAATGGCTCTCCCTGTGTTCCAAGATGCACTTCAACATCACATTCCTTAAAATCAACTAGTTTTTTAAATTCCTCAATAAGGTATTCTCTTTCAACAACAAAATCAGCCTGGTTTTTGCTTGATAGGCCAGCATCAACAGAGCAAAATATACAGTTTAAGTTACAGCTTGTAATTGGCCTAATATCAATAATTGAGGTGTTTCTGTCAATCAGGCCAAAGCTGTTAGATCCTATTAATGGAATTCCAGAGTTTTTATGGACATATATTGTTTTCTTGCCAGAGATAGTGTTTTTAAGGTCTCTGAATCCTTTAGCTAATAAGCTGTTAAATCTTCTTTCAGCTCTTTTTTCAGATATGCCCTGAAATATAATGGAATTGCCCTTTGCCTTGAACTTCCCTATTTTATTCAATAGATTATTATCTAGATAAAAGTAGAAGATTTCAAGGAAATTAATCCTTGTTTTATTGTCCTCTTTCTTAAATGAAAGGGTTTTAAAGCTTAGCTCTGCCATTTTTAATATGGTTTTCCCAAAACTTTAAATAGTTTTAGTTACTTATTCAAAAAAATAAAAAGTTATATAAATATAACATATTCAGCTATTTGGGGGGAAATAATGGAACTAAATAAGGTTATGCCGGAAATGAGTTGGGCTGAAATGATAAAATCAATGGAGTTATGGGGGTGGAAAGTTCCTGAAGAATTAGAAGGAAATGATAAGAGAAAAGTACACCGTTATTGAGTTATTGGGTATAACTTAACAGCTCAGAAAATAGAAAATGATATAAATATCATTAGTTTGTTATTGTTTATGATTAAACAAAAGAACCCCACCAAAAGTAGATATGAGTTTTACTTGGATATGAGTGGAACTTTAAAAAAAAGTGATGATGATATTTATATTGGTTGTATTCTTATGCCAGACCTTTTTAAATCGAGTTTTCGTGAAAAATTTTATAGAGAATTTCCAAGCCTTAAATCATACAAAAAAAAGGGAGTGGGTCTTCATCCAGACAAATTAAAAAGTATTATAGAATATCTCGATAAACAGAAGATAAAAATGAGTTGCGTTGTATTAAAGAGGCATACAATAAAACAGATTGAAAGGGAATTAAAAGAAAAATTCAGTCAATTCAAAAAAATACCCAAAGGGAATGTAAGTCTTCGTTTTTTTGAAGAAAGGGTTATTGCTTCGGTATATTTCACCGCATTATCTGCACATGCTTGGAAGGGTTATCCTTATAATTGCTTTTCGTGTATGGAAACTCAATTTGACATTAATCAATCATTAATAGCATTAAGTAGGATTTGTTATAGTAATAAGTTCCATTTCAAAGTATCCAGTATTCCCAGAAGAACTGAACATATGATAAAATTTGCAGACTACGTAGCATCTGCAGGAAAAAAATTAGATAAATTTATTATAGAACAATACTCAAATTTTGTATATATTGGCTACCAAGCTAACTATGACCATTTAGATGTTGCATTTGGCATTTCTCGTCGAGAAATGCCCAAACCGAAATATTTATAAACATATTCATATAATACCATCTCATCAGGTTATGTTACAGGAAGTAACATTTCAGTAACCTGAGAAAATGGATGTTCGTTCAAAAACTCCTCAGGGGAGGGGTAGTCCGAACAGATGAGGGGCAATGCCCATGCTTATTTTTATAATTTTTATTCTTCATCTCTGATATCTTATTAAAGTTATTATACTAGTTATTTTAACAAAGTTTTTATATATCCAACCCAATCAATTTATTATGAGAAAAATAAATAATACAAAAAAGTCCATTAATTATATAGGGTGGATAATAAATAATATCAAAAAGTTCATTGTTTATATATGGTCAATGATAAATAATAACTCAAAGTCCATTGCTTATATAATAGGGGTTATTATATTTTATATTAGTGCTAAAATTGTTATAGAAAAAGCTCGGGAAGCAATTTTAAATGAAGAAAGTGTAAGGGAAATAAGTATGTTATTTGATGCTAATGAATTAATAAAAATTCTAGTTTTATGTGGTCTTTTTTTACTTTTAATATATGTAATACCATTTAAAGAGAAATCATTTAAAAATATCCTTAATGATTCCAAAAAATTTTTAAGTTGGGGGATTTACATTTCTATTTCAGCAATGTTAATATCTGTCCTTTTATTGGTTTCTGACTTTAGAGAAGAATTTAATGTACTTATTTTCCTTGTTTTCTTTAGTTTATTTGTTCTGTCTGAAAAATTGAAGAAGTAGAGCCACAAAACTCAATTAAATATAATATGGGTTTATAGCCAACCAGATTCTAAGCCCTTTTTAAACTTTATATACTTTATAGCCAGAATGGGGGTTTATAGCCAAAGCCACATTTTCCAAAACTTTAAATACTTTTAGCTCTTATATAAATTATTGGGGGCAATATGGCAGAAAAAGATATAAACATAACCTATGAAACTCTTTTTGACCTCTTGAGAAGAGAGAAAAGCAGGGCAGAGCTGCAAAAGCTAGATAATTCTTTTTTTGAGGATGTAAACAGTTATATAAAAGAAAAAAATGCTATTCTTAAAGACCAGCAGATGAAGATAGGCATGTCTGCAATAGCTGAAAAAGAAAAAACAGAAAAACAGATTGAAAATATAAAAAGCATACTAAAGGGCCTTTTTGAGAGAAGGCAGCAGAAGATAGTTGAGATGGCAATAATTAAATCAAGAACATCATCTGACACAACTGATTATTCTGCATTGCTTAAAGAGGAAAGGGAAATGTTTGATGAACTTTTTGAACTATTGCAAAATTTCAAGAAAAAAGTTTTAGTGAGATTAGTAACAGCGCCGGGTTTCATGCAACTAAGACAGGAAAAGAAAGAACCAGAACTAATTAAACCAGAAAAGCTGGAAACTGCAGAAGAAACAGAAGGCATAACCAAAATAGAAAAAAAAGAAGCTGAAATTAAAGAAGAAGCAGAAGAACCAGAAAACACAAAATTAATTAGATTTATTTATTCTGTACCAAAATTTCTTGGCCATTATTTAGAGGTCTATGGCCCATTTGAAGAGGATGACACTGCTAATCTTCCAGAAGAAATAGCTGATATTCTTATAAAGAAGGGCAGGGCCGAGGAAATAAAAAAATAAAAATATTAAGTGAAGAATCTAAAAGATAGATTTTTTGAAAATATTATATTATTTCAAATAACCCTCTTTTTTTAGATATTCTTCTATATCTTCATCAGAAAATCCAATTCTGGACAAAACTAAATCTGTGTATCCTTCTGTCGAAATTCCCGGAACTAACTTATATGTTGGTTTTCCACGTCTGACTCCAACTTGTAAAAACCCTCCTCTCCCTTCTTGTTCAAATTTATTTACAAGATCATAATCAGGTGTAATAAGAATTGTGTTACCTCCCTTAATATAAAATCCATTCATAATTCTATAAAGTTGTTTAATTGCTGCTTCATGATTTGTTGATCCTGAAATTATTGCATCCAATAAAACAAGACTTTTTGGTGTTGCTAGAAAAAAATGATCTTTAGTTTCTTCGGATTCTACGCCAAATCGACCTTCACGATTTCCAAGTTTGCCTGGATTTTGTTGTTGGAAAAAAATTCTATCAGCAATACCCATTTCAGTTCCATCACCTGCTGGAACATAATTACCTATTTGAGCCATAATTTGAATTTGAGGAATTGTTTTTATATAGGTGGATTTACCACCACTATTTGGGCCTGTAATAAAAGTTGTTTTTTGTCCATTTAGGGAAATATCATCTGGTACACAATATGTTTTTGCAAGAATTGGATTTCTTGCTCCTTTAGCAATAAAGTAGTGTGGACTTGTATCTGTTACAACAGGGATTGTCATCTCTACACATTTTGAACGCATCGCTTCGTAATATTCATGAAATGACAGAAGTTCATCAATTTTACCAATTGCATCAACACCCTTTCTTATGTTTTTATCTGCTACATAAACATCTCTAAGTGGAAGTGTAAAATGATCATAGTCAAATTCTTCAGGTAACCACTGTGCAGTAAAAAACCCCATTACTGCTATAAGGGGGAGATTTAGTATTGCCAACGAAGGGTCCCTTATAAAAAAAGATGTAAGAAATGCTGCTACAAATGGAGCAAGCAATGAGGGTTTCAGTCGTTGTAGTGTGAATCTAATCCTTGGAGTAAAAAATCCTACTTCTTTCCTTGGTTTCAAACCACCAAATGTTGAATATACAGGACCTTTAATTAACTCTATTCCATGAGTCCCATCAATGCTCCCAATATCTTCTAATAAAGTTTCAAGATATGGTGTTTTTGATTCAGGAATATTTTTAATTCCATTCATTAATCTTTTAAAAAATACTGAAGTTCCATGATATATCCTGTATTGGCTAAACTTACTATGTTCACCAAAAAAATATTCATATATATCTCTTTCTTTTTCAACAACTGAACCAATATATTCATTAAGTTTGTAAGTTAGCTCAGTATTTTCCTTTAATTCTTTAACAGAGTCTTGTTTTGCATGAATTAAGTCAAGAGAAGTTAATGGTTGCACTAATGACCTAAATAATGTTGCTGCTCCGGTTACTGTTTTGGTATAATTTATAGCTTTAAATAATTCTGGAATTTCAATCAGGTCAACTGTAGTATTATCCATTACTTTAGCAGGAAGTTTTTCCTTTATCTGAATAACATGCTTACTAATAACTTCATCTAGAATTACAACACCTTTATTAACACTTTCAAGTTCATCTGAAGTTATAACAAGTTTACCAGGATCTATATCAAACAAATGATTATAAGTATAATGGACTAGACTATCTAATTGAGATATTTTGTTCATTGTTCATTATATATTTTTTAAATCTTTTTAAATCTTTTGATTTAGATACTACTATTAAATGGATATGAGGCATTTAGGTTTATATTATTTTCCCTTTACCAGCCACTTTCTCAACCAAATTTCTCACTTTTCTCAAGTAAAAAACTAATTAATAAGTTGTTAATAAAATAAAAAAATAAAGATTTAAATATAACCTGCTTTTCCTACGACTATTAAACAGGTAGTTTAAATGAAAATTCCAAAAACAGTCAAAAGATACTGCCCATACTGCAGAAAACACACTGAGCACAAGGTTTCTCAGACAAAGAAAAAAAGCCCAAGCTCTCTTAAAAGGGGCTCTAAGTACAGGGCAAGAAAGAGAGGCCTAGCCAGGGGCACAGGCAACCGTGGAAGGTATTCAAAACCAGCTATTTCAAAGTTTAAGATGGCTGGCAAGAAAACATCAAAGAAAACGGATTTTAGGTATCAGTGCAGTGTATGCAAGAAAACCCACACCCAAAAGCAAGGCATTAGGGCAAAAAGGGTTGAGTTTGTATAAATTTTTTGTGTTTTAATAAGATTTATATATTATCAGCAATTTCTCTTACCAAATTATTAAAGGTGATGTTTTATGTTAGAACTTAAAGAACCAAAATCAAAGTTTATCAAGGTAAGATGCCCTAAATGCAAGAATGAACAGATAATATTTGGAAAATCATCTTCAAAAGTCAAATGCCTTGTCTGCGGCAAGGTATTGGCAGAGCCAGTGGGTGGAAAAGCAAAGATAAAGTCAAGGATATTAGAGGTTCTTGAATAAATTAAAATGCTATTAAAAAAACAGGGGTTTCCAGAAGAATCAGAGATTGTTTTATGTACTGTAACTAGTGTAAGGTATAATTCTGTATTTGTTAATTTAAATGAATATGATCATAGCGGGATGATACACATATCAGAAATCTCTCCTGGAAGGATAAGGAACATAAGGGATTATGTAAAAGAGGGCAAGGTTATTGTCTGCAAGGTCTTGAGAATAAATAAGGAAAGGGGCTATATTGACTTATCATTGAGAAGAGTTAATGAAGGGCAGAGAAGGGCAAAGGTAGATGAAATCAAGAAAGAGCAGAAAGCGGAAAAGATTATTGAACTTGTTGCAAAAAAGCTCAAGAAAGATGTAAATGATATCTACAAAGAGGTTAGTGATAAGGTCTTTAAAAAATATGATTTATTATGCTCTTGTTTTGAAGATGTAGCTGAAAAAAAGATTACTCTGGAAGAGATGGATATTCCTAAGAAATTGTCAAAAGAACTAAAAGAGGTTATTGACCAGAAAATAAGGCCTGTTGAGGTTAGTATTAAAGGCAATATTAAACTAGTAAGCTATGCTCCTAATGGTGTTGAAATTATAAAAGAGACTCTAAAAAAAGGAATGAACAAAAACATTAAAATATCATATATTGGCGGCGGAAAATATAGTATAAAAGTAAAGGCATCAGATTATAAGGAAGCTGAAAAAGTGCTTAAGGAATCTACTGAAGCAATAATTATGTATACCAAAAATAACAATGTGATGGCCTCTTTTGAAAGAGAGGAAAAATGAGGCACATTCTAAAGTGCAGTTCCTGTGGTGATTATACATTAAATGAAAAGTGCAGATGTGGTGGCATGGCTGTAACACCAAAGCCGGCAAAATATACTCCAGAAGACAAGTATGGCAAGTACAGAAGAGAAGCAAAGAAAGACAGCCTTACCAAAAAAGGATTTTTGTAATTAAACATCAAAACCTTGTTCAAGAAGTCTTGACTTGATTTCCTCATATATTTTTTTATCACAACTTTTCTTGATTTTTGAAATATCAAGTTCAATTGATTTTGCAACATTAAGGCCATAATGCTTTATAATTTCCTTTTTGTTTAGTCCAACAAGTTCATGGCTGTCATAATGTGTCCATACCTTTTTAGGAGGAGAGTTTATAATATACTCGGCTGCATAGAAATCTGGCTTTATCTTTGGCTCTTGGTTATATATGTAAACCTTATAATCCCTGACAACAATCCTTATCTGGTCTCTTTTTACTTTTGTTTTGCTCAAAATTTCATTTAGTATTGCACTAATTGTGTTGCCTGTGTCAAACATATCTTCTGCAATAACTATTTTTTCATTAGGTTTTATAGTTGAGAGTGAGGGTGTCCATCCCTTTATATTAACAACCTTATTGTGTGTCCAAACATCATTATATGAACTTACAATAACTGTTCCATATCTTACTTTAAGACCGAGATATTTGAAGTACTCACTCATTGGATTGGCTACGTTAGAGCCTCCCCTCATTGAGGCATATATTATTGTTGGAATAAAGCCTGTTTCAAGAAGCTGCCTAGTAAGCTTAAAAGAATCATTTCTTATATCTTCTGCCTTGACAAAAATCTTCCCCATTTTTTTATAAAGATTTAATGATTATTTATATTTTTCTGTGATTAAGTTTATAAAACACAAGTTATATAAATTATTGTAACATCCTTTTCGAGATGACATGGAAGATAACAAAAACAGTTAAAAAGATGCCTAGGCTCAAAAAACCTATCTTAATAGAGGGACTGCCGGGAATAGGAAATGTTGGAAAAGTTGCTGTTGATTTTATGATTGATGAGTTAAAGGCAAAAAAGCTTTATGATGTATTTTCTTATACATTTCCGCATTCTGTTTTTGTAAATGAAGAAAACCTTGTAAGCCTGCCTCAGATAAGCATTTATTACAAGCAGTTTAAAGGCAAGAGAAATGATATTCTGCTGCTTGCAGGTGATATCCAGCCAATAGATGAGGTTGCATCTTATGAATTTACAGAAAAAATATTAGACATTTTTGAAAAATTCAATGGAAAAGAGATAATAACTCTTGGTGGAATAGGTTTAGCAACTGTTCCAAAAAAACCAAAAATATACTGCACTGGCAACTCAAAAGAGATTGTAAATAGGTATAAAAACAGAACAAAAGTGGATGATAAGCTCTATGGTGTTGTTGGCCCAATAATAGGTGTTTCAGGACTTCTATTGGGAATGGCAGAAAAAAGGAACATTAAAGCAATATCATTCTTGGCTGAAACATTTGGGCATCCGCTCTATTTAGGAATAAATGGGGCAAGAGAAATAATTAAGATATTGGACAAAAAATTAGAGTTAAAAGTGAATATTAAAAAGCTTGAAAAAGAGATAGATGAGGCAGAATCAGAGATGATGAAAATAACAAAAGGGCTTACAAATGTTTCAAAGCAGACTGCATTAAAAAAAATAAAGGATAAGTTTGACCTGAGCTATATAGGATAAATTATTTATACTACTAAGTATAATTCTTTAGAAAAGAGGTTTATCATGGTAAAAAATGCCTGCATAATAGCAAGAGAGGTTCTTGATTCAAGAGGCAACCCAACAGTTGAGGCTGAATTAGTTTTGAATAATCATACTATAAGGGCAATTGCTCCTTCTGGAGCCTCAACAGGAAAACATGAAGCACTTGAATTAAGAGATAAAAACAAAAGATATAATGGCAAAGGTGTTCTTAAAGCTGTTAAGAATGTAAGCAGGATTTCTAATGCATTGAAAGGGATTGACTTAAAAAAACAGAAAGAGATTGATGAAAAAATAATTAAATTAGACGGAACAAAAAACAAGGCAAATCTCGGGGCTAATGCAACTCTTGCTGCAAGCATGGTCTGTTTAAGGGCAGGAGCACTTTTAAAGAAAAGGCCTCTCTATCAATATATATCTGAAATCTCAGGCAGAAAGCCATCAATACCCATTCCATTCTGCAATGTTATTAATGGAGGCAAGCATGCTGATAACAGGCTTAAGATGCAGGAGTTTATGATTGTTCCTGTTGGCTTGAAAAGTTTTTCAGAAGCAACAATGATTATCTCAGAAACATATCATGCATTAAAAGGATTGGTTTCAAAAAAATATGGAACAAGCAGTGTTGGTGATGAGGGTGGATTTTCTCCAAACATAAGAAATGCATTTGAAGCATTAGACTTAATAATGAAGGCTATTGAAAAATCAGGCCATGAAAAATATGTTAAGATAGCGCTTGACCCTGCTGCAAGCGAGTTTTATGAGAATAAAAAATATGTAATTGAAAAAAAGCTTACTGGCATGGAAATGGTTGATTACTACATAAACCTTGTAAAAAAATACCCAATAATCTCAATAGAAGATCCCTTTGACCAGGATGATTTTGATTTATATATAGAACTTACAAGAAAAATAGGCTCTAAAATCCAGATACTTGGAGATGATTTACTGGTAACAAATGTTGAAAGAATAAAAAAAGCAGTTGATCTTAAATTATGCAATGCCCTTCTATTAAAGCCAAATCAAATTGGCACTGTAACAGAGGCAATAGATGCAGCAAATCTTGCATTTAAGAGTGGGTGGAATGTAATGGTCTCGCACCGCTCTGGAGAAACAGAGGATACATTTATTGCAGATCTTGCCACTGGACTTGGCTGCGGCCAGATAAAGCTGGGAGCTCCGTGCAGGGGTGAGAGAACATGCAAATACAACCAATTAATTAGGATCGAGGAGCAGCTTGGAAAAAATGCTTATGCAAGATGGAAAAACCACTAGTTCTTATTATTATGGATGGATGGGGAATAAGAAAAGAGAAAAAAGGCAATGCCATATTAAATGCAAAAACACCAAACTATAATTTCTTAATGAAAAACTATCCAAATTCAATGCTTTTTGCTTCTGGCGAGCATGTTGGATTGCCTTCTGGATTCATAGGCAACAGTGAGGTAGGACATCTTAACATCGGGGCTGGCAGGATTGTGCATCAGGATTTGACAAGGATTAACAATGCAATAAAAGACAAGTCATTTTTTAAAAACAAAGTTTTGCTTAATGAGCTAAAAAAGGTAAGGGAAAAAAAATCAAACCTCCATATTATGGGGCTTTTGAGTGATGCAGGTGTTCATTCACACACAAGCCATTTGTTTGCATTGCTAAAGATGGCAAAGGAAAATGTTGTAAATAATGTTTATGTTCATGCAATAACTGACGGAAGAGACTGCTTGCCTGGAACTGCAAAAGAATATATTGAATCACTTGAAAAAGAAATATTAAAGCTAAAGGTTGGGAAGGTTGCAACTGTAATAGGAAGATATTATATAATGGATAGGGATAAAAGGTGGAACAGGGTAAAAAAAGCCTATGATGCAATAGTCCATGGCCATGGTTTTGGCTCTGCTTCTGCATTAAATGCATTTAGCAATGCTTTAAGAAAAGGACAAACAGATGAGTTCATAAGCCCAACTGTTATAAAGGATTACAAGGGCATGAACAAGAAAGACTCAATAATAATATTTAATTTCAGGTCAGATAGGGCAAGGGAGATAAGTTATGCCCTTACTAATAAAAATTTTAGGCATTTCAGGACAAGCTCAAAATTCAGCCTTGTGTGCATGAGCGAGTATGATAATAGAATAAATGCACCTGTCTGTTTTCCATCTCCTAAAATAAAAAATAATCTTGGCAAGGTCTTGTCAAAAAAACAAATGAGACAGCTCAGGATTGCAGAAACAGAAAAATATGCACATGTTACTTTTTTCTTTAACAGCGGAGTTGAAAAGCCAAACAGAAAAGAGGACAGGATAATAATTCCAAGCCCAAAAATAGCAACCTATGACTTAAAGCCTGAGATGAGCGCTTATAAGGTAAGGAATGATGTTATTAAAAAAATTAAATCAAAAAAATATGATGTTGTTATAATTAATTTTGCAAATCCTGACATGGTAGGCCACACAGGAATACTTGATGCTGCAATAAGAGCTGTAGAGACAACTGATGAGTGCGTTGGTGATGTTGTAGAAGAGGTTCAGAAGCTGAAAGGAATTGTTTTAATCACAGCAGACCATGGAAACTGCGAAGAGATGATTGGCAAAAGGAAAACATCCCACACAACAAATAAAGTGCCTTTCATAGTTGTGTCTGAAAACAAAAAGAACATAAGGTTAAGAAATGGAATTCTTGCAGACATAGCTCCAACAATGCTTGATATTCTGAATATAAAAAAGCCAAAAGAAATGACTGGCAAGAGCTTAATTAAACACTAACCGGAAATATATTCTTTTCATTAAACAAATATTTAAATAATTGTTAGTTGTTCTATTTTATATGCCAACATATTCATATTCAAAAGTAACTTGTTTTGAGCAGTGCCCTCTTAAATATAAGTTTCAGTATATTGACAAGATAAAAACAGAAATAGAACAGACTGTTGAGGCATTTCTCGGCAGCTTAGTGCATGAGGCTCTGGAAAAGCTTTACACTGACTTGAAGTTTCAGAAAGTGATGAAGCTTAATGAGGTTCTTGATTTCTATAATGATTTGTGGCAGAAAAACTGGAATGATGCAATAGTAATTGTTAAGAAAGGTTATGACAAGGAAAATTACAGAAAGATGGGAGAGAAATTTCTTGCAGATTATTATAATCATTATTATCCCTTTGATCAGGGCAAGGTTCTTGGACTTGAAACAACAGAGTTTGTTGATTTAAATGACAAATACAAATTTCATGTCAGGATTGACAGGCTTAATGAAACAAAAGAAAGTGTTTATGAAATCCATGACTACAAAACTGGTAATTATCTTCCTGATCAGGCAAGGCTTGATGAGGACAGGCAGCTTGCTTTATACTCTTTGTGGGTCTTGCGGACATTTGGGAATGTAAAGAATATAAAATTGATATGGCATTATCTTGCATTTGACAAGGAGCTTGTTTCTGAAAGAACCCAGGATCAGCTTATGAAACTAAGAAAAGAAACAATAAAGGCAATTAATAAAATAGAGACTGCAAAGGATTTTCCTGCTGTTGTAACAAAACTATGCGACTGGTGCGAGTTCAGGCCAATTTGCCCCCAGTTCAAGCACCTTTACAATGTTGAGAACCTAGAACCAGAACAATATCTTGATGATGATGGGGTAAAGCTTGTAAACCAGTATGCTGAACTGCAGGATAAAATAAAAGACCTGAGCTTAGAGCTTGAGAAGGTAAGGCAGCTGCTCATTGACTTTGCAAAAAAAGAAAATATTGATGTTGTTTTTGGCTCTGATGTAAAGGCTTCTGTAAGCTCTTACGAATCCTTTAAATTTCCGCAGAAGAATGAAAGAAGCGAGTTTAATGAAATAATAAAAAAACTTGGCTTATGGGATGAACTTGCAATAGTTGACACTTACGAGCTTGCAAAAAAGATAAAAAACAAAGAGCTGCATGAGGATTTCATAAAACTTCTTAACAAATTTATAAAAAAGGAAAAAACAGACATGATAAGGCTGTCAAAGAGCAGCAATAACAACAATAACTGCTGAATTATTATTATGAATATCTCTAAAATAAAATCGAGTATTCCGGAAAGGGCCTATGATGTTATTAATAAAGAGATTAAGGAGCTTAGGCCCTGCCAATATAAAGCAATAAAGAAAGGGCTTTTGGATGGAAAAAATCTTTTGATATGCACACCAACTGCAAGCGGAAAAACCTTATGCGCTGAGCTAGCTTTCACAAAAACTATTCTTGAAAAAAAAAGCAAGGTTGTTTATGTTGTTCCATTAAAGGCGCTTGCTTCTGAAAAATTCAAGGATTTCAAGCAGAAGTACCCTTTTATAAAAACAGCACTATCCATAGGGGATATTGACTCTGCAGACCCTTATCTTGCTGACTATGATTTAATAATAGCCACAAGTGAGAAATTTGATTCATTGATAAGGCATAAGGCTATTTGGCTAAATGACATTGCACTGGTTGTTATTGATGAGATTCATTTATTGAATGATCCTAGCAGAGGCCCAACCCTAGAGATAGTCATAACAATCCTAAGAAAACTTCTTAAAAACATACAAATATTAGGGCTTTCTGCAACAATCGGAAATCCAAAGCAATTGGCAGAATGGCTTGATGCTGAATTGGTTGAAGACAACTGGAGGCCTGTAAAGCTCCACAAAGGAATTTATCTTAACGGAAAAATAGAATTTGAATAAAATAAGAAGAAAAATAAAAAAATTACTTCCAAAGCCATCCAAACAATCCTTTACTTTTCTTTTCTTTCTGTGCAAGTTCCTGAAGCCTGTTTTGCTCCTGCTCCATGCTCTGTATCTGCTCCTGCATCATTGCCTTTACTTCATTGTCGCAATCGCATTGTTTATGAAGCTGTTTTAATTCCTGTATTCTCAACCTGTTCTGGTTTACTTCCTGTTCAATCTCTTCTGCTGATTTTTCGTCTCCGCCTGCAAAGAATCTTCTAAATCTGCTTCTTGTCTGTATTTTCTCCTCTGCTATTATTGTTGCCTGAACAGAATTATTAAACTGGCGTGCAATCTGGGAAACATTTTTGCCAATCCCTCCGACAAGGTTTTCCATTGCAAGAAGTGCATGAACAGCCATTCTTACTTGGTTCTGGTTCTGGTAAACTTTCTGCTCTTTTTCACTTTTTCCCTCAAGCTCTTGATTCATTGCTTGTTGTTTCTGCTGAATCATTTCCTGAAGTTGAGTTTTTGTCTGTGCTTTTAATTCCTGCCTTTGCTGAACCATTATTTCTGTAGCTTCGCCCTGATTTTGAGTCTGCTCTTCTTCCTGAACCTGCTGGCCCTGTCCTGTGCCTTGTCCTTCAGGACTTTCAGTCCCTGTTTCTGACTCATTTACTCCTTGCTGGCCCTGCAATTCATCTTCAGGCTTTGTATCTTGTCCGGTACCTTGACCATTAATACTGCCTTGAGCAGCAAAAACCATTGAACTCAATAAGAACAAGCCAATAAATAAAACAAATATTTTTTTCATAATATCACCTCTTAATCAGTAATAGCTATAACTGTATTTAAACTTTTCTAAAATCATTATAGGATTAGTCTAAATTTCAATAAAAGATAAAAATTAAATAAAAGATAAAATTATTTATTTAATCTCTGAATATACTTCTCCAAAGACTGTCATGGATGTTATTACTAAGATCATATTTGCAAATCCCATTATTATCAATGGCAAAATAACTGTTATTGTTGTTATTGCAGATAGTAAACTAGCAACCACGCCGACCACAAAAGAATATATCATTACAATAATCCATGCAGCGAGATATTCTGAGGTAAATGCTTTCTTAAGAACCATGCCAAGTTTAAATGCGTCACTAAATTTTCCTTTATCAACAAAAAACATTATTGCCATTGGAATTATATAAATAGTTAGTAGTCCAACTAAGAAGAACCATATTAAGCTGCTACTAATTGTTCCAAATCCTGACATAAAAGCCTGTGGGTTAGCTTCAAAAAACAGCATCAAAAGTGAACCAAATAATGTAGCACCCAGTGTGATCACAAAAATAATTGCTAAGGGTATGCAATATATTGCTCCAATCAAAAAACAAAGGAATCCCTTAACCCAAAGGTTTCCCCAGTCAGCCCATTTTGGCAATTCATATTTTTTCTTCATACCTGTTTTTGCACATTCTAAGCCATAACCTGAAGAAAAAAAGCCTGTTATTATGTTCACTAAAGGGATCATATACATAAGAGCTCCAATCCCTAACTTCTTAAAGTCCTGGAAAGGTCTTTTTATTGCTTCTCCAAAATTAACCATTTTATCACCTCTTAAAGAGTTTTATATTACTTTTATTTTGGTATTTGTTTTATTTAAATGTTTCTATAATCCGATTCCAGAAATAATAAGCCCAGGATCAAATTCTTTTAGGTCATCATACTCCTGGCCTGTCCCTAAATACAAAATAGGCTTTTTTGTGACATAAGAAATAGATATTGCAGCTCCGCCCTTTTCATCAACATCTGATTTGGTCAAGATTATTCCGTCTATGCCCACTATTTCATTAAATCTTTGGGCTTGTTCAACGCAGTCATTTCCAGTTATGCTTTCCCCGACAAAAAGGGTTAAATCAGGCTTTGCAACCCTAACCAGTTTTTTAACCTCATCCATCAGGTTAACATTTGAGTGAAGCCTTCCGGCAGTATCTATCAATACAACATCCTGTTTTTTGGCCTGGGCATATTTTATGGCATCATATGCAACAGCTGCTGAGTCAGAGCCATAGTCATGCTTTATCATTCTCACGCCAAGCTTGTCAGCATGTAATTGTAACTGCTCAATCGAAGCTGCCCTGAAAGTGTCTGCTGCTGCAATAATGCATTTAAGTTTATTTTTTTGAAGCAGTTTGCATATCTTTGCTATTGTGGTTGTCTTGCCAGAGCCGTTAATTCCAACAAAGCATATGATAAATGGTTTTTTCTCCTTTGCTTTCTCAACAAGATTTATTTTATCAACATCAAATAACTCATCCAATGATTTTTTTAAGGTTTCAATTATTGTATCCTTTACTTTTTTTCTGAGTATAGGCTTTTCAACAAGCTCCTGCTTTAAGTCCTGCTTTATCTTTTCAATTACTTCAATGGCAACATTATTTTCCATTAATACAACCTCTAGCTCAAAGAATAAGTCATCAAACTGCCTTTCAGAAAGTGCTTTCTTGGATATAACTTCTGTTATCTTTTGAAAAAATCCTTTTTTCTTTTCAGGTTCTTCCTCAACTAATTCTTCTTTAACTTCTTCAACCTTTTCAGGTTTCTCTTCTTTTTCAAATACTTTCTCAATTTCTTTTTTTTCTTCTTCAGTTGGTTTTTCTTTAACTTCTTTTTTAATCTCTTCTTTTAATTCCTTAACTTCTCTTTTTTCCTCTCTGGGCCTTTCTTCTGCTTCTTCAACTTTTTTCTTTTCTTCTTTAAGTTTTTCCCTGATTTCTTTTTCTTTAGGTTCTTTTTTCTCTTTCTTTTTTTCTTCAACTGGTTTTTCTTTAACTTCTTCTTTTACTTCCTCCGGCTTTGGAGCTTCCTCTATCTCCTCCTCAACTTTTTTTGAAAACTTTGATAATACTTTCTTGAGTTTTTCTTTAAAGAAATTAAACATATTTACTCCTTCTTTTCGATTATTTTATTGATTTCCTGCTCAATATTTGAAGCCTGCAAGCTCATCTTTTGCATTTCAGCTAGTGTTAAATCACGGTATTTATGTATAGAATCTAATCTTTTTTTGAGCAGTTCCTTTGTTTTGGCAACATCTTTCTTGACAACAACATTACCACCAACATTAACAAGCAGTTCCTTGTTATCATTTAACTCTGCACTTGCAAATATTCCAGGACTTAATGAAACAAGGATATTTGTTCCAACAGCTGTTTTATTAAAATCATCCAAGGCCTGTAGTGTATTGTTTAACTCAATTAGTTGTTTATCTAAAGTAATTAGATGTTTCTGCACCTGCTTTATCTGCTCGTCCAGTAACTGCAGTTCAAGATACATTTTCTGCAATTCTTTTTGATTGTCTGCCATAATAAATCACCTATCCTATATATTCAAGGATTTTATTTTTTGTCTCTTCAATAGTTCTTACTTCCTTTAACTCGTCAGCTAATTTCTTCTCATTGAAAACATGATTTATCCAATTGCTGAAATCATTTTTTTTATTGTTTACATGGTTTCTAAATGTTTTTTTGTCAATCTTGTCCAAATGCTCAGCCAGTTCCTTTAGGTTTTTTACCCTTACTCCATTGTTGAATACAAAGTATTGCTCGGGTTTTATTTCTTTTTTACCATAATTAAGTTCTTCATCAATAAGTTTTTCTGCTCTTAATCTATTAAGGATTATCTCAATCTCGCCAAAATGCTCTCTCTGGAATAAATCAATCTTTCTTTGGTTTGTTAAATGCAGCAAAGGAATAAAGGTTAATACCTTGTCCTCTTTGCTGTCACTTGGAATTAATTTTGTAAATGTTAATTTTTTACCATTGTTTTTAAAGAAAAAGTTGGTTATCTTTCCATAAACTTCTCTTATGATGCTGGTTATTTCTACTTGTTTTTTAGGAACCTCTACTTTTGCAGTTGGAATACTCCTCATGACTCTCCTTTTTTTAACTTCCAATGCTTTCTGCAAAGCATCAATTAAATCATAAACAGAAACTTTCCTTTTTCTTGGCTGCGGAGTCCTTGGTGTCAATAAAGGCTTGTCAATAACTATTGACCCTGCCTGACCTGCCTGAAACTCACTTTCAAGTTCGTCATAAAAGTCTTCTTGTAGTTCCTCTAAATCCTGGCCTGCCAGAAGCCTGTCTAATTCTGTTATATCCTCTCCAACAAGCTTGTTTGATTTAATTCTTAATAAGATTGCTGCTGCAAGAACTATCTTGCCTGAAATCCTAAAATCAAGATCCTTTAATTTCTTAAGCATATCAAGATATTTCTGTGAAAGCAATGAGATATCAATATCCCATGGGTCCATCTGTTCTGTTTTTATGAGATCAAGTATTATGGACTGCCAGGTTATCTCATCCTTATCAAATAAAAGCTCAAATATTTTCTCCTGCATTTTAAAATTGAATTAATAAAACTATATAAACATATCGGAAGTGATTGTAAACTTAATCATAAAATAAAAAGCTTTTTATAGAGTTCTTTTTTCTTTAAAGTATAAGGGCCCATAGTCTAGTGGCTATGATGTCGCCTTTACACGGCGAAGGTCCCCGGTTCGAACAGCTTCTTGCTAAGCTGGCACGCAGGGCGGGCATTGAATTAAAAATTCAAGCCCACTGAGCTCGCTTCGCTCGCAAGTGCTTTGAAAGTCCGGGTGGGCCCATCACAGCTTTAGCTAAGCTGGCACACTGTCCGGCATAAAGCCGGACGTGCTCGCTTTGCTCGCAGTAAATACAAAAATTTAATATGTTTTTTGCGACAGTAGTTTAGTGGTATGACATGTCCCTGCCACGGACATAACCCGGGTTCGAATCCCGGCTGTCGCATTTCTCTCTATAGAAACTTTTATAAAGAGTCTGAAATTCCTTCTTTTAGTTTTGGGCCCGTAGCTCAGTCTGGTTTAGAGCGCTGGTCTTATAAGACAACCTTTGGTACAACTTTAGGAAAGCCAGAGGTCTGGGGTTCAAACCAAATGGTTACGCTCATTTGATACGCAAAGTCCAGCATAAAGCTGGACGAGCTCACTTCGTTCGCAATCATTTGTGAAAGTCCCCGCGGGCCCATTTGCCCCGTTGGTGTAGCTCGGCCAATCATCCAGGATTTTCGAGGCAAAGATTAAATTTGAGGTTTTTCCTCACGTCAAAAACATCCTGGGACCTGGGTTCGAACCAAATGGTTACGCGCATTTGATACGCAAAGAGCGACATTCAATTGCTCTGCAATTGAAGTCCCTCGTGCTCACTTCGTTCGCAACCAATGCGAAAGTCCCGGACGGGGCATATTATAATAACAAAAAGATTTAGAAACAAAAAATGAAAAGAAGCTCACGCAGATGGAAGAAGAAAGGCCAGATGAGATGGAAATGGCAGAGAAAAAGAATTAAGAAACTAAAAAGAAAGAATGCTGCAAGGAAGTAATAGTTGCTATCTTTTTATTTTTTCATTAAGTCTCTTCAAGGGACTTATAGGCTAATTTAAAGCAAAAGCTTTAAAAAGAAGTAAAATATAATGTTTTTAATAGCTAAGAGTTAATCATCTCCAATATTCTTGCTTATAATTAGCTATAAAGCATGTATACTTAATAATTTGAGTGTTAAGTATGAATAAAAGTGCATTTGGTAATGCAAAAAGGCTTAAATAACCTTAGATTAAGCTAAATTCCAATATAACAGCTTTGTATTAAAAAGGATCTTTAAAATACCCGTTGATCCTGCGGGAGATTACTGCTATTAGGATTCGACTAAGCCATGCAAGTCATGGGGTCCTTCGGGACACCGGCAGACTGCTCAGTAACACGTCGATAATCTAA
>Ga0210019_1001761_pt1 | contig 22300 bp, 32 predicted proteins | sample CryGeyCG2114_020_2_FD_183969 | JGI IMG/M metagenome (GOLD analysis project Ga0210019, IMG submission 183969) | Groundwater microbial communities from aquifer - Crystal Geyser CG11_big_fil_rev_8/21/14_0.20 (SPAdes) (version 2) | ecosystem: Environmental > Aquatic > Deep subsurface > Groundwater ...
TGGCGCCACATACCAAGCGAAGACTGGTGATTTAGGGGCGGTGCGTGTGCGGGCGGGGTCGTATTGTGATGCCAGTGGGGCGAATTGTTTTACGGCGACGGAATTAACGAATTCCTCAAAATCATTTTATTTCTGCACTAACGCTGAAAGCAAGAATGTAAATGTTAAACCTTGTTATAATGCTGCTCATCCAGAATTGGTTCCGGTGGCCGATCGACACTATCGTGCACTGATGTGTCTAACATCGAGTGGCAGTAGTAGTCAGACTACCGGAGAATCGATGATGTGGAATGTCTCACAAGCAAAATGGGCTTGGTTCAACCGTTATGGTAATTGGCATGTGTGTGGAGATGGAGCTATCGTTATTGATACTAATGCATAGAAATGTAGATAAGATAATTCGTTATTTTAGCAAAAAGTGTGTCGTATATTCTTGCTACGGAGTAGCTTAACAACGACGCTGGTGGTGCCGAACGACGTGGATTGCTTCGCCTCGACTCGCAAAGATGAAAACGAAGCGTCACGTCTTTGCGAGAAACGGAACGGTAGTGGAGTGACGTGGCAATCCACGATCAATGATGTGGATTGCTTCGTTGCGACTCGCAAAGACGAACAATGGTGTGGTATTTTCCAAACGATGATGCCAGATGTTAGCTATAGATAATGTATTTTTTATTCGGTACATTCAAAAAGTTGCATTATTTTGGTAAACCCGTATACTGCCCATAGCTTTTAAAGACCTAAGTTCGTTTAAGGTTGGCTTGCCAATCCTAGAACCAATGGGCACAAATCGCGCTTTTTCGTAAGCGAGCTTGTGCTCGCGCCACCCACAAGCGCGATTTGTTGTTTGGTCAGAAAGCAAAATTAAAATTATTAGAGTAATTTCTAACCAATGAAATTCATTTTAGGAACCAAAGACCGCATGACGCAGGTCTTTGCTGCTGATGGTACTTGTTACCCAGCGACAATCTTGCGCGTGGCTCCAGCCACCGTGGCGCGGATTAAGTCAGTGGCCACTGATGGTTATAGTGCGATTCAAATTGCCTCTGGTAGTCAAAAGCCAGAACGAGTGGCCAAGGCGCAAAATGGACAGTTTGTCACTTCACCAGCAGTGGTACGCGAGTTTCGTCCCAAGGCAATCTACAACGAGAATGTCACGGGTTTTGAGCTCGGGGCGGTTTTGGATGCTAGTGTCTTTACCCCCGGGGATACTGTCAGTGTATCATCCATATCAAAAGGTAAGGGATTCCAAGGAGTAGTGAAGCGCCATGGTTTTGCTGGTGGACGGCGCAGTCATGGTAATAAACACTCCGAACGCGAACCGGGCTCAATTGGAGCTACTGGACTCAATCGTGTGATGAAGGGGATGCGTATGGCGGGAAGAATGGGAGGAGATAGAATAACCGTCAAGAACCTCACCGTTCTTCAAGTCAATGCCGAAGAAAATCTGCTTCTTATCAAGGGAGCCATCCCTGGTCGAAAAGGCACATTAGTAGAGGTGCGAGGCATCTAAGTTAGCAAATATATAAATAATATATATGAATGCAAAAATATACACAGTTGAAGGAAAAGAGCAAGGCACAATTGCCTTGCCCGAATCAGTATTTGGAGTTGCTTGGAATGCTGACTTGGTGCATGGCGTAGTAACTGCTATGCAGGCCAATGCTCGCACCTCCAATGCTCACACCAAAGGACGAGGTGATGTTTCCGGTGGTGGTAAAAAGCCCTGGAAACAAAAAGGTACTGGACGAGCTCGTCATGGTTCTAGCCGTAGTCCAATGTGGGTGGGAGGAGGAGTTTCTCACGGTCCTACAAATGAAAAAGATTATTCAGTCAAATTGAATAAAAAAGTTCGTGCCAAAGCTCTCGCTACGGTCCTAACTAGAAAATATGCTGACAGTGAGATGATATTTGTGGATAAGCTGTCTTTGGCGGAGCCAAAGACAGCAATGGCTAAGAGTATCATTAAAGCTCTTGCACTGGGATCAGATCATAGTGATCTGGCTACCAAGCGTAAAAATGCGGCTGTCCTAGTCCTAGCCAAGCGGGACGAAGCAATTGAAAAAAGCTTTCGTAACTTTGGTAATATAGAAGTGATGCAAGCAAAAGATATTAATCCGGTTGATCTTTTGACATACAAATATGTCATTATAGCTGAACCCGCTGACGCTCTTGAGATTATTGAGAAGCGAGTAGCTCCAGTTATAACAACCACTAAATAATAATTATTATGGCCCTCTTCAGTCGAAAAAATAAATCTACTGTAGAAGCAGTGCAGTCAAAAGGTGTTTCGCTAAACCATAAAACTGATCAAAATTTAGCTTCAGTTTTGGTTCGTCCTCATGTAACCGAAAAGGCGGTAACGCAACAAGGGAAGCATGTCTTTACCTTTATGGTGAGAATGGATGCGACTAAATTTATGGTGCGAGATGCTATCATTGCTCTCTATCAAGTGACGCCGGTGAAGGTAAACATCGTCAAGAAATTACCTCGTCAAAAAACTTCCCGCACCCGTGGTAAAACAGTTTCAATTAAAGGATATAAAAAAGCTTATGTGTATCTAGCTTCCACTGATACCATTAACCTTGCTTAGTTATGAAAAAATATAAACCAACTTCAGCCGGTCGCCGTGATGGCTCCGTGATTGAATACAAAAAGAAACTTACTAGTACCAAAAGTAGGCCACACAAAGCTTTAGTAATGGGAGGTAAGAGTACTGGTGGTCGTAATAATCAAGGTCGTATTACAAACTTGAATCGTGGTGGTGGTAACAAACGTCAGTATCGTTTGGTTGATTTCAAATTGGAAAAGAAAGATATCCCAGCTGTAGTGGAAACGATTGAATATGACCCATATCGGACTGGTTTTATTGCCTTGGTATTGTTTAAGGATGGTGAGCGTCGTTATATTTTAGCCCCACAAGAATTAACGGCCGGTACTGAAATATTGTTTTCAGAAAAAGCTAAACCAACCATGGCTAATCGTCTACCGCTCGGTAAGATACCAGTTGGTACTTTTGTCTATAATTTAGAAATCAAATCAGAAGGCGGAGCAAAATTAGCTCGTTCAGCGGGTAATTATGCCACCGTAGTGGCACATGATGCTGGTTATACTTTAGTTAAAATGCCATCATCGGAAATAAGAAAAATAATTAGTTCGGCCTGGGCTTCAATCGGTGCTGTTTCAAATGAAGAAAATCGTCTGGTTGACCTTGGTAAGGCCGGCCGCGCTCGCCATCGTGGTCTTCGTCCTAAAACTCGGGGGAGCGCTAAAAATGCTGTTGACCATCCACATGGTGGAGGAGAAGGTAAAGCACCACGTGGACATAGACGAGCTCGCACCAAGCAAGGTCGTCCTGTGGGCAAGGGTCAAAAAACTCGTTCACCAAAGAAATATTCAAATAAGTTTATTGTTGAACGACGCAAGCCAGGACGTTTGATGACTAGTCGAAAGTAAAAACCAAAAAGACCACCGGCTCCCATGGAGCCGGTGGTCTTTTTGGTTTTTACACCACCACCTTGTGAAGCTTGGCTACTAGTTCCTTGTTTTAGAAAGCTGGAAAGTATTAGGTTTTTAATCAAGCAAAAAAGTGCAAAGTATTCACTTTAATACTACACATACTTTGTCCGCAGTTTTTTTTTGATAAGTGTTGCAGGGTTGTAAACTGGTACCCGCAGCTATGATATTACGTTTAAATAAATTTAATGACCTTTAAAGAAACCTTAACTTTTTGTGTGTAGCTTACTCCCATACATTACCCAGGTAAAAACACTATCATATATGATAGTGTTTTTACTGTAATTGTTGCAGAATGCCCCAGAGTTCTACCCTGGGGATGAATGCAACATTGAAAAATGAGTCGCCGGTGGGCGACACCTATACAGAAAAGAACCCCCGGTTCGTCCCAGAGGGACGCTGGCGAATGCCCCGTCCCTCTGGGACGGGGTTCTTTACCTGGGTAGATCGGACTATTATTTAATTTGCAGGAATAGAAATAGAAATTGTCTAGGAATATCAATATAAATGACGCCATAAATTACGGTGGCACCGTCTGGTAAGCACTATCATATATGATAGTGCTTACCAGCTATTGTTTTGGCCAAGGGAAAAGTAGAAAATGCAAAGGGTATTTCTTTTTAAGAGCGGTCAAGCCAAATGGATTCATTCTTGCTATTTCATTACGGCGTTTTTCTGTTATTCGTTTAGTTTCTTTTTGAATGAATTCGCCATAATCAGGTAGTAAACCGCGCAACCATAGTTCAACTTTTGTGATGGTGTTTGGACCAACAAACAGTCTTTCGCCAATTTCTCCATACCTTTTATTTTTGAGAAGTAGGCGAGAAATCCAAATCCTCCGACCGAGCATAATTTGCTCACTCGGTGTTAGTAGTCCAGAAAGAAACTTTTCTAGCTGTTTAGTACTCTGGGCTGTTTTTGCTGCTTCAAATAATATTTTACGAGTAAATGACTGGTCCGCAATTGATAAATCTGATGGTTTTCTTTTCATGTTAATAATACTATCATATATGATAGTATTATTAAATGGCAATGTTTTTTTATTTTGCTTTTTTATGACAGGGATAGAGAAATCCGCCTAATACAAAAGGCGGTTGCTAATTTTAATCGGGCAGTGATAACTGGTAATCACTATCATATATGATAATGATTATCAGAAGGTGACTACACCCCGGGCTTTCTCTCGCGGGTTTTGAATTTGATGTGGGTGAGTTTTTTGTGTTGGCGCAGAACGCCGAAAATGTGCGGCGCCAGGGCTTGATTGCAGTGGACGGCCACTTTTTGCACACTTTGGCCAGTGATGATGAGTTCCATGCCGGCGGTAGTAAAGACGGCTGTAACGTAACGCTGACTACTATTGCGTCTATTGCTCTCAATAATCCCGGGGGCAATCATAGTAATTCCGGGAATACGGGCCAGAATATTGATAACTTCAGTAGCGGTTTCGGTGAGAGTAGTATGGGTGGCTCCACGTGGTTTTGCCATAAATTAAGAATAACACACCCTAAGGATATTTTTGATAATAGAAGATGTATAATAATGTGGAGGGTAAGAGAAAGTTTCACTTTCACCGCGTTCTAATCGCAGAAAGCATAATTTATCTCCTGCCAGTTTTGTGGCCACAAAACTGGCAGTGGTACAGTTATGAGAAACTTCCTCTTCCCCATTCAATTCCGCCAATTTTTTGGCGGATATTTTTGATTGACTTATCAATCCTTTTCCCGTACTATAACGCAGTTCCTAACCAAATCGGTTAAAGACACCTAACTGGTGCCTAGTGTCAAAAGAAAATAAAAGATCAGTTTAGTTGTTTGGGGACCTCTGTTAAGGACGGCCGTTACCTTTCTTTACAAGAGGTCCCCAAGAAACGTGCTTTTGGCACGTCTTTATTTGTAGAAAGAAAATCAATTATTATTTAATCTGGAGTTAAAGCGAGTATTATCAGATGACTTGTTTTCACGATTTGCCCTAGAAAAAGTTAAATCAGGAAACATATTCTGAATAGTCGTTAAACTCCTTTCAACATTTAATGTCACGTTCACTCTATAAAGGACCTCATGTAGATGAGAAACTTCTCAAAAAGATCGCCGGAAAAAAACCCGGAGAGGGTGGTGTCATCAAGACTTGGGCCCGTGCTAGTCAGATTGCGCCAGAAATGGTCGGCTTTACTTTTGGTATCCATAACGGCAAAGAACACACTGCCGTAGTTATTGCAGAGGAAATGGTCGGTCACAGACTGGGAGAATTTTCTCCCACCAAAAAGTTTTATAGACATGGAGGTAAGATGCAGAAGGAATTGGAGCAAAAGAAAAAGGAAGCGGAAATTACAGCTGCTAAAGCGGCTAAAGGAGCAGCTGGAAGTAAATAATCTATTCCCAACATTATGAAAGCAATTTTAAAAAATTACCGCCAATCACCCCGCAAAGTTCGTCTTGTAGCCGATGTAGTGCGAGGAAAGAAAGTCACTGTTGCTTTGGCCGCTTTGAAGTTTGTAGACAAACGAGCGTCAGAGCAATTTTCCAAAGTTATTAGTTCGGCTGTTGCCAACGCCACTAATGCTGGTAAGAACATTAATACATTATTCGTGAAGCATGTTTCAGTAGATAAAGGGGTAACGCAAAAGCGTTTTATGCCTCGGGCTCGCGGTTCAGCATCACGCATAAATAAGCGTAGTAGTCACATCACCGTTGAACTCGGCGAAAAATAATTATATGACACATGTAGCCCATCCATACGTTCAAAGAATTGGTATCAACCGAGATTGGCGTAGTCGTTGGTTTACCACCAACCCAAAACAATTTCGTGAATACTTACGCGTTGACGCCGCTATCAGAAAATTCCTGAGCGTTCGTCTTCGGGGAATGTCAGTTGATACTGTTGAAATTGAACGAGATCAAAAAGCAATTCGGATTATTATTAAAACTGCTCGCCCAGGTCTAATTATTGGTCGGAGCGGTGAAGGAGCAGTCAAATTAAAGAAAGAGATTGACATGCTCTTTCGTAAAGCAAAGCTTGAAAGCAAGCCAGAAATAAAAATTGATATTGAAGAAATTCGTTCACCAGAATCAAGTGCCAATATTGTTGGTCAAATGATTACTGAAGGACTAGAGAAACGCCTTACTTTTAGACGAGTAATGAAGCAAACTATTGAAAAGGTAATGGCTAACCGTGATGTGGAAGGAGTGCGTATTATCCTTTCTGGTCGCCTTGGCGGAGCCGATATGGCACGTCGAGAAGAACTAAAAAAGGGTCAAATTCCATTACAAACTCTACGCGCCAATATTGATTTCGCCCGCGTGACGGCTAGATTACCTTATGGAGCTATTGGTGTGAAAGTTTGGATTTATCGTGGGGAAGTATTTGAGGATCGTAAGAGTGGTCAACAAGATACTGCTCCTAGAGCTTCACAAGCTGAAGATATTCGTAATGCTAATCATTAATCGCTTATGTTATTTCCTAAAAAAGTAGCCCACCGCAAGTGGCAAGTGGGACGGAAAAGTCCAGCTAAACTACAACGACCAGAAACCAGAGGGGTAACAGTAGCTTTTGGAGAATTCGGACTTAAAGCCACGACACCATCAAGAGTCAGATCAAATCAAATTGAAGCAGCCAGACGAGTAATTTCTCGTACACTTGGTAAGACTGGTAAAATTTGGATTAGAATTTTTCCGGATAAACCAATTACTCAAAAAGCGGCGGAAGTGCCAATGGGTAAAGGTAAGGGAGATTTGGACCATTATGTTTTTGAAGTTGCTCCAGGGCGCATTATTTTTGAGGTAGAAGGAGTAAGTGAAGAAATCGCGCGTAAAGCGCTTCGTAAAGCAGTCAATAAATTACCTTTAAAAGCCAAAATAGTAACTCGCGGTGAAACTCGCGCTTAATATATCTTTATGAAATACACTGATATACAAAATAAAAGCGACAATGAGCTTTCTGAGCTCGTGTCTACAGCGCGTGAAAATCTCCGTGCAGAATTATTCAAAGATAAAATTAGTAAAAAAGCATCAGTAATTAGATCAGCCAAAATTACTACTGCTCGGGCTTTGACCGAAATTAATACTCGTCGCCGTAATCAATCGGTTAAATAGTATGACTAAAGAAAATATCAAAAACCCATCCGGTCGCGTATTGCGCGGTACAGTGGTGTCCACCAAAATGACAGATACCATCACTGTTGCTGTTGATCGGTATGTGATGCATCCAAAATATAAAAAGTTTCAAAAGCGTTCCAAAAAATTCCTAGTTCATGATGCTGGTAATACTGCCAAAGAAGGAATGTTGGTTGATATTAAAGAAACGCGACCTCTATCCAAGCGCAAGCATTTTGAGCTTGTAACCATTAATAAATAGCTTATGATACAACCACAAACAATGGTCAGAATAACTGACAATTCCGGTGCCAAGACCGGTAGAGTATTCAAAGTATTGGGTAGTTCAAAGAAGCGCTATGCTGAGTTGGGCGAAATGGTGGTCTTGGCTGTTCAAACCGCCGAACCACGCAAACAGGTAAAAAAGAAAGATGTTGTTTATGGAGTAGTGGTTCGTCAACGAAAACCATTTAGACGAAGCGATGGTTCTTATGTCAGTTTTGATGACAATGCTGTCGTTTTGGTGGATAAGGAAAAAAAGGAACCAAAAGCCAATAGAGTGTTCGGTCCTATACCACGGGAGCTTGCCGATGCTGGTTATCAGAAAATTGTGTCACTCGCACCCGAGGTCGTTTAACCCAATCTAAGAAATTCATATGAAAATCAAAAAAGGAGACAACGTCATGGTAATTGCGGGCAAAGATAAAGGAAAAACTGGAAAAATCCTGCATACCCTGGCTGAAACTAATCGGGTAGTTATTGAAGGTGTAAATACCGCCACCAAGCACCAAAAAAATAAGCAAACTCGGTCACAAGGTCAAATCATTATGAAGAGTATGCCTCTTCACGTTTCAAATGTGGCTTTGTTAGAAGGGAAAAAACCAGTGCGAGTGGGTTATATTTTTGAAGGTGAGGGAGACAAACGAACTAAAGTTCGTGTAGCGAGACCAAGTGGCAAAAAAATATAAATGATCTAGATGACGACAGCAATATTTTTTGCTAACTAAAGTCAGATATATTTTGCGTTAGCAGATTGTCAATTATTATTTATTTGAAATTTATGAAAACAACCTTAGTAAAAATCAATTCGGCTTTTGATGCCATGAAAGATACGTTTGGTTACAAAAATGTCATGCAAGCTCCCAAGATTGAGAAAATTGTTGTCTCAATTGGAACGGGACGAGTTCAGGACAAACAGAAAGAGGCCTTGATTCGTGATCGCCTGGCGCTGATTACTGGTCAAAAGCCCGCACCAAGAGCAGCCAAACAGTCAATTGCTTCATTCAAGCTTCGGGAAGGTGAAATCATTGGTTATCAAGTTACGATTCGGGGTACACGAATGCAGCATTTTATTGATAAATTAATCAATATTGCATTGCCACAAACTCGTGACTTCCGGGGACTTAAGGTGACCGCCATTGATGAGATGGGCAACATTACGATTGGTATCAAAGAAAATACTATTTTCCCAGAATGTGGTGACGAAGATATTAAAGATGTTTTTTCATTAGCCGTGACCATTGTTACTACCGCCAAAACTAAGGCCGAGGCCGAAGCATTTTTCCGACACATCGGCTTGCCGTTGAAAAAAGCTGAATAGCTTTTTAGAAAGCAAACTGCTTTGCTTTCGACAACGACAAGAGTGAGAAAGTCCGGTGGACTTTCTCAAGAGGTTGCCTGCCATTTTGACGCTAGGAGAAATAGCGACAACCTGAACAGCTCCTGTAAAGAGGGAGACATGTTTTTGCTCCCCCTAGAGCAAAAACAGTCGAGTTCGGGGTGAGAAAGTGCCTAAACACTTTCGCAAGACCTTTTGAGAAATCTTTGATTTCCAAAAGGTGTACAGCTCCTGTAAGGAGGAAGTTCTTAGTAAAATAATTGCGAAGCACTTATTTTACTTAGAAACTAGTGACTACCGTTGAAAAAAGAAACTACATAGTTTTTTTAGAAAGCAACAGTACGCATTTTAAATAAAATAACCTTCGCAGTTAGCGAAGGTTATTTTATTTTGTCTTTAGTAAGTAATGCAGTATGATTGTTTAAAGTGATAAAGTACGTACTCTCCCTAGGAAGAAATGAAATCTTGATGTCAGTAATTATTTGTTTACGGAAGTGCCTAGATACATGAAAAGAGAATACTATGTTAATTCGATTGAAAGATTCATAAAGTCTGATATAGATGATATTTTAGGTAAGTTGACACGGAATAGTGATTTTGACTTAGGTCAAAATCAGCGTGATTCTTGGATTGAAGAAATAAGTTTTCTGCAAAAAACTCTCACTTCATTTGAGGGTTCTATATATTTTGAATATTCAATCCCCAGAATGGGAAAAAGGATTGATGTTTTGCTAATTATCCAATCGGTTATTTTCATTATTGAATTTAAAGTTGGCGAGAAGGAATTTACTTCTAGTGGAATGGACCAGGTTCTTGATTACGCCTTGGATTTAAAGAATTTTCATAGTGAGAGTCACACTCTCTATATAGTTCCTATACTTATTGCCACAAAAGCTGTGAATGTTATTCCTGTTATTTCTCTTACTCCACAGAATGATAAAATTACTTATCCAGTTAAATCGAATAAAGAGACACTAAAGGATATTATCCAAGACTCACTGACTCTATTTAATGAGCCATTAATTAATATTGATATGTGGGAACATGGTAGATATTATCCAACTCCCAACATAGTGGAAGCAGCAATGGCATTGTATCGTGGACATTCTGTAGAAAATATTTCACGTAGCGATGCTGGTGCTATCAATCTCACACAAACATCAGAAATTGTATCAAATATAATTGAACTGTCTCGAAAAAAATCACAAAAATCCATTTGTTTTGTTACCGGTGTACCGGGTGCTGGAAAAACTTTAGTAGGACTTAATATCGCTAATAAATATATAGATAAAGACAGTGATCTCTACAGCGTTTTCTTGTCTGGTAATGGACCTTTGGTGGCAATCTTAAGAGAAGCACTAACACGAGATAAAGTCTCTTCTGAGAAAGAAAAAGGTAATAAACTAACTAAAAGTGAAGCAATGCGTAATGTTAAGTTATTTATTCAAAATGTACATAATTTCCGCGATGATTGTCTCAAGGATGAAAGACCTCCCCTCGAACACGTTGTGCTGTTTGATGAGGCTCAAAGAGCATGGAATTTAGAGCAAACGTCAAATTTTATGCAAAGGAAGAAAGGAATTGCCAGCTTTAACCAATCGGAGCCAGAATTTTTAATTTCTTGCCTCAATCGTCATTCTGACTGGGCCGTTGTTGTCTGTTTGGTTGGAGGTGGCCAAGAAATACATACTGGAGAGGGGGGTATTAACGAGTGGATCACGTGTGTTAAAAGATCGTTTCCAGATTGGAATATTTATATCTCCTCGCAGCTTTCAGACAGTGAGTATGGAGCAGCTAAGAGCTTAAAAGAAGTTGATACTAATAAAAAAGTATTTATAAGAGACGAATTACATCTATCAGTTTCTATGCGTTCATTTCGTGCAGAACACGTATCTATATTTGTAAAACAAACTCTCGATATGGATATTGTAGATGCACAAAAAACACTAGAAAAAATAAGAGAAAAGTATCCCATTGTAATAACTCGAGATATTTCAAAAGCAAAAGAATGGTTGAAAAAACAAGCGCGAGGTTCTGAACGTTACGGTATGGTTGTTTCTTCTCAGGCTGAGAGATTGAAACCACACGCCATTTTCGTTAAATCACCAATGGATCCAATCCACTGGTTTCTAGATGAAAAAAATGACGTTCGTTCATCGTATTATTTAGAAGATGTTGCAACAGAGTTTGATATTCAAGGTTTAGAGCTCGATTGGTCCTGTGTAGTTTGGGATGCGGATTTTAGATTTACAGAAAATGGATGGGACTATAGGTCATTTGTAGGTAACAAGTGGAATAATGTTAAAAAATCTGAAAGACAAACGTATTTAAAAAACGCTTACAGAGTTTTACTTACTAGAGCGAGACAGGGGATGGTCATAGTTGTACCTACGGGTAATTCTTCTGATATTACCCGTAGTCCACAATTCTATGACCCCGTTTTTAATTATTTGAAAGAGATAGGCATTGATGAGATTTAACTATTTCTTTAAGGAAACGGGTGTTGCGTTATATTCTTGAACCTGGCTGAGATTCCCTTGTCTTTTCCTTATATTCTGGTATTGTAGAGCATGAAGCTCGGTGGGAAGTTTGGTACAATTTTGTGTCAAAGTCCACTCTGCTGCTAAAACCTCATGTTTTAGCGATTATTAGGGAGTAAGTCACGAATTCTACGTGATACTACTTCACAACTAACAAATAAATTAAGTGGCACGAAAATCAGTCATCATACGCTCAAAACGCGTACCGAAGTTTGCGAGTCGCGTAGTTCGTCGTTGTGAGCGCTGTGGGCGCAAGCACGGGTACATGCGTGACTTCGATATGTGTCGTATTTGCTTCCGCGAAGCGGCCCATGAAGGACATATACCAGGTATAACGAAATCATCATGGTAGGAGACACAATTGGCGATTTCATTATCCGACTAAAGAATGCCGGAGCGGTGGGTAAGAAAACTGTTTCAGTTCCTTACTCAAAACTTCGACATGCAGTGGCTTCTAAGCTAGTGGCTGCCGGATACCTCGAATCTGCCGAAGCAAAAGGAAAGACGGTACAGACCAAGACTCTTGAAATAACTCTTAAATACAAAGATGGAGCACACCGTATCAGTGGTGTGAAGCGCGTTTCAAAACCAGGTCGTCGTTTGTACACCAAGGTCGCAGACATTTACCCTGTAAAGTTTGGTAAAGGGCATCTAATCATTTCTACGCCAGCCGGCATTCTGACGAATGATGAGGCACGAGCGCAGAATATGGGAGGGGAACAGCTCTTCATCATTTGGTAAGCATATGAGTAGATTAGGAAAAATTCCAGTAGCTATTCCAACCGGCGTCGAAGTAACGTTTGTTGAAAACCTACTGACGGTGAAGGGTCCGAAAGGCACTCTCACACGAGAAATCAAAAAAGATATTGCTGTTGCCGTAGAAGGTGGTCACGTCACTTTGACACCACAGAAGACCGATAATGCACCAGCTCTTTGGGGTACATACGCTGCTCATATTCGTAATATGATTGCTGGTGTGACTAAGGGATTTACGAAGGTGCTTGAGATAGAAGGAGTGGGTTATCGAGCTGAGGTAAAGGGGAACATTCTGGTCCTTAGTGTCGGTTATTCACACCCGGTATCATTAGAAATTCCAGCCGGAGTAACAGTTGTGGTGGAAAAATCAGTGGTGACTTTAACTGGTCACGACAAAGATCTCCTTGGGCAATTTGCTGCCAATGTGCGCAAGGTGCGAAAGCCAGAACCATATAAAGGTAAGGGAATTCGTTATCAAGGAGAGTATATTATTCGCAAGCAGGGTAAGAAGGCCGTTTAAGATATTTGAACTATGGATAAAACACAGTACAAAAACACCAAGCGCGCCCTACGTCATGCTCGTGTCCGAGCCAAGATTTCGGGTACAGCAGAACGCCCACGCCTGGCTGTATTCAAGAGCAATAATTTTGTTTACGTTCAACTGATTGATGATGAACGAGGCATAACCTTGGCCGCTGCTGATTCGCGTACCCATAAGGGTACAACTGGAGAAGGTGCGGTAGCTGTCGGGACAGATATTGCCAAGAAAGCTAAAGCAGCTGGCGTTACCAACGTGGTCTTTGACCGTGGTGGTTTTCGCTACCAAGGTATCGTGGCCGCACTAGCTGATAGTGCCCGAGCAGCTGGACTATTGTTCTAAAGATTAATAAATTAAGTTTCATATTTTATGACACAACAGGAAGCTACAACTGACACCATGTCAGACACTGCAGTACCAACCGTACCTGCAACCGATGCACCTGCTGAATCAGTACCAGAAGTCGCTACTTCAACCGCTGAAGCGACTGTACCAGCCACTGAAGCCCGAACACCATTTAAGGGACGCCGTAGTGGTGCCCTAGGAGAAGGTGGAGATCGTCGTAGCAGTAACGCTCGTAGACCTAGACGGGGGGGACGACCAGAACGAGCTAAGTCAGAATTTGATCAGAAAATCATCAGTATTCGCCGCGTGACGCGCGTGATGGCTGGTGGTCGTCGTTTTAGTTTTTCTGTCGCAATGGTTATAGGAGATAAACGTAGTAAGGTAGGAGTTGGAATCGGTAAAGCTGGTGACACTCAGCTCGCAATTGAAAAAGCGGTCCGTGATGCCAAAAAACACATGTTTGTTGTACCGATGGATAAAGATAGTCACATTCCACACGATGTACATGTTAAATATGCATCAAGTGAAGTAATGATTATGCCAGCGCCAGGACGAGGATTGGTGGCTGGTTCATCAGTTCGCACTGTACTAGAATTAGCCGGTGTTAAAGACGTGACTGCCAAGATTTTCTCTCGCAGTAAGAATAAACTTAACAATGCTCGCGCTGCCGTCGAAGCGCTCAAGCAACTAAAACAAGGATAAGGTATGCAATTACATGAATTAGTACCAGCCACCAAAGCAAAAACCGCCAAACGGATTGGCCGGGGTGGAAAGCGAGGCAAGACCTCAGGACGAGGCGGAAAAGGACAAACTGCTCGTACCGGTAACAGTATGCGTCCAGAAATGCGAGATATTATCAAGAAGCTACCAAAGCTTCGTGGTCACGGCAAGAACCGTGCCCGGACAGTAAATGAAGAGCGAGTGGTAGCTGTGCCAGTCAATGTGTCGGTTATTGAAGCCCGCTTCGAAGCTGGAGCCACTGTTTCACCAAAGACACTGGTGGCGATGGGTATTATCACTGCCATTCGTAAACGTGTTCCTGTAGTAAAGATTTTGGGAACTGGAGATTTAACCAAGAAAGTGAAAGTTGAGGGTTGTACCGTATCAAAAACTGCCCAGGCCAAAATTGAAAAAGCTGGCGGAAGTGTAGCTAAATAACGTACAATACTTAATATGCAAACTTTTCTTCGAAAACTCAAAGTTATCTTCACGGATAAAAATATCCGTAATCGCGTTTTGTTTGTGCTTACTGCCTTAGTGTTGTTTAGACTATTGGCAGCAGTCCCAATTCCTGGTGTTGACAAAGCAGTTTTGCAACAATTCTTTTCTAACAATCAATTTCTTGGTTTATTAAATATTTTCTCTGGTGGTGGTTTAGCAAACTTGTCGATTGTGATGCTGGGGGTTGGACCGTTTATTACGGCTTCAATCATCATGCAACTTTTGACAGTGATGTCACCACAGATGAAAAGTCTTTATTCCGAAGAAGGGGAAGCGGGGCGTGCCAAGTTTACCCAATACAGTCGAATGTTGTCTCTGCCCCTTTCTGTCTTGCAGGGTTTTGGTTTCCTTACTCTCTTGCAGAGTCAGGGAGTTATTTCTGGACTGTCACCGTTTGGTTTTGTGGTCAATGTAATATTAGTGGTGGCTGGATCAACATTGTTGATGTGGATTGGAGAATTGGTCACTGAATATGGAATTGGTAATGGTGTTTCTATCATTATCTTTTCTGGAATTGTGGCTGGTCTACCCACAACAATCAGTCAACTATTCTTTACCTTTGATACTTCCCAATTACCACTCTATGTTGGTTTTGCCTTCTTGGCACTGGCTACTATTTATGCGGTGGTTATAATGACTGAGGCAGAGCGTCCAGTACCGATTACTTATGCCAAACAAAGTCGCAGTGTATCTACTTATGGTAGTAGCTCGTCATACTTACCTTTACGTCTTAATCAGGCTGGTGTGATTCCGATTATCTTTGCGCTTTCAATAATGTTGTTCCCCCAAATGGTGCTCAACATTCTCTCGGCTTTTAGTCTCCCCTGGGTTGCTGGAGCAACTTCGGCCGTTAATAGGTTTATGAACAATTATCTTTGGTATGGAATTGCCTATTTTATATTGGTATTTCTCTTTACCTTCTTCTATACTGCGGTAACATTTGACCCCGACGCTATTTCGAAAAACCTGCAACGTAACGGGGCGTTTATTCCGGGAATTAGACCAGGTGGACATACCGCTGAGTATTTGGCACATTTAATTACTCGGCTAACATTGGTCGGGGCACTCTTCCTTGCTGTGGTAGCGGTATTACCGATTGGTATGCAATTGTTGACTGGAGTGGCTGCGCTAGCTATTGGTGGTACAGCAATTCTAATTGTGGTATCAGTGGTACTTGATTTGATTCGAAGGTTGGATGCTCAGGTCTCCATGCGCCAAAGCTAAAAATTTACGCAAAATCACCGCATCTGCTTCAGCAGATAAACAAAAAATACCCTCACGGTACGTCTAGTACCGCTCGGGTATTTTTTGTTTCCCTGCTTCGCATCTACAGCAATTTAGCAAAAATTTTGATTAAACATCAGTGAACTACTTCGTTGAACTGCGAAAAAAGACGCCGGCTGGGCACTCGCCCTACTCGTGTCTTAATTCTCACTCATTAGAATGTCCTGTTGTAATCGAGCTACGCTCCTGCTTCCAGATTTCCGCTGTGAGCCAACGGCGGTAGACTTCAAACACCTTTAAAGCGACTGTTTGTGGGGTTTGGTTCGAAGTGTCGATAACCAAGTCAAAGTGACTAAGATTGTATGGATCAACGTGATACATAGCTCGAAATCGACCTTGTTCATTTTCCATACGTTTACGCACCTGAGTCGTTACGTCTGCCAAAGAGGAATTACCCTCGCCGGTATTACTGCGAGAAGTATTATTAACCGCATCCTTAATAATTCTGGCCGTGGCCACTGCCATATCGAGGTCAAGATAGACTTTGAAAGATTCAGGAATCCAATAAAATCCCAGACGTGAATCAACCACAACGTCTTGTTTGTTACGTAGCTCCCGTAGTTTGCCGTCGACGGCGCTATCGAGTGAGTGGTCGTGTTCAGCTCTGTCATTGTACTCAGCCAAGGTCATTTTATGTTTGGCTAGTACCTGTCTTACTATATCACCGGACGAGTGACGAGTATAACCAAGAAGTTCCGCCACTTTGTCAGCCGTAGTTGATTTACCACTACCTGGCTTACCCGAAATAGTAATTATATGTTTCCGTTCCATAGATATATTATGCCTCACACCACTGGTTGTACCTAGAGAGTATTTGCTCAGTAACTTGATCAGGAGTGTATTTACTCGTATCAATAACTAAATCAAATTGTAAAGGATTATACACGTCGATGTTATAGTGTTTTTTATATCGTCGTTGGTGGTTTTCAACTCTTCTTTTAGTCTTGGTGAGAGCTTCCTCATAACTACTCATGACATCCCCACTACGTTGTCGGATGCTGGAGCCACTGTCCTTAAAGATGCGTTCGGCGGATACCTCTATAGGGACGGTAAGAAATACTTTGAAGGAATTAGGAATAAAATGAAAACCAATATGCGCATCAACTACATATTCATCCTCTTCTTTTGAGATACGTTTTTGTTCGGCATCTATCAATTCATCAAGACTTCTATCCGAAGCAACTTTTTCATTAAATTCTTCAAGTGTTATTCCGCGTTCTTCGGCAAGTTCTCGCGCATAACCACCGGTATAAAAAGATTTGTAGCCAAGTTTTTCGGTTAATATCTTACGAACGGTAGATTTTCCACTACCGGGAAGTCCGCCTAGAGTAATAATATGCTTTTTTTCCATAATATTGTCAGATTAACATTTTCTTGTATTTTTATCTAATCCTTGTAAACTAGGTCAGTATGCAACCATTCACAATTATTTTTATCGGGCCACAAGGTTCAGGCAAGGGAACACAGATAAATAAACTCGATGCTGTTCTGAAAGAAAAAGACCCAACTCGTCAGACAGTCGATATCCAAACCGGTCGTCGCTTTCGCGCGCTGGCAGCACGAGGTGAGGGGTATACTGAAGACAAGGTGTCCGAAACCCTCGATAGTGGAGTATTGCAACCACTTTTTCTTTCGGTAGTGCTGTGGGGAGATGCAATGCGTGAACGCATTAATACTGATTGCCATACGCTTATTGACGGATTTCCTAGGATTGTAGCTGAAGCGGTAGTGCTAGAAAGTGCTCTGTCTTTTTATAAGAGAACAAACATCATTGTTATCAATCTGGACACACCAGAAGAGATAGTTCGTAAACGAATGGAGGGACGTGCTCGCAAGGACGACACTGCCGAGTCGATTGAGGCGCGGTTAGACTGGTATCGCAACGAAACTCTCCCGGTAATTGAATATTATAGAAAGCGCCCAGACACAAGTGTTTTTGATATTGATGGCACCGATTCAATCGATGGTGTGCACAATCAAATTCTTAATGCTTTAGGACTAAATTCATAATGATTTCCAAAAAAACACCAGCAGAAATAGTAGTCCTCAAAGAAGCTGGGGCTATTTTGGCAAAGATACTGAAAGAGTTGACCAAGGTAGCGATTGTTGGCAATACCACTCTCGATATTGATGATCGGGCGATGGAGCTAGTCGAAGAATATGATGTTGAGCCAATCCTACTCGGCTACCACCCGGACTTCGCACCACGACCTTATCCAGCAGCAGTCTGTGTTTCGACTAATCATTGTGTTCAGCATGGTATCCCCAGCGAAGAGGTAGTTTTCAAAGAAGGTGATGTCGTAAATATTGACATGTCTATTGCCTACAAAGGATTAGTGGTTGATTCTGGTCTGACAGTGGGGGTGGGAGAAATTAGTGATATTTCGCGTAAACTCATAGCTGTTACTAAGGAAGCTCTTGCAGTCGGTATTAAGGTGGCCAAACCCGGGAATAGGATTGGTGATATCAGCCAGGCTATTCAGACTTTTGTGGAGGCGCGGGGGTTCGCGGTGGTAAAGGAACTTTGTGGTCACGGAGTGGGCTATAAGATTCACGAAGAGCCATTGATCCCCAATTTTGGTAGAGCTAATTCGGGTCCTTTAATAGAGGTTGGTCATGTCTACGCCATTGAGCCCATAGTGAATGTTGGTGGCCCTGACGTCTATTTTGACGATGCTGGCGATGGTTACAGCGTCTACACCAAAGACGGCTCCAATTCCGCCCATTTTGAGCACACCGTGGCGATTACCGAAAAGGGAGCGAAGGTATTGACTAAGTAGCACTCTTTTTATTAAAAATACGGTATATCTGGTCCTAGTAATTAAGGCAAGGTATACCTTGCCCTAGTAATTAAGGCAAGGTATACTCTCGTGGTAATTTTGCGTTGTTAATTTTTGTTATATTTCAATACTATGGCTTTAAAACCTCACCAAGAACGAACTTTAGTCATCCTCAAACCAGATACTGTGCAGCGGTCTTTGATGGGTGAGGTAATTAAGCGTTTTGAACGCACTGGACTCAAGTGTACAGCGATGAAAATGTTCGTTCCTGAAGAATCACAGCTACTAAAGCACTACAATAAAGATGATGAATGGTTCTTGAAAAAGGGGACACGAATTGTCGAGGATTTAAAATCACAAGGACGTCCAGTTGAAAAAGAGCCAATTGAGTATGGTAAGGATATCATTCGCACTATTGTTACCTACATGACAGCGGCGCCAGTGGTGGCAATGGTTCTTGAGGGTAATGAATCTGTAGCAGTAGTCACCAAACTGGTAGGTACTACCGAACCGAAGACCTCTGATGTGGGAACTATTCGGGGTGACTACACCGTTGATTCATATAGTCATTCGTCTTATGAAAATCGTTCCGTGCGAAATTTAATTCATTGTTCTGAATCTCCAGAAGAAGCAAATCGGGAAATTGCTATTTGGTTTAAGGAGGAAGAAATTATGAAATATACGACCGCTCAAGAGCGAATTATGTACGATGTAAATCTAGACGGTATCCCTGAGTAAATAAAATTTTTTCATAGATAGCAAACAAAGAAGCCGGCGCCTTTGGCGCCGGCTTCTTTGTTTGCTATAATATATCAGGAACCACAATACGTATGTTCCGATTAAATTATCACGAAGGGTTGCCTGTAGTCTTAATTCATCATGAGAATCCAGTTGAGAGGGGAATTTCAGACACGAATCAGAAATGGTACCCACCTAGAGTTTCTCTGGGGCATACGTGGGTGGTTCCCTTGAAAGTGCGTCTCGCTTGAGGCGCTTTTTCATTTTTCACATTTTGATTTGTTATACTACAGAGACAATTTGTCAGCATCAATATGGTAATTTAATTTTATGAAAAGTACACTTGGTTTTTATGGCGGAGTCGGAAGTGTGACGGGCGCAAATTTTTTGCTTGATACTGGCAAGATGGCTATTTTGGTTGATTGTGGATTGGTACAGGGCGAAAAATTTGCGCCCGAAATCAATGCTGCCCCCTTTGTCTACGATCCACCCCACATTGATGTTCTCCTGGTTACCCATGCTCACGCAGACCACATCGGACGTATTGCCAAGTTGGTCAAGGACGGTTTTAGGGGAATTATTTATTCCACAACTCCTACCAAGGCATTAGCGAACATCATGCTGCGTGATGCTCTTAAGGTGATGGCTTATGAGCACGAGCGTTATGGTTATGAAATGCTCTATGACGCGACTGATGTTGATGCTGCCCTCGAGCTTTGGAAAACTGTGAACTATCACGAGACCATAAACTTGCCCGACGAGGTTTCATTTTATTACAGTGATGCCGGACATATTCTGGGCTCTGGCATGGTGCATCTGATGCGGGCGGGGAAGGTAATTATTTTCACGGGTGATATTGGAAATGTCCCCCAACCCCTCCTAGCACCGCCTGAGATTCCTAAAGATTACGATTATATGGTGATGGAAAGTGTCTATGGTGACCGCCTGCATGAGCAAGTGGCCGAAAGAACAGCTCTGCTAGCTCACTACATAGAGCAAACTCAGAAGAAAAATGGTACGTTGATCATCCCAGCTTTTTCGCTCGAACGTACGCAGGGTATGTTGTTTGAAATTAATAACCTAATTGAATCGGGAACACTGCCGACTATTCCCGTATTCTTAGATTCCCCATTGGCGATTGCGGTTACAGATATTTATCGCCAATTTACACATTACCTCAGTCCAGCTATCCAAAAACAGATTAAAGACGGGGATGATATTTTCGATTTCTCTGGTCTGTCATTTACTCATACTATGAAGGAGTCGCGTGAAATAGAATCAGTCAAAGGCGCCAAAATAATAATCGCCGGTTCAGGGATGAGTCATGGTGGTCGGATTCGACATCATGAACAAATTTATCTCGGCGACTCAAATGCCACAGTGCTTTTGGTTGGTTACCAAGCAGCGGGCAGTCTGGGGCGTTTGCTTCAAGATGGTGCCAAGAAGGTAACTATTGATGGTCGGGTAATAAAATTGCGTGCTCAGATAGCTCAAATTCAAGGATACTCCGGCCATGCCGACCGCGATCAGCTCATTCACTTAGTTTCCGAAGGGGGAGAGAAAGCCAAACAAATATTTGTCACTATGGGCGAGGAACGCTCTTCACTCTTTCTAACACAACGGCTCCGAGATTATCTTGGTGTGAACGCTACCGTCCCTAATCTAAATGACGAAGTGGAGATTGATTTTTAGCTATGATATAATTAAGTTAAGTTTATTTTAAGTTTTAATCAATTTAATATTATGGGATTTGAAAATGTTGAAAGTGAACCTACTTTTGAACAGAAAGTAGAAAGTGTTATTAAAGAAGCTGAGACGCTTGATGAGCTTGTTGGGATTTTTATAGCATGGGCGCTACTCATGCCTACGATAACTGATCCAAAAACTGGTAACAAATTACTAACCAAAAGGATTGCAAAAGCAATTGAGTCTAGGAGTCATTCACTTAGGGCAGATGAATGTCCAATTTATATAAATAGAGCATTGGAGATAAAAGGAGATGGCTTTGAAGCAATAAACTTATAAAAAAGCAAATAATCCCAGAAATCAACAATATACACAAAAATCCTCTACCGCGGTAGAGGATTTTTGTGTATATTGATTTTGAAACTACTTATTGGAGGCATCTACAACGCGTTCAAATGACTCGGGACGTTCTAGTGCCAATGTGGCGAGAACTTTACGGTCGAGTTTGATGCCTTTATCAGACAAGGACTTGATAAAACGACTGTATTTGATATCAAAAAGATTAAGGGCGGCATTGATGCGGACAGTCCAGAGACGGCGGAAGTCAGCTTTTTTGTCTTTACGGTGGGCAAAAGCGTAGGTTTCAGCGTGGTAAATCGCTTCACGAGCCACTCGCTTTTTCTTTGATCGCTGGAGGCGATAACCTTTTACTTGTTCGAGGATATTGCGGCGGCGCTTTTGCGCCATCAATCCTCCTTTTACGCGTGACATATATTATTACTTAACCTCAGGATTAGTCTCTGATAATGGCTTGGCACCGGTTCCGGGTAGAAAACGACGAGTTATACGCTTACTCAAATTTAGTAGCTGAGTACGTTTTCGACGTAGTCGTTGCTGACCTGTCTGGCGGGCATTAAAGTGGTTTTGACCTGGTTTTCGAGCAACTAACTTGCCGTTTTTGGTCACCTTAATGCGCTTGCTGAATGATTTATTTGTCTTCATATAATTTGTGTGACCACAGATAAGTGTGGCAACTATAGCGTATTAGGGGCTTATTGTCAAAGCCATTTATGACTAAACCATGCCACCCTCCAGAAAAGCGTCCAAATCCTTCTTTTTACTCTGTTGTGAACCAGGTGCGGGTGCCTTTTTGGGCTCTGGGGCGATAGGTTTAGCGGCATCTTTGAGCT